>Ga0315284_10013217_pt1 | contig 11751 bp, 10 predicted proteins | sample YL17G09_16_MG_FD_203696 | JGI IMG/M metagenome (GOLD analysis project Ga0315284, IMG submission 203696) | Sediment microbial communities from Yellowstone Lake, YNP, Wyoming, USA - YL17G09_16 | ecosystem: Environmental > Aquatic > Freshwater > Lake > Sediment | place: USA: Wyoming | collected... | reverse complement strand
GCGCCGGCAGTGAATAGCCCCGCGCGTCAGCGCGGGGTTGGGGAGACGTTGGCAACGAGGCCCAAAGGGCCGGCACATTTTATTTGCGCTCATGTCTACGCCCACAGAAATGCGTGTAAGGTGCAGGCCAGGGTGCCGCACTCCAAAGCGCCCTGCGGGCGCTGATTCTGTCCGCTCCGAGCAAAAACCATGCGGCATTGGGCTGAAGCCCGCCGCCACTGGATATTGAATGACGGGTTGCGAATGACTGCATCACGATCTTATGTGTGGTGGCCGCGGGCTTTAGCCCGCACATTGGCACACCCCAGTCATACATTTTCATGCACCTGGGTGCACCCCCGTGCCTGGGAGACTGCGTTGAGCTTTTGCCATTCCTGCCTAAACGGCAAGGATTTGCAGGCAAGTAGTGCGGAATCGTGTTCGCGTTTTTCGTGGCTCCATCAAATGCGCCCGAACTTCGCGATCGCTTCTTTCAAGGATTTGAACCGCTCGATGAACGGGTACATCGAGTGCTCCGTGTTATCAAGCTCCTGGGCTTTCTTCAGGATCTCCGCCGCTTTTTCAAACGGCACCACGACCACTCCGTCCTCATCCGCGGCAATGATGTCCTTCGGCCTCACCGTGACGCCGGCGCACGTGACCGGGACATTAACCCCGGCGCAGCGGTAGTGGCCGACCGTAGTGCCTGGGGAAACGCCCCGGCTGTAGATAGGAAATTGAATGCGCTGGATCTGCGGCAGGTCCCGGATGGAGGCATCCACGATGGCGCCGGCGAAGCCGCGGACCTTCATAGTCGTGGCCATCAGCCCGCCGACGGCGCCGTAGTCCAGGCCATTTTCCAGCACCATCACGTAGACCGAACCCGCAGGTGAGTTGTCGATGGCGTCGATCATCCCCTGGGTCGCGGCAGCACCCTCCTTATGCTCTTCTTTCTTCAAGAGCACCGTAACCGCGGGCCCGGCGAATTTCGTCTTGAACAGCGCCCGCATGTCGTGAAGCATGTAGCTTTTCTGCCCGTAGAGCTGCTCGGTCGCATCAGCGACCGATGCAACCTCGGCCTGACGAAATCCCTCAATGATGGGGTCCTCCGCCGCCTGCGAGGATATCCACCCCGCAAGGGCGACTAACACGGCAGCGGCAATGGCTGCGAGCAGCATCTTTGCTTTCATCGGCGATTCCTCCCGGCCCATCATACTACCTAGTTTCTGTCGCAAAACTCGAAAATTCCTGGTCCTGGACCTCGACTTGGACCTGGACGTGGACTTGGACGCGTGCACTTACAGATGAAGGGTGATCCGGTAAATAATATTTCTGGAGGGTTTACCGCGGACAAAGCTGTCTACGTCCAGGTCCAGGTCTACGTCCAGGTCCAGGTCCAGGTTGCATGAATATGGAGTTTTGCGACAGAAACTACCTAAGGGCGCGCGCCAAAATGTGAACTTATTTTTGCGCGAACCCTAAGCACATTCGAAACATAACCTATCCACCAAGATGGTGCGGCAAAACCGCAACGAAACAATCTCAGCGCGCGCTTGTCTAGCCAAGCCTGGACGAATGAACCACAAAGACCGCAAAGGAGCATTCTCTTGGAGGTCTTCGCGGTCTTCGTGGTTCGAATTCCAGCGGATTTCGGGCGCATGCGCCCGTTTTTCGCATATCAAAAAGCCACGCATTTGTATTATCATCTTGCGAAATTTCTTTGTTGAAGCAGTGAATTCCAAATGGGGCCTTTTTGCGGGGCCTGCATGTCTATCCGAAACGCGTCAGGAGCTGGAAATGAAGAGAATGGGTGGAACGTTGTCCATGCGGTGCATAACCGCTCTCACCTTGGGCGCGGCGTTAGCGGCACCGATCGCGCCGGCCTCTGCCCGGGCGCAGGTGTTTGCGCTTACCAGGGACGAACTGATCGAGTTCACGGCAAAGAATCCGTTCGATCGCCTGCCTGATGGCAGGCCGAAGATCCCCGATGCGATGATCGAGAGGGCCCGTGAGCTGTCGATGGAGGAAATCCTGACCATCGCGGCGCAGGGATACCGCAACCAATATGTCGATGGATGGCAGCTTCTTCAGCCCGGGAAGAAGCTTGTCGGCCGGGCCTTCACGGTCCAGTTCATGCCCGCGCGCCCCGACCTGGACAGGCTGGCCGCGGCCCGCGCGAAAGCCCGCGGCATGGATAGCCTGAACAATCAGGCAGTCATTGACATGCTGCAGGCCGGTGATGTGGTCGTGGTCGATCTCTTCGGCAAAAAGGAACAGGGGACGTTCGTGGGAGACAACCTTTTCTACTACATCATGAAGGCTACCAGGGGCGCGGGGATGGTGGTGGATGGCGCCATCCGCGATCTCGAGGGCATCTCGACGATGGACATGCCGGCCTATTTCCGCCGGGCCGACCCCAGCGCCATCGGAAACGTCACGCTGTCGGGCTGGAATATCCCCGTCAGGATCGGCGGCGCGACCGTGATGCCGGGCGATCTCGTGGTGGGCGACCGCGAGGGCGTCTATTTCGTGCCGCCCGAGCTCGTCGAGAACATGCTGGACCGTGCCGATGAATCGCGGATCCACGACGAGTGGACGCGGATGAAATTCAACGAGGGCAAGTACAAGTCCAGCGAGATATACGGCAGCCCGCGCGATCCGCAGTTGAAGAAAGAATACGAGGAATATCTCAAGAAACGACTCGAGGAAATCCGCAAAAAGAGAGGGGTGCAGAAATGAGCTATTTCCATATGTCCAGACGCCAGGTCATGAAGGCGATCGGCGCGACCGCGCTGACAGGCTCTGTGGCAGCGGTGGGCCGCGGCTCTCCAGCGCAGCGGGTGCGCGGCGCCGGTCGTGACATGCCGAAAATCTGCATGGGAATTTCCAGCCGGCCCGGTGAAACCGACATGCGCCGGCTCAAGCAGATCGGGGTGGATTATGTGCTCATGGGCGGACCCGCCATTCCCTGGCAGGAATCGGCCATCCGAAATATCATGGACCGGCTCAAACAGGGCGGCTTGACCGTCTGCAACATGATGATCGCCGGATTTCCCAACACAATCTACGGGAGGCCGGGGCGGGACGAGGAGATCGCGAAAGTCAAGGAATCCATCAGCGCGGCGGGGAAGGCCGGTTTGCCGGTCGTGGAATACAACTTCTATGCGCATCGTGCCATGGAAGGGTATTACGAAGTGATCGGCAGGGCCGGTGCCGGGTATACCGGCTTTGACTACGAGAAGATGAAAGGCCTCCCGCCGCTTCCCGAGGAAGGGGCGCACAAACTCGAGGAGATGTGGGCCAACATAACCTACTTCCTGAAAGCGGTGATTCCCGTCGCCGAGAAGTCAGGGGTCCGGCTGGCACTGCATCCGAACGATCCCCCGGCGCCGCTCAGCCGCGGATCGGAACAGATCATGGGCACCGTCGAAGGCTGGAAACGCCTGATCGATATCGTCAAGAGCCCGGCAAACGGGATCACCTTTGACTGCGGGGTTACGCGCGAGATCGGCAATGACCCCGTGTCGGTGTGCCGTTACTTCGCGACCAGGGACCGCATCAACCACACGCATTTCCGGAATGTGCGCATGCAGGTGCCGCGTGAGAAGTACGAGGAGGTTTTTATCGATGAGGGCGATGTCGACATGTTTGCTGCGATGAAAGAATTGGTCCGGAATAAGTACGCGCTCGCAATTTATCCTGAACATCCGCGCGCGCTTGATTACGACCGGGAGGTCGCGAAAGCATCGGGCGGCCTGCGCGGTTATCCGGGCGGCGGCGGGTATGCCGGCGATGTGTTCAACGTGGCGTATACCCGGGCAATGTTGCAGGCAGCCATGTCGGCGATCCGGGGATCATAGAGCCAATTGCGTGGATTAAGACAGAAAGTTCCGAAAAGGACTGCGATTCAGACAGTGCAAGAAAAAAAGCAGCCATGAAGAACACGAATAACACAAATGGGATCCAGGCGGGGACTGCGCTATCGCCCCCGCGAAGGGCATAGGTGTTAACTTAAGCTATCATGCGGCCAAAAACTTGGACCTGGACCTCGACTTGGACCTGGACGTGGTCCTAGACATGGGACTTTTTCATTGCTGGAACACGGACTGCGGTTTGATTGGTCTCCAGTTCGCTAAAGCTCATGCCAAGCAGGATGGTCCACGCCCAGGTCCACGTCCAGGTCGAAGTCCAGGTCGAGGTCGAGGTTCAAATCTGCGGAGGAGAAATGGTTTAACTTAACACCTATGCCGCGAAGGGGGTCGAAAGCGCGGGCTTTGTGTTCCTCTATCCCACTCTTGGGCGTTGGAAGTTTCGCCTCCCTATTCGTGTTCTTCGTGGCTATGCTTTTTCCCACTGTCTGAATCACAGCGAAAAGGAGGATCCTCATGCAGCAATTTCAGACTCGCAGAGAATGGTTCATACAGACAACATCGATCATTTCCGGCGCTTACCTGGCCGGGGCGCCTTGGATCCGGGCGGCTGTGGCCCCCACGGCTCCAGTCGCGGTCGCAAAATGCATGACCTATGATTCCGCGGCGCTGCTTTCGACCATGGGAAGAATGTTCGACCGGATCGGCGGCCTGGGACGCATCGTCAAAGGGAAAACCGTTGCGATCAAGGTCAACCTCACCGGCGGACCCGAGACTCGTTTGTACGCTCAGCCCTTGGGCGAGACGCATTATACGCACCCGCAAGTAATTGCCGCGACAATTCACCTGATGGGGAAAGCCGGCGCCCGCCGGATTCGGGTGCTGGAAAGCCCCATGTCCACGGCCGGGCCCATGGAGGAGTACATGGCGCGGGCCGGCTGGGAGCCTCGAGACATCCTGGGCGCGGCGTCGAAAGTCGAGTTTGAAAACACCAACTTCCTGGGCAATGGGAAAAAGTACTCGCGGCTTGCGGTTCCTTTCGGCGGCTACCTGTTTCCCGCCTATGACGTGAACCATTCCTATGAGGACTGCGACGTCTATGTCAGCCTGGCGAAGATGAAGGAACATGGCACGGCAGGCATCACGCTTTCCATGAAAAACAGTTTCGGCATCACGCCGGCTTCCATTTATGGTTCCGGCGCGGGCAAGGACCAGCCGGATGAGAATCCTAAATCGTCGCGGCAGATGATTCATTCCGGAGCCCAGCAGCCCGCCAAAAGCGCGCCGGCCGAGAAAGATCCGAAGTCGCCAAGAGAGGGCGGCTATCGCGTGCCGCGCGCCGTCGTGGACCTCGTCGCCGCTCGTCCCATCGATCTTGCGATTGTGGAGGGAATAAGGACCATGACGGGCGGTGAGGGGCCCTGGGTCCGGGAACCGCTCACGGTGGTGAATCCCGGCGTGATTGTCGCCGGGAGAAATCCGGTGACTACCGACGCCGTCTGCATGGCCATCATGAATTTCGATCCCATGGCCGATCGCGGCACGTCTCCGTTCGAGACCTGCGACAGCACGCTGCGCCTGGCGGAAGAGGCGGGCCTCGGCACGCGCGACTTGAAGCGCATCGAGGTCGTCGGCAAGCCCATTAAGCAGGTGATGTTCGATTTTGCCGCCATTCGCAGACAGCGGCGCGCAACGAAGAAGTAGATACAAGCAATGAACCACGAAACACACGGCGTGGCCGGCGGCCACAACCAAACCGGAGAAGCCAGAATTCAGAAGACAGGATTCAGAATTCAGAAGCCAGAAGCCAGAATGGCGGCTGCACCTGGATGCGAAAGAACTCCCACCATCTAGTTTTTCTTCTGACTTCTGTCTTCTGACTTCTGTTTTCTCTCACCGGAGGATGCGTTAATGATGAAAGAATCGGTGGGAAAACTAATTGGGAGGCGCGCCGTCCTGCAGACGACCGCCGCTGCATTGGCAACCTCATCCTGGGCTGACGGGAGCCTGGATGCCACGCTTCAGAACACGAAGACGGCTTCCAAGCCTTCGGACTTGCGGATTACCGACCTCCGCGTGGCCGTGGTTGCCCGGGCGCCGATGACTTGTCCGATCATTCGGATTGACACCAACCAGGGCATCTCTGGATATGGCGAGGTGCGCGACGGCGCCAGCAAGACCTATGCCTTGATCCTGAAGGGCCGTCTTCTCGGCGAGAATCCGTGCAATATTGACAGGATTTTCCGCAAGATCAGGCAATTCGGATTTCACGCGCGCCAAGGCGGCGGCGTTTCCGGGATCGAGGTGGCGCTGTGGGATCTGGCGGGGAAAGCTTACGGGATCCCTGTTTACCAGATGCTGGGCGGAAAATTCCGCGGCCGGATTCGCTGCTATGCCGACACCGACAGCTCCCGCGACCCGAAAGTGTTCGCCGGACGCCTGAAGGAGCGCATGAACCAGGGATTCACGTTCCTCAAGATGGACCTCGGCATCAACCTGCTCCAGGGAATTCCCGGCGCCGTCACGCGCCCGTTGGGCCAGACTGACGCCGAGGTAAACATGACGGAGCACATGTTCACCGGCATTGACATTACGCCGAAAGGAATCGATGTGCTCGCCAACTATGTGGCGCAGGTGCGCGAGATCATCGGGATGGAAATTCCGCTGGCCGCGGACCACTTCGGTCACATCGGCGTGAATGGGTGCATCAAGCTGGGCAAGGCGCTGGAGAAATACAACATGGCCTGGCTCGAAGACATGATCCCTTGGCAGAACACGGAACTGTGGAAGAAGATCACCGATGCGATCGACGTGCCTACCCTGACCGGCGAAGACATTTACCTCAAAGAGGGCTTCCTGGAACTGGCGAAAAACCACGCGGTCGACATGCTCCAGCCCGATCTGATGACCGCCGGCGGAATTCTCGAAACCAAGAAGATCGGAGACGCGTGCCAGGAACTCGGCGTGCCAATGGTGCTGCACATGGCCGGAACCCCCATCGCCTGCATGGCTGCCGTTCATTGCGCCGCGGCCACGGAGAACTTTCTCGTTATGGAGAACCATTCCGTGGACGTGCCCTGGTGGGGAGACATGGTCAACGGCATCGAGAAGCCGATCGTCAATAAGGGCTTCATCACCGTGCCCGAAGACCCGGGCCTGGGCATCACTTCGCTGAACGATGAAGTGATCGGGAAGCACTTGCTGGAGCCCGGCTATTTCGAGCCGACTACCGAATGGGACAAGGAACGCTCGAATGACCGGCTCTGGAGCTGACCTCTGAAGCTTTGTGTCTTCGAGTCTGGAAGTTTAACACTTTCGCGCAAATACCAGAGGATTCCTATGAAACGACGAGAGCTGCTGGAAATGGCCGCGGCTGGAGGCATGAGCGGAATCATGGCTGCTGCAGAGGCAAAGGCGCAGGAGAAGGTGGAACGGGCTACTCGCGGGATGCCTTCCCCCAAGATTAAGGATATATCCGTGATCGCCACGCAACCGGGCGGGGTACGACTCATCGTGGTCAAGATTACCACCGACCAGGATGGATTATACGGGTACGGATGCGCGACCTTCACCCAGCGGGCCGACCTGGTAGTGCCCGCGGTGGAAAAATACCTGCGGCCATTGCTGATCGGCAGGCCGGCCGACCGCATCGAAGACACATGGCAGATGTGCTACAACTCCTCCTATTGGCGTAACGGCCCGGTGCTTAACAACGCGATCAGCGGCGTGGACCAGGCGCTGTGGGACATCAAGGGGCGTCAGGCCGGCATGCCCGTGTACCAGCTGCTCGGAGGCAAGTGCCGCGAAGCCGCGGCGAGCTACACGAGCATCGGCGGCGACGATGCCGCGCAAATCGCCGACGGCGCGCGCAGAGCGATGGCGCAAGGCTATCGCTATATTCGCCTGCAGATCAGCGTCCCCGGCATGTCCGGCTACGGGGCCGGGAGCGGGCCGGCGTCGGCGCCCAAAGCGCAGGCTCTTCACAACGACCCCGTCTATGAACCTGGCCCGTACATTCGGCGGGCGCTGAAGATGCTGGAGGAGTGCCGCAAGCAGCTGGGCGACGAAATTGAGCTGTTGCATGACATCCACGAGCGCGTGTCGCCACGTCAGGCCGTGCAGTTTGCCAAAGACGTGGAGCCGATCAAGCTCTTCTTCCTCGAAGACGCGCTCTCGCCGGAAGACATCGCTTATTTCCGACAGATCCGGCAGCAGTGCAACACGCCGCTCGCCATGGGCGAATTGTTCAACAGCCCGCACGAATGGATACCACTGATCTCCGAGCGGCTGATCGACTATATCCGCATTCACATTTCGCAAGCCGGCGGGCTTACTCCCTGCCGAAAAATCGCGCAGCTCGCTGAACTCTTCGGGGTGAAAACCGCGTGGCATGGCCCGGGCGATGTTTCGCCCATAGGGCACATGTGCAACTTGCACCTCGACCTGGCCAGCCCCAATTTCGGCGTTCAGGAAGGCGGGGTGATCCGAGGCGTAGAAGCGGAAATTTTCAAAGACTGCGAAACCTTTAAAGATGGTTATCTCTACGCGAACGATAGGCCGGGTTGGGGGATCGAGGTAGATGAGAAGCTGGCCGCTAAATATCCCTTCCGGTCCGACGCTGCGCGCGGCGGATTGAACGGCGGATGGGGCGTTATCAGGCGGCTGGACGGAACGGTGATCAAGCAATAGAACCAACGCACCGTGGTCTCGTGGGAAGCGTAACTTGGGTACTTCGGCATCAACGTAGTGGGTGCAAGGTGAGCTGGCCGTAGCCGCTCCCAACAGGTACCGAATGAGGTTCTGGGTTTTGGCAACTTGATACAACTACCTTCTGGAATGCCTACCCAGCGTCATTCCCAAGGTGTCCGTGACCAAAAGTCAAGGCCTTGAGCATCGGGCGCCTGCATAACAGCACGATCGTGCAGGCGCGACACTTTCATCCCGTTCGCAATTATCGGCGACGACAGGTTCCACCTCAACCGGGGACACTGCAAGACTGATTCGTCGGCAGCGCTTGAACGAAATTCGGCTTTGCATTACAATTCACGACGTGAATAACTATCATACAAGGCTTGGTCGATGTCTGGCCCCCTCTCTGCGCGCCGCTTTGTCGCACGCACCGGTGCTTAAGCATATCCCCTGCAGCCTGGGAATCTGATCCGGCAAAATCGGGGACAGGTGTCCCCGATTTCCAAACTGGAAGCGGGCTATATCACCGTTGCATGCGGGTGGCAGCATAATCTTCTTAGCGTCCGCCCAATCACAATAACGCCGCGAAGACGAGAGTCTCTCTATCGAAGGACAGTGTCTGGGAGACATTCTTGTTCATCAACCGTTGTAGTACCGCAAAGCTTATCAGGAAATCTGTGGTTTTAAGGTTTTTCGGGCAGACACCCCGATATTCCATTAGATATCGAGGAAATCTCGTAGCGCAGCTACCACTTTTTCCACGAGGGCCTCCGGAAGTGCGCCAAGCTCTTTGCGAAAGAGCGAGTTGTCCCAGGCCAGGATCTGGTCCACGAGGATATCGCTTTCCTGCTTGAGGCCGCACGACCCGGCCGGAATGCGCACCCGCAGCGGGAACGCATCCTCGCGAACAATCTTCGTTGTCAGCGGTAGGATGACGGTGCTGTCGAGGCCAGCCTCACTGAATTCCGTCGGTTGGATGGCCAGGCAGGGGCGCTGCTTGCCCGGCTTCGTTCCGACCCTTGGCTCCAGATCGACGATGTAAATGTGCCAGCGGCGGGGCAGCACGATCAGGTCCTTTTCAGCCGGGAATGCTTCTGAAATCCGGCATTGACTTCGCGGCTCGTTCCGGCAACCAGGGCGGCGGAGCGTTTCCAACGGCGGATTCTTTCGAGACGCCCGGCTTCCTTTTCGAGCAGTGCCATTCCGGCTCTGAGGACATCCACCTTGTGTTGGATGCCAAACCGCCGCTTGAGATCCTCAATCCGGCGATCGTCCTCTTCCTGGATCATCAGCGGTTTCCCCATAGTATATCTCCTGATATATATGAGAGTATACCAGGACAATCACATCCTGCCACAAGGATTTTTGCGATCCGGATGGCAGCGTGAAATACCCGCGGCATCATTGCATGTATTGCGGGAGGTGGCGGTCGCGGTCATAAGGGGGATTCTCGTGCTGAGGGACGATGTCCGCCGGCCAGTCTTTGGCCCACTGCTGCCGGATCTCTTCGTCGGCGTAGTGCTTCAGATAGAGATGAGTGTCCTCCTCGCTGCCGCTGCCGACGAGGTCGATGTGGCAGGCGAAATTCGGGTACTTCGGCATCAATGTCGTCGGGACGCGCAACGTGTCGGCCCACAAGAGCCGGTACAGTTCGCGGTCGCCCAGGTGGTCGGTGTTGTACAGGTAATGCCCGAGCAGAGACATGGCGAGGATCACATCCCACAACCTGGCGTTGAGATGCTCATCATCCACTTCTTCCGGCGCGGGAAGGGCCACGCCGCTTTCGATCAGTGCATCGAAGAGCGGCCGCTCTTCCTGACTTTCAAAATCGAGCACGTATTGCAGGAACTTGTCCGTGATTTCGTCCGGTAGATCCGGGGAGAGATGTGTGCCGTCCGGAATGCCGGACATGCGGGCGATCTCTTCCTTCATCTCCTCGATGCGCTGCCGGCGCTGTTCATACTCCTGTTCCTCCAGTTCACTGAATTCCATAGTTCCTCCTTGTTGATAATCTGAAAAGAGCCCATCTTCGCGGCCCTGGCCGCTCGATCACAACCCCTGCATCCAGTACGTGCGGTCGAGCGTGCGGTACTGGATCGCCTCCGAGACATGGCGTGCCAGGATTTTTTCCGAATCCTCGAGGTCCGCGATCGTTCGTGAAACCCGCAGGATGCGGTCGTAGGCGCGGGCGGAAAGCCCGAGCTTCGTAATGGCATTCTCCATCTGCTTCTCGCAGTCCTTGTCCAGCTTGCAGAAGCGGCGCAGAGTCCCCGGAGTCATCTGCGTGTTGCAGAACTGGCCGAAAGGGGCCAGACGCCGGTACTGGCGCTGGCGCGCCGCCAGGATGCGCTCGCGAATTGCGTCCGATGCCTCGGCCTTTTCGTCGTCCGCCAGCTCTTTGTACTTCACCGCCGGGACCTGGATGTGAAGGTCGATGCGGTCGAGCAGCGGCCCGGAGATCCGCGCCAGGTAGCGCTGAATCAGCGGCGGCGTGCACGTGCAATTGTGCAGCGCATCTCCGTAATAACCGCATTGGCACCGTTGCGTTGCCAAGTTGCAGTGTGACGCTGAAAGGTCAAAAACCTCTTCCAGAAGCGTACCCCAAGAAAATCAATACCTTAGCAGATCACCTTCGTAAGAGAAGATTAGATCTGGGGTACCTTCAGAGAGAGGTAGCCGACATTATCGGGGTGGATGAGACGACAATTACAAATTGGGAGAGGCAACGCAACGAGCCGGAAATACGGTTCATTGCCAAAATCATTGAGTTCCTTGGCTATTGTCCATACCCGAAACCAAGCAGCCTCTTGGAACGACTGGTCCTCTTCCGTACTCGTCAGGGTTTATCCCAAAGAAAGTTCGCCCGAAAAATGGGAATAGACCCAACAACCTTGGCCGGCTGGGAGGTAGGACGACATTCGCCATCGAAGGATTCTATAAATCTGCTGCGTCGACTCGGCATCTTGTGACGAGAAGCAGGTTCGGAACCAGGGCTCAGTGTTTTGGGCACCGGAAACAATCCGGAAACGATGATCTTGAGCGCGGTGAAGATGCAGATCTGGACGGCGCTCATCGCGATGTTCGGAACATGCCTCTCCGGTTAGTTGACAAACGCCCTCCCCGTTGCCATACTGTCTTCCATGAGCAGCCACGCCCCGCCTGTCTTCCCGTCCACCCTGCCGGAGTTCCAGCGGATCTTCCCCGATGATGCCGC
>Ga0315284_10013215_pt1 | contig 11752 bp, 5 predicted proteins | sample YL17G09_16_MG_FD_203696 | JGI IMG/M metagenome (GOLD analysis project Ga0315284, IMG submission 203696) | Sediment microbial communities from Yellowstone Lake, YNP, Wyoming, USA - YL17G09_16 | ecosystem: Environmental > Aquatic > Freshwater > Lake > Sediment | place: USA: Wyoming | collected... | reverse complement strand
CAACAATACTGTGGAACACCAGGATCCAGTGCCCATATCTTGACTTCGGGTGTCGGCTCAGGGAAGACGATTGCCTTCATGATGCCTGTTCTGATATCTAGCGTACAGGGCGTTCTGGCTGGTGATGCAGAAAGAAGATGCACTCTTCTGATTTATCCTCGAAAAGCCCTTGCTCAGGATCAGAACAACGTGCTTCAGAGTTACGCCAAGCATATCGATGTGGAGCTGCTGGGGACTCATCTTGAACATGCAAGCAGCTACGGCAGGTATCGTTCTGTGAAAGAAGGGATTCTAAAGACATACGATAAACCTGGCCCACCTCCAGACATTATCATCACAACATTTGAGACTTTGAAGAGGCGCTTGCAGGTACCAGCCTTTTCGGTTAAAATGGCCCGTTACCTTTCGCATATTGTCGTTGATGAGGTACACCTTGCTGAAGGCCTCACGGGAGCACACATTGCCATGCTCCTTAGTCGCCTCAAGCAGATAGCGGTCCCTCGGAGACTGCATTACACAGCTGCCTCAGCCACTGTTGCTCGTCCGGATGATCATGCTGCTAGGATTTTCGGCATAAGCCTGCGTGAGGTGGAGGTTGTGGCTCCATCGGAAGCAGAACTCGAAACCGTAGGTCTCGCACACCACGTTTTTCTACGACCAAGCGGTCTCGTCTCGAACCTAGGTACTTTGGTGAATGTGACGAGCCTTCTGAGCCGCTGTCGTCGGGATGACGTCGCAAATAGGCTTGATGATGACAAGATGCGTCCAAAGTCGATTGCATTTGCGGACAATCTCGACATGTTGGGGCGCTGGAACGCTGATTTCAAGGAAAACGAGAGGACAGAGAGCAGTTTGGACAGAAGGCATCCAGATTCATCTAATACGAGCGAATGGACACAGCGACAAAGGGAGATGCCTTATGCTTCCAGGTTCATCAAACCGCTTCAGAGGCGAATAGACGAAGAGGGTGGACAAGGTGAATTGGAGGACAGGCTCGAGCCCGTTTTGATGGAATGGCGGAACAAGAATCTGTGTTCACAGTGTATGAAGGGAAAGAGAGTTTGCGTCGGAGATGTCGACGCGACAGTCCTGGAATCATTGTCCAAGTTGGTGTATCGTAGCCCGCATCTAAACACCGATCAGATGAAAGCGATACGCGTCTCAAACCCTCTCTTCGAGCTTCAAAGTCTCAAAATAGGCACGCTCAACCTATGCCCATATTTGCGGGCTGGAGCATGCCTATGGTTCCCTCGCGGCGAAGGGGACGCCATCGAGAAGATACCCCATACACTTCCCTCCAGGCCTCTCTATGAATGGAAAACAATCGTCAGATCAACGATTCATTCATCGAAGAGGGATGTAGGATCCTCAGAATCTGACGGCGATCTAGCCGATATAGTCTTCAAAGACACTGTGAAAAGTGTTTTTGATGTCGGTCCAATGGACAAGCGTATTCCGGTCGATTTGGTGCTCGCATCCCCCAGTCTCGAGGTGGGTGTCGACATCAAGATGCTGACCGAGAGTGTAATGATAAAGTCGATACGCAATGTGGCATCTTATAGACAAAAGGCCGGCAGAATCGGACGTGAAATGGGTCTCGATGTCGTCAATGTCGTGTTGATGACCGACTCTCCCATCGACTTGCACTATTATAGACAACCCAGGAAGCTGATAAGTCTGGGAAGACTGGACCCGATTCCCATGAAGGATCGAAATGAAGCTGTTGTTCACAGCGCTATGTACACCGCAATTTGGGATTGGATGGCGCTGAAGACGAACCTCCCTGAAATGATTCCTGACAAAACCAATCCTGACGGGACAACCGAATTCTCGATCAGGCTTGGAGTCTCGCGCGAGGCTTTGGTTTCAAGGAGGTCGGAAGTCACTCGATATCTTTCAGACATATCGCGGCGGGTTTACCCTGCATCGGGTCAAGATGTCGGAAACGCTATTGACCAGGTAGTGAATGAGCTTGATTCCTTACTTGCCCCCGCAGCCGGAACCTTGGTGAGCGTTCCTGATAATCCTGCAATGTCGCTCGCGGACTCAATGATCTACCTGCTCTCAGGAAGGAGTTCAAGGAAAGTCGGTCCGAGGTTTGGAAGTTCTGACACCCAGCCAGTATATGAGCTGGTCGATTTGTTGCGAAGCACCCGGGCTAGGATAGTTCCCGAAAAGTGCGGGCTCTCAGAGGCTTTCCGCAGTCTTGATGTCATGGAGTCCTCAGATTGCTGGACTTCGGCTGCAGTTGACAGAGTCATCGAGGTGATACGGCAGAAATGTGAAGTCGACGAGACAATCAGCCGGAACCCGGATTTGGTGAGGCTGCGAGATTTCGTTCTCCCTCAAATCTCTCTATTGCTGTCTTCACTGGAGAATAGAGGTTTCAAGTCATTCGTGTTTGCGGCTTTCAATCAATATGGAAATCTCGTGTCGAAGGGGCAGTGGAAAAAGTACTACCTCTCTTCCGTATTACAGAGTCTCCCGTCATTCAGAATCCTGCGTAAAGAACCTTGGTATGTTCGTCCGGAGACGCTCTTCACAAACCCGTATGAATCCTATGTCCAGCTGACTGGAGATTCTCCAGAGGGGCAGAGCCTCATTCCGGTAAGTGAAGCCATGTTCGGTTTCGTGCCTGGGACTTGGACTTACCGTTTCTCAAGCGGATGTTATAAGATTCGCTGCGGTCACCTTGGTCTGGAACCTGGAGGCCGCGCTTCCGTAAGCATCGAAGAGTTGAATGCTCTCGGAGCGAGGTTCGATCAGGTTCAGTCCTCAGTGCCTCCTCCTCCAGGATACACTTCGAAGATTGACATACTGAAACCAGTCGAGCTACGGTTGCAGACTATTCCCAGCAAATACTTGATACTTGACTTCTCCTCGAATCTCATTCTCGATCGCGACGAGACAAGTCATTCAGATACTGGCGCTTCCGGAGAGCGCAGAAGAAATCCGATGGTCAAGGTCCCCAGGAGCTATCTTAGTAGGTGGGTCCATGTCATACCAGATACTGGTCAAGAAGTGCAGCCCTACGAGCCGGCAGAGGGTGTTGTCAAAGTGGAGTCAGAGAATCAGACCATTTCCGGCGCTTTGGCAATGAAAGCAATACGTCATCCTCTGTTTGGTTCATTGTTGAAAAACGTCTTCTGGCATGATTTCCTCACTGTCACTGAGTACGTGTACTCGGTTTCTAGAGTCTACAGTGGTGCTGGCAGAGAAGGAGTGGAACTAAACTTCAGGAACAAGTTTGGGCCGGTGGCTGTCGGAAACGTTTTCAAGACAGAGGGATTGTCGATAAGCCTCAATGCCAGTACGATGGAGGAAGTCGTCAGAGGCATACTGTCTGAGATCAAATCGGGAAGTAGAGTCTGGAGACCGACTATTCTGAAAGCATTTGAAGCGTTTCTGTCGGAAATCGACATGGGCAACGCCGGACCCCTGAACATCTTCCTTGTCGAAGACATCGTGTCGTTGGTTGTTGAAAAAGGGTCTAATCAAGAGGATTTCTCCCTCGGTGCACTGATGAAGGCACTCATTTCCCTACCATCTGATTCCAACAACCTCGCGGAAACCGCTCGTCTATACTACAGGAGTAAACGTAGACTGTCATCGCGCGACCATGAGGCATTCCCTGAGGAGGGCGAATTGGACCCAGATAGACAATCGATTGAGAATTCGGCAAGAAGACTGGTCGAAGCCGTGACCGCGATATCAGGAGCTGCAGCGAACTCGAACGTCGAGACTTTTCTCGAGCTCTGGACGAGGAGGACCATATTGAACACATTTGGCGTTGTCGCGCTCACAGCTCTTCAAGAATACAGCGGTGCAAATGATCATGACATAGGATATGCGATTGACTCGGAAGCTTGGAAGGGGAATGGGACAGTGGTGTTCCTGTACGATCGGTCTGCATATGGCAATGGCAGTTCAGCTGTGGCTAGACGATTCTTTCATGTTCTGCACATCATGCGTCATGGAGATTCTGTGGAATCTCGACTGCTTCCATCTGAGGATTTTCTTTCATTGCTGGAAGAGAAGCTTCTCCAGTGCCCACAGTTTCATACGGACATGAACGCCCTAGAGATGTTGGGTGAGGATTCGGTCTCTCCTCGCGGAATACTAGGTTTGCGTGACATTGAGGCGCAGGCAAGAGAGATTCTGGGCAACTCTCTAAATGTTTGGAAGAGAATGGGTATCAAAGGGCAAGCTGACGCTTGGAGACTCCCATTGGCAAATGCCTCGCTGGGGAGTCTCTCGGTCAAGCACGGCCTCGAGATGGACGACCTCGTGAGGGCAACAACGCTCTGTTGGAACGGCTGTCCAGAGTGTGTCAATCGTCCAGATATTGTTGTGGGCGGACTCGTCGGCATGAACTACATCGACAAGGTCGTCCTGGACACATGGTTCGCACGGGGACGAGGCTCGGGACCCGAATATCAATCCCTTGACTTGAGGAAGCTTGCGGAAGGAACAGTTCAGACTGGCTTCGGAAGGCAGAGCCGAGTGATTCTAGATTTACCGAACCGGAGAGTGAGAGGAATACAGCTCCCGTGGACCATTGGCTTCGAAGTGAACAGAGATGGGAGCTCACGGGAGACAAGTCTGTTGATGCGGACTTCAGATGTCCTGAATCTCAGATTCGCCGATGAGACGGATTCGGGTGCTGGTGTGGCAGCCAATGCTATCGGATTCAAGAGACTGCTCTGGTTCGATTTGATAGCGACTGCATACCTTGACGTCCTCAGATTACTCGATGATGAGCGGAAGGAAGTAAAACTGGTCTACTACGATTGTCGAGACCTAGCTTTTGATGATGTAGGTTTGTCTCCTCGGATGGCTGAATCCGTAATGTCTGAAGCGAAGAAGAGTGGAGTCATTCAGGGGTTGGAGAAGCTATCTGACGTTCTTGCATGGCTTTTGTATCGCGGGTTCAAAGTCTCTCTGTGCGTGGATCGCAACCAGTCCCGAGAACCGAAAGTCAATGAATTTCTTGCCTCGCTCGCCTCCGTGAAATCCCCAGATTTGTCTATATACGTGAAAACGATTGATGGCGGGTCAATGCACAAGAAGGCTTTTGTCACGCCCGTTGCTGTTTTGAAAGGGTCTGCCAATTTGACTCAGTCTGGTTCTGGCCGTAACGAAGAAATAATAGATCACTACTTTTACGGATCCGACGAATACGACCAAGTCAAGCGGAACATTGAGGACACATATCATGGAGCGGAGAAGTGGAAGGGTGAACGACAATGAGAAAATCTCTATCTGCTCGGCTGAAGAGCGCTGGGCTCCACTTGAGTATCCGCAAGAAGAACATCATTTGATACTTAGGAACTGACGTGAGAGGATGGGATGTCGGAAGACAAGACGCACGGGAATCTGACGGTAGGCGATTTGTTCTGCGGAGCCGGCGGGTTCGCCGAGGGCTTCAGGCAGGCCGGCTTTGACATTCGATGGGCCGTCGATATTTGGCCTCCCGCAACGAAGACATTCGAGATGAACTTTCCATCAACGGACATATATCAGAGAGACATCCTGGAAATGAGTCCTGATAGTCTTGAGAGAGTCGACGTCCTCATTGGCAGTCCACCATGCACTCATTTTTCACTGGCAAACCGAGGAGGTAACGGGGACAAGGCAGCTGGCCTTTTGCTTGTCAAACGATTCTTTGAATACGTCCACGAGTTGAAACCGAAATACTGGATAATGGAGAACGTACCGTCTTTGCGCCCTATTCTTGAGCGGCTTCTGAGGGAGGATACAATCCGTTTGGGGGGAGGCACACTCAGTGTGCCAATCCGCCAGGTTTTATCATCTGCTGACTTTGGCACACCCCAGTCGAGAAGAAGGTTGTTTTCCGGTGCCTTTCCAAATCCCGAAGACATGCACTTGGAGGGAAAGAGGAAACAAATCACTCTCGGAGAGGTTCTGAAATGTCTGCCGGACCCTTGTGGTAGGCTCCCCAACGCAGAGAGGATGTGTTTCGATCCTCTGTACGAAGGTAATTCGATTCCGGAGACCGAATTGAGGGACCATTTTGAGGATTCAAACAGAATACTAAGTAAAGAGGATTTAAGATGGTCAAAGAAACATAAGACGGAGCATTCAGTTTATGGTCGGATGGATTGGCCAGATAGACTGAATCGACCCAGCCGGACGATCACGGCGACTCGAACAAGGTCATCAAGATCGACAATTGTAGTCAAATGCCCCCATCATTCTGGCGGACACTATCGGACACTAACTCTGCGCGAGTGCGCGTCTGTCCAGGGATTCCCCGCGACATACCAGTTCTGGGGGGACACTCTCTCGCAGAAGAACGTGCTGGTGGGAAATGCAGTTCCTCCTCCCTTAGCAAGGGCTTTGGCTCATGCTATACTAGAGAAGGAAGGAGCATGGATTCCACCCAGGCCACTGCTACACGAACCATCTGTGCTCCCCGAGATAATCCAGGCAAAACCGACGAGAAAGCTCTGCTATCCAATCAGCAGACGTTTTCGAGACCACTCTCATACGGATTGGAGTCCCAGCTGCAGAGTTGAGCTGGACAATTCTGGAAGTCACCTCTACAAAGCACCTATAGAGACTGCTGGGGTCAAATCATGGGTCACGCGGCTATATGTCGGGTATGCGAAGGAGTACAGATGCTATGAGCTCGACTTTGGCACAGTGTCTCGAATGGTGAAGGATTCATGCAAGAGCGGAGAGGTCGCAAAGGCAGGGGCACATTTCAAAGCTCTTCTAGACGAGGCTAAGAGATTCTTCGGTAGCTGGTTGCCAGATTCGATTACCCTTCAGCAGAGGTGGGCTGCAAGAATCACGTCTGGTGTCAGTCCCGAGGAAGTTCTTCACAGAATCGATGTTCTTGTTGAGAAGCATCTGCCGAAGACAGACTGGCACAATGTCAAGGTGCCGAAGTCAATCCTATCCAAGAGTCTCTCCCCGCGAATCATTAGTAGGGGCTCAGATGCAGACAACAGTCCCCCCTTGGACTTGCCGGTGAGAGTATTGGCGTCCGCTCTTCTTCTTGCTTTAGCATGCAAAGCTATCAACTCGGGCAGAGTGTAGTTAGATCTCTAGTAGATGCGTTGCTATAGTGGAACTAGAACGATTATTGTCCTGTTCATGGTCGCGTGATTCTCCCGGCAATCCTTAGAGCGGCTTGCTTCGGATTTGTCTTCAATTTACACTCCCAGACCGACATTGTCTTCCATCCGATTTTTCTCAATGCGTCTCGCTTTCTGCGATCTCTTCGTCGGTTCCGATCCAGCTTGCGCTTCCAGAAGGCTCTGTTTGTCTTTGGCAGTCTCAGACTACACCACGGACAACCATGCCAGAAACAACCATAGACAAACACCGCCACCTTCTCCTTGTGAAATGCGAAGTCAGGTGTTCCTGGAAGAGATCCATCGTTTGGGACGAAATCCCCGGCTCCTGCATCAGTCAGCATCCTTCTCAAGGCTAGTTCGGGTTTGGTGTCCTTTCTAATGTTCGATTTCATACTCTTCGATACTGCAAGAGAGGCTGAGTGCGGCGGTGCTCCGAGGCGAACTCTGTCCTTGTATCTTCCTTGCACGAACTCGAATAACACATTTGAGGTAAATAATAAGCCATCCCTGAACAGCAACTCCGTCGCGGAAGGACAGCCAAGTTAGAGAGTCTCTGATTGCATGCTCTCGACGATTCTCGGTCCAATCTCAACACAAGGCGAGAAAGAGTTATGAGTGCGGGCTTGTAAGCAGATGCACGCGCAATGACATGCGCCTGTGGCGTTTGCCCTAGAACCGCAGCAACTAGTGCCCCCGGTGTTCATCTTGGGAGGGTGACACCCAGAGTCTGCCACTAATAGGGGCAAAGTTGACTTTTCTCAACTACTGCACGGAGTATATAGGTGACCCTGCGCCTTTGGGGTACATCGGCGCAGCATCGTAGTTGACTTTTTTCAGAAGGGGTGTCTCCCGACGGCGTTGAGGATAGGCGCAAGGTTCGCAGTTCTTTGATGGTAAAGAATGTCTTGCCATATTTGGCAGCCGGGAGATCTGGCAGCGTTGTCACGGCGGCGGCTTCGTGATGTTCAAACTATCCTCCCAGATTGCATGGAACAGGATTTGAACCGATCCGTTAATCTGGCGTCCAATCTCAATGCTAATCTGTCGGACTGTCATCTGAACCTTTAGAGGATCTAGCGCTGGCGACTATTGACGAGAGATTATATGCGAGTTGATGGGAAAGTTTGTGGGACTTTACGAACTCGGCAACATCCCGGCAAATCATGACAGGTCGGCTATGGTGACACAATTCCTTGACTGTCTTCACAACTGAGGGATCTGAGTTGACCACTGTCAATTCTTCGAGATGATGGTCTGAGAATGATTCGAGGAACAACTTCTTTGTCATGAAGTCAGTGGGTGGGAATGAGTAGCCAATGACGACGAGTCGGGTGCATTTGACTAGAGCTTGGTATGCTTTCTCCCATATCTCATTGAAGACGGGGTGAGTGAGTTTTCTCTCTTTGTGCAAATCGGGGGTGATTATTACAGGATCCAGATACCAACCATTTCGAGAAGGAGGAATCGTGAACCACCATTCCCCTCGATCCAAAATCATGCTATTCTGCATTTCTTCTGTGAGCTTTGGGGGTTCCTCCCCCGGCATCGTTGGGAAGACACGAACCGGAGTGTATCTGAACCAGTTGATTGATCCGTGCAGCTTGAGAACAGGCCAGTCGTACAGCTTGTTGGACGGGACACTGTAGTATCTCTTCCCATCGACTTGGATCGGAACCCCTGCAATGGGGATGTTCACTTCGTCGAATCTTATTCCGTAGCCAAGGGGTTCGGCCCATCGAAGATGACTTGCTACGAGCACCTCCTCAGGAATCTCAGTGTCTTCATCATTCATTCTTCTCTTCATGAAGTCTCTAACAGGTTGGGGGTATGCGTTGGGATTCACTCCAGATGCTGATTTGACAACCTCTTCGATAATGGTGTCATAGTTGAAAGTCAGAATTGTGGCTCGTTCCTCCCATAAGATGTCGCCGAGCAGCTTCATCTCCGGAGACCCAGGCGCATCATGCCCGAATCCAGTCAAGACCTCTGCAAGAACGGACTTTAGCAGATACTGAACCCACTGCAGTTCCTCGACTTTATTTCGGTCGCCCTTTGAGATGGCATCCCTGAGTTGCAGACCGACCAGCGTGAAGCATTCCTCTAGGTTGAATCGGCTGGATGCGAGATCGTCCACGGACATCTTCCAGTATCTCTCAATGTAGTCGTAGACCCGCTTGAGCTGTTTCATGTAGTAATCACTGCGGTACTTGTCGATGCTCAATGCCACGCGGAAGAAGTTGTCTATCAAAGGTGGAGACTGACCCGCCCAATTCCTGATTGACTGATTCGTTCCAGCCCCGAGGAGATAGACTGTTGAACTCATAGATGCACACCCATCAGACACCTGCAAATCCGCCAGTCTCCAGACGTTCCAAGGAAATCACACACTCATCCTGGAGAGCATCTCTCAAGATAAGCCTTCTCCGGGGCGTATTCGAATCGACTCTGGCTCAAGAGTTTTCTGATGATGTCCTTATATCTTCAAATCTTCTTCTTCAGACCTATGACCTGTCCGTCAGCCGCAAGCAATGGGTCCACCTCCTCCGACGACACGGCGAGTCTGCCCGGCCGCTACGCCGGGATTCGCGCACCTACTCATGAGTCTTCGGGTGGCTTGATAGAGACCATCTCTCAACGTGCAATACCATCACTCTGAGATTTGAGTCGGACCCGGTAGTTTTCTTGCACGGAGATTCAGAATCCAATTGTGGAGGGACAGGTTGAAATCCCTCCAATGCGCTCGGCATCCGGAGGGAGCCGATGGTGGTTGAGGGAAAGACGCCGGCCGTGACGACAGACATTCATGAATATCCGGATGTGAAGAGGCGGCTGGAGGTCGCGGGTTACCGACCGCGAATAGTCCCAGGATTCAAGAAAGAGGGGGAAATAGAAACCTACGTGCGCGACCGACCCGATCTGGGAAACCGATGGATACATGTCCAGGTAGTAAGGAGTGGAAACAGAGTTGAAGTCTACGCTCACACGGAGCCCAGCGCGGAGGGCGACCCACTGGGCCATGCAGCAGGAGTCGTGACAGGTGACGCGAACTATGGAGCGGGGGCTAGGATCCTAAGGGGTGATCTACGAGCAGCAAAACGATTGATGGATTCGCCTTGCTATGCGGAAGCTCAGGGAAGAGGGGAGCGCGTAGGGACAGGATCATGTAGCATATGCGGGAACGCAATCTGGAGCGCAGAGAGCCTCGCCCGTGGGATAGGGAGCTGGTGCTTCAGAAACAGGAGGACTTAGGGAGGAATGGGGATGAAGGAAGACGACATTAGGGATAGCCGCGGTTTTTGGCCGTTGGTCGCAGCCACGTTCATGGGTCTACTGCTTATCGTTGTGGCTTTTCTGATCCGTGACTACAGCGAAGCCTTCACCGTAGTCCTGGCGATTGGCGCCTCGCTGATTGCCTCGATCGTGGTGATTCTGGTGGGTCGCTTGCTACCCTCGGGGCCAGAGCGAATCAGGATGATAAAGAGCAACGAGGACATCTACAACGAGTTCGAACGAATGCTGGATGGGCTCGACAAGGAGCGACCTCATGTGATAAGGACAGTAAACTCATTCCTTCCTCAACCAATGACGGAGAATAGGTGGGATCAATGCGTCGTCAGCTTCCTCACCAACAGCCCTCAGTCAAGATTCATTCGAGTCATCTTCCATCAGGACACAGAGGAATGGAGAAAGCGATTCGAGCAGATTCGCCGCCAATACTCGGGTCTTGACAATTATCACCAGCACCGACATGGGGAGCCGTCACCACCCGCCATCGAGATGTTCCTCGTCGACAAGAACGAGGTTCTCCTGAGTTTCGCAACCCCGGAGGTAAAAGTGCCCTCAGTGACGTTTGGCATCAAGATCAGAGACAAGAGACTTTGTGAGGAGCTCGAGGCTTATCACAGAAATCAACTGGAGTGCAAAATACCGAAAGAGAAGCTGGATAAAGACGAATGAGAATGCAACCCGGGGGCGCGGCCCCCTAGTTGAAGTCAATCGTAGTCAGATCGAGGATGTGCGCGAATCAAACTCCGAAAGAGCGGACCTATGTTCGACGACGTTATTGGCGTAAAGGCGTTCCTTGAAATCTACACCTCTAGAGACATCGTGAAAATCGTGCGGTGGCTCGAACGGAAACACCGAGAAAAGGTTGTCCCATTGGTGAAGGGGAACAAGCTTCTGGCTATGCTTGAAGAACCGGCTGGCCGAAAGGCAGGCCAGATCATCGGACGGTACTTCGTCGACCAATATCAGACGTGCTCGCCTGAGTCGAGGGATCTTTGGTTTACGGTCAGGTGGCTTCACCACGGGGCACTGGGGGAACTCCTCGTTGCTCGTGGCAAGAAGAAACACAGACAGTTCATCACCGGATTGGGTAGAGGACTGATGACCACGGACCTCCAGGACAAAGATGAGTGGCGTACCCCCGAGTATTTCCGAGCTAAGCAGAAGATAGAAAAGATGCGCTGATCTCAGGCTAGGCATGCGGACGAGGAGGCGTGCTTGAATTTTGGGTTCACATGCATCAGGATGCAGACTTCACTTTCGGCCGGCAATAGTCTCTTGCCGGTTGCAGGGCATTCAATGGTCAGTCACGCTCGATCTGGTTCGCCCGCCTCAAGCTGGTCTTCTTCGAGCTCATATTA
>Ga0315284_10013214_pt1 | contig 11752 bp, 8 predicted proteins | sample YL17G09_16_MG_FD_203696 | JGI IMG/M metagenome (GOLD analysis project Ga0315284, IMG submission 203696) | Sediment microbial communities from Yellowstone Lake, YNP, Wyoming, USA - YL17G09_16 | ecosystem: Environmental > Aquatic > Freshwater > Lake > Sediment | place: USA: Wyoming | collected... | reverse complement strand
CTGGCCGGCGAAGACCAGAACGGTACCGTTCGGGAAGAAGACCCGCACCCGGTGAGCCTCGGGCTCGCAAACATAGACACGACCGAACCCGTCCGCGGCGATTCCCGCCGCAGAGGTGAGGGCCTTTCCCACCAGCCGGAAGCTCCCCGATGAATCCACCGCCCGGAGCTGTTGACTGCCCTCTTCGAGGATGTAGAGGGTGCCATCCGGATCCACTGCAACGGCCGTGGGTGCCTCCAGGTCGCCGCCGGCGTACGTCGAAATCACTCCTTTCGGCGTGATCCTGCGCACACGGTTGCCGCCACGTTCACCGATGTACAGATTTCCTCCCGCGTCGAACGCCATGCCACGGGGCCGGTCCAGACGGACATTGGCTGCGTCCACTCCCTCGCCGTCGGCCACCGCGCCGGCGGCGGTCGTGATGAAGTATCCCGCATCGGCGGGAATCGCCCGGGGACCGCCGGGCCGATAGAGCAGGCTCTCGGCGGTGAGCCGGAACGTGACAGAGGACAGGCCGGCCACCGTGGCGGTGACAACAACAGGTCCTGGCGCAACCCCGAGCTTGACCTTCACCGAAGCCACCCCTGCCGAATCGGCGATTCCTTCGGCCGCCGCCAACCACGCGGAACCCTGTGTAACCGTGAAGGAAACTGCCACCCCGGGCACGGTAAAATCAAACTGCCCCGTGACGGCCACGCTCAACGGCAACGGAACCTCGGTGCCAATCCAGCCCTTCTGGCTATCTCCGCCGGCGGCCCGCAGCTTCGCCGGAGCGAGGGTGACCAGCCGGTAGACGCTGTCGCCTAACGCGAAGATCAGATCGCCGCCGGGCAGGAACGTCGTTCCGGTGATCCCGCTGAGATCCGTCTCGGAGGCGAGAGTCGCATCCCCCGGTTTCTTGTCGCCCCCGCCCGCGAAGATCGACTCGACCCCGGCAGGAGTACGCTTCCAGATGTGCTTCGCAACGCTGAAGGTGAGGTAGAGGTTGTCTTTGGAGTCGACAGCCACGGGTCCAGCGACGCCCCGGGCACCCGCCCGAACCAGCCCCCAGTTGATCTTGCCGCTCGGTTCGACTTGCGATACCCCACCCCCCTCCGGGATGAAGACGTTTCCGGCGGCGTCGGTGGCCATTCCACCCGAGCACTCGAAACCCGTGATCGCGAGAGGCCTCGAAGTCTGCCAGCCCGTTGCATTCAAGACCGCCATGACCCCATCGGGCGAAACGCGTTTCAATGCCCTGTACAGGCCGACGTAAAGATTGCCTTTGCCATCCCGCGCCAATCCAAGAGGGGAGCCCAGAGCGGAGGTCAGCGCCGGGCCGGCCTCCCAATTGGAGAAGCCGCCGGTCTGCCCGTTGCCCGCCACTGTTCGCAGGGTGCGGTCGGGCGCCACCGCGCGAATCCGGTTCGCCAGCGTATCACCGATGAACAGGGTGCCTTGCGCTTCGACAGCCAAACAACAGGGTTGGTCCAGATTGCCACTCACAGCGGGTTGATCGCCGTTGTAGCCGGCCACACCCGTACCGGCGAAAGTGTCGATGACACCCGTGCGATCGATGCGCCGAACCCGCCGGTTGCGCGAATCGGCAATGTAGGTGTTCCCCGCGGCATCGCCCGCCAGGCCCTGGGGCTGGTCCAGCAGAGCGTTCAAGGCCGGTCCCCGGTCGCCCTCGAAATGCGACCGGCCCGCGACAACCCGCAGAGCCGTGCCGCCGGCCGGGAACTGGAGCGCCTGCCGCCGCTCCGAACTTGTCAGCCAGATGCCGCCCGCCGGGTCGACGGCCAGAGCATTGAGACCGGCTTCGGTGGCCAGCGCCGGCTGCAAGACCCCAGCCGCTGTGATCAAGCGGAGCCGCGTCAGGTAGAGTTCGAGAAGATAGACGTTGCCTGCCGCATCCACAGCCAGAGGACCGGGGTAGTATAGGTTCGCTTGCAGAGTAGAGACCTTGCCGTCGGCGGCGATCTTCTGCACTCTGCGGCCGTTGGTATCCGAGATCAGAATGTCGCCCGAGGGCAGCACCGCGATGCCCCCTGGCATGCTCAGCCCCTTGTCGGCGCCTGGAACGGTCCGCAGGGTCCCGTCGGGGTCGATCCGGCGCACCTTGTTGGCGTACTGATCCACGAGGCAAAGCCGCCCCTGTGCGTCAAAGGCAAGGGCGGAGAGCCCGAGGAAGGTCGCCTGGGAAGCCTTCGTCCCATCCGGAGAGTCCGCCTGGACGCCGGTTCCCGCCACCACGCTGACCGATCCGTCGGGGGCGATCCTGACCACCTTCGCCCAACCGTCCAGAACAAACACAGCCCCGCTGCGGTCCAAGACCAACGCCCCTGGGGAATCGATAGCCGCCAAGGTGGTGACTTTCCCGGCGCCGTCAATCCTGTAGACCCGATGCTGTACCGGATCCGAGACGTAGAGCTGCCGCGCGCCGTCGACCGCGATGCCGGAAAGGGAACTGAACAGCGCGCTGGTCGCCTGAGTCCCGTCCTGCACAGGCCCGGCAATTCTGCCGGCGATCCGCTGGACGGCGTAATGCTGCCCCGGCGCCGCCACGACCACGAGAAACAGCGTCGCAAGAAGCCCGGACGACCTCGCCATGGCTTTCATCCAAGATTTCCGCTCAAGCCCATTACTGCACATCCGCCTTGAGCTCGCAGTACTGGTGTTTGTTTACCGCTTTCGGCGGGTCGGTGTCAAGCCCAGTCCCCCTCGGGTATTTCCGACCCTTCTCAGACATCGAAATGCGCCGGATCCAGGTTCGAGGATATTCTCCGGACCCTGCGCCAAGCCACGTGGCAGGAAAGGATTTTTGGCGACCCCGCTCTGGATGCAGGTACGCGAAAAATCCTGCAACCCCTTATGGAATGGGTAAGAGTGGCGGCGTAAAGCGCAAAACTATAGGCTAGGCTAGCGGGCAACGGTGTGGAAGCTTTGGAGGCTCTCGAGCGAGAGGGCTTCGACCTGGTGCTGATGGACCTGCAGATGCCCGAAATGGGAGGCCTGGAAGCGGTTGCACTGATCCGCGAGAAGGAGAGGATCGAGGGCGGCCACATTCCGATCATCGCTCTTACGGCGCATGCCATGAAGGGCGACCGGGAGCGCTGTCTGGAGGCGCAGATGGACGACTATATTTCCAAGCCGTTCAACCGGTCGGAACTTTACGCCAAGATCGAGAAAGCCGTCCGCCAACCGGCCAGAGCGGCCGGCTATTCTTCGTAGAGATACTTGATGTCGTGCTTGAAGATGAAGAGGTTGGGTTCGCCCTGGCGGGTCAGCCGGATGAAGGAGAGATCGTAGTACTCGATGGTACCCGAGACTTCTTCGTTGTCAACCAGGCGCACCCGGATGGGAATCTCCTGGTCGATCAGGTATTTCAAGTAACGGACCTCTTCGAAGGTGTGCTCCGGGGCCCTGGCTCTGGCCGGCTTCTTGTTGCCTTTCATTCGGTTGTTCAATCGGTCTCCTGGTGCATTCGGTCTCAACGAGCGGGCCGCCACCCCTGCGTTTCTGCCGCATCCCCATAATAGCCGCTGCGGGCGAGGACCTGCAAATCCGGGCGGGGCACCTTTACGGTGAGGCGGTGGAAGCGGTCCTTGGCCGGCGGCACGTTCCTGGGGTAGTAGGCCAGCAGATATTGCGTGCGCAACTCGCGCAAAATATCCGTGAAGGCGGTGTCCAGGGCCTCCCCGACGCTGGGAGCGAAAACGCGGCCCCCGGTTCCGGCGGCCAGCGAGGTCAGCGCATTCTCCCCGCCGACATTCCTGCCAGGATCATTGGTGATGGGCACCACCAGAATCGGGTAGAGCACCGCATCGGCCATCTGCGCCGCCTGGAGCGCCTGGTGGTAGGTTCTCGCGCTGGTGGTGTCGCCGCCGTCGGTGACCACCACGATGACGTGCCGGCCGTCCCGGCTCTCCAGATTGCCGGAGGCCAGGTAGATGGCATCGTAGAGGCTGGTGCCGCCCTCGTTCTTCAGTTTCTTCAGTTCGCGCTCGAGCCGGTCCAAGCGGCGCGTGAAGCCGGCCAGCAGGTTCACGTCGTAGTTGAAAATGAACAACGCCAGCGCGTCCTGGGGGTTGCCTTCCCGGAACAGGGCTTTCAAAAAGCGGTTCACGGACTCCAGTTCGTAGCGCAGTTCGATTCCCGTCGAGGCGCTGGTATCCACCAGCAGGGCGATTGAAAGCGGCTGCTCGGTGTGGTGCTCGAAGATCGCCAGTTCCTGGGGCACGCCGTTGTCCAGGACCTGGAAATCGCCTTTCTCGAGTGAGCCCACCAGTTGTCCGGCGGTGTTGCGGACGGTCGCCAGGATGCGCACCAGGCGCACCTCCACGCGAATCACAGTCTCCTGCGAGAGCAGGGCGGCGGCCAGCACAGCCAGCGGAACGCAAGTGCGCAGCAGGCGACGCATTATGGTTTTAGTACGGATGGGTCCCACTCGCCTTGGGCCCAGACTGCTCCGTCCACAAAGTGTTCCTGCTTCCAGATGGGAACCAGGCGTTTGAGCCGGTTGATCCCTTCGAGCGCGGCCTGGAAAGCGGGCTGGCGATGCGGGGCGCTGACCGCCACCGCCACGCTGGTCTCGCCAATCCGGAGGCGTCCCAGACGATGGATCATCCCGATGCGCCCGATGGGATGGGAGCGAGCGATGTCGCAGCCGATCTCGGCCAGCACTCTGAGCGCCATCGGTTCGTAGCACTCGTAATCCAGATGCAGGGTGCGGCGGCCTGCGGTATTGTTGCGCGCCGCGCCTTCGAAGGTCACCAGGGCGCCGTCTTGGCCGCGCAACAAGCGCTTCCGCAACTCCCCGGTGTCGATGGGTTCGCGGGTCAGCGCGAAAAAGTGCCCTTCCGGCTCGACGGTCAGTTCATCGGAGTAACGCGGGGATCCGCCGCTGACGGGCGGCAGAAAGGCCACCTCATCGCCCTCCGCCAGCGCGGTGGAAGGGGCCGCAAATTGCTGGTTTCGCGCCATCACAATGCTGCCGGCCATCTGCTTGAGGCGCGGGAAGCGCGCTGCATACTGGTTGAACACGGTCTCCAGTCGCGCCCCCGGCTCCAGCTCCAGGACTTCCTCCGCCCGCCCGGCCAGGTCCTTCAAGATGCCGAAAAACAGGACTTTGATGCGCACCTAGAGTCATCCTATCAGACGGCCCGGCCGGGCTTCGGGTTGCAGTTCGGTAAGGCCTCAAGCGGCCCGGGCTGTTGTACCACTAAAGTCCCATTTCTTTGCGCGCCGTGAAGATTTCGCGAGGTGGCCAGTTTCCGGCGCCGCTGGAGAATTGAGTCATTAAGAATTGAGTCATTGACGATTGTTTTGATTGCGGCCAGCCCCTGAAGATTCCTCCCCGATCCGGCCCCCGGCCCGGCGCAGAGATTTTTGCCTTTTGATTTTTGCCTTTTGCCTTTCCGTCTTTGCGGCTTGCCGCGCTGTGTTCCCGGCTCCCGCCGCGGACCAGCCTCGGGTTGGCGACGGCCCGAACTGATTCCAGGCGCATTCTGCCACTCACTGCAAACCCGCAGTGGGCCGCAGAGGAGACTGAGAAGGTGTGAAAAAATGCCAGGGCAGGTCGGGGACCTGCCCCACGACACCGGCAAGTTGTTGATGTGGCGCAGGCCCTTGGCCTGTGCAGGCAGGCGAAACCGCCTGCCCCACAAGGGCTGTCAACGCGGTCGAACGAGTTAAGTTAGCGCCCATAGGTCGGGGACCTGCCCCACGACACCGGCAAGTTGTTGATGTGGCGCGGACAGGTCAAATGAGGCGGGCATCTTTTCACACCTTCTGAGAGAATCTTTGCGCCCTCTGCGCAGACTGATCTGGGTTCGCAGGCCTGTGTGTGGTCACCTATCGTTCACCACGCTCCGTTCTTTCCACACTGGGATCGCCGCTCGGGCCGCAGTGAGCGCCTTCGGGTGGTCGAGCGCTCCTGGAAACTCAATGGAGTGGCCGAGTCTGTGATAATAACGGCAGATGACTCGCGCGGACATCGCAGCTATCGTGGAGGGCCAGCACGGCGATCCGTTCCGGATTCTGGGCCCCCATCGCCTGGGCCGGCGCAAGACGCCGCCCACCTGGGAAGTGCGGGCTTTTTTGCCGCAGGCTTCGGAAGCGGAAGTCACCCTCGGGGACAGAAGGGTCCCAATGCAGAAAAAGCACCCGACGGGATTCTATGTCGCTTTCCTGGACGGCGAGCCGCAGGTCTACCGGCTGCGCGCCAAGCTGTGGGACGGCGCGGTGGTGGAATTCGAGGATCCTTACCGCTTCCCGCCGCTGCTCACCGATTTCGAGCTGCACCTGTGGAGCGAGGGAACCCTCTACCAGGCCTACGACATGCTGGGCGCGCACCTGGGGGAGAGCCAGGGAGTCCAGGGAGTCCGCTTGGCGGTGTGGGCGCCCAACGCCGAGGTGGTCTCGGTGGTGGGGGATTTCAACGAGTGGGACGCGCGCCGCCATCCCATGCGGCTCCGGGACGCCGGGGTTTGGGAGATCTTTCTGCCCGGGTTGGGGGAAGGCACGGCCTACAAGTACTTCGTGCGTTCCGGCCTGCACACCTACCAGGAGATGAAGGCCGACCCCTGCGGCTTCTATGCGGAGACTCCGCCCAAGTCAGCTTCCGTGGTGTGGGACCTGGAGAAATACCAGTGGGGCGACGGCGAATGGATGGAGGCGCGCGCGCGGACGGATTGGTTGAAGCAGCCGGTTTCTTTCTATGAAGTGCACCTGGAATCCTGGCTGCGCGGTCCCCACCAGCAACCACTCACCTATCGGGAGCTGGCAGACACCCTGGTGAAGTACGTGCAGAAGATGGGCTACACCCACATCGAGCTGTTGCCGGTGATGGAGCACCCCTTCTCCGGCTCCTGGGGCTACCAGGTGATCGGCTACTACGCCCCCACCTCGCGCTTCGGAACGCCGGACGATTTCATGTACTTGATAGACCGCTGCCACCAGGCGGGCATCGGAGTGGTGGTGGACTGGGTGCCCGCGCATTTCCCCAAGGACGCCCACGGGCTGGGCTATTTTGACGGGACCGCACTCTACGAGCATGCCGACCCGCGCAAAGGCGAGCACGCCGACTGGGGCACCAAGATCTTCAACTACGGGCGCAACGAAGTGCGCGCCTTCCTGATTTCCAACGCCCTGTTCTGGCTGAAGAAGTATCACATCGACGGGCTGCGGGTGGATGCCGTGGCTTCCATGTTGTACCTGGATTATTCACGCCAGGAAGGGGAATGGATTCCGAACCAGTACGGGGGCCGGGAGAATCTGGAGGCCATCGATTTCCTGCGCCGTTTCAATGAGCTGGCGCACGAGGTTCCTGGGGCCATCACGATTGCCGAGGAATCCACCGCCTTCCCAGGGGTTTCCCGCCCGGTTTACCTGAACGGCCTGGGATTCACCATGAAGTGGAACATGGGCTGGATGCACGACATGTTGCACTACTTCTCCCAGGCGCCGGTGCATCGCAAGTATCATCACCACAACATCACCTTCAGCCTGCTGTACGCCTTCCACGAGAATTTCGTGCTGCCCGTCTCCCACGATGAGGTGGTGCACGGCAAGCGGTCGCTGCTGGCCAAGATGCCCGGGGATGAGTGGCAGCGCTTCGCCAACCTGCGGGCCTTTTTGGCGTACATGTACGCCCACCCCGGCAAGAAACTGCTCTTCATGGGTTCCGAGATGGGCCAGTACGAAGAGTGGGACCATGACGCCGGCCTGCGCTGGGAGCTGCTGAACTTCGACTACCATCGCAACTTGCAGACCCTGGTGCGCGAGCTGAACCTGTTCTATCGCGCCGAGCCCGCCCTCTACCAGGTGGACTACCATTGGAGCGGATTTGAATGGGTGGATCTCCACGACGTGGACCAATCGGTCATCGCTTTCCTGCGGCGCGCTCAGGACCCGGACGATTTCCTGCTGTTCTGCTGCAACTTCACCCCGGCGCCCCGGTTCCTCTACCGCCTCGGAGTGCCCGCCGCAGGTGTCTATGAGGAGGTCCTCAACACCGACTCGATCGAGTTCGGTGGCAGCCACCTGGGCAACCCCGCCGGAGTGCCCGCTCAGCCCATCCCAGCGCACGGCCGGGACCACAGCATCGAAGTTACACTGCCTCCGCTGGCAGTGGTGGCCTTCCGCAGACGCGCAGACTGAATTCACCGCGGAGGCGCAGAGGACGCAGAGGCTGCGCGTCGGCGGTGATCAGAGCCCCGCCTTGGTCTCCAGGCTGCGCCACAGGTACCAGGCGGCCACGGTGCAGTAGGGGCGCCATTTCCCTGCCAGTTTTTCGACTTGCGAGGGTTTGGGCAGCTCGGCGTATCGGTAGGCTCGCCGCACCGCCGCCCGGATGCCCAGATCCGCCGAGGGGAGGACATTAGTCCGGCGCAGAGCGAAGATCAGGAACATCTGGGCGGTCCACACCCCGATCCCCTTCAATTGGGTGAGGCGCTCATATACCGCTTCATCGGGCAGCTTTTGCAGGGCCGCGAAATCCAGCTCGCCGGATACGGCGCGGGCCGCCAGGTCCCGGATGTAGGCGATTTTCTGTTTCGACAGCCCCTGGTCGCGCATCTTGCGCGGGCTGAGTTGGAGCACCGCTTCCGGCGTCAGGCGCCCGTCCCCGGCAGCCGCAGCCAGGCGGTCAAATATGACTGAGGCGGCCTTTCCGCTGAGCTGCTGGTAAACGATGGCCCTGACCAGGGTGGCAAAGTCCGGTTCCAGGAACTCGATGCCGTAGGGCCCGATTCGCTCAATCAGGCCCCGCAGGACCGGGTCCGATTTCTTCAGATGCAGAATGGCTTTGCGCATATGTAACAGAATAGGCGGCGGACGCATCTAGTAGTATGTCATCGTTGAATCTCATGGTGCGTCTGGGCCTGGCCGTCACTGCCGCTTCGCTGATCGCCATCGCGCTTGCGCAGCAACCCCAGAAGCCGCCTCCCGAGCCGGACATCCCGCCCACCATCAAGGTCGAAGTGGACGTGGTCAACGTGCTGTGTTCGGTGCGCAACCGGCAGGGCGGCCTGGTGGGCAACCTCGCCAAAGACGACTTCCTGCTGAGCGAGGACGGCAAGCCGCAAACGCTCAAGTACTTCACACGTGAAACCGACCTGCCGCTCACGCTGGGACTGCTGGTGGACGTCAGCCGCAGCCAGGAACGCCTGATCGAGATCGAGAAGCAGGCCGCCTCCCAGTTTTTCGCTGCGGTGCTCCGCCAGAAGGACCTGGCCTTTCTGATCAGCTTCGGCTCGGAGGCCGAGCTTTTGCAGGATCACACCAGCTCGCCGCGGCTGCTGAGGGATGGGCTGGAGGGGCTGAAGGTGAACGCGCCCGTAGGCGGGGTGATGCCCGGGCCGGTGCCCACGGTTTACCAACCCCGAGGCACAGTGCTCTACGACGCAGTGTACCTGGCAGCCACGGACCGGCTGAAGGGGCAGGTGGGCCGCAAAGCCCTGGTGCTGATCACCGACGGCGTGGACGTGGGCAGCCGCCTCAAGCTGGAAGACGCCCTGCAAGCTGCGCAAAAGACTGATGTCATCATCTACAGCATCTACTACGTGGATCCCAGCGCCTACTACGGCCGGGGGTACTTCGGCGGGGTCAGCGACGCCGCTCTCCGCAAGATGTCGGAAGAGACCGGCGGGCGGCTGTTCCGCGTCAGCAAGAACAACCCGCTGCCCTCCATCTTCGACCAAATCCAACAGGAGATGCGCAGCCAGTACGCGCTCGGCTACACACCTGCCAACCCGATCGGGGACGGGACCTTCCGGCGCCTGGATGTGAAGACCCGGCAGAAAGACCTCAAGGTGCAGGCCCGCAAGGGCTACTACGCCGCCAAGCAGATCGAGCCGTAGCCACTCTCGCCTCACTTGTGGTCTACTAACCCTCATGAAGAGAATCGTCTTGTTTCTGTTGGTAGCCTTCGCCTGCGCCCAGGAACGCGAGGATCGTACGCTGCTCAACTGGGACCAGATGCGCGCGATCGTCAACGAGGCCTCCGGCGAGCGGGGCCTGCACCACGTGCTCGAACTGGCGCCCTACCCGCGGGTCCGCTCCCGGGCCGAGTACGAAAGCCATTTCCGCGAGAGCGAAGTGATGGCTCGCTTCGCCAAGCAATACGGCTTCAGCAACGTCGAGATCGAGTCCTTTGGGGACTTCCAGCGCATTTGGCACGCCCACGAGGCGCAACTCTGGGAAGTGCAGCCGCAACTCCGCAAGATCTACGACGTTCACGATGTGGCCATCTCGATTGCCTCAGGCAGTGAATCGGGCGACGTGACCGCCGAGCTGGTGGACGTCGGCACGGGCGCGCGTGCCGAGGATTACGCTGGCAAGGACGTCAAAGGCAAGATCGTGCTGGGCTCGGCGCGGGCCGGCACGCTGCGGAGCCTGGGCGTCTCCGGGCGCGGGGCGGTGGGCGTCATCAGCTACAGCGTGCTGTATCCCGAGGGCTACTCCGACATCGGCATGTCGCAGTCGGTGGGCTTCGCCTCAGCCGGCGGGAGCAAGACGGCGGTGTTCGGATGGGCCCTCTCGCCTCGCGTGGGCCGTGAGCTGGCGGCGCGCCTGGCCCAGGGCCAGAAGATCACCCTGCGCTCGATCGTCAAGGCGGAAGTCTTCCCTGCCAAGGCGGAAGTGGTGGAGGCCACCATTCCCGGCGACGGCTCGAGCGACCAGGAGATCGCGGTCACCGCGCACCTCTTCGAGGGCTACCTCAAGCAGGGCGCTAACGACGATGCCTCCGGCTGCGCTGCGACCCTCGAGATGGGCCGCACCTATCTCCGCCTGGTGCAGGAGGGCAAGCTGCCCAAGCCCAGGCGCACCATCCGCTTCCTGTGGGTGCCGGAGATCTCGGGCACCCGCGCCTGGCTCAACAGGCACCAGGACCTCAAGAAGAAGCTGATCGCCGACCTGAACTTCGACATGGCCGGCCTGAGCCTGGCGCGGGCCGGCAGTTTCTGGGTGCTGGACCGCACCCCGGACACCTTTCCCAGCTTTCTGACCGACGTCAGCGCCAGCGCCCTGGAGTTCGTGGGCAACACCAACCGCGAGCGGGTGCGCTACCGGCACAACGGCTACGGGTTCTCGCTGCCGGTGCTGGCGCCCAACGGCACCCGCGACCCGCTCTACTACGTGGTGGACAAGTACTACGGGGCCAGCGACCACGCGGTGTTTCTGGACCAAGGCATCCCGGCCTCGATGTTCAGCACCTGGCCGGACCCTTGGTACCACTCTTCCGGGGACACTCCGGACAAGCTGGATGCGACCATGTTCAAGCGGGCCGCCGTGGTGGGTGCGGCGGCCATGACCGTGCTGGCCACCGCCGACGACCAGATGGCCGCGCGGGTGGCCGGCGAGGTCTTCGCCCGAGGCCTGGCGCGACGCCCACGTGAGCATCCGGCATCAGGCGGAGGTCGAGAAAGAGGCCGTCCGGTCGGCGCGGGTGCTCTTCAGCAACCCGGCCGAGGCCGCCAACAAGCTGGCCCCGTTGGTGGCGGCCATCGAGCAGCGCGCCGTGGCTCTCCAGGCCGAGGCCAAGGCCTTCTATCAACTCGAAGCCGAGCAGCGCAAGGCCCCGGCAGCCGATCTGGCCTCGAGCGATGTCGAGAAGCAACTGGCGCGCCTGATTCCGGAGCGCGGTGGCTCGGCCGCGCAGATGAGCGCCGAGGAGCGCGCCGCCCTGCAAGCTAAGACCGCGGGCTTCATTCCCCGGCACATGACCAGCGAGTGGAACATCTTGCTTGGCCGCACCCCCAAGCTGACC
>Ga0315284_10013212_pt1 | contig 11753 bp, 9 predicted proteins | sample YL17G09_16_MG_FD_203696 | JGI IMG/M metagenome (GOLD analysis project Ga0315284, IMG submission 203696) | Sediment microbial communities from Yellowstone Lake, YNP, Wyoming, USA - YL17G09_16 | ecosystem: Environmental > Aquatic > Freshwater > Lake > Sediment | place: USA: Wyoming | collected... | reverse complement strand
CGCACGGTCGGCGGGTATCCGCGCACCTCGATGTGCTGCAGGATGCAGTGCAGAATCTGCCGTTGACGAGATGTGATCTCTTTTCGCATTCCGACCACCTCCTGGTATGGTTGATGGTTCATGGTTGATGGTTGATGGGGAAACCGGTCTCTTCATCAACCATTAACCATTCCCCTCATACGTCAAATATGACGGTGGCTTCCCATCGGTCATCCGTTCGATGCACGTCCAGATCGTGATGAGTCACGGCTTTCACGATTGACCCGAGCCACTCGATCTCCGGGCCGAACGGGATTCCCCGCGCGATGCCCTCGAGCCGGGTATCCTCGACCGAGCGGACCTCGAAGTTCACGAACAGAATCCGGTCAACTTCGAACTGGTATACCAACTCCGCGAGCCATGCGCGGAGCACTTCGGCAAGATCGCTCGCCTCGACGCGGATCTCGCGGGTCTCCGTGGGCGCGAACCGGCTGAGATCAGCCATGAGCGAGAACATCCCGAACGCGGCGTTCTCGAACAACTCCTTCAGGTCCCGCCCGAAGGCCCGTATTCCCTTGTCCGCCGTATGCGCCAGCGGCTCAAACCCGGGATAGATCATTTGAAAGCGCTTGCGTCTCACCCAGACGTCAATGACCGCGCACGTGAGTCAACACAGCCATGAAACCAGAGATCAGCAGGAAACCGACCACCGAACCGAGCAAGAAGATGATTACTGGCCTCCGCATTTCGCGCACCTCCGACCAATCCGAAATCCGCATTCCGCAATCCGTCCCGCCTGCGGACGGGATCCCGCCATAGGCGGGAAAATCGAAAGGATGTTCTGTGTTAACTCTCTCGGACCGGGGGATTCCCGGCCTGAGAGGATTCTACCCGTTTTCGCTTGTGAGGACGGGCGCAGCGTCCGGGGCGGAATCCGCCGCGACCGTCTGCTTCTCCTCGTCGTCCTCTTCCTCGGGCTTGGTCACAATGGCCACGGAGGCGACGCGGTCGCCCTCCATAAGGTTTATCAGTCGGACGCCCTGGGTGCTCCTCCCACAGCAGCGGATCTCGTTCAGTCTGAGCCGAAGCGCGATGCCGTTCTTCGTTATGAAGATCGCTCGGTCTTCGCCGCAGACGATGTGGCTGCTGATAATGGGGCCGCCCTTCTCCGTGATGTTCATCGTCTTGAGGCCCTTGCCGCCGCGGGTCTGCATGCGGTAATCCTTCACCGGAGTCCGCTTTCCGAGGCCCTTTTCGCCGACGACGAGCACTTCACAATCCTCCCGCGGAACGTCCATACTCACTGCATAGTCGCCCGGACGGAGAGTTATGCCCCGAACCCCGCCCGATGCTCGGCTCGCTATGCGCAGGTTCTTCTCCGAGAAGCGGATGGACATGCCGTGGCGGGTCACCATAATGATAGTGTCATTGCCGGAAGTCAGCCGGACCCACCTCAGCTCGTCGTTCTCCTCGATGTCGAACGCGCGGAGGCCGTTCGCGCGGAGGTAGTGGAACTCGCTGATGGCGGTGCGCTTCACCTCGCCGAGCTTGGTGGCCATGACGAGGTATCCCTCGCCGCCGATCTGCTTGACCGGCACGATGGCGGTGATCGCCTCGCCGGGCTCGATCTGGATCAGGTTTATGATCGCCGTGCCCATCGCCTGACGCGAAGTCTGCGGAACCTCATACGCCTTCAGCCGGTAGACGCGACCCTTATCCGTGAAGAAGAGGATGTAGTCGTGCGTCGTGGCGACGAAGACGTGCTCCAGGCGATCCTGTTCCTTCGTGCTCATGGCGATGATGCCCTTGCCGGGGCGTCTCTGGCTTCTGTATGTGTCCATCGGGACGCGCTTGATATATCCGTCGCGGGTGACCGTGACGATGGTGTCTTCGTCGGGGATGGTGTCTTCGTCGCCGATCTCCTCGGCTTCGAGGGAGATGATGCGCGAGCGGCGGTCGTCCCCGAGCTTGTCCCTAAGCTGCTTCAGCTCGTCCTTGATGATCTCGCGCACCCTCTGAGGATCGCTGAGGATGTCTTCGAGGAAGGCAATGTGCCGCAGAATCTCCCGGTATTCGTTCTCGATCTTCTCGCGCTCCAGGCCGGTGAGCTGGCGGAGAAGCATATTCAGGATCGCTTCGGCCTGTACCTGGCTGAGTCCGAAGCGGCCCATCATCGCGATGCGGGCGACGTCGGCGCTCGGGGACTCCCGGATGATCTTGATGATCTCGTCGAGGAACTGGAGGGCGATGCGGAGTCCTTCGAGGATATGCGCCCTGGATTTCGCCTTTTCGAGGTCGTAGCGCGTTCGCCGGACCACGATCTCCTTGCGGTGCTCGATGTGGAACTGGAGCATCTGCTTCAGGTTCAGAACCCTGGGCGTGCGATTCACGAGCGCGAGCATGATGACGCCGAAGTTCGATCTGAGCGGCGTGTGCTTCAGTAGGTAGTTCAACACCTTCCTGGGATGCGCGTCTCTGCGCAGCTCGATGACGACCCTCATGCCCGTGCGGTCGCTGAAGTCATCCAGGTTGGTGATGCCGTCAATCTTCTTGCCGCGGACGAGATCCGCGATCTGCTCGATGAGCCGGGCTTTGTTGACCTGATAGGGCAGCTCCGTGATGATGATCTGGGTCTTGCCGTTTTCCTGAGGGTCAATGCTGATCTGGGCCTGCATCGTGACCTGGCCGCGCCCGGTCTCGTAGGCGGACCTGATGCCCTTCGTGCCGAGGATGAGGCCGGCGGTCGGGAAATCCGGGCCCTGGACATACTTCATCAGATCCTGGATGGTGGCTTCGGGATCGTCAATCAGGTGGGTCGTCGCGTCCACGATCTCGCAGAGATTGTGCGGCGGGATGTTCGTCGCCATTCCGACCGCGATGCCGGTGCCGCCGTTGCACAGGAGGTTCGGGAACGCTCCCGGCAAAACGAGCGGCTCGTCCCGCGTCTGATCGTAGTTCGGCTGCCAGTCCACGGTATCCTTTTCGAGGTCTTCCAGCATCTCCATGGCGATCGGCGACATGCGGACTTCGGTATACCGTTCCGCCGCGGGCGGATCGCCGTCAATGGATCCCATGTTCCCCTGCCCATCCACCAGCGGATAGCGGGCGTTGAAATCCTGAGCCATGCGGACGATGGTGGGGTATATGACCTGAGCGCCGTGGGGATGGTAATTGGCGGAGGTGTCGCCGGAGATCTTCGCGGACTTTCTATAATGGGCGTTCGGGCCCAGGTGAAGGTCGTTCATCGCCATGAGTATGCGGCGTTGAACCGGCTTCAGGCCGTCCCGAACGTCCGGAAGCGCCCGTGCGATGATCATGCTGACCGCATAACCAAGGTACGACTGCTTCATCTCGTCTTCGATGTTTACTTGTACGACTTTTCCTTCAGTCTCGCTCACAGATCCATCCTCGATCCTGAAACTCAGTACATATGTTCTATGCGAATTATACAGATTCCCGCGTGGCCGTGTCAACCGAATCGGGAACAACGGCGCGTGCGTGTTCGTCATAACGACATACGAGATTTCCGCTCTCACGCAGTGTACCTCGTGAGGCAACCGAACGGTATCCCACGAAGGAGGTAGACAAAGTGTTCAGGAGCAGAGAGGGCAAGATTCTGGTGGCGGGGTCTCAGGTCCGCGTCGTTCATAAGAACGACGCTCCGGGTGCCGCTGAGGTGATACCTCAGCGCAGGGAACCGTTGCACTTTTTCCTGAGACCCTGCCTGAGGTCTCTACACTGTTCGCTTGACAACCCATACATGTATCGCCTGCTTATCCTCACTCTGTTTTCTACGATTGTGATCTGTATGATTGTGCTAGCATCATTCCAGCGCGCCTTGGCGGATAAACCAGTATCCGCAGAGGTAGTCCCCAATAGTCCGAAACTGTATTCGCCGTTCGATGAGACCAAGCCGAGGATACCTGCAGAGATTCTCTCCGACAAGCGCCTCGATACGAGCATCACTGTCTTGGTGAAGAGCAAGAACATGAAGAATCTCTTCTCGGAGATCCGCAGACAGACCGGCGTGAAGATTGTTGCAGCAAGAGAGTTGTCGGGCGAAAGGCCGATCATCTTTTTCCTCGACAAACCGCTACGCGATGTTATGACGGAGATCTCTGCCCTCTATGGGTACTACTGGCTTGCCAAGGGGCAAAAGAATGCCTGGACATACGAACTCTTCGAGGATGTGGTCCACTCCAAGCGGAGGGTTGAGGTACGAGACTCACAGGAAGCGGCAAAGGTAGAATCTCTTCTTGATTGCATTGACCTATGCTCCAAGGCTCTGGAGAGCGATGACGCTCTCGAACGATTTCGGCAGACCAACCCGCGTCTCTACAGATCGGTGGCGGATCCTGCCTTGAGAGAACTCCTCAAGCTGATCATGCTCCACGATAGAGCTACGATTCGGGGCCTTGTCAACGATGTTGGAATGGTTCGGAAGTACGCCGACCTGCCACCCGAGATGCAATCCAGTGTCCTAAAGATCATCAATGCGGCACTAGGAAAGGGCGACGATCCGACGTTTGAGCCGTGGAGAGCCGATCAGATGCAGTCCGCTATCATAACGCTAAAACGGTGGCGGGCCGACCTCTTCGCTCCTCCTCACATCATAATCGTAGTAGCCGTGCCCGCAACAAAGGCAGATGGAACTGGAGGGATGAGATTCTTCACCGAATGGCCCGCCTACGATGAGGGAGAGCCGGGCATGCTCAGCATGCCCACAGCGCCGCCAGGCAAAGTGATCGGCGAGCCGCTGCCGAGTGGAACCAAGATCACCGTAGAGCAGACCCGCAAGCAGTTGTATAGCGGTGCGATACTTGTCGGTGATGTGTTGGATGCGATAGCCCGGCAGGCGAACCTCAATGTGATCGCCGACTACTATTTCCAGGAGACTGCGCTGCCCGCTTGCTCAAACGAACCGCTGGACAAACTGGTCTCCGAGATATGCCTGAAGATGGACTATACCTGCCAGGTTGAGAAGAATACTCTGCGCTTCCGCTTCAACAACTGGTTCCTGCAGGCATTGCCGGAGGAGCCGCCATCGAGTCTTCAGGAACACTGGTGGAGGAGGATCACGGAAACCGGTGGCCTATCGTTCGATGATCTACTTGATATTGCATGCTTGCCCGATAGGCAAACGTTCTGGGGAGGTTTCAGGTTTATACCCCAGGCATGGCAGGCGAGGCGGTTCCCCAGGACAGCGAGGGTTGTACAGATGCTTGACTCTGTTCTTGAGGCCGAAGCATGTACTCCTGCAGGTCTATCTGTCTCAAGGCTAAACGCCGACCAGTTCAGTCGGATCGCCGATTGGGCAGGTGTCATGGGGATCAAGGAAACACCAGAGGGTTTGCTCAAATGCACGATCCGGATCGAGAAGAGCGGCAATCCGGTGAACAGCCTTCAGTTCTTGCTTGTACTGCCCGATGGCACGCCCCGCGGTGTGCCGATGACAGCGTCTATGGAACGCCTGGATGAGAACCAGCGTCGCACACTCGCCGCCGAGAGAGCGGCTGAACTCGCCGCCGACAAGGTCGAGTTGTCGCTGCCGAGTGGCAAGTAGCACACATCGCGGCCCTATCCGTCAGCAGCGGACCTGAGACCCCACCACCTGCGAAATAGACGCACTTTCGGGAGCATGTCCCAAGTTTAGGGGAAAGCTGAAAAGCAGCCGGTGGCTCGACTCCACCCGGTTCTGATAGAATCGGGTTGAAGACAAATCCCAATTGGGAAAAGGAGCGAGCCACCGTGAGTAAAGCCTACCACAATCTGTCGAAGAAAGCCAGCAGCGATCTGGCGAAACTGCTGGCGGCAAACGGTCGCAGGTTAGCGCGGGCGAATCGCGAACATCTCGGTTGGATGGCGCGAACAATGCTGATTTCGGGGCCGTCTAAGAAACACAGGTTTGCGCTCTCACGCACTGAGTTGCGTGAGACAATCGAACGCCAAGGGGGTAGACAGTATGTTTAAGAGCAGAGAGGGCAAGATTCTGGTCGCGTTACTGGGTCTGGCGCTGCTGGTGATCGCGGTGGCGGTGCTGGCCGCGGTGAATGGCGGCGGTGGCGGCATCGGTCAGGCGCCGCCCGTTCCGGGAGGGCCGCCTCCCGGAGGTCAGATGCAGATGGGGCCGATGGGCGGTCCGGGCCCCGGCCCGATGATGGGTCCGGGCGGCCCGATGATGGGCCCGGGAGGCCCAATGATGGGCCCGGGAGGCGGAATGATGGGCGGCGGTATGGGCATGGGCATGATGGGCAACATGCCCGCGATCGCGGCGACTTCTGAATACGTGTACGTCGTTCAGGGGAACATGCTCTACCAGTACAACGCGAAGACGCTCAAGCTGGCGAACAAAGAAGAGCTTCCGAGGCCCGCCCCGAAGATGGGAGCGGGCGACGGCGGCGGGATGGGAATGCCCGGGCAGCCCAGACCACCGGACATGTAGGTCTTTCGATCGAACGGGCGGATTCCGCTGAAGAATCCGCCTGTTCCATCCTAGTAGGCGCCCCGGCCGCCGATGACGGCCGGGATCGTCTTCGCCAGTATCCGGAGATCCAGCAGCAGCGAGCGATTGTTCACGTAATGGACGTTCCAGCGAACGCGCTCCTCATACGGAAGATCGCTCCTGCCGTGCACCTGCCACAGCCCCGTGATGCCGGGCTTCACCTCGAGAATCCTTTCCTGCCAGGGACCGAACTTCCGCAGCTCGGGGAATGAGATCATCCTCGGGCCGACCAGGCTCATCTCTCCGCGAAGCACGTTCATCAGTTGAGGGAACTCGTCCAGACTCGTCTTCCTGAGCACCTTGCCGATCCTGGTGACGCGGGGATCGCGCCGAAGCTTGTGGTTGTTGTGGTATTCGTCGGCGAGGATGGTGTCACGGGCGACTTTGTCATCGCCGTTCTTGATCATGGTTCGGAGCTTGAGCGCATTGAACGGCCGGCCGTTTCGCCCGACGACCTCCCGACGATGGAAGATCGGACCGGGGCTGTCCAGCAGGATCAGGAGGGAGATCGGTATCAGGAGCGGAAGAAGAATCGCGAGAAGCAGGCTCGATATCGCAACGTCGAGCGCCCGCTTGACCGAGTGATACCAGAACGCCGGTTGGCGCACGGAGGACTCCTCTACTCCCACGCGCACGGCTTGGTCAATCGCCTCCACCGAGGTTTCCCCTCCCCTTGTGCTATCCGACCCCCAAAGCAGCGACGGCCGCTCGGCAGGCCACGGACGCACATCATGTCAGCGCCGGGCCGCCTCTCTTGCCGACATCAACTGGGTGTTCGCCCTGTATCAGCGAGGCGGTATACGGTGCTCGCTGGGAGCGCACCCTTTGTCAGCGCCTGGAGCGTGCCGCCGCCAACAGAGTACCCGCGCATATATAATATAAAACCTATATTGCAGTACCGATCAAATGCTTGGACAACTGGTGCTTGTGGTGCGACTAGTGGGTGGGTTCGGGCACAAGCAGAAGCAGTGCGGGCGAGCAGCCGCTGAAAAAAGAGGGAAGTCAAGCCGCCCTGAGTCGGAGCGTCGGCGAGTGGAGGTCGGCCGCTTTCTCCAGAACTCGGTCCAGCCTGTTCAGGATCGGGGGCCAGGAATAGCATTGCTCCACTAAGCGCCGGCCCTCCGAGGCGAGCTTCGACCGGATCTCGTCATCTCGGATGAGGCGGACTACCGATTCGGCGAACTCCCTGGGATCGTCCGCCACCAGGGCATGGTCGCCGTGTCGGAGGCTGATTCCCTCGCAGCCGACGGAGGTCGTGACCACCGGAAGCCCCAAAGCCATGGCATCGAGGATCTTGACCCTCATCCCGCTCCCGATCCGCAGGGGAACCACGAAGACGCACGCATCCTCGGAATACGGCCTGATGTCATCCACGTAGCCGGTGACGGTGATTGAGGAATCCCGCTCGGCCAGCGACCTGACCTCGGGAGGCGGGTTCGCGCCGAGGACCGTGAGCCGCGCATCGGGGACTTCGCGCTTCACGAGCGGGTATATGCGCTCGACGAAGTGCGAGACGGCGTCGGCGTTCGGGGGCCATGACATGGCGCCGAAGAAGAGAATATCGCGGGAGTCCTTCCGGCCCCGCGCGGGCCGGAAGTATTCGGTGTCCACGCCAACCGGAAGCGCGGTGATCTTGCCCTCGGGAATGCCGTGCTCGGCGAGGACGTCGCGATCGTGAGCGGTGACCGTGAGGACGAAATCCGCCCTCCGACACGCGGACAGCTCGTACGATCGGAGCTTCCGCCACTCCACGGATGCGAACAGCCGACGCGGAAGCGATACCCCGCGTGAAGCGAACCGCTCGATGATCCGCCATTCCACGTTGTGCTCGTCCAGGAGCACCGGGCACGGCGCGGCGGCGGGAACGTACTGCGCCATCTGAAGGTGATCGGCGTAAATGAGGTCGGGCGAATCCTTCAGCCGGGCGAGCACCTTGGCCTCCATCTCGGCGCGCCGATCGCGCGAGATGATAAACGAAGTGCCGGAGACGAGGCTTCGGGCCGCGTAAGCGAGGTCGCTCTTCGCGGAGCGCTTCATCAAGCAGTGGACGATCTCGCGGCAGTACGGCCTCAAGTGCTCGATCGCGGCGATGTCGGACTCCCCGCGGACGAAGAGCAGCAGCTCGATCTCATGGCGCGCGCCGAGGTGCTTCAGGATGTTGTAGGTCTTGATGGCGCTCCCGTTCGCGGGTGGATACGGGCAGATCTGCGTGAGAAAGAGGATTCTCATGCGGCGATCCTCCTTTCCGACGCCGCCTCAGCATAGGCGGCGATGAGGTCCTCGCCCATGCGCTGTCGGCTGAACCGCGCGGCGCGTTTCCTCCCCGATTCGATGAGCGTCCGACGGAGTTGCTCGTCGCCCAGCACGCGACACATCCCCTCCGCGATGCCGGCGACATCCGATGGGTCGGCATAGACACCGCACTCGCCGACGACCTCGGGCAGAGACCCCGCCTTCGAGACGACGACGGGGGTTCCGCACGCCATCGCCTCGAGCGGAGGAAGCCCGAAACCCTCGTCGAACGATGGAAACACGAGAGAGGCAGCGTGCCTGTATAGCCACAGCAGCTCCTCGAAGCTCACCGGCCCGATCGGCATCACGCCGTTTCCTTGCGGGATGCACTCGCGCGTCCGCCGATGCGAGCAGACCAGCACGAGCTTCAGCCCGGGGAACTCCGAGGCGATGAGGTTGAACGCGCGGATCGAGCACTCATGGTTCTTGCGCCCGTCCGGCGACGCGAATCCGAGGACGAAAGAGCTCGGGCACCCGAGCCCGGCGGGCTGGAGGCCCGGCGCGTCTCCGAGAAAGGCGGGATCAACGGGCAGCGAGACGACCCTCAGTCTCTCATCCGGCACGCTGAACCGAGCGTGCAGGTCGTCGCGGACGTATGATGAATCCGCCAGCACCAGATCGGCTATCCGGGCGCACCGGGGTATAGTGGCCCGCCAGTATGCCTGGATGAAGCGCTGCTTCGCATTCGCGGGTCGGGATCGTCCGCCGCGGAAAGGAATCGTGTCGTGGATCGTCACGGCCATTCGCCCGGCGAATCGGACCGGCGCGGTATTGCACGGAAAGTGGGCCACGTCAACACGATCCCGATTCATGGCCGCCGGGAGAAGCACCTGCTCGCGGATGACGGAGTTCCGCGAGCTCACCGGCTTCACGGCGAAATTGCCCGGCAGACGGACGGCGCTCGTCATCGGGCGGTCGGTATAGAGGATGAACTGGTCATCCGAATCCGCCTGCGCGAGCGATGCGATCACCGTATTCGTATACGATTTGAAGCCCCCGCGCTGGGGGTGCGTCAGAAACCTCGCGTCAAGGCCGATTCTCATGGCGTCTGCCCGGAGTCGGAGGTCGCGGATCGCGGCAGGTTCGCGGCGGCGACCGCGGCGCCCAGAATGAGCCAGGTGTACACGGTGGTCCCGAAGCTTACGATGCCGTTGTTTCCCCGGCTCGGGAAGAGGTAGTCGCCGAGGATGCTCGCCACGATCATCGAGGAGAAGATCGCCGTTGCCGACACCGCGAGCCATTTCAGCTCCGGCGGCGCGCGCCGGACAGCCCGATGCCCGGCGATCACTCCCGCGGCCAGCACCCAGACGAAAACAGCGAATCCGACCAGCCCAAGCTCAGCGGCCATTTGAACGTAGTTGCTGTGGGCGGTCGTGTAGGTCCGTCCTCCGAACCAGAGCGAATTGTGATAGTAAACGTAGGGATGGTAGTTGCCCGGGCCGACGCCGAATACCGGGCTCACGGCCATGAACATGTCGAACGCATCGTGCCAGATCACGAACCGGTCGAAGTCTCCGCCGAGCTCGGACTCTTCGCGGACGGGATGGTATACGCCGGGGTATATGAACATCGCCGTGAGGGCGAGGAGCACCAGCACGGCGGCAAGCGCCTTCGAGCGGTAGAAGCTCGCGACCAGGATCGCGCCGGTGACCGCGATCCATCCGGACACCCAGGAGAGGCTCATATAGGCCGCCGCGAGCATGAAAAGGAGGATGAGCGCGAAGCCGATTCTCCGCGGGCGATTCAGGTCGTCAAAGAGCAGGCGCGCGTAAACGAAGACAATCGCCGACGAGAGGAGGAAGCTGCCCCAGACGACCGGGACGGGCAGCGCGAACCCCACGAGCCTGTGGGCGGCGAAATACAGACCTACAAGCACGACCGGCACGAACAGTCGCCGAAGCCACTTCGGATCGTGCCAGGTATTCGCGGCGACGAAGAACGCGCATACGGAGAAGCAGAGCAGGCCTACCTCCGCGACCTGCGTGATGGCCAACTGGTGGAAGAGCAATTGCCTCGTGCCGCGGAGCACGTTGTTCAGCACCAAGGAGATCAACGCGACGGCGCCGAGCGCGACCAGCGGCAGGTTAAGCTCCGACTTGGTTATCCTGAAGCCTCGGACGAAGACGGCTCGCCAGAGCCACAGGATCGCGAGAAAGGCCATCATCACCTCGGAAGGCATCAGTCCCGCCCTGTATCCGCTGTGCGGGCTCTGTATGCCGGGCGATTCACCGAATGCCAGCGCCGCGACGAACAGATAGCCCCAAAGCCCCAATTGCAGGTTCCTGACCAGCAGCATCCCGAGGAGAAGCGCGCTCGTGCCCACCACTACGTAGTAGGCCGAGCACCGCGTGACGAATCCGGCTATCACCAGGCCGAGAGCGATCACCGTCAGCAGCATCGGCAGGCTGAATGACTCCATGCCTCTCACGCTGAAGCTCCGTCTCTCGATCACCATCGAGTCCCTAACCTGCTGCATTACTCATGACCTCCTCCACCGAAGTGCGCGCGATCCGAGGCGGTCCGGCCTCCGCGAGAATCTCCGTCAGAGTGCGGGTCGCCGACGACATGAACGCCGCCGAGAATGCCCACCCCGCGAAGACCTCCAGAAGCTCCTCCGTTTCACGGAACGGCAGGTAGCCCATGTACAGATCACGCGGGACCACCTCGAAGACCCCGACGATGACAACCATCACGAGACCGGCGACGAAGTACCGCGCCGATGCCCCGCCCATCAGCAACTTCTTCAGAAAGACGAAACTGAACGCCAGCGATGCCAGAACATAAACCGCGAAGATCACGCCGTCGCCTTCTCCCTGAGGAGCGCCATTAAGCCACGGAAGCGCCTTCTCGAGCATCACGCCCAACTGCTCGTGGATCGTGAGCATCTCGTCGCAAGCGAAGAAGGCAAAGGCGATGGCGACGGCAGCCCAGAGCGCCCATGCCTGGGAACGTCGCCGGGCGCGCCCGATTCCGCTCACAT
>Ga0315284_10013211_pt1 | contig 11754 bp, 13 predicted proteins | sample YL17G09_16_MG_FD_203696 | JGI IMG/M metagenome (GOLD analysis project Ga0315284, IMG submission 203696) | Sediment microbial communities from Yellowstone Lake, YNP, Wyoming, USA - YL17G09_16 | ecosystem: Environmental > Aquatic > Freshwater > Lake > Sediment | place: USA: Wyoming | collected... | reverse complement strand
AAGGGGAAGGACGGCGAGCTGTTTCGCGATTACTGCGATACACGGTGTGCGTGTCTTTACCCCGCGAAACGAAAACTCCCCGCCCCTCCCCTCCCCATCTGCGCCCCCGGGCAGGGGCAGGGGACGGAGGAGGAGAGGGTGGAAAGGGTAACGAGAGCCATCCGGGAAACGCAGTGGGCGAATATGCGAGACGATGAATTCGCGCGCATACTTCTCGCCGCAGCCGACGCCGTGCCGGGACCGGCGGTGGACGTAGTAGACAAGGACGCCGAGTTGTTTCCGTGTGCCGATTGCGGGGTGCTGCGAAGCATCCACCAGGGCGCGCAGGTCTTCACGGTTTGCGACGAATGTTGGGAGAAAAGTCACCCACCGGAGGTGGAGTGGTCGACGGAGCCGCCGAAGGAGACGGATACGTGGTGGTGGGTTCAGATCGAGACGTTGACACCGCAGATCGTTTTCTACATCGCCAGCGACACTGTGCTCAAGTCGGGAGACGAGCGTCCGCACCACGTTCACGAATTCTCTCGGTGGTGGCCCGTGCCGATCTCCGAGCCGCCGAGAGGAGGGACGAAGTGAGTAAAATCTACGTGGCGTCATCGTGGCGGAACGAGCGACAGCCCGAGGTCGTCATGCGGCTACGAGCGGAGGGGCACGAGGTCTACGACTTCCGCCATCCGCGAGCCGACGATCACGGATTCAGTTTGGGGAACATCGCCGAGGCGTGGCAGTCGTGGACCATGGAAGAGTACCGCGAGGCGCTGAACAACGAGATCGCCGTGTCCGGGTACAACCTCGACATGGCCGCGATGGAGTGGGCAGACACGTTCGTCGGTGTCCAGCCGTTCGGCCGCAGCGCGAGCATGGAGATGGGTTGGGCGGCCGGTCGCGACAAGCGAACGATTCTGCTACTCGAAAACGGCGAGCCGGAGTTGATGGTCAAGATGTTCGACCATATCTGCATCTCGCTCGATGAAATGATCTCTGTTCTCGGTTCGCCCGTGCCGATCTCCGCGCCGCCGGGGACGAAGGGGACGACATGAGGAAAATTTGCGGCGACTTGCTCTTAGTAAATGCGACCATCGGGCCGGACGCGCTCGTCGAATTCCGTTGCGATGGCTGGCAAGGGCACAAAGGGAAGCATCGGTGCTATGTGCACGGATTGCGCCGGGATGAAGACGGAAAACACATCAACGATGGGTATCCAATGAGCGACGTGTCGAATGGGGAGGATTCACGAAAACGTGGCGTCGTATCGTGGAACACCCCAGCCGCCGCCCTCACACCTCCCGTCCGTGACGAAGGAGGGACGCGATGACTGACGTCCAGTACGGTCCACACGTTGTCTACGGCTCCCGCATTTACTACGCGCAGCCCAACATGACAGGTTCGATGCCATCACCCGGAATCGAGGGAGTGATGCAGATACAGGCCGCCTGCGGTTGGGAGTTCTTCATCTGCTCTCATTGTCGCCACTACAAGGGTGGTTGCAGTTGCGCCAAGAACTGCTTCATCACCTGTACCGGGGCGAATACGAGTGCGTGCACCTTGTACGAAAACGAGCGGCGCAAGGGAGGCCCGCGATGACCGCCGAGCGCCCGAAGTGCATCGATGGGGAGTGCTGCAATTCGGCACCGGACGGGCACTTGCTGGTAAGCGAGCGGAGAATAATCTGCGGGTGGTATTTCAAATTGCTGCGGTGGAACGAGTCGCGCGGGATGCCCACCCGTTGCGCCGCCTGCCGCCGAGATTTTCCGAACGAGGAGGTGCCGAAATGAAAGACGCACGGTTCGAGGAGCTGCTAGATGCGTACCAGATGGAGGTCGTAGAACTCGCGCTCGACCCGACTCGCGTCGCTGTCGTTCAGCGTTCGCTCGCCCAATCCGCCCTCGTCGCGTACTTCGAGGAGCGTGTGACGACGGTCATGGAACGTCTCGATGTGATGCGCGACGGACTGGAAAATGGGATGCAAGAAAACGAAGACGGAACCTACACCGTGATCTGGACGAAACGGCAACTGGAAACGGCCAAGAAAGAGGCGAAACGGTTGTACGATAAACTGTTTGCAGAACCCGACGAGTTGCCTACTGTCGGAGCAATGGGGCACGGCCATGACTAGCGAAACGACCCCCGACATCGCGTCGCGCTTGGTTGAGGGCGAGCCGGTGTGCAGCGGAGAAAAGTGTCCACGATACTACCAGGGGAATGACGTACTGTCCGGCCCGCTGCGCGGTTGCTCCACGGATGGACTGTGGGTGCAGGCATGCGCGCCCGGTGGACCCTGTATTCCCGGTCTGCGCCGCCAGCGTGACGCGCATATCAAGGAGCGTGACGCAGCGAAACGTTTACTCGAAGGAATCTGCAACGAGTTCGAAAGGGCTATCGCCGAAGCAGACAACTGCGCGTCCGGCCGCAAGGGGATGCAGGTGCCGTGTCACTGCGACTTTGTGTCGGCAATTAAGTTCCCGTCGGTGGTGGCAAAGATGAGATGGTGGGTGCGGGAATTCCGAACTGTTCTGGTGTGATGTCACTAAAACACACTGTTGGCGTGCCAGAAACAAGATAGACGCCACCTGTTCTTCTCGTGTATAACGAGGATGCATCAGGTGGCGAACAACGACAAGTAGTCGTTGTTTTGCCTCCTGTGAAGCTGCGCTATAATTGAGTTACGGAGGTTCAACATGACTAAAGCAGAGACGACTTCTGATTCTCCCGTTGAGTTGGCTCCTAGCGGCATCAAGATACGCGTTCGCTGGAAAGTTATCGCTTCTATTATCGGTTTTCTTTTTTGCGGGGGCAGCTTTGCCGGCGTTGGCGCGATGTTCAACGTAGGTACCAGCGTTGCTGATGACTACACTACTTTCAAGGCGGTTCAATCTTCAGCGCATATACATATCGATACGGCGCTTGAAGAGCAGGCTAAGCATACCAAGGAGCAGGATGGGCGGATCGAGACAATCAGCACAGCTATCACGTCAGTGCAGACGACGCAACAGCGTGACGTAGCTCGCACTGAAGCCCGCCGGCTCACCGAGAAGATCTCCAACAGGAAAGACCGTGAAGATGCGTATGACAGGCTCTATGTGCTGAACATCAAGCGACTAAGTCGCGGCGAAGACCCTTGCGCTAATGTGCGCTGTGACTAGCGCCTTTTCTTCTCTTCCCCTATACTCCAAGACATGATGACGAAAACCCAACAAGTACTCGCAGGGCTGTGCAAAGAGATGACCAAGCTAGGCATGCACGGCTATCCTGACTACCAGATGACCGACCCTATCACGGCGCCGCTGCCGCAGCAGTCGTTTCCTGACGAGCCAGACGCTAAGCAACAGGGGCTGCTTAGCAAAATCCCGGGCAGAGCTATCGGCGCGGGCGGGATGATCGGCGGCTTCATGGGCAAGAGCCTAGTAGATGAAGACGTACGTAGAGCAGACCAGACTCTCAACTTTCTCAAAGGCAAGCCGTCCCCACAATTGAATGCTCGGCTGCTTCAGGCTGTCCAGTCTGGTCAAGTGCCTCCTGAGGCTATTGAAGCTGCCCGCAAGGGACTCTCGTCTCCTGAGTGGCTCAAAGAGAATCTCTTCGAAACACCTGCGGCGTACGATGAGGCCTTGAAGGCGCAGCGTGGCAACTATTGGAAGGCCATGGGCAAGGGCCCAGGGCTTGGCATGTTAGGCGGCGCTGCGGCGGGGCTAGGAGCGGGGCTGCTGTATAACCACCTCAAGGAGTCGTCGCCCCACGGCCTCCTCTGGAAAGAAGCCCGTCCCGCTTTCATGGCTGAGCCGCCTGCGTCGCAGGAAATCCCGACGGCGTGGCGGAGTCACCTGAGCTTCAAGCCCAATGCATATGCGCCGACGCAGGTTGGGCGCAATCCGTTCGAGGGCCCGCGGATGTCTGAAGCTCTGCATGCTGCCCCTGGCGCCGCACGAATGCTCAAGTCTCCTGGTCTTCTCAGTAAGCTGCAACAAGGCGCCACGATGGTCGCACGGCACCGGGTCTAATGAAGATCATCGACAGGGAGATAGGCCGCCTTGTTACTCTTTACGTCGTAAAGTGCGACTGCGGCGCTACGTTCAAGTCACGGACGGACAGGTACAGGGTTGAGTGTCCGAGCTGCAAGAAGACGTGTAAGACGCGGGAGTTAGACGGCGAGGACGATGAAATCCGTGACAGCGGGACTGATCTGGAGGATGCGACGTGAGGAAGACGGCTTCTCAGATTGCTGACCAGGTCTTAATGTCTCCAACAAAAGAGATGACTGACCATTTTCTTGAGAGGACGAACCACCACATCGCTCTGGTGCGCAAGTACTGCTCGAAGCTCGAAGAGCGCGTTCCTGGTCTTGGAGGTCTTAAAGAACGTAGCCGTGAACATGACCAGAGCAAGTTCGGACCGAAAGAGAAACTGCCCTACACCTGGTTGACTTGGCGCTACAAGCGCAAGGACGATGGCAAGCCATGCGTCCTACCTACCGGTGTTAAAGAAGCTATTGACGAAGCAACTGAGCACCACATTCTCACCAACGCACATCACCCCGAGTTTCACCAAAGCAAGCGCAGCGGGCTGCTCAATACTGAGGACAGAGACAAGCCGCCCAAAGAAATGATCGACTCGACGAAGATGTCTAAGTTGGATATTGCTGAGATGGTGGCGGACTGGTGTGCGATGTCCGAGGAGCGGGGCAATACACCACACGAATGGGCGAAGAAAAACGTGAACGTGCGCTGGAAGTACACGCCGGAGCAGGAGAAACACATCCTCAAACTGATCGACGCGGCGTGGGACAAGCACAAGACGGCGTCACAGCTTGGCGATGAGGTTCTTGAGAAGCTGTCCATCGACTTGGCAACGCTGCGGCGTGTGTCAAGCGACGTGTTGCGGCGTCACGGCGTTCGCGGGGGTATGGGGGTTGATTTGGAGACGGGAACCGCGGGTGTCTTTAGAAATCCCCACAGGGCGGGCCTGACTCCTATGGGGCCAACGTTATCTCCGGAGATGGCGATGAAAACTCCGACAGGACGGGTTCCCGTAAGAGATATGCGAGATTTGTTGGAGGCCCACCCGCGGGATGTTTATCACGTTCCGGCGCCTATTCTCAGCGGGGGCGGTAGGGGAACAACGTCAGATGCTCTTTCTAGTCCGATAGCGCGACAACAGGACCTTGAGGCACCTAAGTCTCCTCAAGGTAAAGAAATGCTTAATCGCGTTGGGCTGTTACATGAGAATTTTGAGAGACAAGCTTTGGGTAGGGGGTTATCTGTTGCTCAGCGAGGGCAGAATTGGGGGGAAGCTCGTCTTCCGTCTGCGCTAAAAGATGTTGGTATGATTGGTGGAGGACACATTTCTCCTCGCGTGATTTTACGTGAACACAACGTGCTTAGTACTCTTCCGCGCGGAACGGCGCGGGATGAAGTACTTAATTCGTTCGTAGGGGTGCGCGCATTGGATAGGTCTTGGAATGATATACACAAAGCTTTAAAGCATCCGCAGGGACTAAGGTATGGTCAACAACGCCTGTCCAGACATGCGATTCGACGTATTGAAGACTTAGTGCGGCAAGGTGGTTAGATGAAGTACGTACTCTCTATATTGTCTTTCACTATCCTCTTAACTAGCACAGCTTGCGTTCCGCAAGCCGTGAAGTACGCCCGCGGCACGAACCCTGGTTGTCAAGTCACGGAGTTACAGAGTTCTGGCGCTTCGGTGACTGTCCTGATACGATGTCCAAGAGAAGTGCCGAAGACGGAGACGTTTACGAGGAGATGATGCGCAAGACCGCTTCCCAGATCGCCGATGAAGTTCTCAAGAAGCTCTCTTTCCAGGGCCGTATGGGCTTCGAAGCTTCTGCTGCTGGTGGGGCACCAAGACCGGCGGCGCCCGCGGCTGCGCCGGCTCCTGCTGCGCCGAAGCCGCCGATGCCTGCCGCCGCCCCGATGCCGAAGGTGGGAGCATCAATAGCAGACGAGATTCTTGTGAAGCTTTCAGTTAGCGGAGGAAAGGCGTTGAAGGTTTTTCAGGAGACTATGGATAGGGCTGCTTCGACGATGTCAGGAAAATCTCCCGAGAAGACGCCTATGCGGATGTTTGCTCCTGTTTATAAGGAACTTATGAAACGGGCACCTCGGACAGAACGGTTGGCAATTCGGGAGGCACGGGAGAAGCTACAAGGGAAGAAAACTGCTTCTCAGATCAGCACTGAAGTTCTCCTGAAACTCTCTCAGGGCGAAGAGCAACTCGACGAACAGTACTACGAGGACACGCCAGCCAAGAAGCGGCACTGGCCCTATGCGGCGGCGGGCGCGTTGGCAGGCGGCGCAGCGGCGCACTACTTAGCACCGAGTGCAATGACCAAGAGCTACAGGGAAACGGCGAAAGGCCTTCAAGAGCCGGCGCAGGCATCTCTCGAAGCGCACAAGCCGTCCTACGATCCCAAGCTAGACAAGTTTACGGGCACTCTGCCCGAAGAGCACATGACGCATGTCAGAGATGTCTCAGCGGCAGGCAGACCGGTACGCTTCAATGCTCCGGCGCACGCGGCGCAAAAGTATTTCAAGAGCAGGGCATGGGCAGAGTCCATGCCTAGGACGTTGGGTGGTGCTGGATTAGGACTCGGCGCGGGCTTGCTTGCGAGCTCGCTGTTTTAACGGCGTTTGAGGCGCCGAGATGGAGATGAAGATGAACTACGCATACCTGGTCGGCTACGAAACGGCGCTTGAGAAGGTCGGCTTTCACAACGTGGAGATTTTGAACGCGTTGAAACTTGCCGCCACAGGTGATTCATTCAACCCGCATTCCGGCGTGCCCGAGGAGGAACTAGCTGCTTCTCGCAACGTACCGAAGGGTAAAGCTGCGCCTGCGAGCATGGCGTCCAAACTCAAGGGGAAGTGGGGCAAGCTGCCAGGCGCAGGCAAGGCGGGTCTCATTGGTGGTGCGGGCGTTGCTGCGGGTATGGGACTCTCACACCTGCTCGGCAAGAAGGATAAAGAGTAGATGACGCCCTACGTTCAAGGCTACTGCCAAGCGCTCGTTAAGCTGGGCCTTAGTCCTTCAGCGGGCGCCGCCATGGGAGGCATGGGTGCAGCAGGCCCCAAGACGTCACCTATAGGGCCCATGGGCAAGCCGCCACAGGGAATCTCCAAGCCTCCTACTCCCAAGCCGCCGACGGCTGGTGCTGCTGCGCAATACAGCGCGGCTCCCAAAGTTATCGGCGAGAATGCGTGGCAACACGCACAGAAAGACCTGGACGTCGGAGAGTCACGCGCCATTGGGAAAGTAGACCGAAGCCAAACCGGAACGCCGCTTTCGACGGGGAGTGTTTGAGATGCTCAAGTTAGCTTGGATTGAAGGATACTGCGAAGCTCTGACCAAGCTCGGTTGGTCTCCTGAGAGCGTCATGGCTATCAAGTCTATGCTCTCTAAAGAGGTGCCTGCGGCGCGGGCGCTGCACACGAAGATGACGGCGCAGCGGGCAGGGACGCTTTCAGGAAGCCCACGAATCCAGAGCATGGCCAAGGGTGTGAACATGTCCCCTCAGGACTTCTCCATGATGACTCTGGGCCAGAAAGCGAAGCCGATGCGGCAGGTAGGTACGCCGCCGCCTATTCCCCAAACTGCTCGCCAAGTCGCCTGATTCTCGTTGTTTCTTTTGTCTTCTTGCTGGGCTATACTCTCTTCAGTGAGATTGAACCAAGGGGATTTACGCCGTAACGCGGTGAAATCCTAATAGGAGGCTGCGATGTACCTGACGATTACGACGAGTGCCCAGGGCGAATACCACCTTCAAGATCCGTTTCCTGCGGAGGGCTATTGCGTAAAGCGGATTGCCCCGAGCACAACGGCGACGTTCGAAGTGACAGTCATCCAGCTCAACCACTTGAAGGCGCAGCTTGATGCCGCGGTCAAGGCGGGGGTTGTGTCTTCGTACACGTTCGATGATACCGAGCAGGTTCCGAGCGACGAGCTTCTGGAGCTCAGGAACAGGGTTGCCAAGGTAGCGACGCTCGCGGTGACCGGCGGCGCGGTGCCGAATCTCGTCACGCTTGGTGTTCGCAAGGGCGACATCTTCAACATGTATGTTGCTGCTACTGGTATCACGCTTTCGTACGAAGTTGATGAAGTCAATTCGGCTACGTGCTTCACTGCGACTGTGGTTGTCGTTGCGTTCGACAAGGTTGCTGCGGGTGACAAGATTTACTTCAGTCGTGCCGGCGTTCTTATCACGGGCACGGAACGTATCGTTGCGGGTGGCGTCACGCACGTCATCGCCACGGTGTCCCAGTCTCCCTATCAGCGCACGAGTTTCGGCCGCTTCTTTGTGAAGGCCGCTGACGGCAAGCCGTATTTCCTGACGAGCGCGGGCGCGGAGCTTAGTCTAGGCATGACGGGTTCGGATCCGCTCGTCTTCAAGGGGGCAATTGCCCTGGCTACGGATTTCCCGCTGTTGGCTGACGTTAAGGTTGGTTGGCTTTACCGCGTAACCACGGACGTAACCGATAGCGGCGGCGGTGGGCGTACGGGTACGACCCAAAGCTTCCTGGCGGGTGCGGAAATCGCATGGAACGGTACCGGCGGTGTGACCGGGTGGTCGGAGCTCGGAACGTCTTCGGCAGTCCAGGAAGTTCATGTGGCCGGTGCGTTTGTTCTTCCGGCGGGAAGTTCGACGACTTTTGTCGACACGGCGACCGTGGGTGCGGGGACTTCCTGTACTCTTCCCCCGGCGTCTGCGACGAAGCTCGGTGAGACCATTGCGGTTGGTGACTACACGAACGATGCGGCGGCGCATAACATCACGATTGCCAGGACCGGCGGCGATACGATCGACGGCGTTGCGGCGGATTTCATCATCAACAAGAACAACGTCTTCGTTGCCCTGGAGTGTGTCAGCGCCACGGGGTGGAAGACGGTTGCGCGGATTGCGCCGGTCGCTTCGGCGGCCACCCCTGCGGCGGTTGGTACGGCCGCGGCAGGTACGAGCAAGGTCTGTTCTCCTGATGACCACGTACACGGGCACGGTAACCTGGTAGGCGGGGCATTCCATGCGGACGCCGTTGCGGGGGCTCCTGGTACTTCAGGGTTCATGACGGGTGCGGATGCGGCGTGTCTGGATTACGAGTTCGGTGATTACCAAGTTCTTACTGGAGCCGGCGCGGCCAATCTCCTGGTGTCGGTCACCGAATTGGCGACCGCGGGCGCCGGTGACGCGATTACTCTCGCGGTGGGTACGGTTGTCGGGCAGGAGAAGATTGTTCGTCTCGCAAGTCTCACGGCTCCAGGACACACCAGTATTCTTACCGTCACGGCCGGCCCCGGTGGTCCCTATACGTTCAGCAGTGCGGGGGACTTTATTCACCTGAAGTGGAATGGCGCCACTTGGGGACTTCTTAACTTGTTCATTTACGGCGTTGTGGGGTCGGTTGCGGCGATTGGGGTGAATACCGCTGGTACCTCCCCGGATGTTGCTCGGATCGACCACGTACACGGTACGAGCATGACGGCGGTCGGCGATCTCATTACTGCGAATTCGATTGGTCCGGTTGTTCCTGGTCGCATCGCTGCCGGCGCCGTCGGTACAGCGCTTGTTGGAAACGGCGTGAACGTGAAGCCTTCTTTCCAGGCAATCGCCGGGGTGGCTCTGGATGTTCTCGACGCTGTCGTTGCCGTCGCTGATTCTCTTTCCGGTGTTGCGACGGTGCTCGGTTCTGTGCAGATTAACGACCTCGCCGGGGCGCCTATCGCGCACGTGGTCGAAGGCTTGCTCTTGGCACAGACGGCCATCTACGTGGGCAGGAATGGCATCCAGGCGCACGTCACCTACGGTTTGGCAACGGCGGGATCCATCCTCGCCAGTGGTGCTGGGTGGTGCGTGTTCAAGACGGACGCCACGGGGCTCTTCGCGTGTACGATGACGAACGCCAACGATGAGGGCGTCTACTTCTCGGTGTGCTCCGTTGACGGCGGCACCGATGCCCTGGCTGCCGGGGCCATCATCCGTGGGTGCATCCCTGACCTGGCAACTTGGATCGCATAGTTTTTTAATCCGCTTCGGCGCGGACCTCGTGCGTAACGTTCCGCGTCACGGGGTAAAGCATGACCGCGACATTCAGAATTAATCAAGGTGCAGGGCTCGGGACATGGGGGCGGGCGCGCCGCGATATAAAGCCGTTCTCGTTCTTGGGCGGGGGTCTTGTAACCCTTGAGGCCCAGGCGGGACACACGTCCTATTTTTGGGAAGTCCCGTCCAAGCCGTTTGATGCGGTTCCTGTTCTTGCTACTCCCAACGCCATAACCTGTACTCTTTCTGCTGAACATCGCGGTGGTTATCTGATCCGACTCACGGTTGATGCGGGGTTATTAACAGAAGATGTATTAGAGCTTTATTTGGGGATAGCCCTAGACACCAGTGCCTGTGTCCTCCCGGCCTCTAATGAGTCGAAGCAAGACAACAGTCAGGCGCCGTTTGATGGCAGTGAGGGTTGGTGGGAGAAATCCGAACGCTGGTTCAAGTGGGCGGATACCGCGTTGGGGTCGATTCTGCCGAATGCGGCATGGCAAGAACAAGTGATAGCGCAGGGTATCAATATCCCTCCGGTGCTCCCGCTCCCCGGAGATAGATATATTGTCGGGCTTGCGCCTTTCGGTGATTGGGCGCTACACCCAAAGGATATTGCTGAGTTTGACGGAATCGACTGGATCTTCACACCCCACGAAGAAGGTTTTATTGCGTGGGTTTATTTTTCACACGACCTTTATGCCTATAACGGTGCTGTCTGGGTTCCATGGACCAGCACGGTCATGCATAATGCGTTAGGGGGACTTCAGGGCGGTGGCGGGGCGGAACGTTACCACCTGTGGCAGGCACAACATGCGGGACTTACGGGTGGGGGAGTTACTGCGCTCCATAAACATACGCTTGATACAACCTACGACGGCGGTCGTTTCATTACGGCGGATGCTGGAGCGGTGGCGATAACCGTACCGGACAACTCCAATTGTCGCGTGCTTGAGCTGACGCAGAATGATGTGACCAACGACCCAGAGGCGTTGCTCATTACAAACGCTGGGTCGAATGCGAGTATCCAGTTGGCTGGTGCTACTCGCTGGATTGAGTCCGACTCCGGGAGTTTGCGGATTCAACTGACGGCGGCAGACGCGCTCGCGTACAACCTGCAAATCTTCGCGGAAAATCTAGGGGCGGGTGGAACTGCCAACATAGGTATCAAGGCCGATAACGAAATCATCATCGATTCCACTGATGGGAAATTGAGTCTGCACGGATACAACGACTTGGGAGGTGTCGGAGTCGAAGTCGAGGCAACGGTCGGCGGTGGATCGATAAACATTGGTGGCACAGCACTGACAAATCAGATCAACCTTGGTACCAACGGTGCGCGCAACATCTATTTGGGAAGTGCTGTGGCGGCCAGTTTGACGTTGGCGGCTGTCGGTGCGTCGAGTTGGGCGGTGGACGGTGCCGGTGCAACTCCTGCAACTCCCCTGATCCTTCGTTCCGGTGCTGCGGGTTCGACGGCCGCGACATTGGAACTTCTTAGCGGTGGTGACGTCGGGCTGACCTGTGTTGCGACATCGGCGCTGGCCCAGCGGCTTATACTCGCTGCGTCAAATGCAGGAGCAGGGACAGCGGTTGTCGACATCAACGCCGACGACGCTATTACCATTGACTCGCTGGCGGCCGGTATTTCCATCGACGGCGTGTTGGCTTCCAACTTCTCTGTGACCGGTGCGAATCTCACTCTGAGC
>Ga0315284_10013210_pt1 | contig 11754 bp, 9 predicted proteins | sample YL17G09_16_MG_FD_203696 | JGI IMG/M metagenome (GOLD analysis project Ga0315284, IMG submission 203696) | Sediment microbial communities from Yellowstone Lake, YNP, Wyoming, USA - YL17G09_16 | ecosystem: Environmental > Aquatic > Freshwater > Lake > Sediment | place: USA: Wyoming | collected... | reverse complement strand
ATACGACTATGAACTGCTCAAAATATTCTGGCCTGGCGGTTCACCCCCACACACGTGGGGAATACGCCTTCTCCTCCCTACGCGCACCTTTAATCGTCGGTTCACCCCCACACACGTGGGGAATACAGGTTCGCATCTGTAAAGAGCCAGTGTTTCATCGGTTCACCCCCACACACGTGGGGAATACTCCCTCGCTCTTATTAAAATCCGCTATCAGTTCGGTTCACCCCCACACACGTGGGGAATACGAAAACCTATCACTTCAGTAGTCATGATAATCCGGTTCACCCCCACACACGTGGGGAATACTGACCCCGTAAGCATTGTCAGGATGTCATAAACGGTTCACCCCCACACACGTGGGGAATACCGCCACTATATGTGCAGGTACACGGGCGAGAACGGTTCACCCCCACACACGTGGGGAATACCAGACAATGGAACCAGAAGTAATTGAGGCAATCGGTTCACCCCCACACACGTGGGGAATACGCTTGGTCATGGAATACTAGCGATATTCAATTCGGTTCACCCCCACACACGTGGGGAATACGGTCGCAATTCTGACATTCATGCCATATTTGTCGGTTCACCCCCACACACGTGGGGAATACATCCCTTTTGGCAACCTCAAGTATGCCGTAGGCGGTTCACCCCCACACACGTGGGGAATACGAGAGCTTCCTTAAGCAATTCCTGCAGATTCTCGGTTCACCCCCACACACGTGGGGAATACATCTCCCCTTTGCATATCTGTGTAAACTAATGCGGTTCACCCCCACACACGTGGGGAATACTCCCTGCATTTTCTAGCGAGGGATACAAAATTCGGTTCACCCCCACACACGTGGGGAATACTCATCCGTTCCCTCTTTCCCCACAATTGTTTTGCGGTTCACCCCCACACACGTGGGGAATACTTGTCAAGCTAAAAAAGCTGGCTCGGCTCATGCGGTTCACCCCCACACACGTGGGGAATACTCTCTCAGTTCTTTTGATTGCTTTTCCATTATCGGTTCACCCCCACACACGTGGGGAATACATCGGCAAGATTGAAGGGCTTGTCTATCCATTCGGTTCACCCCCACACACGTGGGGAATACTACCATCGCCGCCTATTTCGTGGTCGGCAAGACGGTTCACCCCCACACACGTGGGGAATACGTTTCAGCTCTTGCCCTCGAGCTCTGACAGCCACGGTTCACCCCCACACACGTGGGGAATACCCATCAAAGGACACCTGGACGATGTAAACGCCGCGGTTCACCCCCACACACGTGGGGAATACAGCCACCGTTCCAGAAAATCGGCTGTGCTTACCGGTTCACCCCCACACACGTGGGGAATACTTGAGAGAAAGGACGTAGGGAACCAATGTAAACCGGTTCACCCCCACACACGTGGGGAATACACTGTCGCTACGTCCCTGTGTAGCCAGAATAACGGTTCACCCCCACACACGTGGGGAATACTTGTCTTGAAAAAAATTGAGCAGCCATTCCTACGGTTCACCCCCACACACGTGGGGAATACCCTACAAGCCCAAAGCTAACCCTATGGAGCTTTGTGCCTAACTAATGTGTTCTAGTATCAGAAAAATTGCTTTTGCCGGTTTCCGCCGCCCGCTTGAACTCTACCAGAGCTAGCCCATCAAGGTCAATGAACCGCCGGTCACGTTCTCCAGATTGCCGGTAGCTGAAACCCTGAGGGTTCTGGTCTGTCCAGATTTGTATTACCGCGCCGCTATCTTTTGCCTTTTTCACAGCCGTTGCCCAGAGTTCGTCTCTAACTCTCGCGCTCGGGTTCCCAAGAAAAACTCCCGTCTTCGGTTCCAACAGCCAGCGTGACAATGCGCCCCTCAAGCTCGTCGGCACTTTCTCCAATATCATCACTAACACCCAGCACCTCCGCGATGTCAGGCAATAGCCTATCCATTAATCTGAATTCGTGGAATGCTTTCCTGCATTCTATACGCACCGTCCTTTCCAGTTCAGGATGGTTTTCAGCTGTTACTCGAAATGCCGTGGGGATTGTCAGTTCGGTTTTGTAAAGGTCAGCAATGTCATAAACAAAACTGAGCATTTTACCCGTATGAACAAATCCTAGCGCAGAAGAATAGCCAGCGGAAAGTATACTTGCGTGGCAAACCCCATAGAGACACGCATTCGCCGCTGACAGGGCACGGTTAATAGGGTCTCCCTTGCTCCAATCATCTTGGTCATAACGGCGTCCTTTCCATTCCACGCCATATTTGGTGGATGCTTCAGCATACACACGCCGCACGCGGATGCCTTCCATCCCTCTGATTGTCTCCAGGCTGACCACCGCCGGCACAGATTCCTTAAAACGGAAGCGGTACATCCTCCATGCTACCTCAAGACGTTTTTCTTCATCGCTGACCAGTTTTGCCTGGCGAATCATCCGACGTGCGCTGTAGGTTCCGCCGATGCTGGCCGCATAAAGCCGCACTCCGTCCTGTCCCGTCCAGGCGAGAAGACAGTTGTTCTGGGAAAGAGATTTTACCGCTGCGTGAGTGACAGTGCTCCCGGGTCCCAGCATAATAATGCTCAACTGGTCGATGGGCACCCGCACAAAGCTCTCACCCTGCTGGAAAACGAGACCTTCGGCATCCACATCCAGTCGCCCCATTTCAAGATAGAGATGGCTCCACCTGTCACGGAAACGCGGTAGTTCATGCAGTGTCCGCATTTTCTAACCTCGCAATGGCGCCACTGAGAGTAAGCCGAAGCCGAATCCCTTGGCCGCGCCGATGCCGTTTACAATGGCTGTCCGAAAAAGCTCATCGTCCGTAATCCTGAGGATGCCCTCAAAACGGACTGCAAAGTGCCGGAGTTTGTCTTTATCTTTCTTGCCTCGTTCGTCCTGGATAACGCCTTCAGGTACGGTCTCGCAGGAAACGAGAGTGAATCCCCCGCTCTCGGCCTTGAGTCCCAACCACCTGAACTGGTCGTCCTCCCGAAGAATGCCAAGGCGATAGCCATTTTTCTTGCCCTCCGCTTGCTTCTTGACGGAGGGATTGGCTCTCACACGGAAACGCAGGGTCTGCCCAACCTCGAAACGGGGTGCGAAAACCTTGTGCTCCGCGGGTTCTAATAGGCAGTTCGTGATGAAATCCGCCTTCGGCCAGTCCGGCTCTTTTTCCGACTGGACGATAAGACGAACGAAGTTGATTCGTTTGTTCTCATCAACGCGGTAGAGTACTCGTCCGGGACCATCGTCAAGCTTGTCAGGAAAAGCCCGGTAAACCGCCTGGTGAAGTGTGTAGGGGTTTATCAGTATTTCTTTAGTATTACGAAGTGATGGGTTCAGTTTTAAGCGAGATAGATACATGAGTCCTCCTCTGCGGATGGCAACTTCTCACGTTCCACCCGTTCTGTGCTGTTGACATAGCGCAGGCTGAACTGGCGCTGGGAACTGATAAATGAGATGGGGTGGTCCTGTTTGACACGGTCGCCCTGCCCGAACTCCGTCTCAATCTCCAGCCGTAAAGTTTCCACCGCTTCACCTTTTCTGCGGGGAAGCAGGTAGGGGTAACTCTTCAGGGCAACCAGCAGGTCAGTACAGTCCGGCAGTAGACCATCGGGGAGGTGCACCGGCAGACCGGGCACAAATGCCTTCCGTCCCAGGTAGAGTTGCCAGACAGGGCTAGCTATAGACTTACGCAACTTCTCAAGTAACGGTAGCTCCCCCAGCAGTCCGACTAGGAAACAGGCATCCGCCAGGTAGTAACGGTCTGAAGTAACAGTTCGTGGCTTACCGCCGTTGGCAATAGCAACGCCATATTGGTCGCCTTTCAAGTGTGTACCACCGGCGGTGTGGTAATCCCGCTTCAATGTGCCCTGCCAGTCAACGCGAACGCCCATCTTGAGTTCCGCCAGGGCTTTGAGCGACGGAAAGTCTGCACGCTCATTCTCATCCCGTGGCTTGCCCAGGGCAGCGCACAGCAGACCGATAACACCGGACTTGGACGGCTCCAGGTCAGTATCCCGGTGGGTGAAGCGGCTCTGTGTCCCCCAGGCCTGCATGGGACCCGCCAGGCGTAAAAATAATACCGCCATCTTACCCTCCTTTTAGCAGTCAGCTCCAATCGCTTGATTTATCCGGGTAATCAGCTCATCCAGGTTCGTCACACTATCGAAACCCGCGAGCGCCGAGGTATTCAGCGTCACGGCCGGCTTCGCCTTGATGCTTTTATCACCGTAAACCTTGACCAGCTTGCCCCAGTAATCACTAAGAGCATCCTGGGATTTCTTTACGAGGTCTCCGTTGTCTCCCACCCATACCGGGCTGGCGAAGGCGTTGGCGAGCGACCACGTGCCGGAATCGCGCGCGACGGCGAAGATGAACGAGGGTGGGTTCTGGGCGGCGAATGAGTTCTGCTTGCCTGTGGGTATGGCATTGACTGCGGCACGGATGAAAGCTTCCACGGTTTCGCCGGCCAGCGCTCTGGCTTCTTTCAGTTCATCGGCGGTGGCTTTCTCCCGTGGCTTGCCCAGCAGATTGTCCTTCAGCTGGTTGACATCGATATTGGCGTAGCGATAGTAGCAGGCGGAGTTGAACTCCACGGTGCCCATCATGCCGGCGCCGGTCTCCCCCTTCGGCGAGAGGTCATCCACGGCGGTATAGAAATCAAACTCCACGCCGACCTTGTGGGTGGAGATGGCGTGGGCGACCTGGCAGGCGGCGTCAATGTTTTTGCTTGGTAAATCAGCCAGCATGCGCCCGAAAAGGGCGAGGTCAACGGCTTTGCCGCCGGTGAGGATATCGGAAAAGTTTTTTAGGGACTCATCCTTCTTCTTTTTCCTATCGCCGGTTTCCTGCCCGGTAGTTACGGCCAGCGTGTCCCAATGCTGGATAATTGAGTCCGCCATTTGTGACATTTCTTTTTCCCCGATGAAGATAAGGTACTGCGTCTGGTCATTTTCATCGAGCCCCAGATTGATGCCTTGGATTACTTTTCTGATAACCTGCCTTGCTTGCTCTTCAGATTTACCCTGTTTGACCAGCCGCTGGGTAAGGTTCTCAACAAGGCGCTGGGTGCGGCTGGCCAGATTCTCAGGCGGAAGCAGAGAACTGGATTTGAAATACTCCCGTATGGAGCGTTTGATGCACTGGCTGGAGATACGGGCACGGCGGTAACTGCCAAACTCGCACTCCTTAGGGGAGTTGGTGTCATCCCGGTTGAGGTTAGAGGGCGCGAAGTTCTGTAAGATATGCAATTCGATAATCATGGTTGTTCCTCCTTTTTTAAATCATCATTATTTGGCTGGGTTTTGCCATCCGTGGGTTCCTGTTGCGGACCAACACGCCAGAACCGTCTTGCCCAGGCGCGCTGGACATCACGGCTCTCCCGGTGCCAGTTCTGGATGTCCCTGAGCAGTTGCAGCCAATTTACCGGGATATCCTCTGCCTTGAGCAGGCTGATGTCGTGGCGCAGGTGTTCCGGCAGGTCATCCTGGTGGCAGTTGAGCAGGGCGGTGAGGCGTTTTTCAATGCGCTTCTCTGCGTCCTTCCACTTATCTTCGTACTTCCGGTTGGAAGCATCTGTGGCAACCGCTTTCTCCACCATTACGTGCAAGGATGCCCCCAGGTTTTCAGGGGGATTTGCCGCCAGGCCACCCTTGCCCTGGTGCCAAAAGGCAAAAAGGGCGCCGACCAGGTAATAAGCGTCTTCCTGCTTCACTTTGACGCCCAGCGGCAGACCGGATTCCGGCGGCAAATGCGGCAGGACATGGCGGTCCATCTCCCGCGCCGTGCCCGGTGGTTTACCCAACCCCAGGCGGAGGGCGGCAAGCGCGCCCCGGTCCTTCTCCTTAACCAGCCACTCAAGATGGTCGATGAATTTGCGTTCCTGGAATATTGCGTTGTTCATTATTCACCTCCTTTCTTTCCAGCGTTAAGATATGGCTTCAGCACTTTATTCAACTGGATACTGAACGAGTTTTCTGCCTGTGTCACGGCTTTGAGCATCCTTGCCGTGCGGTCCAGACTGCTCGTAGCTTCCCTGAAAGCATCCCGCGCTGCCTGGCGCACCTTATCCGCCCACCAGGGTAACACCGTCTTGCCGTACTCATTTTCCCCGGATTTATCTGCGGGCAGTTTAGTGACCAGTTCGTTGAAGGAAACACCGAGTTGTGCCCAGTAGGGGCGAGAGGGTGAGAGAGAATTGACGAGGGACTTGATAGCATCCGGGTCGGCTTTACCTTTCTGGTCTTTTGGTAGCATCTCGGAGGCTAACATATACAAGGGGCTGGGTATATACACTGTTTTATCCTTACCCTTTTTATCTATGTAAAGCGTTTTGATAGTCCCCGCTCCGAAAAGTCTTCCCACATTCTCCGCGACCTCCAGTGCATCTCTGAGCTTATCCAGCAGATACTCACTGTCGGCTTCAAGATATTTCATCGGTAGCGGCAGGCGCTCATGACGCCAGAGAGAGACCTTAGCCCTGCTTGTGACTAACCCCATTGTTGCCAAATCATAGTTTGTTGCTCCGGCTATTATACCTTCCATAGCCAGGTCACTCAGCCAATCAAGAACCTTAGGCCTTGTTCCCTCCGCTTTTGCCTCAGATTTCTGGAAGAGCGAAAGACTATCACGCCAGAGGGCTCTTTCTTCCTGGAACGCTAAAGGTGGCCATGGGTCCTGTCCCTTACCCGGCTTCAGGATTTTGTGGAAAGCCAGCATAGGCTCTTTACCATGCAGTGAGAAATTATCAGGAAACTGGTTGCCCTTCATGATAACCACCTGTGTGACGATAGTCTGTCCATGGTCGTCTTGCTCCGGAATTAGCCTGATGCGCCTGCTTTGCCAGGTCAGTAAGTCCATATAGCCTTTTGGTGGCTCTTCGCGAAGCATATTTTCCTCATGTTCCCATGCTGGAGCATCATCGCGGTCCATTGCCCATGGCTCCTCATCAGCACGATTGTATTTATGCAGATTGAGCATAAGTGTCTGGAGCAAGTTTTTCCCTTTCACCAGCATAACTGCCCCTTTGACCAAGGGCGCATTGTCGGCGGAACCGAATTGTTTCCGGTCCTGTCCGGACTCAAACGTAATCAGTCCGCCCACGGCAAATGCTTGGAATGCAACGAGCAACCGTGCGGCTTCGGCGGGAGATATAGCCCGTGGATTATCCTCAACAGTGTGGTCAAAGAGGGTCGCATTATCACCCGTAGCAAGCTCATGAACCAGATTCGCGATTGACTTAGCATATGATTTTGGCTTACCACTAGCGTCAGTCGTTGAGATGAGCATTGTTGGGCACTGGTAAAAAGGGTGTTTTTCATCAAACAGGTCAAAACAGGGGCGCCATTTATCCATGTAGGCCGCTAATTTACCTTTGTCCCAGTTTCCCATGCCATCAGTCCACAGATTTGCCCACTCCTTTTCGTTGGCCGGCCCAAAATTGCGGTGCAATATACACAGAAGTAGGCGGTGAATGGCCACCGTAACCAGGGGTGATGGGTCAAAGATTTCTTGAATATCTGAGGCGTGTTCAAAGGTTTCTTTGATTGAAAGCTCTTCACGTTCGCCCCCTGGCAAAATACAGGGTATCCATTTGCTGTCGATAAGATTGAGACTGAACACGGGTAACCTCCTTTACTCGTTTTGCTTGATCACCAAACCGGATTCATCATCAATCCGTAGTTGAAAACTTCCATACTGGCACATACCCTGCTTATCGAAGAACAGAATCCGATGGTGGCGCAGGAGTGACGTCTCTCGCCAAGCACGCGGCACGGTATTTTTGTCATCCTTTATTATCTCCTCGGTCAACCCATAACGTGCCACAGAGACAGATTGTTCCAATAACCTTCTGATAACTTCACTATTTGGTGTGATATTAAAGTCCAGTGGCTCTTTCTGTTTCTTGTCCAGGAATGCTTTTGTATCGTTACCGTAAAGACTGATTACATTCACGGTCAGTCCGGTAAGCCGGGTCAGGGCTTGATGAGCCGTGTGGAGAGTGGGGTCATCCTCTTCTCTAGGTTCACTGACTATGCGCCCCAGGTGCCCGCTGAATCCAGGCCGTTTTATCCAGCGTGTCTCTGCTTCGTCCTTTTCGTGTTCCATATCTTCAAGATGCTTTCGCCTGCTCCCGCTCCACCTCCCCTTCACCTCCTCTGAAACCTCGGCGGGGCACTCTAGCGAGTCATCGTATACAGCCTCAATCAAATCCTCAATGTGTTCCGGGATTTTGACTACGGCGTTATCCTTATCTTTAATCTCCAGCCAGGTGCGTAGGAGTATGTGATAATCGTAAACTGCCTGGGTGCCCCCGCCAAAATCGGGTATGCCGTTCGTTTCCTCTGGCCGGAAAATCCAGAGGGTTGGCATGCTCAATTTTACAGGGCGTGCATTCTTCTTGTGCCGGTGTAACCGCCCCGCCCGCTGGAGCAGAAGGTCAACCGGCGCCATCTCCGTCACCATCAGGTCGAAGTCAAGGTCAAGGCTTTGCTCAATTATCTGGGTTGCCACCAGCACGGCACACCTGGGTCTTCTTACCTCCCTTTTCTCACCATCCGCGCACTGCACCTTTACGCCAGGTTTGCCAAAGCGCAATAGCGTTCTTTCCTCCCGCTTTTTTCTATCGCCATACAGATACCGCGCGTGGAGCAGGTCGAGCACCGGGTGCCCGTCAATGACGTCATCCCCGGGGAAGTATGGTTTCAGCGCCAGATACACCTTCTGCGCTTGGTCAACGGTGTTGCAGATGACTGCCGCGCTGCCGCCCTCCGCTAACTTCTCTTTGAGACTCTTGCCCAGTTCAAATTCGCCACCATCTTCAGGCAATTTGCCATTTGCCATCTTCAGGCGCAGTTCCTTTCTGGAGTCAGCCGAGGTGTCAATGGTCTTAGCCTGATACTTACCCCCGGCTATCCAGGATATGCGTGGATACTCTTTTTTTGCGACATCTTCGGGAATCTCGCTCTGGCAACCGGATACGCCCTTCGCATACGCCCGGAGTAAAGCGTCTCTCCGCCCGCGGGGTAATGTCGCCGAAAGCAAGACAACGGACGAGCCGAGCGCCGCCAGCCACTCCAGCAGGCGTTCCAGCAGGGTGGTCATGTAAGCATCGTAGGCATGCACCTCGTCGATAATGATTGTCTTATGCGCCAACCCAAACAGCCGCACAAAGACGTGCCGGGTCTGCAATACTCCCAGAAGCGCCTGGTCAATGGTGCCCACCCCGAACGGCGCCAGCAGTCCACGTTTGCGGTGCGTAAACCATTCGGAAGCTACCACTGACGCTCCCGCCCCGTCATAACCTTTATCACCATTTATGTTTGTAGTAGTGAATTCGGTAAACTGTTTTTTTAGGGATTGGAACTCTGCAGAGAGCGCGGCATGACCATGTAGTAACATCAGGTTAATTCGCTCATTGTCGTGATAGCGTTTTTTCAGGTAGTCTTGCACCCTCCCGAGCATCTGGTCACTGGTTGCCATGGTGGGCAGAGCGAAGTAGTATCCTCTTTGTCCCAGACTCGCCACTCGGCTATCCGCCAGGTATATCGCCGCCTCCGTCTTACCTTCGCCCATTGGCGCTTCGATAATCACCAGCGCCGGGTCGTTCCCGAGGGTCGGCGCAAGAGTCTCCGCTTCTTTCTGTAGTGGTCGGATATTTTCGAACTCAAAAAGTTGCTGGACTGTTGAGGGTGACGACGGCGGTGCCCACCCGGTCCAACCGAGCTTATCCAGCGCATCAAGGGCTTGGCGTTTTGCGTAATCCAGGTGTTCATTTACATTAGGACCTGTTTTGTACGGGAAGAAATCTTCATTGGAAGCAATCCAGTCAGCCACGGAGGTCAGACCCGCCAGTAGCATATAGAATGCATTCCCGGGGTCGCCCACAGGCCTAGGCAAATCGCGGATTCTGCACAGCTTACTCATGCTCTCAAAGAGCCGCTTACGGGTGTTTTGCCATGGTGCGTTTCCAAGACGGAGTCGCCCCTGTTGCACTTCTTCAGAGCCAGGGAACACGCCGTGGTGCCCCCCGACGACGAGAGAAAGCTTCCTCGCCAACCCGGATGGAAGCGTGCCCTGAAAGAGTTCCGGGAGTATGCAGGACGAGGCTACACCATGGGGAACCCTTTCCATACCGTAATTGAAATGAAAACCCAGTTTTTCTAATTCCTGCTTGAAACCGGGGCTCTGTCCCTGGAAATCCGGGGATGCCTTGCCGATATCGTGCAATCCCGCCCAGAAAGACAGCAATTGCCCGGCGTCTGCCTCCGGTAAAGCGAGTTGTCTGGACATAAATTGCCGAGCGCTTGAATGAAGGCACTTTCCCCATATCCCCCTGCAAACCATTACCACATCCAACATATGGTACAGGAGAGGATATTGGTCGGGAGAGTCTTCCGATTTCTTTGCCCAAAATATCAGTAGGTTTTCGGTTTCCATCCTGTGCCTCCTGGGCTATCAATTACTATTTAAGTATATGGTCGATAATTCACGTGTCCATTTCTTGAATTCATCCCTAAGTGTTGCGGGCGCAATGACCTCAACATCCGGTCCCCAGCTCCGTATCCACGGCGTTATTTCCAGTGTGCTGTTTACCTGTATCTTGAGTACGCACCCACCATCGGGAAAATCTTCAATCGATTGTGAAGTGTGCCATACTGATTCCTTTACCCGCCGTGTCACCCGTGGGGAGAACTTCAGCGTAATCCCGATCCCCTCTCCTGTGAAAATACCCCAGCTGTCTGACAAGAGCTTTCCCATATTCAGGTCTGGGGGGATCTCAAAGCGTTTGTCCAGAACATCGATGTTCTGCATACGCTCCAGTTTGAAGGTAATGATGCCCTCTTTCCCTTCCCGGACTGCGTGGCCGATAACGTAGATAGAATAGCCCACGCCCGTCATGTCAACGAAATAGGGCTCCAACAACCAATCTTTGACGTCATCACTCTCGAGCGATCGGTATTTTATTTTCATCTGGCGTCGGGTTGTCCATGCTATGGCAGTCCTTTCGAAGTTACGGATGAAGTCCGGGTCTTCCCTTTTTCCGCCAATATCCCTGGCACTTTCTTTCAATTGCCTGGTGATAGGGGATGGGAGTACCGACGAAATCTTGGTGAGCGCTTTCTCAATGTGTGGGTTGTTCTCATCCGTCTGACGGAGCGCGAGGCGGCACGCTAGGAATATCACCATCGCTTCATAGAGGGAGAAGGAAACCGGTGGCAGGATGTAGCCTTCGGTGATGCCATACCGGTCTCCGTTCTGCGTCAGAGGTATCTTAAGATCGGTTCCGAGAGACTGGATATCCCTCTGAATCGTACGCATGCAGACCCCACAGAGGTCCGCCAGTTCTTTGCTCGTGAGGCCGGCCGGATTGCTGTGGAGGAAATGCTGTATCTGCGTGAGCCGGACAGCGCGGGCGAGACTATCAGTATCTTTCAATTATTGTTCTCCTTGAGTATCTTTTGGCATGGTTAATTCGGTTTGCTGCCCTAGTATAACACAGGTAAGCGACAAGCGCGGTCGTTTGTAATGCGGACACGTGAATAATTGAAGGAGAGTCCTGATTTATGCAAGCAACACTATTGGGTTAATAGGTTACTAATGATGAATCTCACCCATGGAATGCAGTTAATGCCCAAGTCACATTACGTCAGAAGGTGACATCTTACCTGGTTATTGATTAGTTTGACAATAGCCTTACGCTCAAACAGAAGCTACACTTTTGCTTATGATTTGCTAATGTTAATGAAACAGGTTGTTATCAGA
>Ga0315284_10013209_pt1 | contig 11754 bp, 7 predicted proteins | sample YL17G09_16_MG_FD_203696 | JGI IMG/M metagenome (GOLD analysis project Ga0315284, IMG submission 203696) | Sediment microbial communities from Yellowstone Lake, YNP, Wyoming, USA - YL17G09_16 | ecosystem: Environmental > Aquatic > Freshwater > Lake > Sediment | place: USA: Wyoming | collected... | reverse complement strand
CGGCGTCGGCCGGCCGTCGACCGCCTCGAAGTAGGCCTCGAAGACCCGCTTCATCAGGCTGTCGGCGTAATCGTCGTCGTTGCCGAACTTCGGCGTCCGGTTGAGGACGCGCTGGCGGAGCATCTCGCAGCCGACGAAGTTCTTCCCAAGCGCCGCGAGGAGCTCATTCATCGCGAAGTGCTTGTTGTCGTAGACGTTGTATTGGATGGCGCTTAGGATGTCGGTGATCGTGCCCACCCCGACGCCCTGGATGTAGTTCGTGTTGTAGCGGGCACCGCCGGCGTGGTAGTCCTTGCCGTTCTTGACGCAGTCATCGACGAGAACCGAAAGGAACGGCGCCGGCAGGTAAGTCGCGTAGAGCTTTTCGATGACGTTGCTGCCGCGGACCTTGATGTCGACGAAATGACGGATCTGCTTCCGGAAAGCCTCGAAGAGCTCGTCGAACATCTTGAACGCCGTGGGGTCGCCGGTCTCGAGGCCGATCCTCTTGCCCGTCCTGGGGTCGACGCCGTTGTTCATTGTAATTTCGAAGACCTTGGGCAGGTTGAAATAGCCGGTCAGGATGTAAGCCTCTTTGCCGAAGGCCCCGGACTCGACGCAGCCGCTGGCGCCGCCGTTCCGGGCGTCGACGACCGACTTGCCCTGCCGGACGAGCTCCTGGACGATGGCGTCGGTGTTGAAGATCGAGGGCTGGCCGAAGCCGGTCTTGACGATCTTGAGGGCGCGCAGGAGGAAAGAATCCGGCCCCTTGGCGCTGACCTGGACCATCGAGCTCGGCTGGAGGATGCGCATCTCCTCGATGACGTCGAGGATGAGGAAGGACAGCTCGTTGACGCCGTCCGTCCCGTCTTCCTTCAAGCCGCCGACGTTGATGAGGGCGAAATCCGTGTACGTACCGCTCTCCTCGGCCGTAACGCCTACCTTTGGCGGCGCGGGCTGGTTGTTGAACTTGACCCAGAACGCCTGGAGGAGCTCCCGGGCTGACTCCTTCGTCAGCGTGCCATCGGCGATCCCCCTTTGGTAGAACGGCCAGAGGTGCTGGTCGAGCCGCCCGGGATTGAACGAGTCCCAGGTATTGTATTCGGTGATGACGCCCAGGTGGACGAACCAGTAGGCCTGGAGGGCCTCCCAGAAGTCGCGCGGCGCGTTGGCCGGCACCCGGTCGCAGACCTCGGCGATGCGCTTGAGCTCTTTCTTGCGACCGGCGTCCTTCTCCCCTTTCGCCAGCTCACGAGCCTTCTCGGCGTGACGGCGGGCGAAGGCGGCGATGGCTTCGACGCTCACGGCCATGGCCTTGAGCTCTTCCTGCTTGTCGTAGGCCGCAGGGTCGTTCATGAAGTCGAGGCCGGCCAGGGCCGGTTCGATGTCCTTCTTGAAATCGCTCATGCCCTTCTTGTAGATCTTGCCGTCGAGGACGGTGTGGCCCGGGGCGCGCTGTTCCATGAACTCGGTGAAAACACCGGCCTCGTAGGCGTCGATCCATTCCTTGGTCATTTCGGCGAAGATTCGGTCTCTCTGCGAACGGCCCTTCCAGAAGGGGATGATCTCCTCGGCGTAGAGCCGGCGCGTTTCCTCGTCCGAGGCGAAGGCGGTCTTTTTCCGGTCGTTGAGGTACTGGAGGTCCTGGAGGGAGTGGATGCAGACCTCGGGGTAGGTCGGCGTCGCCTTGGGCGCGGGGCCGCGCTCCCCGACGATGAGCTCGCCGTCGTTGAAGACGACGCGCTTATTCTCCATGATGTGTTTGAAGGCCAGGGCGTGCTGCATCGGGGTCGAAAGGACGCTGGTCTCGGACCTCTTGTAGAACTCGGTGACGAGCTTGGCCCGCTCGGCGCTGATCGTCGGCTTGGCTTCGAGCGTCTGCGCCCTGAGCTTCTTGATGCGTTCGTTCATGATCATCCTCCGCGCCGGACCTCGAAACCCGCCTCCCGGAACGCAGCCTCGACAGCGGCGATGCGCTCTTCGGAAGGAGTTTCGAATTTCCGGAAATGTGATTCTTGGCCGATCCTGCGGGCCTTTTCCAAGCCGCCGGAATGGTAGGGCAGCAGGCCGACTCGCCGGATAGTTTTCAAGGACGAGAGAAAGGCGATCGTTCGCCGGATGTTGTCGTCGTCGTCGTTGACGCCGGGGACGAGCGGGATGCGGACCCAGACTTCCGTCCGATTGGCGGCCAGCCGCTTCAGGTTGTCGATAATGGGGACGTTCGAAACGCCCGTGAATTCCTTATGCCGGGCGTCGTCCATGCACTTAAGATCATAAAGGATGAGGTCGGTCTTCGAGGCCATCCGGTCGAGGATACCGTTCTTGGAGAAGCCGGCGATGTCCACGGCCGTACGGATGCCGCGGGCGCGGCAGCCATCGAGGAGCGCTTCGGCGAACGCGGACTGGACGAACGGGTCGCCGCCGGAGAGCGTGACCCCGCCACCAGACTGCTCGTAAAAGACTCGGTCCTTCTCGACCTCGGCCAGGACATCCTCGACGCTTATCTCGCGGCCGACCATCTGCATAGCATCATAGAGACAGGCCTCGGCGCACTTGCCGCAGAGGTCGCAGGCCTCCCTGTCGATGACGACGGCGCCGGCAGCATCCTTGACGATGGCGCCCTTCGGACAGGCTTTGATACAAGCGTAACAGCGGGCGCACCGTCCCGGCCAGTGCATGAGCTCGGGTCCGACTTCGACGCTTTCGGGGTTGTGGCACCAGAGACAGCGCAGGGAACAGCCCTTAAGGAAGACGGTCGTCCGGATGCCCGGCCCGTCGTGGATCGAGTAGCGCTTGATGTCGAAAACCTTGCCTGTCACGCTAAATCCTCCGCGGTTCATGTCGATTTCGGTCTCTCTGCCCTCTATTTAGTCGTAATATATCAGATATCAGACCACAAATCAAGCACTTTTTTAAACGAAACTTCTACACTTTTCCCCTGATTTGGTATAAAAATCCATTTCCAGGGTCATCCGGCCAACCCGACAAGAGCCCGGCGCCGGAGCCGCGAGGAGACGCCATGAGCGAACGCCCCGCCTTCAACATGCGCTTTATCTGGGCGACGACGCTCGTCTCGGCCATGGGCGGGCTTCTCTTCGGCTACGATTGGGTCGTCATCGGCGGGGCCAAGCCCTTCTACGAGAAATTCTTCGGACTGACGACGCCGTCCCAGATCGGCTGGGCCATGTCGAGCGCCCTCGTCGGCTGTCTCGTCGGCTCGCTCGTCTCCGGCGGGCTGAGCGACCGCTACGGGCGCAAGCGGCTCCTCATCCTGGCCGGATTCCTCTTCACCGGGACGGGCATCCTGACCGCCTTGGCCCCGAGCTTCTCGTTCTTCATCGGGAACCGCCTCCTCGGCGGCGTCGCCATCGGCCTGGCCTCGAACCTCTCCCCCATGTATATCGCCGAGATCTCGCCGGCCGCGATGCGGGGCAAGTTCGTTTCCGTCAACCAGCTGACCATCGTCATCGGCATCCTGGCCGCCCAGCTCGTCAACTGGCTCATCGCCGAGCCCGTACCGGCCGGGGCCACGGCCGCCGACATCCTCGCCTCCTGGAACGGACAGGCCGGCTGGCGCTGGATGTTCGGCGCCGAGGCCGTCCCCGCTTTTCTCTTTTTCCTGCTGATGTTCCTCATCCCGGAGAGCCCGCGCTGGCTGGTCAAGAACGGGCGCGAGGCGGAAGCCGGAAAGATCCTGGCCAGGGTCGGCGGGACCGGCTTCGCCGGGCAGGCCCTCCGCGAGATCCGCGACACCCTGTCGACCGGCGAGATCCGGAAGGTCCGCTTCCGTTCTCTCTTCGGGCCCGGCCTGGCCAAGGTCCTCGTCGTCGGCGTCGTCCTGGCGATCTACCAGCAGTGGTGCGGCATCAACGTGATCTTTTACTACGCCGAGGAGATCTTCACCGCCGCGGGCTACGGCGTGAGCGGCGTCCTCTTCAACATCGTCATCACCGGCACGGTCAACCTGATCTTCACCCTCATCGCCATCCGCCTCGTCGACAGGCTGGGCCGGAAGCCCCTGATGATGGCCGGTTCCGCGGGCCTGGCCGTGGTCTTCGGCTTCATCGGCGCGAGCTACGCCGTCCACAGCCGCGGCGTCCATCTCCTGGCCCTCGTCGTCGTCGCCATGGCCCTCTATGCCCTGTCCCTCGCCCCGGTGACATGGGTCCTCCTCTCCGAGATCTTCCCCAATCGCATCCGCGGCGCGGCCATGTCCGTCTCGACGGTTTCCCTCTGGTCGGCCTGTTTCGTCCTAACCTACACCTTCCCGCTCCTCAACAAGGGGCTCGGCCCGGCCGGGACGTTCTGGATCTACGCCGGGATCAGTGTCTTCGGTTTCATCTTCATCAGGTCCCGCGTCCGGGAGACCAAGGGGAAGACCCTCGAAGAGATCGAGCGGGAGTTCGTCGGCCGTTAGCCCCGGGAGAAATCGATGAGCGAGCCTGAATTCGCAGAGGGCCCGAACGGAACGCCGCCGGCCGCCGTGCGCACGCCGGGCCTTCTCGCTCGCCTTTACCGCGAAGAACGGGACGCTTGGCGCAAGCACTACAGGAAATATTTCAAGTATGCCGCGCGGGCCCTCGGCACGGGCTTCGTCGTCGGCTTCGTCTATTTCATGCTTAGGCCGGACCAGGAAAAGAAGGCCCTGGAATTCGTGCTCCGATCGCTCAAGGACATTAACCTCCAAGGGTCGCCGCTCGTTCTGGCGTTGACTCTCTTCTACCATAACTCACGGGCTTCCGCGATCGCCCTTGCGGCGGGCTGGGTCCCTTTTCTCTACCTGCCCATCCTCGACCCGCTCGTCAACGGCGGCGTCCTGGGTCTTCTCGTTTCCGTGACGAAACACCAAGGCCTCGACGTCCCCCGGCTCGTCCTGACCAAGATCCTGCCCCACGGCGTCTTCGAGCTATCTGCCGTCCTCTACGCGACAAGCCTCGGACTCTATCTCTCGGCGGGGATGGGTAAGAAGGCCGTCGCCGCGTGGCGAAAGAAACGAGGCCAACGGTATGGCCAGCCGCCCCCGGCTCAGGACCTGACGAACTTTCTCGAAAGCTACCCGGAGCGGGCGGCCGGACCCGAAAGCCTGGCCCGGAACGTCGTCCGCTCGTTCGTCCTGGTCGTCCTGCCGCTTCTTCTCATCGCCGCGTTCATCGAGGGCTTCATCACACCGCTTCTCTGACCGGCGGTGAGCTGAAATCCTTTTTTTTGGTTCTTCGCCTGATTTCGGGGAATCTAACGCGGCGGTGAATGCCGCCCTGAAGCCCCCCGTAGCGGAGGGGCGGCAGGGAGCGGATTTTGAGAAGCGACCGACAGAAGTGCGGCGGAGCGGCCCGGAGCCGCACTTCTGGGAGATATCTGAATCGAGTCTTGGATATCAGGCCTCAGAAGATTTGCAATATTGGAAGATTCCCTGGCCGACCGCCGGGACTGGTTCCCGGGGGGGCCGGGGGGAAAAGGGGGGTATTCACTGCCGCGATTCCCCGAAAGCAGGAGAAGAACCCTTTATTTCACATAAAACTTGTGGACCGTGACGGTGCGGTATTTCTGCCCCGGCTCGAGGATGGTCGAGGGGAAGTTGGGGTGGTTCGGGGAATCGGGGAAATGCTGGGTCTCGAGGCAAAAGGCGTAGTGCTTGTGGTAGGCCTTGCCGCCCTTACCGACGACCGTCCCGTCCAAGAAATTGCCCGTATAGAGCTGGATGGCCGGCTGGTCGGTATAGATCTCCATCGCCCGGCCGCTTTCCGGCTCCTCGACCCGCGCAGCCAGGGCGAGTGCGCCGCCTCCGCCGCGAAGGACGAAATTGTGGTCGTAACCGCCCTCGACTTGGGCGATCCGCTCGCCGATCGCGTGAGGTGACGTGAAATCGAACGGCGTCCCCGCAACGCTCACGACCTCGCCGGTCGGGATGAGATTGGCCGCAGAATCGACCGCCGTGAACTCGTCGGCCTCGAGCCGGAGCGCGTGGCCGAGGACGTCGCCGTTCCCCTCCCCCTTGAGGTTCCAGTAGGCATGGTTGGTCAGGTTGACGGGCGTCTTCTTGTTTGTCTCGGCCTCGTAGCTGATGCGGAGCTCGTCGGCCTTCGTCAGCATGTAGACGACTGTGACCGAGAGGTTTCCGGGATAGCCCTCTTCCATGTCCTTGCTGAGATAGGTCAGCTTGACGCCAACGCCGTCGGCGGCTTGGACCGGCTCGGGCTTCCAGACGACCTTATCGAAGCCCTTGAGCCCGCCGTGAAGGCTATTGCCGTTGTTGTTTTGGGCCAGCGCATACTCGATCCCGTCTAGCGTGAACCGGCCCTTGGCGATCCGGTTGGCGTAACGGCCGACGATGACCCCGAAATACGGATGCGTCTCGAGGTATCCCTCAAGGTTGTCGAAGCCCAGGTTGACGTCCGCGAACTCGCCCTTGCGGTCCGGCAGGCGGAGGGAAACAAGGGTTGCCCCGTAGGTCATGACCCGGGCTTCGATCCCGGAGGACCTGTTGGTCAGTGTGTAGATATCGACGGCCGCACCGTCGGCGAGGTGCCCGAAAAGCTCTCTTTTGACTTCCATCATCCGGTCTCCTTTGCCCGCCGCGGCCCCCGCCTGCCCGCCGGCATCCTTCCTGCAGGCCGAGGTGCCGAACGCCAGGGCGAGGACGAGGACGGCGTGGGTCGTATTCCGTAAGGTTGTTCTCATGATCGCCTCCACGAGGAGCAGGTTCCTCTCTTTTATCCCAAAAACGCTCCCATATCAACCTTGCGCCCCACGGAACGATTGACCCCCGTCCCCACGTATGATATTTTGTGATAAAAGGCATGGTCGGAAAAACTCTCAAGCATTACCGGGTCGAAGCCCAGCTCGGCAAGGGCGGCATGGGGGTCGTCTACCGGGCCAGGGACACCCGCCTCGACCGCCTGGTAGCCCTCAAGACGATCACGCCCGGACTCATCGCCAGTCCCGAGAGACGGAGCCGCCTCCTCCTCGAGGCCCGGTCCGCCGCGGCCATCTCCCATCCGGCCATCGCCCAGGTCTACGACATCGACGAAGTCGACGGGAACCTGTTCATCGCCATGGAATACGTCGACGGCCGGACCGTCAGCCGGCTCATCGCCGACGGCGAGCTCGACCTCTTGGGCGCGATCGAGATCGCCCTCCAGGTCGCCGAGGGCCTGGCTAAGGCGCACGACGCGGGCATCCTTCACCGCGACATCAAGTCCGACAACATCATGGTCACCCGGGACGGCCACGCCAAGCTCCTCGATTTCGGGCTGGCCAAGCTCGTCGAGCCCGACGCCGAAGAGCCCGCGGCGCCCGCCGACCTCGACCGGACCCTGACCCGCGGGCGGGCTCACACCATGCCCGGTGCGATCATGGGCACGCTCAGCTACATGAGCCCGGAACAGGCCCGGGGGAAAGAGCTCGACCGCCGCAGCGACATCTTCTCCCTGGGCATCGTCCTCTACGAAATGGTCACGGCCGAGCTCCCGTTCAAGGGCGAGACGCCCCTCGACACGATGCACGCCATCGCCTATGAAGAGGCGCGGCCGGTGACCATCGTCCGCCGCAGCCTCACGCCCGAGCTCCACCGCATCGTCTTTCGCTGTCTGCGCAAGAACCCGGACGACCGCTACCCCGACGCCCACGCCCTAGCGGTGGACCTGCGGCGGCTGAAGCACGACATCGAGTCCGGCACCAGTACCAAGCTTCCCGCCGGCGCTCGCCTACGCAACTGGGCCGAGTGGCTGAAAACCTCATTCCCGGGCGGCTACAAGGGGCTGGCCATTCTTGCCTCGGCCGTTGCCATAACTGTCGTCCTGGTCTCCGTCAACTTCAACTGGGGAGCCTTGATAGGCCCGGCTTTCATGGCCCTATTCTTCTACCGCTTCGTTCGCAACCGGAAAAAGCGGCGCCTCGCCGCTTTCACGAAGAAGATCGCCAAGTTCCCCGAGGTCCGCCTTATCGTCATCCGCGAGAACCACGTGACCATCGTCATTGACAAAGCCCCGGCCAAGGTCTACATCCGCATCACCGCGCTCATCGAGGAGCTCAACCAGCGGCTTTATGTCGGCCGCGACGTCACGGCCGAAGTCAAATCGGAGATCCCGGAGGCCGAGGTCCAGACGATGCTGCGGCAGGTGGGTGTCGTCTACGCGCGCGAGGAGGCCCCCGCCGGGCGATCGCCAAAGCCCGGCAAGAACTAGAGCGGGGCTTTCTTCCTCAGCGTCTCGGCCTTTTTCCTGACCTCGGGCTGGTCCGGGCTGAGCTCGAGTGACTTCTCGAAGGCCGCCAGGGCCTCTTTGGTTTTTCCCAGACCCGTGTAGCACTCCCCGATCGAATTCAGGAGGACGGCGTTGACGCCGTAGTGGGCCACGGCTTTGTCAAGGAGCTCGACGGCCCGGCCGAACTCGCGCGTCCTCTTCAGCGCCTCCGCGGCGAGGAGGTAGGTATCATACTTCGCCGTTTTTTCCGGGATCGTGAAAGGGGCCAGTGTCTTGACGACGGCCGGCGCATCGGTCAACGCAAGATACACCCGCGCCAGGTTCGTCGCCGCGTCCTCGGACTCGGGCTTTCTTTGAAAAGCCCTTTCCAGGAACACGCGCGCCTCGTCGAAGCGGCCGAGGTTGAAGAGCTGGGCACCCATGATTTCCGGGTAGACCGGGTCCCCCGCTTCGGGCAGGATCCGGGACGAGAACCAGGGCCGGGGGACGGATTCAGCGAAGGACAGGTCGAACTCCTCGGCGGCCGAGACGATCTCGGCGCCGGCCTTCGCGACCGAGACCCGGACCGTGTAGTGAGCGGGCGGGAAGTCGGCGAGGGAAACCTCCTCGAGGACGTTGGGCAGTTCGGGGTAATCCGAGGGCTTGCGCCGGATATCCCGGAAGGGCTGGCCGTCCTTGAGGAATTCGATCCTGACCTCGCCGCCGGCTGCGATCTCGTCGGCCAGGTTGTTGAGCTGGAAGACGACGGCCAGCGTTTCCTGCTTGGTGAAGACCCGGTTCGGCTGGCAATAAATCTGGAAGGGGCCGACGCGGAAGGCCTTCATCCGGCGCTCGTCCGGCTCCAGGCGAACGACTTTGTAGCCGAGGAGCGGCTGGGTCAGCTGGACGGCCACTCCTCCCTGGGGGATGCGCAGGGCCTGCTCGACGGAGGTGAACTCCTTCGAGGCCTCGTTCTTGATCAGGACGGACAAGCTGTAGTCGCCTCCAAGGAGAGGGAAGAGGTCCTGAAAATCGAAGGGCGCCCGGCTGGCCTCGTTGATCTGCTCCGCGGTCAGATCGAGAGAGACGGTCTTGTCGAACTGGTGGACGAGGCGGCCGTCGGCGGTCGTGACCCGGCCGTTGACCTTGAGGGTCGTGTAGTACTTGCTCTCGTACTGGTTCACGGACAGCCGCCGGGGCTCGACGGCGTAGTGGACGAAGTAGAGGCCCGAAGGGTCGCGGAAGACCTTGATGAGGCTGTCGCTGTCGAGGTAATTGGCGGTGTATTCGACCTCGACGAGGTCCTTGTACTGGAGGAATTTCTGGGCGTACTTGGCTTCGACGCCGCGGGCCGGGGCGGATTCGATGCGCTGGATGAGGAGATCGGAGGACATCGACGGCCGCCCATAGGCTTCCCCGCCTTCGCCGGGAACGAGGGAGAGCGAGACAGCGGCCAGCGCGGGCTCGATCTCCCGGAGCTTCTCATAGGCTTGCATGTAATCGGGACCGCCGAAATAACCCGCCAGCAGGGCTTGAGGCCCGTCGCCGACCGGGCTGTAGAGCTTGTACTCGCCGTGTCCGCCATCCTTGAAAAAGACGAGGTTGAAGCCCGCCGGGAGCCCCATGTCCGTTTTCCCCTGATAGAACCAGACCTCGGCATCGTAGGTCGAGGATTTCCCCTCGAACCTCTGGATGTCCCGCGCTTCTCCCAGGATGATATAGATGCGGCCCCGGTCCGTCTTCCATCCCGGGCGCGGCGCGTCCCGGCCGAGATAGCGGTTGGCGTAGGTGATACGGCGGAAGTGCTCGGTCTTGAATTCGTTCTCCGCGCTCCCGGGGCTCGGGTCGCGTTGTTTCCAGAAGGCCTCGATGAAGAGGTCGCGCTCCCGGTCTGTCTGGAGCTTGAGGAAGACGTCCCTTTCCATGGGCGCGATGATGTAGACGACCTCCTCGTCGAGCCATTTTCTGTAGTTCTCGGGGAGTTTCGGCTTCTGGCCCTTCTCGCCGGCGGAAGCGGCCGGCGCGACGAGGAGAGCGCCGAGGAGCAGGGCGAAAAGGACGGCCGCGGAGCGTTTCGTTTTCATGGCCATTCCCGGATTCCCTCGCTCAGCCCCATCTCGTCCTAAGACGGGCCAGTTCCGCGCCCGTCGCCGCGTTGAGGATCTGGTGGAGGAACGCAGCCCCGGGCTCTCCCTCCGGTACCCGCTGGGCCGCGGACAGGACCTCGTCGCCGTAGAAGGCTTCGGCTCTGTAGGAAACCTCGAGTTCCATCGGACGGAGGCTCATCAAGACGTCCGGCGGGACGCCCTCGAGCGCCCATTGGACATAAACCGCGTTGTTGACGTGGCGATTCCAATCGAGGTGGGCCGTCTCGACGCGGAAGCGCACTTCGGACTCGCCGGCGGAGAGGACGGGGAGCGAGGCAAACGGGTCGTCGAGGGCCCGTTTCTCGATGGCGTAGCCAGGACCGATGACGTCGTCGACCTTGACCGCCTGTTTCTTCTCGAGGCCGATGACCATCCAGGAGCTCGTCGCCGAGAGGAGGGGCGATCCCCCGCCGTCGGAGACCTCAAAATCGCGGAGGGCGAAATAGCCGTGCCGGCCGGACGGCCAAGTCATGACCTCGAGCCTCTCGCCCAGGGCGGGATAGCGATGGATGAGGACATGATAGCGGGACAGGGCCCAAGTCATGTTCCGCTTGCCGAGGTCGATAACGGACCAGCCGAGGCGGCCGGCGTGGTCCCCGGCGGCGTCCTGGAGGAAGTTGAGGAGGGCGACCAGCCGGGCCAGGCCCCGGGCGTCCGTTTCGTAGGTGTGGACGGTGTACTCTTTGCGACAGATCAGGTCGGACACGAGAGTATTATACTATTTTTTAGGCCAGCCGCTTCAATTCGAAGAGCAGCCGGGCGAGCTGATCCGGCGGGGTCGGCGGCCCGTCAGGATTTTTCCTGGAAGACGGAGGCATAATCGACTATGCACTGGTAGTTGTTCGAGCTCATCTGGACCGCCTGCGGGTTCTGCTGTCCGACGCAGAGGCGGTAGGTCTTGCCGGGCTCGAAAGCCAGCCCTCTTCATGACACGATTCCTCCTTGATGGATAGTGTCCGGGATCTCGACGGCCCGCCCGGTCCGGATGGACTCGAAGCAGGCGTCGATTGCGCGCATGTTGCCGAAGGCGTCCTCCGGAGGGTATAGGAGGGGCGCCCGCCCCAAGAGGGCGTCACCGAAATGCTCGACCATCAGGGTGAACATGTTGGCCTGCGGGATGCGCACCGCCTCTTTCGCGTCCCCCCGGACGATCTCGATCGCGACGTCGAAATCCTTGGCCGAAAAGGCCCGGTCGAGAGCGAACGTCCCTTCGGTCCCGACGGCGAGAAGCCGGCTCTGGAAGTGCGCTTCGAAGCTCGAATCGCAATGGGCGAAGCGGCCGCCGGGGAACTCGAGAACCGCGGCCGTCGTCATGTCTACACCCGTCGCGGGGTCGATCCGGGCGGTGGCGAAAACCGAAACGGGCTCCGCGCCGAAGACGAGGCGCGCGACGCTCGTCGTGTAGCAACCGACGTCGTAGAGGGCTCCGCCGCCCATGGCCGGAAACC
>Ga0315284_10013205_pt1 | contig 11755 bp, 5 predicted proteins | sample YL17G09_16_MG_FD_203696 | JGI IMG/M metagenome (GOLD analysis project Ga0315284, IMG submission 203696) | Sediment microbial communities from Yellowstone Lake, YNP, Wyoming, USA - YL17G09_16 | ecosystem: Environmental > Aquatic > Freshwater > Lake > Sediment | place: USA: Wyoming | collected... | reverse complement strand
ATCCTCAAGTATGCCATAAATGACCGCTGTAGAAAGCTGGCTTATGTTTGTAAAATGTGTAAATACTTCAGTGACCGGATTAAACTTATCAAGACCTTTACCATAGGTTCCGATCCACAACTCTCCCTGACGATTCTCGCAAAAAGAAAGTATTTCATTATGAATTACCGAGTTTTCATCATTCCCTTGATGAACATAATGCAGGAATCCTCCTGTGACGGGATTGAATTTGTTGATACCGTAATCCGTAGCCAACCATGTATTGCCAACTTTGTCGCCATATATGGCATAAACAGTGGTATTGCTCAGACTGCCAGGATTGGCCGTATCAGGCAGATATTGCGTAAAGGTTTCTGATTCAATATTCATTATTGTAAGTCCATTATCAGTCCCAATCCAAAGCTTACCGCTATCATCTGTAAAAAACGAATAGATTCTGTTGCTGGAGATCGAGTTGGGATTCCCCGGCTGAAATTTGTAATGTTTAAATCGGGTTGGCCTGCGGTTAGCATCCAGATTTATCTTGTTCAATCCCTGGTCCTCGGTACCAACCCATAAAATACCTTTGGGGAACTCCCTGATAGCTCTGATACGGCTGCTTGAAAGACTATTCAGATCATTGGGATTATGTACACACCTCGTATAGGTCTTGCCGGTTCTGTCTAATATATGCAATCCATCGGATTTCGATCCGATCCATAAAACCCCTTCGTCGTCTTCGTAAATAGGGTGTATATTTCTGAAAATCAGTTTCTCCCTGGTATAAGGCACATAATCGTACAAAACAAATTTTTCCTTTTTGGGATTATAGATATCAATACCATTGGTACCTGCCCAAATTATACCGGAGAAGTCTTTGAAAAGTGAAAGAACTTCATTGTTTTTCAGACTGTACGGGTTATTATAATCATAGGAATAATTGACAAAATTTCCAGTCTGGGCTGACCAGATATCAAGTCCGTTACCAAACGTGCCGATCCAGATATCACCTGCATCGTCCTGGAGCAGTGCTTTTATGGGAACAGCAGAAATAGTATTGCCCTCTATTTGAGCAGAACTTTTTACCATAATAAAAGAGCCATTAAGCTCCATTCGTGCTAGTCCGGTTTCCATTCCCATCCACAAGCGACCATCTTTGTCCACCATCAGCGCAGTTATTTCATCGCCCGGAAGTGATTGGCTGTCTGAAGGATTATGCAGGTAGTGAAACAATAACCTCTTTTTTGTGTCGAAGCGGAACAATCCTTTAGAAGTTCCTGCAAATACAATGGCATTGCTATCCAAAGCCAGGGCCTTGATTGAAATACCGGATAATGTTCGTAGGTCAGGAAATTCCTCAACAGGATCAATAAACCTGCTGGTTGCAGGTCGGTAAATTGAAAGACCATTTTCTGTGCCAATCCAGATATCACCGTTTGGCAGTGGCAATAAACACTGAACAATAAGGCCTGCTATCGACACTGTATCCTTTTTCCCCGGCAGAAATGAATCAAACCTGTCGGATTTACGGTCATACTTGTTTAACCCACCACCGTTTGTTCCTACCCAAAGGTCGCCTGATTTATCCTCAGTGATGGAAAGAATTCTGGAATTGCTGATACTATACTGATTATTCTGATCAGGTTTATAAATGATAAAACTGTATCCGTCATATTTATTTAAACCGTCCTCTGTACCTATCCACATCAGTCCTCGTGTATCCTGAAAAATGCAATTGGGGGAACTTTGCGAAAGGCCATTCTTTATAGACAGGTTGTCAAACTTAATGGAAAGCTTGTTAATCTGGCCATACAACGACGATAGCACAAGGGTTCCGGAAATAAAAAACAGGATAAATAAAGAATAACGGTTGAGGGCTTTGGGGATATTGGAGTTCATATATCAAAATCAGAGTTGACAATTTGCAAATAAAATTAAATTTTAAAATGAGATTTGCATAATAATTTCACACAAATAAAAGTAGGCTCTCGCAGATCCCGATGATTTCGCAGAGTCTGCAAATGAAAAAAATCTGCGTCATTTGCGTAATCTGCGAGAACTTTTAAAATGTCAGCCAAAGGAAATTGCTAAATTTGTATTTAATAAATAACCTATGTTTTTACAGTCGTTATCCTTAGTGAACTTTAAAAATATTGAAGAGGCCGAAATATCCTTCTCTCCCCGTATAAATTGCTTTGTCGGGAATAACGGCGTTGGCAAAACCAACCTGCTCGATGCCATTCACTATCTCTGCCTTTGCAAGAGCTATTTCAACCCGGTAGATACCCAGAATATCCGGCATAATCAGGAGTTTGCCATGATTCAGGGAACATTCTCCGTGAATGATAAAACCGATGAGATATTATGCAGTATTCACCATAACAGGAATAAAATCTTCAAGCGTAACAAAAAGGAATACGAAAGATTAGCTCATCATATAGGTCTTTATCCTGTTGTGATGATTTCTCCTGAAGATGCCGCGCTAATCATTGAAGGCAGCGAGGAACGCAGAAAGTTCCTGAATAGTGTAATTTCTCAATATGATAAGGGATACCTCGAAGACATGATCCATTACAATAAGCTACTTTCCCAGCGCAATAAACTGTTAAAAGACTTTAACAATTTGCGCCGGTTCGATGAAGACATGTTAGGAGTATATGATGATCAGATGTTACCTGCTGCCGCACGAATTTTCGATCTTCGGGCTGAGTTCACTGAAAAAATGATCCCTATTTTCCAGCAGTATTACCACAATATAGCCCCGGATAACGAAGAAGTTGACCTTCATTATCAGTCCCAACTGATGGACCAGGATTTTAGTGTGTTGATGAAGAATTCAAGAGAGAAGGATCGCGTTATGCAGTACACCACATATGGTATACATAAGGATGATCTGATTCTCAGGCTGAATGGGCACCCTTTAAAAAAGACAGGTTCCCAGGGTCAGCAAAAAACATTTCTGGTGACCTTAAAATTAGCCCAGTTTGATTTCATCAGGGATATGAATAAGGTGAGACCTATACTTTTATTGGATGATGTTTTCGATAAGTTTGATGAGTCAAGGGTCAGACAGATTATACGACTGGTTTCCGATGATCATTTCGGGCAGATTTTTATAACGCATACGGATGAGAGTAAAATGCAATCCATTCTCGAAGAAATGGGTGCCGATTTCCGGCTTTTTCATGTAACCCAGGGCAGAATTAATAATTAACCGATACGCACTTGAAAAATGAGGAAAAGCAATACCCAAAAAATCAGTGATGTAATCCTGGAATGTTTGCGTGAACTGCATATTGACCGAAAACTTAAAGAAGTGCACCTGGTGTCGCAATGGGAATCCATGATGGGCAAAACAGTAGCTAATCGGACGAGCCAGATTTATGTTAAAAACCAAGTCCTTTATTTACACATTACTTCATCGGTTTTAAAAACCGAATTGATCATGATGCGGCAGGATATTATTGATAAACTCAATGAAAACGCAGGGGAGAGGTTGATTGAGGAGATTGTTATCAGGTAGTTTGAGGTTTGAAGTTTGAGGTTCACACCCAAATCACATGCCCAAATCCCACTAGACACTAGTGACTAGTCACTAGTCACTTTTTCTAGTATCTATTCAGCCATCTGTACCTTCTCGCATTATCCCCGAATTTCACTGCGGCCATTATTTCATGTGATCCCAGGGTACGTGCTCCGATAGCATTGAAGGTATAATCGAAGGCGTAGCCAAAGTAATACTTGTCAATCCGGATACCACCCATAATAATAGCAGCTGATCCTTTTCCGTTAAATGACTCCTCCACGATGCTGTAACTTCCGCCGGTACGGTACGATAAGCCTGCCCAGTAGTTTTCCTTGATGTACATTTTGACATTTACATCGATCTGAGCAACGAATTTTTCAGTAGTTTTAAAGAGGAATGAGGGTTCCATCAGTAAATCACGGTTCAATTCAAAGCGATAACCGGCAGTAACAAAATAATGCCGCATCATCCGGAATCCGGGACCTTCTTTATCCGCTCCTAATTTCAGGGGAGTTTGAAACAACTGCATGGCAGAAATGCCGGCATAAAGATTTTGATCGGTATAGTAAACACCAAAATTGGCGTCGGGAATGAAGGCCGATTTTTCTGTGTTTAACAGTAGCTGATCGTCTTCATCCAGTAAATTCATTTTATCTTCGTTGATTCTGAACTGGTAACCGGTTATGGAAACACCGAACGAAAGTTGAGATTTATCAAGAGGAATATGATACGTATAAGTTCCCTGTATTCCGGTTCGGTTAAATGCTCCTGCCATATCCGTGAATGCATATACGCCATAACCCACCCGGCCGCTGCGCGACATAACCCGTTTTCTTTTACGAATGGAGGCTGAACGGGAAATATAGCTGTTTTTAAGCAACCGTGTTTGATAGCTTACAGCATAAGTTGCAGGCGCACCTTTCAATCCGAGCCATTGATCCCTGGCTGTGACATTAATGGCAGTATACCCTTCGTGCCCCGCCACGGCGGGGTTGAGCAGAAAACCATTCATCATATACTGACTGTAAACCGGCAATTGCTGTGCATCAACCCGGGTGCATACCGCACCTAGCATCAATACCGGTAAAAACAGCAGTAATATTTTCATTTGTCTGGTCATGCTACATCATGTGGCCCCAAAGGAGCTAGATTCATTTAGGCAATTTAATCTTTAATCTTCAATCTGTAATCTATCTGATCAAATTCACATACCCTGTCATCGGCTTAATGTGCGCTACCTTTATATCAAGCACATAATAATAGGCATCCATGGGCAATTCTTTGCCCGACATGGATTCTCCGTTCCAGGGATTGTTGTAAATATCATCTGTTCTGTATACCAGTCTTCCCCAACGGTCATAAATTTCTAAAATGGCATCGGGAAAAAGCTCAATGTTAGGAATTACCCAACGGTCATTCTGGCCATTTTTGTCTCCCGGGGTAATGGTGTTGGGCATATTGGCAAAAAGTATATAGACGTCACAGACTTCCAACATAAGAGTATCGTATCCGTGGCATCCGTTTTCATCCGTAACCTCAACCCAAATGGTTTCAGGTTCCCTTCGTTTTCCATCCACGCTGATGGGATTGATGATATCACCGTTTGACCATTGATAGGAGGCAAAAGTGCCAGCATCTATCAGCATGGTCGCTGATCCGCATAATGCAGTATCCCTGCCGAGGTCAACAACCGGTAAGGGATTTACGGTCAGATAAGCCGAATCATAGTCGAAGCAGTGATCTGTTCCTGTGATCTTTACCCACACATACCCTTCGGTTCCGGTACTATAGGTAGCACCGGAGCTACTGTCGGACCATAAATAGGTGATGTTGGTGAGATAACTGGTTGTTGCATCAAATTCAAAAACATCGTCCTGACACACCTTTTCATTATCGCCTATATCGGCCGTCGGAGCATTAACGTCGATGTTTGCTTCAACCGGAATCCCGAAGCAGCCGAATTCGGTTTGTTCGGTGACGGATAAAGTATGGCTCCGACGCTCATGGTCCCAACGGAGGATAATGGTGTCGTTGCCTTGTCCGCCAACGATTTGGCCGCCATCAACCGTCCAAAAGAAGACCGAGTTAAGCAATCCCTGCACACCATAAGACTCCATGAAGCCTGCACAGGCATAAGGTAAACTCTGCGAGTGCAATGGCATCATGGAGCTTATGATAAGCAATAGGGTTATTATGGTGTAACGAAATGTCAATTGAACAACTGTTCGGGTGAGAAACTGACTTATGCGTTACTATTAATAGTTAAAGTTGTTAGGTACATAGTAAATCGGACCGGTAACAGGTGCAGGGTTGATAATGAAGGATACCGTCTGATTGGTGAAATTGTAATAGTTTACTGTACCTGAAATAAAATCTGATTTCTGTGAAATATTGGATGCAAATCCATTCTGAGCGGCATCACCCGTTCTGGTAACCCGGTAAGTGTACCTGGTTCTGGCATCTACGCCCAAATTTTGCATTATATCCAATGCATCGGTCAGAAAGGTGAAGGTAAATGCAGGAGTAGCTGCGTTAAACGCTGCGGAAGGCAAACCACCCAGGTTCGTTCCTTTTAGTTTGGTGGCAAGTGGAAAGTCCTGAACTACGGTTTCAGCCTGCGGAGTAGCTATAACAGCACCAGTACCGTCCAGTAATTCTTTGGTCTCTGTAACCTGGAATGCGTAGGATGCCAATATATTTGGAACAGCCTCATTGAATGCCACCGTTACTGTTTGAGCAGACTGGTTACTGCAGATCTGGTAGGATACGTTCGGAGTAATGGCCTGCCATGTGCCGCCTGGAGCGATAGATGCAGTACCGGTAGGAGGATTGATAGCAGTAACATTCATATTGGTAGTAGAACCGGTGCATCCGCCGAAGGCTGCAGAGGCCTGTTCAACAACAGTTACCGCATAATTGCCAGCTGCCGGATAGGTAATCTGGGCATAGTTGGCCGTAAAAGTAGCTACCGGATAGGTTATTGCTCCACCGTTATTTACGGTCCAGTTCCAGACGAAGTTGGCAGTAAGGGCACCTGTTGCAACATAGTTAGGATGGTAAACCGGGTCAGGCAAAGCATAATAACCCATAGTGGTACCACCTGTTTTAAAAGTCACATAATCGACCGTACTTGGTGCAGCCTTATTGGCATCATAAAGTGCGTAAGGTGCAGGAGGATTCTGACCGAATACGCCGCCAGTCAATAGCATTGCAGTTGCAACACTCAAAACAGCTCTCAAAATGTTAATCTTTCTCATTGTTTGTTAATTTAATTGTTTAATTGTTACTCTATTGCTTACCAAATCCTGATAGGGATCCGGAATGTATTTACGTTGTTATATATGTTCAACTCCTTCATTATATCGTAAATTCAGAGTTTTTGTTACAATATTTTGATAATTTACTGAATTCTTATGATCAAAGAAGTGATTGTAATCTTGTTATTTAAGTAGATTAAAAGTTCATAAGAACCCAAGTTTTTCATTTTTCACTATTCGTTTTTCACTTATTACTATTCATTGTGTTCGTTTGGTACATAATAATTCGGGCCGGTATCGGGTAAACGGTACACTATGATGTCATGTGTGTCGCTGCCAGAGCAACCTTCAGCATTGGTCACTACAACTGTATAAGTTTCCGTTACGTTGTTTATCGGAGTAGTAAGACTTTGTGTAGTAATGGCTTGCGTTTGAGCATTACCCAAATTTGTAGCTCCAAAGCTCCAGGCATAACTTGAGAATCCGGCACCGGCGTCCAGTGTAACGGTTGACTCTTCACATGCTTCAGTGGGACCGGTAATTGTAACAACAGGCAAAGAATTTACGATAACCGTTGAAAGATCGGTTAACTGTGCCTGGCAGGTGTATTCGCTTGTCGCGAGGACATTGTAAACATATGTTCCTGCAGGGGTAGGGGTGACGGGTAGGGTTACATTGCCTACATTGCCGTTATGAACCGTTACAATAACAAAATTGTCGCTGTTTCTTCGCAAGGTATAATCTGTACCGGCTTCTCCGGATGTTACGATCACATTGGCTGTCTGCCCGTCACATATAGATGGGTCTGAAACAGACAAGGTAATATTGGGCAATGGATTCACTGTGACATTTAACGTGTCGCTGACTGGAGAACTTCCGGTCTCAGTAACCATTACTGAACGTGAGCCAGAACTGGTCCAATTTACCTGCACGGAAGCCTGGTCTGTGGGTGGCACCAAATTTCCACCGCCCAACGGTAAGGACCATGCATAAGTATGTCCCGGAACATTGGGTGTGGAATATGTTTGCGTGGTATTGATACAAACACTGGTTGGCCCTGTAACATTTGGATTGGGAACATCGGTAAGTGTAATTACATAGTCTGAAGTCGTCACCACGCAACCTGTAGCGGTGACGGTTTCAGTTACTCTTACCCAGCCCGATACTCCCGATGTGAACTTAACATTGGCCTGGTATGTGGTACCCCCGGAATTAATCGTTCCGTTTCCTGAAATAGACCATGAATAGGTGTGTCCTGATATGTTGCCTGTACCAGTCTGATAATTAGTGTTTTGGTTCAAAGGTAAGCTCGTAAGTCCACTTATGGAAGGATTAGGGGCATCCTTTGCCGTAATAATAACAGTTGATGTAAAATCACGGATTCCTGTAGCACCTGTGGCATCGGAAATATATGACATATTATAGGTATAATCGCCATTGCCGCTTATACCGGGGGAAGAAGAACCAATTACAATATTGTAAGGAGAAGATCCAATATTATTAATGGTTGTTTCATTCGCCCCATTAACTTTATATTTAATAGTCCAGGGAGCAGTTCCTGTTAAAGCAACTGTAATATTTGTTGTTGAAGTACCGTCATTGCAAAAAGAAGCATTGGAGCTTGTAATAGCAACCGTGGGCAAACTCTCCACACCAATGGTGAACCTGTGATCCCCGTTTATTGAAACTACAGGGCTTGTCTGAATGGTACCTGAAGTTTGACCTCCGTCGTTGATAACATTACCCCTGTTTTGCCAGGCTGAGCCATTCCATTCAACAATCCTTAATTTGGTGCGGCTTGATGCACTGGCAGGAATTATTGCGCTCTGATCATCCCACCTGACGCGCACATTTGAAGTTGTACCTGCCGGCCCATTGATTCTCCAATATTCCACATTGCTTACAACGTCAATCGGATTGACCTTTTGGTTTGGATCGTAACCATCTGTACCGGGATTATGGTTATAGTATTGTGCGATATAATCACCTGTTGCCGATACTGTGGAGAGGTAGATATTCCCGTACCTTGATGCATTTCCTGTCGGGAAGTTGAAGAAAGAACCCGAACTGATACGTTTTTGCAGGGGACCATTTACAAATGAACTGCTTCCTCCTCCGATTACAGCTGCAGTTGAGGCATTGCTTATACTGAGAAGGTTCGTAGCGTTTGTATTGACGTTACCTGATGTCAGTGTAAGGTTGTTGCTGATATTAACTTTCCCGCTTCCGGCCAAGGTAATCCCTGCAGGGTTATTCATGATGAGATTATAGTATTGTTCGGTAGTGGATGCACCAGCAATTGTTACATTCTGGCCAACCGACCCGTTAAAAGCTACTGAACCTGTGCCCGGAACAAATCCTCCCAAGGCAGAAGTGTTATTGTCAGTCCAGTTTCCATAAATTACAATTCCCTTATTAAATAATGTATTGTTAAGGATGGCACCTGAATTTATAGTCAGGTAACCAAGTATTTTTAAGTTTTCTGCACTCATATACTTAATGCCGGAACCACTGAATATCACATTCTGATAGGGCTTATAATAATTACCAGGTTTAAGGGGTAAGGAAGCGTCGTTGGTTCCGTCAAACTGAACAATTGTCCCTGTGGTGCTCATAAACGCATCGTAATCGCCACCCGGAACAACAAACATTCCTGCAGGAGTTGATGTCAGTTTTAATGTTCCGGTTCCCAGAACGTGTCCAAGGTTATGAAAGGTTGTTGTCCCTGCATCCAGGGTTCCGTTAATTTCTACGGAATAAGCCGAGGCATGGTCAGCATCCAGAGTAACCGTATGACCAACTTTAATTATAACAGGATTACCATTAGGCGTACAGCCACAGGAAGAACCTGCATGCCCGGTAATTGACCAGGTGTTTGTATTGTTCCAATTTCCACCACTTGTAGCATCGCGGCTATAGAGAATGTCTACCGGCCCGAAGTTAACCGGTTCACCTGCCGTATATTCGCCGGTAATATAGTTGACATTGTTTAATATAATCTGGTGATTACCTTCATCAACCACGTCGCCCAAATTAGTCCAGACATAAGTGGAATAATTATACTGACCACCAACATAGTTGCTTTCAGTCCCGCTGACATCGCCTGAAAGGTACTGGTATGTGTGTGAAATAGTGGGACTGCTAAAACCTGTTGAGGTAACACTCCAATAGTAAGCCAGTTCATCCCCGATCGGGCTAGTTTCAGCAGGGTGGTTAGTATTAACCGGTCTGACTGTAATACTTCCAGGGGCACCGTTGGCTGAAACTGAATAGGTAACAGGTGTATATTTCCCGGTTACGCCCATGGGCATGGTAAATGAAGAACTCCCGGAATTAAACATCTTTTTAACGCCCTGGTCACTTACGACACCATTCAACATAATCATTTTGGTAACATCGGGACTTCCGCCAACGCTGGCAGATGTACCGAATGTCAGCAAATAATCGTCTATATAAAGTGTACCATTGGTAAAAGTAAGCTCGCCGTTTATTACGCTGTTATCGACGAGGTTTATACCTGCCGGGTTATTCAAAACAATGTTACCGAATATACCCGAACCACTCCCGGATATTACCTGAACCTGAGCGCCGGCCATGATAATTCCGCCTGAAGTTGTAAGACTTGTATGAGTCGCCCAGTTATCAACATTGCCTGTAACCGTAATATTGTTGCTTCCATCATTAAGCGTTCCTGAAGAAAGGGTAAGATTTCCATTTACCCTTAAAGCTGTATTAGACAAGAGAGTGACAGTGCCAGTGGAAGCAATAACCAATTTCGCAAAATTTGTAAGATTTGTTCCGCTGCCTGCAATTCCCTGTGCCCCTGTACCATCAAATGTTGTAACCTGCATTGATGAACCTGCCTGGTATCCACCAACACTTGTACCGGTTCCCGCATTATTATTATTATTCGTAAGGGTACCTCCTATGTTTACATTAAAACCATTGGCTAAGAATTGTGAATTGCCGTTAATAGTAAGATTGTTGTTCAATACCAGCGGGTTAATCCTTAAATTGACAATTTTATTATTGGTTGTTCCATCAACAATGAGGTTATAAAGTGGTGCTGAAGCATTAACATAAAATGTCAAATAGGCAGCATTGGTGCTTGCAGATCCTAACGTTATTGTTCCACCGGAAACACTATAACCTGAAGGCACAATATTCAGGTCACCAAAATAAGATGAATTACCACCACCATTAATGATAGCAATTGTTCCACCAGACATGTTGAACTGACTGCCGGAATTAAGAATTTCGAGTTTCGCTCTTTGCTGATTTGTAGCATTTTGGTTCATACCTCTTACTGTAACTGAGCCACCACTTTGCGTGTAGCTAAGCGAACCAAGTGTATTATCTGTTTTTCTTCTGATCTGGCCATTGACATTCAACTGACTGGTGCTGCCACTTACAATTATTTCCGGAGTGCCTGCAGGCGAATATTCAATATCATTATTGTAGTTTCCGCCAGTGCCTATATTTACAATACCTGTATTTAAAACTTCCAGACGACCGGCAAGACTTAAATCTCCGGCGTCGTTAGTAGTTCCAATATTCACTGTTCCCTGATTAGCTGAAAGACAGGCTGTTGAAGGTACGGTAAAGGCTGTGGTGGTAGATAAGGTCAGATTTAAATTAGTATTATCAACCCTGAAAGTACCATTATTTAAAATGAGCGCTGTACCAGTTCCTGATAATGTAATTGAATTAATGGTAACATTTAATATAGTGTTGCGGTCAGTGCCTTTATCAACTGTAAGATAGTTGAATTCTGTGAGGGTGCATGTACCTGAAATTGATTTATTCGTATTTCCGCTAAAGGTAACATTCACATACTGGTTTGCATTTCCACCACCGGGTGTCTGAACCATATCAAATGTTCCGTTATTATTAAGGCCCCCTTTAATATTCAATGTATGCGTTGTGGTTACCGTGCTGGTGGTATTATTGTCAAAAAAAGCTCCGGATGAAACATTAATGTCCCCGTTAACTA
>Ga0315284_10013203_pt1 | contig 11756 bp, 27 predicted proteins | sample YL17G09_16_MG_FD_203696 | JGI IMG/M metagenome (GOLD analysis project Ga0315284, IMG submission 203696) | Sediment microbial communities from Yellowstone Lake, YNP, Wyoming, USA - YL17G09_16 | ecosystem: Environmental > Aquatic > Freshwater > Lake > Sediment | place: USA: Wyoming | collected... | reverse complement strand
AATGAAAAAAGAACTACATACATATATGGGAGATGAAATCATCTCTCAACATACAGTCAAAGAACATAATGTAATTGTTTACGGCTGCTTTGATAAAGAAACACCAATCGGTAAATATGATTTTTATGATGTTTACATAGAAATTTCAGGAGGTACATTTTGTATGAATGAAGGCGATCCATTTTATAAAAAACCAACTATTAAAGATTTAGATGCTCTAACTCAAGAATATTTGGAATCTTTGGATTGATTTATTAATTTAGCGAAATATGGATCCTTAGCTCATGATTGGTTCGAGCAATTGACTCATAATCAATAGGTGCCGTGTTCGACTCACGGAGGATCCACAAATTTAAAACCCCCGATATTAATTTATCGGGGGTTTTTGCTTTTCTCCCTGACTGGTGATCCGGAGCCGGGCTGGTTTCAGGCAAAATTTTATGCTTAATATACAATAATAAATTTCTACATCAGAACTAAATTTATTTTTAAATTTACATAACTTTTTGAAGGTTCATTCGTATTAATAATAAAACTAACAAAAAATGCAAAAAGAACTAATTCTCCCCAAAGAAATAACCGACAGGATCACTGTTAAAAAAGTAACGCTTGGAATTGGACATGACGGTGCAGGTATGCACTGTGATATTTACATTGATAAGAAAAACATTGGCTTTTTGGATGATGATGGTTGGGGTGGAGAAGTGGATATTAATATTAAACCTAAAGCCCAAGAAGTATTTCTTGAATTATTGAAAAAACATAAGATTAGACACAAAATGTTTACAGAAGCGGGTTGGGATTTCTTTGACAAGGAAAGTCAAATTACAGATCACTCTCAAATGGAAACTGTAATTGACGCTATTGTCAATTTTGGTATAAAATCCAAAGAAATGAAACGAATTGCCAAAAAGAGTGAAAAAACAATTCTTGGAGGAACTTGGAATAAATACTCTGTAATATGCAGTTTCAAAGGAGATAAAACTTTAAAAGAAATAATTGCTCAATATGGATTGGCAAAGTTCCAAGACTATGTTGATACAAACGTAAAGCCAAAACTCAAAGAAGGGGAACAAATCTTAAACACAAATTTTGAAGAATTGGGTTTAGTAAAATAATTTAATTTAAAACATAACTTTTTGATTATTCATTCGTATTAATAGAAAAAGCAATTATGCCTCGTAACCCAAGTAATAGTAATGAATTTGTAGCAGGTGCTTTACCTGTTGTGTCTATCGGAAAAAAGAAATTCTACGTTGATGGACGGCTACAAGAACTTCGTAATACAAATAATTTTATGGATAAGATTGATTATTTTGAAGATGAGTTGTGGGATAAACTCCCAGTCAAAGTACAAAAAGTAATTCTATACGAATTTCATGGAGATTCATGGGAAGCGTAATTGATTACATAGATTGTCCAGTATGTGGACATCCTGATTGTTATACTGATTATTATTACAAAACAGGTGAGGAATACAGGGGTTGCGGAGAATGTGGTTATTCTTTTAGTGCTGTTATTAAAAATAGAGAAAAGGCTCTAAATCAATTACAAGAAGAAGATTGGGAAGTCAATGAATTAACTAATCCTTGGGGATCTTACAAATTAAAAACCGCTAATTCAATTGGTGTTCAATGTGGATCATTTGCAAATGAGGATCAATTTAAAGAGGCAAAGGAAAATGTTTTTAATGAAATTGATAATGTGGAGTCTTTCATTATATCACGATTTGTTGATGGTAAAATAATTAAAAATTTGGTTATCGAGAATTCCAAAATTATAAATGAAATAGTATGAAATCTAAAAAAACATTTTCCGGGTTTACTTTAAAGCATTGGGCAAAAGAATTTATGAGTCGTGCAAATTTCAAAGAAATTGATTTCTCTGATATTAAACATGAAATACAACTCTCTACATATGAGTTAAAGGAATTAAAAGTATTGTGTAAGCAGATTCAACTTGAAAAATAATATCACAATATCATAACTTTTTAAATTCTCCCTCGTATTAATAGAAAAACAAACAAATGAAACTAATTGATAAAAATGATTATTCAGCAGAAGTGATTGTAGAACTACCTATCCTTAAAAAACTTCAATATGATGGCTTCCCTTTAAGCCTTGGAGGTTTGACTTTGGATTGTGAAGGACGAAATTTTATAATTGATTCTGTTAATACAAACTACAATTTCTCAAATGAAGTAGGTGATATTTTAACATTCGATTCTAAAATGGAAGTTGATTTGGAAACATTTCCTAAAGACGAAGATCATAATTATGAATTAATGGTTGAGGATTTGGAAAACAAAAAAATTAAAGGAGTATTCTTTTGCTCGGATCAGGATATTGGTTATGATGAAGGCGAACAAGGTCAAGATGTAAAGTATTTTGACTACGACAATGCAATCGCTTATGTTGTCTTTTATTTTAGAGATGGTAAAGAAATTAAAATTGATATTGAACTCGAACGATAATGGAAATCAAAATTAAGATACCCAAATCAGTAATTGAACTTTGCAAAGAATATGGTATTCCGGTTAGTTCAATTCCAACAGTTTTCAAAAATTACATTAATCAAAAATTGGGTGTTGATGATGGATGGGGCTTGATGGAGGAAGAGTTTCAGTATTGGTGCGAAGACTCAGATAATATTTCAGATTATCAAAAGAAAAGTTCACAAGAAGCATAACCTTTTACTAATTCTTTCGTATTAATAGTAAAACAATAACAAAATGGGATATACACATTATTACTACTACAAAAATCCAATCGTGGATTTAGCCAACAAAACAAACGCTCTTGTAAAAGATCGTGAAGCTCATAAAGATTTTCCTGAGCATATTGTTTATGTTAAGCGTATAAAAAAACACGCCGCAGCTTTTCAGAAGATTTCTTCTGAATTGAATGGTGTTTTTAAACATCTCCCTGAATATTCATTTAATGCCGGATGTGATAAAGAATATAAGTTGGAATTGGCGGGAGGTAACGGAATAGGGAATCCTGAAATTACACCTGAACAAATCTGGTTTAACGGAACCGAATCAAACGGCATGGATCACGAAACATTTTCTCTCAATTTATTTGATATGAGTTATTATAATTCAGTGGATCAAATGGGTAAAGATGGAGTATTCAACTTTTGTAAAACAGCGAGGAAACCTTATGATTTTGCCGTTTGCATCGCTCTAATGGTAATTAAACACCATTTGGGAGCAGATTTTTCAATCAGTTCAGACGGTAATTCTAAAGATTGGCAACCCTCTATTGATTTCTATGAATCATACTTCAAAAGGAAAGCATCAAAACAATTAACTAATTATCTTACAAAAGGATACCAAACAGCATAAAAATGGAAGAAAGAAAAATTAAAAGAATCCCAATTACAATGGATCTCCTATATGATGAGTCATTGTCAAAGGAACAGGTCCAACACCTTATGGTCCAATTAGCCGGAATGATAAACTTCAGAGATAAAGATTTGGCAGAATCAGAATCTAATCCTTTGGTTGAGGCAAGGATCTATGTCAAAGAAAATGTCTTGATTATAAATAATTTCAAGACTTATGAAAAAGAAATTAAAAGACTATAACATTTTGGATTTAACTTCGTATTACTAATAAAACATAAACAAATGGCAAACTACTATGGAAACGGACGCTCAAATTACGTCAAAGTAAAAGATGTTGAAAAATTCAAAGAACTATGTGACACTTATGGTGTTACGTTCTATGATGTTGGAAAACCCGGTGATAAAAATTATCAAGTTGGATTCGGATGCGAAGACAATGAAGGAGGTGATTTAAACTCTTATTCCTATGATGAAAAAACTGGAGACGAGACAGAACTTCCTGATCCAATGATTGAGTTTTCTAAATTATTGAAAGATGGTGAGGTTTTGATTATGATGCACACAGGTGCAGAGAAATTACGCTATTTGGTTGGATATGCGATGGCTATTAACAACAAACAAAAGAAAGTTAATATTTCATTAGAAGACATTTACAATGAATCTAAAAAATTAGGCAAAAAAATAACCCGCTGTGAATACTAAACTAAAAAAAGAATTAATTAAGCATCTCGTGTCTAAACACGGGTTCTCCCCAGATGACATTAACCAATTGTTGGAGGATTACTCTGATGTGATTGAGGTTAATTCTGAGAGTGGAATGTCAGCTAAAGAATTAGCTGATGAGGTAAATGAAAAATGGTTACAAGACAATTTAATATTTTAATTAAATGAAAGCAAAACTAAATTCTAAAAATATTCATGAGATTGTTGCTTCTCACAGCTCAGGCTTCAATGAGAAACAATCCAAGAATGTGATATCTATCTTGAGAAACATATATCCAAAATTATCTGGTAAATTTTTCTCTTGTGGTAGTGGTGGTGGTCACACACATATGTTCTTTCAATTTAAGAATTTCAGGTGGGTTGGATTTCATTCAGTCACTGGAGACATAACAATTTCATCTCCATATAAAACAGGTGGGACCTTGTATAGAGCTTTCTGGTATAATCCAGATAAAGCCACCGGCGCAGGCATTGCTAGTAGAGCCGATTCAAATGAAACATTCTCACATGTTAAAATAATTTCAAACGATATACGTAAAAATAAATTTGTAGTACTATGAGAACGATAACAGTTACAGCCATCGATAAACATTCCTCGAACACTATGAGTGTTTCAATTAAAGTGGATGATATATCCAAAGAAGATATCGATTTAGCTAAGGAGGAATTCTTTGAAAGAGCTAATAAAAATTTCACCAAGTGGTATTACGAAGTTACCACTGATGACGATCTTACGCTCGATGAGCTAACAATGTTAAGCGAATTAGATTTAGAAATATCATGACAAAACAAAAAACAGTCACATTTTACGTGTGGTTATTTAATAGCACAGATCCAAGAGATGATGAACCTGTCAAAGTAAAAGCCAAAACAAAAGCTGAAGCTTTAATCATGGCTTTAAGTAAAGATTCATGGAGGTGGAGTCACGGTGAACCATTTACCAAAACGGAATTTTTTAAACTACATCCTGATTGGAAGGGATTAATATAATTAAATCATGAAAAAACCAAAACTTAATACATACGACATCTGGATCTCAAGTCAAACAGATGAACGTGTCGAAGACAGACATCAAAATTATAGTATTGATGGCATACAAGCACCAGATAAAGAAACAGCAATCAAGCTTGGTGTTGCAGAATTTAAGAAAAGACACGGCGAACATAAACATATTGAAAACGCAGAAGCTTATAAACACTAAATCATGAAAACAGCATTCTATTGTATAAGACATAAGCCAACCCGTAAATATCCGGTTAAAGATGAGGGTGGATCATATTTGGTTGGTGAGGATGACGGATTTATGATTTATGGTTATGAGAAAACAGTCAAAGAACAATTTGGTTTTTCCCTGATCAATTTTATGATGAAATAATGGATATCACTTATCCAAAAAGTGAATTCGAAATAATCGAGTTCTACGCAGAAATTTAAATTATGAAAAGAAATATAATCCTAAATGTTTTTCCACCAGATTGTGGAGTTATTATGAAAAAGAATAAAGTTAAAAATATTAATATTGGAATCGATTTGCCAGCTAAAAATTTTGTAAACAAAAATGCTGTTGGTGTAAATTTTACCATGGAATACGGTAAAGTGTATTTCCCAGAGTCATTAGTATACGAAAGAACCGGACCTAATAAGTGTATCAAACTTAATCGATATAAATTAAAAGACGGTACAGCTGCTGAAGAATTCTTACAAGTTATCCTTAAGAATAAAGATAATCAAAATCTTTATTTTCTTGGATTGAGAACTGATAAAAAAGAATTCATATGGTCTGCCGCTAAACTCATTAAGAAAATTAAACAAATATCATAACATTTTAATTCTCCCTTCGTATTAATAATAAAAATAGACAAATGAAAAACTTACATTTAACTTTAGAAGAATTCTTTAAAAGCATTGATTTCTCCATATTAATAGAACAAAAACTAATACTCTTAAATCATATATCGGATATTGATGATGGTCCCAAAACAACTAAGATCATCGAAGCGTTGGATGGAATATTACATCTAATTGATAGACTTCAAGATCATGTGGTTGATGATTTAAAGTTATATACAGATGAAGAAGTGTTTAATTTATCAAAAGAAGACTAATGGAATTTGACATAGCAAAATATAAATTACTTAAGAGAGCTTATGAAAAAGCTCTTAAGGAAAACAAGAGTTCTTTGGTCTTCGAAGGTCAAGAACTCTTGGTTCCTTATACTAAGTATTTATTAGAGTATTTGGAAAATATGCTCAAAATTAAAAAATAATAAAAAATTATTTAAAATTATTAAATTTTATCTAATTGATTATCAAGTGTTTACATTAAAAGTGATTTTTTGCATTGCCCGGTATACTAAAATTAAACTACATTTGTATTGGATTAGGTTATAAAAATTTTTAAACAGTAAATTGTCAACAAGTAAAATTAAACTTTAATTTAAAAACAAAACAAATGAAAACTAAATCCAAAAGTAAAATGTCTACCGAAATTCTAGAGATCTTTTCTAAGCTAAAAGACAAAAATGTTAAGCTATCTATGTTAAAAGAATCTGAACTGGTAGATAAATTAATTTCAAATTTTCACATTAAACCAGTTGTGATCGAGAAGAAAGCCAAGATGTCTCTCCCTCATATATATCATATGAAGACATTGGCAGCAATGACACCAAAAATGAAAGCATTAATTGTGTCAGGTAAAATTAAAGGCACAGATGCCCTGTCTATTCTTAGCAAAACGAAAGACGAAAAAAAGTTTATTGAGATTGCTAATAAGGTGGCAGAGAAAAAAGTTGATCATCGTTTAAGTGTGGATGTTACGCCTTCTATTAAAGTTGTGAAACGTGGTCCGGGTCGCCCAAGTAAAGTTAAGGCGGTATCAACAGAACCAAAACGCAGTCCGGGTCGTCCAAAAAAAGTAAAACCAGTATCAACAGAACCAAAACGTAGTCCGGGTCGTCCAAGAAAAGTTAAAGAAGAAACTGTCAGACAATCCAAATTAAAGGATTTGATTTTGACTTTCTTGGGAAGGAAGCTCAATAAAGTACAATCAAAATCACTTGATTCATTCGTTGAAATCCTTGAAACAAGATTGGATCATAAATAATCAACCCCTAATCCATATTGAAAGAGCTGCCCCAAGTTGGGCAGCTTTTTTTTTGCTTAAAATCTAACCTGCCTTCGCCGGGCTGGTTTCAGGTAAAATTCCATGCTTTATATACAAGGATAAATTTCTGCATTAGAACCAAAAATATTTTTTAATTTAACTAACTTTTTAATTTAACAATCGTACTATGAAGTGTAACTAAATTTGAAATTTGACGTTTAAATATTAAATCTAATTAAATACTAAATTTAAATCTATGGAAACAGCAGAAATTACCAGTCGCTTATTTCAACCGGTTGAAAAGGTTGAACTCAAAACCATTTTTCCCGGACGATCTTTTCCTCGTGCAAATGATCACGCTATTATAGATTCAAACGGCGGAATCTTAAGTTTTTGTTCCTCTAGTTATAACCTCCGAAGTAACAGCACGTTATATAAACCACTGGAGGAAATGATGACCAATCAAAAAATCCCATTCGATTCAAAAATTCAAATTATTGATGACACAAAGTTCTATGTCGATTATATCATTCGTGAACGTGTTAAGTCTTTGACCGTTAATGATATCCTTCCAAAAATTTCTATCTGGAATTCCTATGACGGTACCGTTAAAACTGTTCTTAAATTTGGGTTCTACCGTGTGGTTTGTGCTAATGGACTTACAAGACCTGAAGGCGAACAAATTAATATCTCAAAGAAACACCGTAAAGGTGTTAAAGCTGAAGATGGAGTTGATTTGAGCTTGCTTTCACATGATAAAATTTTGGAAAACATTAAAATCTTTCTTGTAGAAGCAAAAAAAGATATTTTTATCTATGAAAAAATGAATCATATCGAATCTGATGTGAAAAGAATCCTTCAAATAGCAGAAAAATTGAACATGTCAAAGAACTTGGTAGAAACAGCAATCAACCGGTTCGATCTAGAAACGTCAAAATCCAAGTCTTTGACATATGTAAACGAAAATGGGGAAATAATTAATCATGAAGGAAGCCCAGCAACGTTATATGCTGTTTATAATGCACTTAACTACGCTATTTACAACTGCAACCAAAAAGAGTTGCCAGAAGCTAAATTGAAGCGTGACAAACTTGTACTCGCTGAGGTACTAGCCTAATCCAAATATCAGCATGAAACAGCAGGTTCGGGACTAAACCCGGACTTGCTTTTATTAAATTTAAAATGAAAAAAATAAATATAATACCAAAGAAACGACATGTTGAATACTGTGATGATCTAACAGTAGAAAATTTGTCAAATCCAGTTTATTCAAATTCTCAATTTGATGCTTTTAAACTTTTAATTAAAAAAAGAAATATTGATATTGTATTCGGAGAAGTTAATTTCTTGATCCGTGATAAAAACAATAATCTTAAGTATTTGATTTTATACTGCTATATCGATCAACCAAATGAAATTTTTAAAATAAACTACTGGATCAATAATAAAGTAGTTATGCCAAATCGTGAATTAGTAACGACTGATAACCTAATTGAAAATGAACTGTCAACTTATTATGTTCTTGATTTCATAAAGAACTACATATCAATCAATTACAAAATAATATAATTATTTTCTTTTTATAATAACTTTTTAGATTTAGATCCGTATTACCAATAAAAAAGAAATATGCTAAAATTCTCGGTAAGCGGAAACGCTAAATTAAAAAACATTATCTCGTTTTCTTTGTCCTCTGGATGGAGTTGCCCATTTGCACTTAAGTGCTACTCAAAAGCAGACCCTGTAACCGGGAAGATATCTGACGGTCCCAAAACTGAGTTCAGGTGTTTTACAGCTTCACAAGAAGCCCTATACCCTTCATTGCGCCGCCAAAGTATACATAACTTTGAAAGCCTAAGAAAGGTTAGATCAACTGATACAATGGTTGAAATGATTCAGGAAGCTCTTCCTGCAGTTAAAAAGAATGGTTTAGGTAAAGTTGTTAGAATACATGTTGGCGGCGACTTCTTTAATCAAAAGTACTTTGACGCATGGTCAATTGTTGCAAGAAATAACCCAGAAAGAATATTTTATGCCTATACAAAAAGTCTTCAATATTGGATTAATCGATTATCTGATATCCCAGTCAACTTTAAATTAACAGCTTCCAAAGGCGGAACACTTGATCATCTCATCGATATGTATAATCTCAAATATGCTGAGGTTGTATACAGCCAAAAAGAAGCGGATGATTTAGGCTTCGAAATTGATCATGATGATTCACATGCATTCAAAGGAAATGATTCGTTCGCATTGATTATTCATGGTACACAACCAGCCGGATCAAAAGCCGGTGCCGCAAAAGCAGCGCTAGCAAAAGCCGGATGGACCGGGTATCATAAAGAAAAATCAAAAAAGAAATGACTGTTGTTGTATTCAATTTTAAAGTTATGAGCATCTGATTGTTAACAAGTTCTATGAAATTATAATTGCCAAAAGTAAATTGTGATTGTACATTGCAACGGAAACAATTTTAAAAATCCCGTAGCTTATGTGTGAAACATTTCATAGTAAAATGACTTTGCCCATAGAAGTAAGCGAAGTCGCATCTGAAGCAGTAATTATTCTAGAAGATCAAAATTATTTTAATGATACGTTTCATTTTCCTGAAAAAGCTAAATTGTTTTTTTATGAATCATTAGGAAAATCATTAATAAAAAAATTCATTAATGGTGCAGAAATAATGTGGTCCGATAATGAATTTTTCAAATTAATTGTTGTTGTTGGTATTGAACATACCGTTAACGAAATGGAAGAAATGAAAATTGTCGATATATTCGAAGAGGATTGTGGAGAAAGAATTATTGTCCTTAAAGATGGATATTGAGATTTTATTTGGTATATTTATTATGTGCTAGATAAAATGAAATCGCAGGCTCGGCTGGTATTTGACCCATGGTTCGATATCATCGCAAAGGGACCTGAGAAAGAAAATAAAGAGTTAATGTTTGAATACTTCTACAGCGGGTTCATTGCAGGCACCCGGTTCAATCCGGAGCCGCCGTCAAATACCAGAACTGTAAATATTCAACAAGATGATATTGGTAGAAATTTAGATCTATGAAAAATAAGAACAAACGTTTAAACAAAACTTGTCACATCAACGATGTTGTTAAAAACGCCGTCAAAGAACTAGAAACAGTTCGTCCTAAAGAAACAGTAGAATTGTTTATATACATTGATGGGGATCCAGAACATAAACGTAAAGTGTTTCTAAATTAAAAGGTCGGTTCGTCTAGGGGTCTAGGACATCTCCCTTTCACGGAGGGAACACGGGTTCGATTCCCGTATCGACTACAAAAATTCTAAAGTGGTAGATAAAGATAAGATTATAGAAAAGTGGAAATTATTATTAAATAATGAAACACACTATTGTGGAATCTTAATTGAGATGGTTGAAACAGAATTAATATCTAAAAGAATTTATTTAACCTTCCCAAATACATTTATTCCTATTCATCATTTACCTGACCTAGATACTCAAGAGCTTCCAGATAATTTGTAAAAACAAGATCTATCTCTCCCGGATCATTATCATTAATTATTTTTATATAAGCATTATCTTTAAAAGTCAAAAAGCCGCCAAGACCATTTACAAAATATTCTTTAACCAAATCTGGATTGTCTTTGACTTCCTTGTCAAATACCAAACAATCTAAATCAGCCATAGATATTGCATCTTTACATTCAATTACAATTGAATAGTTTTTTTTGTTATCTGTTTTTACTTTTGAAAGTATATACCCGTAAGTATTTTTTTTAATAGATACATTATTTTTACCAACAAGTGATTCACTATTTGTACGATCAGTTATCGATAAATATAAAAGATTAGCATCAGCTAGGTTCTCATGATTTATTTTAAATATTTCATCATATATTTTCATTAGGTAAAATTAATTATAAAATATTATAAAAACAAAAACCCGTAAAGATATTCTTTCACGGGTTCTCTGGGCTGGGATAAATATTTATTTTTTCTTCTTGTTTATCAAATCTCTTATTATGGCCGCATTTAAATAATCCTCTTCATCAAGATATTTTTTTAAAAGATCTTCTAAATTCCAAAGTGGAGTATTTTCATTAACAGTCTTGTTTTTTGTTTTTTTGAGTTCTCCCTCTTCAAATTTATATTTTATTGGCTGTACTTCCTGCATCGGAAAAGGCATGTATTTAAATTTATCAGATTCTCCCTCCTTTTTATCTTTGTGTTCCTTTTTTAGAGGTTTATCAATCCATAACCCGGCTTTAAATAATTCAATTGGGCTAGCTGGACGTTTTGCATTATCTAAATTAAATTGTTTCTGGATCTTTTCAAACTCCTGCTCCTGCTTCCTGAACATAAATGGGAATTCTCCCTCCACTTTTACAAATAAGCTGTGTATATGACAAGCCTTTGAAAATTCCTTATCAGTCATCATCTTATTAAGGATCTTTAACCCAACCAGATCATTGGTTAAATTTTGACCCTCATAAACACAAGATATAATCTCACGATCACATCTGGAGCATTTCATTAAAGCATAATTGACATTATTACTATAAATTTTAATAACACTGTCCTTACAACCCCATATCTTACA
>Ga0315284_10013202_pt1 | contig 11756 bp, 29 predicted proteins | sample YL17G09_16_MG_FD_203696 | JGI IMG/M metagenome (GOLD analysis project Ga0315284, IMG submission 203696) | Sediment microbial communities from Yellowstone Lake, YNP, Wyoming, USA - YL17G09_16 | ecosystem: Environmental > Aquatic > Freshwater > Lake > Sediment | place: USA: Wyoming | collected... | reverse complement strand
GTCCTTGGGTTTTGAAACGCCGCTCATCATACATTACCTTGCATTATGCTTAATGGAAAAGCTTTTAAGCCTTCCTACGCATTAACTGCAATTGCATTTAATGTAATGGAAGGCATGAGAACATGGAAGAACGGAACTACACAACCGTCAGCATCCCAAAAGACCTAGCTGAACGTGTTGACGCTGTCCTACAGAAGGGGGGATACACGAATCGGCCTGATTTTGTGCGAGATGCTGTGAGGAAAGCCCTCGAAGAGATAGAATGCGCAAAGGAGGGCGGTAAGGCGTGACTGCGGTTCAGAGCATCTTGGTCTTCATGGATCGGACGCTAGCTGAGCGAGAAGCTGTGCCTGGGCCCAGACAGGGAAGCGGACACTGCGCGCGCTGCAACCGTCCCTTGACGAATCCGCTGAGCATCGCCCTCGGGGAAGGGCCGATTTGTAGGACTAGGAAGCTGAAGGAGGCGAGGAGATGAAGCGAGAAATCGTGTTAGCGATGAATCAGCCGGATCTCAGTCACATCCGGAAACTGCTCGATGAAGGCTTTGTCCTCGATCCCACGCTGACCGATGGAAAGCCGTACAGATTGGACGAGGCTACGGTTTGGCCCCTAATCCTCTATGAGTCTGAGGAGGAGAAGCCGAAACCTGAGCAGTCGAAAGGCGAGTTCGACGACGTAGAAGACTTGAAAGAGGCTCCCAACAGCGAAGTAGGCGAGTTTCTGAAGCAGGGCTACCGAATCCACATCATCTATGCCAAGAATACGGTTCTGCTGAAGCGAAAAGCGGCTGCAGGAGGGGCCTAGATTGCCAAATCAGAACAGTGACAACGTCTCCGAGAAGCCTCCGAAAATGCCTTACCTCGGCACCAAGATCAGCGCCGACCTCACCCAGATACAGATCTTCAAGCTGCTGAGACTCTACGGCATTGAAGAGAAACGCTGGACAGACCAGGGCGAGAACACGCTTCTAGAGTTCAGCCACGTCCTCGGCAATGGGAAGACGATTACATTTGCCTTCAAACTCCCGATTCTGATGATTGAGCGCAGGATCTGGGATGAGTCGAAAGGCTACGTCAAGAAGCTTGTCCGTCACAGGGGCGCCGAGATGCGGCTGCTCTTCTGGTACCTGAATGCGAAGCTTCAGGCGATTGAGTGGGGCCTCGAATCCTTCGAGATGGAGATGGCCACACATGCAGTGGTGAGACAGGCCGGCGGATCCACGACGTTCGGCGAGGTAATCAGGCCGCACTTCGAGCAGGGCCAGCTGCCAGAGGTGAAGGCGCTACCGGTCAGAGAGCCAGTGAGGGACAGGATCATCGACGTCACACCGGAGGCCCAGTGAATGTCGCATAAGGTTGACATCATCTACAATCGACGTGTCTCAACGGGCTACGGCGGTTTCACGTTGGGTTTGACGGAGAGCTTTGAGGTCAAGGACGAAGCTGAACTGGATGAGGCCCACGACTTTGTTGTGGACATGGTTGAGCGTTGGATTGCGAAGCGGTTGAAGGCGCTGCAGATCCCGGATGGGGTTGAGAAGAGTGCGGAGTATTGGCGGAAGAAGGTGCTGGAGGGTCAGCGTTGACCAAGCGAATCGCCCAGTCTGAAAGAGAGCAGATCATTGACTTGCTGAAGAAGATCCAGAAGCCGCATGGCGTCTATCGAATCGACAGAATAGAGTATCTCACCAATGTTTTGACGTATTGTATTGAGCAGGCTACTGAGGCGTTGAAGCTTCTGGGGGTGTCGGAATGATTCTGCTTAAGCTTGTGAACAGAGTAGGCGAGGCCCGCTGGTGCATCTGCAAGGACGACGATGAGGCTCAAGCCCTCTTCAGGCAATGTCGGGCCGTGGGTTGGGATGCTAGGGTCGTCGGAGTAACCGTTGGCCTTCTACAAGAGTGGGAGATGGAGGCGAGGATCCGTGGCCGTTGAGACCATGATCACTCTCTTCCTCGGCGGCAGGATCCAGCAGCTCAGACACCTGAACCCAGAGCAGCTGGATGTGAAGCTTGGTGAGGCGAAGGCGGCGTACCTGCAGAGGAAAGTGATCAGCTTCTGGGTGTCCGAGGAAAAGGGTGAACCTGAGCACACTGGCGACGACTTGCAGGGTGAAGAAGCAGTGCTCGAAGGAGTGGTTCCGACTTGAGCGTCGAAGTGTTGCAGGGTATGACATTTTTCACGTTTGCATGGTTCAGCCTCGCCATGTTCCTCCTGCTACTGTATGCTGTGGTTCGGCTGTGGGTCCTGCTTCGGAGGCGAAACCGTTGAGAACGCTAGAGGAGGTTAAGAAGGCGTTTGGATCCGATTCTGCGCAGCTGGAATTCTCCGAGAAAGAGGACTGCGTTTGGGTGAAACCCAAAGTTTGGATGCCGGACGGTGAATTCCGTAGCCTCAACGACTTTGTGAAGGAGCTCGGCGGCCAATATGTGGACCTCTATCGATGCTGGGTTATCCCCTTCGATGCGGCTGCAAGGGAAGACGGGGATGTAGGTAGACGGGAATCTGAAGATGACGATGCTGCTGAAAGGAGTCGAAACGAGGAGAAGACTGAGTCTTCCTCGTTTAGAAACTTCCCTGAGCAACCCCCCGCCCAACCGGCTAAGGCGAGCGACGACGTCATCGTGCAGCTGGACCCGCAGCGGATCCACGCCAACAAGTACAACCCGAACGAGATGGCGTCGGAGGATTTCAATGCGCTTCTGGAGAATATGAAGCGGGAGAAGATCAGCCCCATCGAGGTCCGTCCGATCGAGGGCGGCCAGTTCGAGGTCATTGACGGCGAGCACCGGCTAATGGCTGCGAAGCGGCTCAACTGGACTAGCATCAACTGCATCGTCAGGGGCGTGGACGAGGACAGGGCCTCAGAGATCAACTATGCGAAGAACCGGCTCCGAGGCAGCATCAACCCGTGGAATGAAGCGGAGTTGTTCTATGCTTTCAAAGCCAAGTTGGGTACTCAGGAAGAGGTCGCCAAGAAATTTGGGGTCAGTTTGGACTATGTTCACAAGCGTCTGACATTGAATCGGATTCCAGAGGAAATCCAGCGTATTACGCCACGTGGCGTATTACCATCTCTTCTCGAAGTCCTTGCCCGTGTCGAGGATCCTGCTGATCAGGAGAAGTTGGCCAAGAAGATCGCCGACGGGATCACGGTTCGGGAGGCCGAGACATTCGTCTCGAAGTTGAGGCCTCCGGTCGAGGCCCCCCCTCCCCCCTTGGCTCCACTAGCGGGCGCCGGAGTCGCCACAGCAGAACCGAAGGCGGATCTCGAGGAGCGCACCCGCAACGAAGTGCCTCTCACACCCAAGGACGTCAACCAGGGTGGAGACGGCTATGTCAGAGCTGAGCTCCGCAGGGCGCTGGGTCAACCTGTGTATTCGAGCAGAGACTCTGCAGGGGCCCAGACGACAGGTACCGACAAAGGTAGCGTCCTAGGTATCGACAAAGGTGAAGCCGGAGGTACAGACCTCGGCGTAGGTAAATCTGTAGGTAAATCCGAAGGAAAGGAGTGGTGGGCCCGCTACGACAAGATCCTGCCCCCTGAAATTGTCAACGATGTCAATGGCCATGTTGAGATCGGCGGCGACCAGCGCAAGGTCAATTTTCTGCGAATCTACCTGGGCCGGCTGTGGTACCACACTGCGAACCTGCGCAAGGAGGTTCTGGAGGAGGCCGAGGGCCTGCTCAGTGATGAGGAGGATGCTCAGAGGAGGCCCCCCTCATGAGCGGCGGCATAGTCCGGTTGAAGGATCAGATCAGCAGGCCCACCAAGATCCGCACTTGCTCTGACTGTGGCAACCCTATTCTTCGCAACAATGTGCGGACACCTGACGGCTTGGACCATCACTGGGGCTGTTTGAAGAAGGACCATGCGCAGCCCGCCTTCGTATGCTGCGACTGTGCTACTCCTTTGACTCGGGCCCAGGCGCCTAAACTCTTCGTCTCCGGCATCATGAGCAGGGGCTGCGGCGTCTGCGGAAGCACCAATGTGCGGCCGTATGCTGAGCATGCTCAAGGCTTCGAGGTGGTGCGAAGTTGAGTCCTCGCCGCTTTGTACGCCCGGCAACCGCTGACAGAGAGCCTGCTGTGGGCCTAGACATGGCTGAGAAATGTTCCGTCTGTGGAGCGGAGAGGAACATCAGGGATCAGCCGTTCACAGTGTTTGGCCTGCATGTGCATGTGTTGCAGGTGCATGGTCGGAGAAGAGGAAGATTCGCAGAGCAACAGGGGGCCCAGTGATGGGTTGCGAATATTGCGGTAGAGATTGCAACGGGCCCCTATATACTATGGACGACCTTGAGGCTGCCTGTGGCTGTGACTGCCACTGTTGCCCCGTCTGCGGAAGCGCCTACTGCGAGAAGATGGGCGGGGATGAACCGTGTGCAAGCCTCGAAGAGGAGTTGGAATATTGAGCCGGTTCCGAGGACAAGACGGGCACACTGGCCATGAATCCAACGCTGAGGCCCAGCTTCTGATTGCGCTGCAGGAGGCCTATGGCAAGCTGGAGATCAACGAGCGCCCCTTCACCGACGTCACATTGCCACTGAGGGTGACGAAGCCGGACTTCTGGTTCCCCGGCGCCAAGGTAGCGGTCTACCTCGACGGCCCACATCACACCCACAACAAAGTCGCTGAGAGAGACATTGAGATCGACAGCCTACTGGAGAAACAGGGAATCAAGGTGCTGCGCCTCCCTTACACGCCGCCTCTGAGCAAAACGAATCAAGGCCTCTTCTTGGCCGTCATCAAGGAGTCGGTAAATCGTTGACTGAGATTGTGTTATACACGGCGAAGAATTGCCCACATTGTCCCTCGGCGAAGAAGACGTTAGAAGCATTCTGTGAGAAGCATCCCCGTTTCACTCTGCGCCTTGTCGACGTTGGATCTGTGTCTTCCACTGAGCTGTTGATGACGGGGATCTCAGGCACTCCCAGCGCCACATTGAGTGGGCGAGTCCTGTTCTTGAGCAGCATGGTTCCTATGAGCGTTGAGGAAGTTGAACGCGAAGTAGGATCGATGAAAGGGGGCGTTCTCTAACCGATGAGAGTCGTTGATCTGTTCTGCGGCTGTGGTGGCTTCAGCCTCGGCTTCGAACACGCCGGCTTCGAAGTCGTCTGGGCCCTGGACAAGTGGGAAGTCGCCTGCGAGTCCTATCGGCTCAACTATCCAAAAACCGAGGTCGTCTGCAGGGATGCCCTTGAGATCGGGCCCTCTGAGATCCCCGACGCCGATGTGATTCTGGGCAGTCCACCTTGCCAAGAGTTCAGCAAGGCAAACCTGAAGAGGCCCAAAAAGCCAGATGCGACGCTGATCGAATGGTTCCTAAAGGTCGTTGAGGTGAAGACGCCCAAGTTCTGGATCATGGAGAATGTGCCTGGCATAGCCAACGTCCTCTCTCCTGGCATTCATGCCAAAGTCTACCGCATGTGCGATTTCGGCATCCCCCAGATCCGGAAGCGCCTCTTCGCCGGCAAATATCAAGACCCACCAAAGATACCGACATCAATCCGGTTCCCCGCCATCCTGGCCACTGAATACAAGACATCCATAGGCCACAGGCAGAGCGGGATGCACCATGTCTTAAGACGCAAGGCTCTGATCGCTGAATGTTTGCTGATTCAGACCTTTCCGCTTGACTATCTCCTCTGCGGCAACCTTCAGGATCGCTATATGCAAATTGGAAACGCTGTACCGCCTCTCATGGCCTACCGCCTCGCCGAAGCCATCCTGCACCCCACAATCAAATCGCTAGAAATGGGGGCTGTCTGAAATGGCATCATCATCATCATCATCTACTACTACTACTACTACTACTACTACTCTCTCTCTCTCTCTCTCTCTCTCTCTCTCTCTCTACTGTGTGTATACACATATGTGTATACACCTATCCCAACAGAAATCGGTGACTGATTGATGCCTCGTGTCCAACTCTATGTCAAAGTCACCTTCGAGGCAACCTGGGAAGCATTCCAAAAAACCTGCATCCGAGAGGGATCCACACCAAGCCGCCACATGGAGAAATGGGTCGCCGACTACATGGCAGTCCATGCCCAGGGCAATCCTCAAACACTGCTTGACCATGCGGGGAAGCCTCAGACTCTTCCCCTCTGGAAGACCTGCCGACACGGATCCGAGGGCCTACAAGGGGGCAGTTTCGTCTGTCGACAGGACGGGATACTGCGATCGCAGACAATCTGTGAGATGCGAAACGGGAATAGCAGATGCTACAGACCCCCGGAGGTTCAGAAATGAGTAATCATCGTCTGTCACGTCAAGAATGGGATACTCTCGACAACCTTCTAGGCAAGCATGGTTTCGGCGGCTACTACGATTTGATGGAGACTCTAGGTATGGTCTGTAACGACTTGGGCGTAGGCAACAGTGGCATCATGGTTGAAGAGATCAAAACTCTACCTGAAATTATCCATGTCCTTCAGGAGTGGAGCTGGAAACTCAGCCGAGAAAAAGGATTCCTGCCTCTGGTTTTACTCATGCTTGAGAAGAAGGAGGCCGAGAAATGAGGCAGTATCCCACTATGACATTTCAAAACTACATCAGGAAATATGCTTGGTACACAGAGGATGGGGCTTTCTTCTGCGTCTTCTGCAAGCTGTTCGTGAATCGGCATCGCTGGACGCACTTCAAGAGGTTTCACAGGTTCAAGAAAGAGGCTGAGAAGAATGACTGAGGTTACGGTTCAGGTTGGGCAGACAGGTAGCGCCAAAGAGCTAGGCTTCTTCACCGATAGAAGACGCTGCGAAAGCTGTGGAAAATTCTGTCAAGTAAGAGTGTCTAAAGACGGGTACCTTGAAAGTGGCTGCTGTGGCGCTTTGGTCATATTCGCGGGGTCACGTTTGTTTCGGGAGATGCCGGCGAAATGATTGAGGGTCTTGACGCCTTACCTGAACCAATTCGCCACCACATCCTCCATAGCATGCACAGCAACATCAGCATCCGCCACGTCTACCATGTGACAGAGCTCATCTACTGCCTCGCCAAATGCTATCACAACCGGGTCCACGGATCCACGGAGCCCAGGCTGGAGCAGGCGTGGCCGATCTACCGAGGCAACATCTTCGACGATGCCTGGACGCAGCTGTTCCCGCTGAACCAGGTGCCGATGCTCCTTGAGGACAGGGGCGTCTACATCGTGGGCAAAGCCGACTTCATCCACGAGGGCGTCGTCTACGACTTGAAGACGACGGCGAGCCTCTACTACATCCTCAGAGAAGCAGCGCCCAAACCGGAGCATGTGGAGCAGGTGCAGACCTACCATGAGCTTCTCCGTCGTCAGGGCCACAGAGTAGACGGGTGCCGGCTGATCTACTTGGACTTCGGCAACCATCCCCTCATCTTTGAGGTGGAGCCAGACTCGGAGACTCTGCACAGGATCCTAATCCGGGCCCACAGACTCGACAGGGCCCTCTCAGAGGGGGCGTCTCAGGGGATCCAGAACCCTGCAGATTGGGAATGTGGGTATTGTGAACATTCCAGCCACTGCAAGGAGGCCCAGAAATGTTGACGGAAAAAGCCTACTACTCGAAGGAGGAGTTCGAGGAAGAAAGCAAACGTCAGCGAAGCCTACGGCACAAGCGGCTGAATCTGAGATATGCAATCTCTAATGGTCTTCGAGACTATCCGCTGCATACGGTGCAGACCTACCGGTTCTGCTGCTACTGTCAACTGGAAAAAGGATGCCCAATCAAACACAAAGTGTGGAACTTTTGCGCTAGAGGGGTTTGGAAAGTCCTCTGCCCAGGGTGTGGCCGTGAATATACGACTGTTGCCAAAGAGTGCAGCCATTGTGGAGCAAGTCTTGCTCTGAAGGAGGGGGCCAAAGAATGAGTTCAAGAACTTCTGAAGCAAAGATCCATGCCTCATCCCCTACGGAGGGCCCTAACATGATTTCCAAGTCGCGAAGGAAATACCCTACATTGCAGGCTATCAAGGTTCCCCACTCAGACTTTGTGGTGAAAAATATGGATGATTTGAAGCTAAGGGCGCTTTCTGGAATTTTCTCAAGTAGCTTCAAAAGACATGCAGATGCGGTTGACCTATATTTTTCCAATCCTGATTTGATTGAAAAAGGTTTCAAACCTCTATTCAAGGAGTTCGGGGCGGGTAATTGGAGGCGCATCGACATCTTGGGTACAGACCAGAATGGGAACCTGGTAGTGGTAGAGATCAAGACGGGAAAGGTTGAAGGTGTCGAAAAACAGGTCAAGAAATATCGCAGTGGTCTGAACGCTCTTTTTCATGCTCTCAAGCTGCAGGTACCTATCCGCATAATCATCATTACTCCTGAAAGTCAAATCGATCTTGGCTGTTCATCTGTGGACATTCCCCGCTTGGCAAAACCTCTGAAGGGGCTTCCTCTGAGTCGAGAGATATATGGGCTGAAGAGAGGTGAAACATGAGGTGAAAGAAGAACCTGGACCCGTCCTGCAAGATATCGCTGTGGAGATGGCTGTGCGGATTGCTGCTCATGGCGGCCGCTTCTACCTAAGCATCCGGCCCCGTGACGTTGACTTCTGGGAGCTGAAGGCGGGGGATGAGGTGCTGATGACGCTGTCGAAGGTGAAGCGGTATAATGCTCTGTCACGGAAGAAGGGGAAGGACGACTGACTGCGCTTAAAGCCTGTTTCTGGGCCCATTCATCTGGCAGAAGGATGACTGGTAGCAGAGCCAAAGCCTTATATAGTTATACCATATACTACTATACTTGGTGAAAACGGATGAAGACGACGGGAAGAACGGGAACCTGTAAGAATTGCGGAAAAGCAATCCACGAAATCGGATTGGGGAGCGGAGAAAAATACTGGGAGCATTCGGCGATCGGGATGGCAATGTTCAAGTTGCCGTGCAGAAAGGCAGAATTGTAAGGGTGGGCAACGCAGAGGTGAATGAGGATGGGTCGTAAACGGGCTGCTGAGGTCACGGGCTCTGGGCTGACGTTGACTGCGGCTATGAATGTGAAGGGTATGGTTGTTGTGCCTTCGATTCTGCGGGAGGAGGCGGGGCTGAAAGCGCCCTGCAGGGTGAGGCTGGTTGCGCGGGCGGGCCAAATCGTGGTCACATCCGCTCCTGATGTTTAAAGCCTGTTTCTGACCTGCAGGCTTCTCTGAGCCCGTCCATGGGCCTGTTTTTGTGGTTTCGCTGTCTATCTGAGCCGTTGTTGTGTCTTGTTTTGCTAATGGGCGTTACTGCAAGCTTTTCAAGCAAGTGCTCTAATCTTCTGTAGTCACAGTCCTCTGCCCTCGTCTGCGCCTCTTCTGGCTAAGGGTAGCTGAGCATTTGTGGAGTGTGCGCCTGAGTTTGGTTCATCGAGGAAAAAGAAGCCGATACGCTGAGGAACGAGCCCTCATACGGGCCTACGCCTTCTACTGCGTTGAGGAGCGGGAACTCATCGCCACCTTCGGCCTAGACATGTTTGAACAGGGCGAAGTCTTGGCAGACGGCAGGGGCAGAGGAACACTTCAAAGGTGAAACAGATGATTCTTTCAAAGGAACCTGTACTCGTGAACCTGTCAAGCAGGGCCACCAACTCAAGCGCTCAGGTGAAGCTCTCATTGGCCGAGGGAGAACGGCAGGTCAAGATTGATGTTCTGAAGAGTGTCCTTGCCGAGAAGGGGCAGGAGTGGACAGTCAAGCTCGCACACACGAGGCAGAACATAGTTCTTCGCTCTGCGAGTGAGGTGCGGCTGAAGGTCACTGTGCCCTCAACCCGCTACCCCTATGGCTCTAGGAGAGCCGAGGAGTTGAATGAGGCCGGGGATGCGCTGCTCTGGAAGGCGCCCCGGGTGGTGCATAGTAACTGGCAGTTCAGCTTCGAGTTGGTCGTTGATGTTGTGAACGACGACCCCTACTCGTCGAATAAGACAAGGCCCGATGTACTTGTGAGCGACGAGTCTGTGGCAGTCTACTGCGCTCTGTGAAGGTGTAATCTTGATCCTGCCGATGATTGATGCTGCTCTTCTCGCCGAGATCTTGGGCTTCAGCGTCGGCTACCTCTGGGGCGAAGCATTCAGCAAGACAGATTGGGCGGTTCAACAGACGGCCAAATTCAAGGCTCTGGGCCCCGGTTGGAAATGGTTGGTTGAGAACATCCTGAATATGACTCACCATTTCCAGTATGGCCTGGGCGCCATGCTTCTGGCCCTCAAATTCCTCTTACCTGGGACCTTGAGTTTCACGCTGCTCTACGTAGGCGGCGCCGGTATGGTTCTGAGCGACATCAAGGATCTCCAGAACATTCTACGTCGCCTTCAAGAGTTTCAGCTTCCTGTGGTGGTGCCAAAGCTATGAGTGAAGGTCTTAAAGCCGTGGTAACGCCGATTCTGATTCCTGTCGACAAAAGTCTCTGCGACGCCTATCGGAAAGGCTGTCAGGAGACGATTCAGGCTCGCATGCAAAACCTTGAGACCAAAATCGATGGTCTACGCAGCACGATCGTGACTGGTCTAAGCATCAGCACCTCCGTCATCGCCATTGTCCTTGTCATTGTGAACCTGTGGAAGTGAGCTCTTGGTCACGAGGATCGTCTGCGACGACAAGACCTGTGCCCGTAACAGCTTCGGCGAATGCAATGTGGGAGGAAGCATCTACGTCCACTTCACAAAGGATTCGGGTGGGCTGGGATGCGTAAGCAGGAAGTCGAAGCCTGTCCCTATGGCGGCCACTGCCCCGGTCTGAGTTACTGTCGGAGCCCCAACTTCCCATGCCAAGTGAAGACGAAGAAACGTGGAAAATGAACAGGTTTGAACAGATATGGCCTCCAAAGATGAGTCCGACGATGTGAGGAAAGCCATTGAGAATCGAGGACTTGGAAGAGCAGCAAGGACTCTCCGCACTCTAGAGCTTCGGACGCTGGGGTTCAGTTACCCTGATATTGTCTCAAAGATGAAGGAAGAAAGCTACAGGATCAGCGAATCCACTGTGCGGCGAGACCTTCACTCGCTTGGGGCAATAGCGTTCAGAGACGAAGTGCTACGTAGACAGTTGATGGATATCGCTATCTCCGGTGACGCTGCGCTTAGGTTGAAGGCCAGAGCCCATATCTTGGACAAACTGTATCCTCGCATCGTGTATGCTGGGAAACTGAAAGATGCCTCAAAGGAAGAATTGAAACTTGACGAGTCAGAGCTTGGCGAGCGGCTCAGAGCCTATCTTCCAGTCATCGCAGAACTCCTTGCGGAAGAAACTGGAATTGGCGGCTTTGGTCTTGGGGAACAAGTACATCCCGAAGCGCCCCCATCCGGTGACGGGGCTCAGCGGACCGCAGCCGAAGCAGATGAAGTTTCTCCTGCTTGACTGCCTTGAAGCATTCTATGGGGGAGCTGCCGGCGGAGGAAAGACCGATGCCCTGCTCATGGCCGCCCTCATGTACATGCATGTCCCGGGTTACTCGGCGCTGATTCTGCGTCGAACATATCCCAGCCTGAGCCTGCCGAAGGCAATCATGGATAGGAGCCACGAATGGCTTGACCCCACCGATGCGAAGTGGGACGGTAGTGAGCACGCATGGACTTTTCCCAGCGGCGCCCGACTCGTATTCGGCTACCTTGACAGCGAGGTTGACAAGTACCGGTATCAGAGCGCAGAGTTCCAATGCGTCGAGTTTGAGGAGGTCACAGAGTTCGTTGAGAGCCAGTACAGTTACCTCTTCAGTCGATTGAGGCGCTTGGAAGGCGTCAAGGTTCCTCTGCGGATGAGGAGTGCGAGCAACCCCGGAGGCGTTGGCCACGACTGGGTTAA
>Ga0315284_10013200_pt1 | contig 11756 bp, 8 predicted proteins | sample YL17G09_16_MG_FD_203696 | JGI IMG/M metagenome (GOLD analysis project Ga0315284, IMG submission 203696) | Sediment microbial communities from Yellowstone Lake, YNP, Wyoming, USA - YL17G09_16 | ecosystem: Environmental > Aquatic > Freshwater > Lake > Sediment | place: USA: Wyoming | collected... | reverse complement strand
CTCCGTTCGGACGTGCGCACCGCCCTGCGGTACTCGAACAGCACCAGCCGGGCGTGCATCGAGCGCGTCGGCGCCGGGGACTGCATCGCGATCTCCGATTCGCGCCGCCGACAGGTGAACTTCACGATGGACACCGACCTGCCGCCGAACGTGTCGGCCGGAGTCGGCGTGAGCTACATTCTCACCGAGGACGCCCACGCGAACCGGAAGTTCTCGCAGTTCGTGGTGACGGCGTCGGTGACCGTCGCCTTCTCGGCCGGAGCGATCCGATGATGCGTGCCGTTGCGCTCGCCACACTGGCCCTGGCCGCCGCGTGCCGGGGCAACTCATCCGAGGCCGCGCAGCAGTTCGACGGAGCGCAGGCGCTCCGGTGGGTCGAGCACCAGGTGGCCGCTGGGCCGCGCATCCCCGGCACGGCGGCGCACCGGACGATCGGCGACTGGCTCGAGGCGGAGCTGCGCCAGAGGGCCGACAGCGTCGAGGTGCAACGCTTCACCCACGTGAGCGCCTCCGGCGACACGCTGCCGCTCCGGAACGTCATCGCTCGCTTCCAGCCGGCGAACCCGAACCGGGTGCTGCTGCTCGCGCACTGGGACTCGAAGCCGCACGCCGACCAGGACCCGGATCCCGCGAAGCGCTCCCTGCCGGTTCCGGGCGCGAACGACGGTGCTTCGGGGGTGGCCGTGCTCCTCGGCGTGGCGGATGCGCTGCACCGCGCCCGGCCCTCCCTCGGGGTGGATCTCCTGTTCGTGGACGGCGAGGACTACGGCAGCTTCGAGGGAGACTCCCCCGACAACCTCCTCGGCTCCCGCTACTTCGCGGCGAACCTGCCGCCCGGCTACCGCCCGCTCTTCGCGGTGCTGTTCGACATGGTCGGCGGCCGCGACCAGCAGTTCGAGCAGGAAGGCTACTCGCTGGAACGTGCTCCGGAGGTGGTCGAGCGCGTGTGGACGACGGCCGAGGAGATCGGCCTTGGCCGGGTCTTCCGGCCGCGCCGGGGCCAGTACCTGACCGACGACCACATCCCGCTCCTGCGGGCCGGCATCCACGCCATAGACGTGATCGGCTTCCCCTATCCCTACTGGCACACCACCGCCGACACCCCCGACAAGCTCTCCGCCGAGTCATTGGCGAACGTCGGGCGTCTGGCCCTCGCGCTCGTGCGATAATTCAGCCCATCCCCGCGCGGATTCCGCTGCGCGGGTCCCGGACCACCGGCGCTACTCTTCGCGCATGGCGGTGCGTGATGAACGCCGTGCGGTGCTCCTGCTCGCCGTGTTCGCGGCGCTGGGAGGGGTCTATCGTGTCGTGCGGACCCCCGGCGGACCCCCGGGCGCGCCGGCAGTAGCGCCGGAGATCCGGGGCGAGGACCTGGCCCGGCAGGCCGCTCAGAGCCGCCGCGCGGAGGCGCTCGCCCGGCCGCTCCTGCCGGGAGAGCGGGTCGACGTGGACCGCGCCGGCGCCGAGGAACTGGAGCGCCTGCCGCGCATCGGCCGCGAACTCGCGCGCCGGATCGTCGCGGAGCGCGACGCCCGTGGGCCGTTCGGGGCACTGCAGGGGCTGAGGCGGGTCACGGGCATCGGACCAGCGATGATCGCCGCGCTCGAGCGGGCGACGACCTTCTCGGGGTCGTCCTGGCCGGCGGGGCTGGGTGCGGGCGCCGGGGCCTCCGCGGTCCCGGCGCCGGGGGCGGATGCCGGGGCAGGCGGGAACGGGCGGGGGTCGGCGCGGGGCCTGTGCCCGGCGGGCGGGGAAGCGCTGGCGCTCAACAGTGCGACGGCGGAGGCGCTGGTATGTGTGCGGGGCATCGGGCCTTTCCTGGCCACCCGCATCGTGGCAGACCGGGCCGCGCGGGGTCCGTTTCGCCGGCTGGAGGACCTGGACCGCGTTCCGGGCATCGGCGCGCGGCTGGTGGAGCGCTTCCGGCCCTTCCTGCGCGTGCCTTGACAGGGGTGGTGCCGGCCGTAGTATTCCCATAACTCTCGGTCAGTAACGGTTTTCCACCTCGTCGGGACTCCTTGTCCATGTCGGCTCCTGCGCCTGCCACCGGTGATCGGCTCGGCGACCTGCTAATCAAAGAAGGCCTGATCACGAAGGAGCAGCTCGATAAGGCGCTCCAGGAACAGAAGGCCAGCGGTACCCGTGTGGGCTACAACTTGGTGAAGCTCGGGTTCGTGCAGGAGACCGAGATCACCAAGATGCTGGCCCGGCAGTTCCGGATGCCGGCGGTGGATCTCTCGCGGTTCGAGGTGGACCCGAAGATCGTCAAGATGATCCCCGCGGACATCGCGCTGAAACACCTCGTGCTGCCGCTCAAGAAGGAAGGCCGCACACTGACGGTCGCGATGGCCGACCCCACCAACATGGGGGTCATCGACGACCTCAAGTTCGTCACCCGCTACGACATCTTCCCGGTGATCGCCGGCGAGTACACGCTGCGCACGGCGATCGACAAGTACTACGAGCAGGTGGATGCCCAGCTCGACGTCCTCCTCAAGGAGATGGGCGAGGACGGGGCATCCGACGAACTGGAGATCGTACAGGAGCAGGAGGAGTCGGAGCTGGCGGGTGCCGCGATGGCGGACGACGCGCCGGTGGTGAAACTGATCAACGCCATCCTCACGGACGCGGTGAAGCGGGGCGCTTCGGACATTCACGTCGAGCCGTTCGAGCACGAGATCCGGGTACGCTACCGCATCGACGGGGAACTCCAGGAGGTGATGAAGCCGCCGATGAAGCTCAAGGCGGCGCTCACCTCGCGCATCAAGATCATGTCGTCGCTCAACATCGCCGAGCGGCGCGTGCCGCAGGATGGCCGCATCAAGCTGAAGATGGGCAAGCGCGTGATCGACTTCCGCGTCTCGGTGCTGCCCGTGCTGTTCGGCGAGAAGATCGTGATGCGGATCCTGGACAAGGGGAACCTGACCCTCGACCTCTCGAAGTTCGGCTTCGAGCCCAAGGCCGAGGCCGACCTGATGAAGGCGATCCTGAACCCCTACGGGATGGTGCTGGTCACCGGGCCGACGGGGTCGGGGAAGACGACGACGCTGTACTCGGCGCTGTCCCGGGTCAACACGATGGAAGTGAACATCATGACGGCCGAGGACCCGGTCGAGTACAATCTGATGGGCATCAACCAGGTGCAGGTCCGCAACGACGTCGGGATGACGTTCGCCGCGGCGCTCAAGGCGTTCCTGCGCCAGGACCCGAACATCATCATGGTGGGCGAGATCCGCGACATCGAGACGGGGGGCATCGCGATCAAGGCGGCGCTCACCGGCCACCTGGTGCTCTCGACGCTGCACACCAACGACGCCCCATCGACGATCACGCGCATGATCGACATGGGCATCGAGCCGTTCAACGTGTCTTCGGCCGTCAACCTCATCGTGGCCCAGCGGCTGGTGCGGCGGATCTGCAAGGACTGCAAGGCGGAGACCACGTACGATGTGGTCGAGCTGAAAGCGCTGGGCACGACGGAGAAGGAGTGGGAGGGCGTTACCTTCTACAAGGGCAAGGGGTGCGGTACGTGCGCCGGCTCGGGGTACAAGGGCCGCGCCGGCTTGTACGAAGTGATGGCACTCTCGCCCGAGCTGCGGCGGCAGATACTGCGCGGGGCGTCCACGGCGGAGATCCAGGCGCAGGCCGTGGCCGAGGGGATGCTCACGCTCCGGATGGACGGCATCGTGAAGGTCAAGAAGGGCGCCACCACGCTCGAGGAAGTGGTCAAGGAAACGGCGGCAGGCTAACTGTGACGGCACCCAACGCGGCCCAGCCGCAGGCGATCAATCTGCGCGCGCTGCTCGAGGAGATGATCGAGCGCGAGGCGTCCGACCTCCACATCACCGCGGGGTCGCGCCCGAAGATCCGCATCGACGGCGACATCACCGACAGCCGCATCGAGACGGTGCTCGCGCCGAAGGACACGCTCCAGCTCGCCTACTCGGTGCTGACGGAGCAGCAGAAGAAGCGCTTCGAGACCGAGGACGAGCTGGACTTCTCCTTCGGCATTCAGAACCTGGCGCGGTTCCGCGGCAACTGCTTCAAGCAGCGCGGCTGCATCTCGATCGTCATCCGGCAGATCCCGTTCCAGGTCAAGACCTTCGACCAGCTGCAGCTGCCGCCGATAGTCGCGAAGTTCGCCGAGCGGCCGCGGGGGCTGATCCTCGTGACGGGGCCGACGGGCTCGGGCAAGTCCACGACGCTCGCGGCGATGATCGACAAGATCAACCGGGAGTGGAAGGGGCACATCATCACGGTGGAGGACCCGATCGAGTTCATCCACCGGCACCAGAGTTGCATCGTCAACCAGCGCGAGGTCGGCACCGACACGAAGTCGTTCGGCAACGCGCTGAAGTACGCGTTGCGCGAGGACCCCGACGTCGTGCTGATCGGCGAGATGCGCGACCTGGAGACGATCCAGGCCGGCCTCACGATCGCCGAGACGGGGCACCTGGCGTTCGCCACCCTGCACACCAACTCGGCGGCGGAGACGGTCAACCGCATCATCGACGTGTTCCCGGCGCACCAGCAGTCCCAGGTGCGCGCGCAGCTGTCCTTCGTCCTCGAGGGGATCATCACGCAGATCCTGCTGCCGAAGGCGAAGGGGAAGGGCCGCGTGATGGCGTGCGAGATCCTGGTGGTCACGCCGGCCATCCGCGCGCTCATCCGCGACGACAAGGTGCACCAGATCCAGTCGTCGATGCAGTCCGGCAAGAAGTTCGGGATGCAGACGCTCAACGACTCGCTGTACCAGCTCTACATGAATCGCGAGGTGGTGCTCGAGGACTGCCTGCGGTCCACCCCGGAGCCGAACGATTTCCTGCGGATGATCGGCGAGCCGGTGCCCGGCGAGGAAGACAAGTCGGTGGCGCCGAAGGACCGGCCGCTCACCGGCGGGCTCAAGCGCTGATCGTGCGCACAGGAGGCTGACGGATGCCGGTCTTCAACTACACCGCCCGGACTCTCACGGGGGAGCTGCAGTCGGGGTCGATCGATCTCGCGAAAGAGAAGGACGTCATCGCGCATCTCCGGAAGAACCGGATGATCGTGGTGAAGGTCCAGCAGGCGCCGAAGGACATCAAGCTCTCGTTCGGCGGCGGCGTCACCACCCGCGACATCGTGATCTTCACCCGCCAATTCGCCACGATGATCAACTCGGGCCTGCCCCTCGTGCAGGCGCTGGACATCCTCTCGGAGCAGAGCGAGAACAAGATGCTCAAGGATGTCACCAGGCAGATCGTCTACGACGTCGAGAGCGGCCACACCCTGGCGGACGCGCTGCGCAAGCACCCGAAGGCGTTCACCGAGCTGTACGTCAACATGGTGGCGGCGGGCGAGGCGGGCGGCATCCTGGACACGATCCTCCTGCGCCTGGCGACCTTCATGGAGAAGAACGACGCCCTCGTGCGGAAGGTGAAGGGCGCGATGATCTATCCGACCGTCATCCTCTCCGTGGCCGGCATCTGCATCGTGGTCCTGCTGCTGTTCGTGATCCCTATCTTCCAGAAGATGTTCGCCGAGGCCGGCGGCGTGCTCCCGCTGCCGACCCAGATAGTCGTCGGGGCGTCGAACTTCGTGAAGGGATACTGGTGGGCGCTGTTCGGCGGTGTCGCCGGCATCGTCTTCGCCATCAAGCGGTACTACGCCACCTCGACGGGCAAGCTGAACCTCGACAAGCTGATGCTGATGGCGCCGGTGCTCGGCGATGTGATCCGCAAGTCGGCCGTGTCGCGGTTCACGCGCACCCTCGGCACCCTGATCGCGTCGGGCGTCTCGATCCTCGATGGGCTGGAGATCACCGCGAAGACCGCCGGCAACCGCGTCATCCACGATGCGGTGATGGAGTCGCGGAGCTCGATCGCGGGAGGCGAGACCATCGCGGCACCGCTGCAGAAGTCGAAGGTCTTCCCACCGATGGTGATCTCGATGATCGCCGTGGGCGAACAGACGGGCGGCCTCGACGAGATGCTGACCAAGATCGCGGACTTCTACGACGAGGAGGTGGACGCGGCGGTCGGGAACCTGCTCGCCCTGATGGAGCCGGTGATGATCGTGGTGCTCGGCGTGATCGTCGGCGGCATGGTCGTCGCGATGTACCTGCCGATCTTCAGCATGATCGAGACCGTGCAGTGAGGCGGGGCGGGCCCCGTTGCACGAAGCCCCGGGCGTTCGCCCGGGGCTTCGTGCGTCGGGGTGGCGCCGGACCGCTCGTCGTCCCTATTGTTGAACGATGAGTTCGGCCGCCGCCGCCCCGAGCACGGACCGCCGGCTGTCCCCGTGGCGCCGCTCTCCGCCACAGCGCGGGGCGGTCCCGCCGCGGCGCGTGATGTTGCGCTGGCTCTACCTCGCGCGGCTGTCCCTCGCGGCCGGCGTGTTCCTCGCCGCGGCACTGAGCTGGTGGAGGGCCGACCTCACCCAACTGCTGATCGCGTCGGTCTCGGTGACGCTGACGCTGGTCGTCACGACGGCGGCCTACTGGTGGTCGCACCTCCGCCTGCGCGAGGTCGGCGCCACCTTCCTCTACGGCCAGGCGTTGTTCGACCTCGGTCTCGTCACGGCCGTCGTCCACATCTTCGGGCCGTACTCGTACTTCGCGTCGCTGTTCATCCTCGTCATCGCGTTCAACACCGTCCTGATGCCGCTGGCCAACGGCCTGCTCATCGCTCTGCTGGCGGGGATCCTGTACGCGGCGGACACGCTCGTGAGCCAGGCGTTCGAAGTCTCGCCGGTCCTGCTGCTGCAGGTCGCGGTGTTCTGGGGGGTCGCCCTCGCCACCGGCTACCTGGCGGGCCGGGTACAGGTGGTCGGCGCCGCCCAGGTGACGCTGGAGGCCGAGTTGCGGCGGGTGCGGCTCGAAGCGGGCGACATCCTGCGCCAGATCCGTGCCGGCATCATGACCCTGGGCGGCGATGGCCGGCTGGTGTACGCGAACCCGAGCGCCGAGGCGCTGCTCGGCATCAGCTGGACCAAGCTGCGGGAACAGCCGGTGCTCGACGCGCTCGAGGCCATCTCCCCGCCCCTCGCCCAGGCGATCCGCCGGGCCGTGGAGGATGGCCGGCGCGTGTCGCGCACCGAGGCGGAGGCGCGGGTGGATGGGCGCGTCTGGCCGATCGGCTTCACGACCACGCCGGTCCACGTGGAGGAGGGCGCGCCGCCCTCCGTCACCGTGATCTTCCAGGATCTCTCGGACGCGAAGCGGATGGAGGCGCTGCACCTGCGCGCCGAACGGCTCGAGGCGGTCTCGGAGATCGCCGCGTCGCTCGCGCACGAGATCCGCAACCCGCTGGCGTCGATCCGCAGCGCGGTCGAACAGCTGGCGCGGATGGCGGGCGGCGGCGGCGCCGACGAGCGGACGCTCGCCGGCCTCATCGTGAGCGAGAGCGAGCGGCTCTCCCGCCTGCTGAACGAGTTCCTCGACTTCTCCCGGGTCCGGGTGACGCGCTTCGCCTCGCTCGACCTCGTGGCCGTGGCGGAGCACGGCATCCGGCTGGTGCGCCAGCACCCGGACTGCTCGCCGGACGCCCTCATCGACCTGGTGGCCCCCACCCGGCCCGTCGTGGTGGATGGCGACGAGGACCTGCTGCACCGCGTGGTGTTCAATCTCGTGCTCAACGCGGTGCAGGCCTCGCCCGCCGGGCCGAGCGTCACGGTCGAGGTGCGGGTGCCCCCGCCGGCGGACGTCCCCGTATCCGTGGCGCTCGAGTCGCCGCGGCTCCTGGTGGTGCGCGACACCGGGCCGGGTGTGCCGAGCGAGATCCTGCCGCGGCTGTTCGAACCGTTCGTGACGGGGCGGGTGGGCGGCACCGGGCTCGGGCTCGCCATCGTCCAGCGCGCCGTCCAGGCGCACAGCGGCCTGATCTTCTGCGACACCGACCGGGGCCGCGGCACCGCGTTCTCCGTCTACCTGCCCTCGCGCCTCGGCGCGGAGGAGTCCGCGTGAGCGACCGTCCGAGCATCCTCGTCGTGGACGACGAGTCCGCGATCCTCGTCTCCCTCGGGATCCTGTTCAAGAACGAGGGCTTCGAGGTGGCCACCGCCCAAGGCGGCAAGGCGGGGCTCGCGGCGCTCGAGCAGAGACCGCCGGACGTCCTCCTCACCGACATCCGGATGCCCGGCATCTCCGGCATGGACCTCCTCGCCGCGGCGCGCCGGCAGGCTCCCGAGCTGCCGGTGATCCTGATGACGGCGCAGGCCGAGCTGCGCACCGCCATCGACGCGGTCAACCAGGGCGCCTTCCAGTACATCCAGAAGCCGTTCGAGACCGCTGCGCTGGTCGCGCTGTGCCGGCGGGCGTACGAGCACCGCCGCCTCAAGGTGGAGAACAAGAGCCTGCGGCAGGAGATCCGCCGCCGCGACCGGTCGCAGAGCGTCCGGCCCATCGGGCGCTCCCGGCCGTTCCTGGGGGTGATGAAGCTCGCCGAAACGGTGGCGCCGACGGAGAGCACCGTGCTCATCCAGGGGGAGAGCGGCACCGGCAAGGAGGTGATCGCCCGCTACGTCCACGAGCTGTCGCCGCGGGCGGACGGGCCGTTCTTCTCCATCAACTGCGGCGCGCTGCCCGAGAGCCTGCTGGAGTCCGAGCTCTTCGGGCACGTGAAGGGGTCCTTCACGGGCGCCGTGCGCGACCGCGAGGGGCTGTTCGCCGCGGCGAAGGGCGGCACCTTCTTCCTCGACGAGATCGGCGAGACGACCCCCGCCACGCAGGTGAAGCTCCTCCGCGTCCTGCAGGAGCGCGAGGTGATCCCCGTCGGCGGCACCGAGGCCGTGCCCGTGGACGTGCGGCTCATCGCCGCCACCAACCGGGACCTGGAGGAGGAGATCCGCGGCGGCCGGTTCCGCACCGACCTGTTCTACCGGCTCAACGTGATCGCCATCCATCTGCCGCCGCTGCGCTCGCGGCGCGACGACATCCCGCTTCTCGCCGAGGCGTTCCTGAAGCGGATGGCCGCGGACCGGAAGGAGACGCCGAAGTCCATCGCGAGCGACGCGCTGGACGCCATCCTCGTCTACGAGTGGCCGGGCAACGTCCGCGAGCTCGAGAACGCGCTCGAGCGGGCCGCGACGCTCACCAAGGGAGCCGAGATCCCGGCGTCCGCTCTGCCGGTCCGCGTCACCGAGCGCCGCGCGGAGCCGCTGGTCGCGGAGCGGACACACCCCAACCCGACCCTCGACGTGGTCGAGCGGGCGTACATCACGTGGGTGCTGCGGGCGGAGGCGGGGAACAAGACCCGCGCGGCGGAGGTGCTGGGGATCGACCCGTCCACGCTGTACCGGAAGCTCAGCCGGTACGAGAACGGCGCGTGAGTCGCGCTCGCCGGGGCGCCGCTCGCCGCGGGCCAGGAGAGCCGCCGCGGCGCCCCGCACACCCGGAAGAGAGGCGGTAGCGGATGGCGATCCATCTGTCCGTCGTGATGCCGGTCTACAACGAGCGGTATCTCGTCGCGGAGTCGGTGCGCCGGGTGCTCGCGGTCCGCGACGACACTATCAGCCGCCTTGATCTGGTGATCGTGGACGACGGCTCGACCGATGGCACGCGAGACATCGTGCGCCGGCTCGCCACGGAGCACGCCGATCGCATCACGCTCATCGAGCTGCCCCGCAACGCCGGCAAGGGTGCCGCGGTCGCCGCCGGGGTGGCCCGGGCGACCGGAGCGGTCACGGTCATCCACGATGCGGACCTGGAGTACAATCCGGCGGACCTGCCGCGCCTCATGGTGCCGTTCATCCGGGAGGGAGCGGACGCCGTCTTCGGGTCGCGGTTCCTCGCGGCCGACTATCGCCGCGTCCTGTACTTCCGCCACTCGCTCGGCAACCGGCTGCTGACCTTCCTCTCGAACGTGGTGACGGACCTCAACCTGACGGACATGGAGACCTGCTACAAGGCGGTCCGCACCGAGCTGCTGCGGTCGATCCCGCTCCGCAGCCGGGATTTCCGCATCGAAGTCGAACTGACGATCAAGCTGGCCAAGCGGGGAGCCCGGCTGTTCGAGGTGCCGATCTCCTACGCGGGCCGGACCTATCTGGAAGGCAAGAAGATCGATTGGCGAGACGGCCTGAAGGCACTCGGCGCGATGGCGCATTGGTGGCTCGTAGACGATCTCTACCGTTCGGACGAGTACGGGTCCGACATCCTCGTGTCCATGGCCGAGGTCCCCCGGTTCAACCGGTGGATGAGCGACGTCGTCCGGCCGTTCGTGGGCAGCCGCGTGCTGGAGGTGGGCGCGGGGCTCGGCAACCTGAGCCGGATGCTGCTGCCGCGCGAGCGGTACACCGTGTCCGACATCCACCCCCACTACCTCCACTACCTCACCCAGTTCGCCGACGGGAAGCCGTACCTGGACGTGCGCCGCATCGATCTGGGGCGTGAGGAGGATTTTGCGCCCGTGGCCGGGCAATACGACACGGTGGTTTGCCTGAATGTCCTGGAGCATGTCGCCGACGACGCCCGTGCGATCCGCAACATCCGATCCGCGCTCGAGCCCGGGGGCCGCGCCATCATTCTGGTGCCGCAGAATCCGCGGATCTTCGGCACGCTGGACGCCGTCCTGGGCCACGAGCGCCGCTACACGAGGACGACCCTGCCCGGGGCCGTGGAATCCGCGGGCCTGCGCATGGTGGCGCTGCTGGACTTCAACCGGGTGACGACGCCGATGTGGTGGCTGAACGGGCGTGTCCTGAGGCGCCGCCACTTCGGGCGGGCGCAGCTCAAGGCCGTCAACCTGCTCACGTGGCTGTTCCGACTCCTCGAGCACGTGCTCCCGTGGCACGGCGTCTCGCTGGTGGCCGTGGCGGAGCGGGGAACCACGGACGCTCCACCCCCGTCACGGTGAGACGGGGGCCGCCTTCCGGTCGAAGAGGCCGAGCGGCACGCCCCACGCCCGCGCGAGGGAATCGAGGCTGAGTCGGTGGAACTCCGGCGGCACGCCTTCGTCCGCCGACGCGGGACGCAGCAGGAAGAGCGGGCGCCCCGGGTACAGCGCGACGGCCGCGGTGTCCAGCGCGTGGAGGTCGCGGGCGTAGACGTTGCCGCCGCGCCGCGCCAACAGGAGCGGCGTGTACAACGTGAAGCCGGCGCTGTCCTCCGCGAGGCGCGTAGCGCACCGTCCCTCGTACGGCGTTCCGGGCAGGTAGCGCTCCGAGTCGTCCGGCGAGAACGGCGAGCGGACGACCTGTGACGAGTCGCGGAGCAGAGGCGTCAGTGTGGCCAGCGCCGCCCGGCCCCGCACTCCCGTCCGTTCGGCATCCGTGACCGCGTTCTCGAGGCGGCAGGCGTCCACGCGGGGATAGACCCACTCGGTCTCCAAGCGCGTGAGGCCGAGCCCCCACATCCTCGCGAACAACTGCGCGCCCCAACTCTCCCGCACGAGCACCAGCGCGGCCCGGACGCCCGTCGCGGTGGCCGCGCTGTCGGCGTTCCAGCGCATCGTGACGAGGCCGTCCCGATACTGGCGGGCACGCCATGGCACCTGCCATGCCAGGGCCATCACCGCCGACACGGCGAACGCGGCGAGGACGAAGCGGTATGTGAAGCCGCGGCCGAACCGCGAGCGCACGAGGCCCGGCAGGCGCACGGTCCAGAGCGCGAGCACGGGCGCGAGGGGATAGACGAACCTCGGTCCGAGGAAATACCCGTCGTGCCAGTAGGCGAAGTAGAGGAGCAGCAGCAGTCCCGAGCTCGAGAGGAGCAGCCGATCGAAGGCGGTGAGCGCGGGGACGAGGGCGAGAGCCGCGAGCGCCGGCACGAGCGAAGGGAC
>Ga0315284_10013199_pt1 | contig 11756 bp, 15 predicted proteins | sample YL17G09_16_MG_FD_203696 | JGI IMG/M metagenome (GOLD analysis project Ga0315284, IMG submission 203696) | Sediment microbial communities from Yellowstone Lake, YNP, Wyoming, USA - YL17G09_16 | ecosystem: Environmental > Aquatic > Freshwater > Lake > Sediment | place: USA: Wyoming | collected... | reverse complement strand
TAATGCAAACTCTTGTATTCCATCTCTTGACGATGAGTTGATTGACTCGTTGTCCTCCAGGATCCAGCTCAGCTCCATGTATCAGTCCTCAAGCATAAACTTTACCCATTCTTTTTTCATATCTTCCTTAGTTAAAAAATCTAAATTATTCCACCAAAACTTTTCTAGTTTTCTCTTACTTCTAAACAACAAATTTTTTTCCAGAGTTCTTTTACTTGCTAAACCTACACCAGGAGGTTTAACCAGAATAGTTGTAAACTTTTCTTTTATATGAAAAATTTTAATCCCTGCTGCCACTAATTGACAATTACAATCCCAATCCTCAATAGAGTCTAATCTGTTATCCCATTCTGCAAGATTCAAACATAGTTCTCTAAAAACAACCGTTGGAGTATAAATAGGATTTTCTATAAATAATCTTTTACTATCGAAAACATCATGATAAGGTATTCCAAATGAGTAACCTGGAGTTCCTGTCCACATTTCTACATTTATATCAGAATAAATTAAATCAACATTTGGAAATTCATCAAACTTATTTTTATAGTACGAAAAATAATTACTATCCCATCTATCATTAGCACCTATTAGAGCAATTACTTTTTCTTCACTTTTATCCTGCAAAATAAGATTTTTAACAAAGTTACAAACATTACTAATGCCTTGATTACTTCCCGTAAAAAGACTCACTTTTTCTGGAAATCTTATTCTAAAAGAATTGGCTATAGACAAACTTTTATCTGTAGAACCGTCATCTACGAACCATAATTTCCAGTTTTTATGAGTTTGACTGGAAATACTATCTAAAGTTTTTTCTAAATACGGCTCTTCATTAAAACAAGGTAAAATTATATCAAATCTCACGTAAACTACCCTTCTTAGACCTCTAAATCCTGCCTATACCAGTCAACAGTCTTTTTTAATCCCGAATATAAATCTATTTTTGGTGAAACTCCCAATAAAGAACACATAAAACTATTATCAGATTGGCGATTATTAATTTCACCGCATCTATCTTCCATGTGAATAATCCTGGTTCTATCATAACCGATAATATCTGTTAACATATCTATTAAATAATTAATAGAGCATTTGATACCTGTTCCCGCATTTATTACCTGACCTTCAGAAACTTCATAAGATTTAATAGTTATATCTACAACATCAGAAACATAAATAAAATCTCTAGTTTGAGCTCCATTTCCATAAACTATAACAGACGGTTTATTTTTTAACATTCTATTAATTACTGTAGGAACTACGCCTGCAAAACTACCAGAATTCTGACGAGGTCCATAGGTATTAAATGGCCTAATAACTAAAGCATCTATACCAAAAGTTCTGCAATAACTAAAAACAATTTCCTCAGATGCTAATTTACTGGCATCATAAGGAGTAACTGGAATCCTATGTGTAAACTCCTTCATCTTAATATCTTGATTACCATAAACACCTGAAGAAGAAAACTGAATTAAAACTTTCGCTAAACCTCTTCTCACCATTTCACACATGGCTATAGTAATAGCAACGTTATGAGTTACTGTAAAATAAGGACTTTCTAAAGAAGCTAACAAGGGAACTACAGCCAGGTTAATAATAATATCTATGTTATACTTAGAAAAAAACCTATCTACATCCTCCATATTTGAGACATCAATCATTTTAACTATTACTGAAGATCCCTCTCCCTTATTACTAGCGGTTATATGATGCTGAACATTTTTCAATTTTCCTAAGTAAAAATTATCAAGTACAAAAATATCTTTAGCTCCCAGTTCTACTAATTTATCCACAAAATGGCTTCCAATAAAGCCTGCCCCACCTGTAACTACAACAGATTTACCTCTAAAATTTCTCATCATTACCTACTTTCCTAAAAATCTTGATTCCACAACTTCTTTAACATACTTAACCTGAGTGTCCCAATCCATCCCGACTCCGTTCCGAACAAAACTCACACTTAAAAAATGTTCAATCAAAGCCTTACCTACAACTACACATTTTAAACCAGAATCGTTTACTCTATGACAAAAATCTACATCTTCTCCATACTTATGATTAATAAACCCAATATCTGAAATTACTCTTTTTGGAATAACTACACAAACAAATGGTATCACAGTTTTTTCTACATAAATTTCTTTAGTACTAGTTGCTAAATTTTGATTATAATTACAAGTATTGTTAGAAGCAGGAGCTACCAATCCAACATCAGGATTCGCCTCTAAATAATCTACTAAAATATCTAGCCAACCCTCTTTAGGTCTTAAATCAGGATTAAGTAATGCTACATACTTGCCTTTACTCAAAATAATTCCAATATTAGCAGCACACCCGTATCCTAAGTTTTCTTCTAATCGAAAGTATCTCAAATCACGATGATACAATTGTTTATTATAGCATAAATCCAAAAAATCATCCGATCCATTATCGATAATCACATACTCATAGTCGACTTTAGAAGGAAAAGTTTCAATTTGAGTTATAGTTTTTTCTATATCTTTTATACAATTCCAATTTACAAAAACTATACTAACCAAAGTTACACCTTCTCCTTTGAGTCCCATCTAACTACCCCAATTCCCATGAAAGTACGGTCTCCAGAAGGATCTAACATCTCAAACGATTCATACTCACTTTTAATTTCATTCCAAAGTTCGCAGACTTCCACAGGACCATCCGGTGGTGCTAAATTTCTATGAAATTCTGTATCTAAAATATCATGAAATCCTATTAATCCACCTATTCTTACAAAATTAGAATACATTTGAAAATCTTTTTTTACACCCTCAAAACTATGATCTCCATCGATAAATAAAAAGTCAACTTTTTCGCCATTCAAAATACTGTCAACTTTAAATAAAGTGTTTAATTCATGACTATCTCCCCAAATAGGTATCATACATTTTTCTAAATCAGTACCTGTATAAAAATAGTGTTCCATTTTCCGAAAATCCACACTTATGACTCTACCATCTGGGAAAACATGATTAGCCCACACTAAAGCTGTTCCACCCATAAAAGTACCTATTTCAAGTACAGTTTTAATCGATTCTTTTTTCAAAAAGTCTAATAATAAATTAATTTCAGAAATTTTTTGTGTTAATGGCCAGGTAATATCCATCTACACTTTCCTATATCTTTCAATCAGAACTTTTGAATTTCTTTGAAAAATCTCATCTGACAACCAATCAGTGTGATGCTCCATGTGAAAAAGAGGAAAAGAACCAGAAAATCCATCAGGACCATGCTTTACTTTATCCCATTCCGGCACTCGAACCACTTTCCATCCCGCATCTTCTGCCCTTACTGAAAAATCAACATCGTCTAGTCCCCCTGGATTATAAATAATATCAAGCCCGCCTATCTTATTAAACACTTTTTTTCTAATGGCTGCACAATAAAATAATACAAAGTCCCTATTAATTAGAGAGCATGAACCCACAACAGGCCCAGTAATTCCCACTTCAGACCTTGAAAATGGTTCAAGAAGCATAGTTAGCCACCCATTACCGAGAATAACCGCATCATGATTCAACAAAACAACTATAGTACCCCGAGATACATCTACACCCTCATTAACAGCAGAACAAAATCCTATTGGTTTATCGAACCATAGCAGTCGTTTCGGCACACCTTTCAAAGATTCTATATAATCCCTTACTGATACCGGACAACCATTAGCAACAACAATAATCTCAGTATCAAACAAATTCGTATGATCAGCAACACTGTCTATGCATCGCTTCAACAGATCATACGAATCACCAACTGTAGGAATAATGATTGAAAAAGTCACACCTTCTCCTTTGAGTCAGTGTTTACAGGGACTTTATCAGTTAATCTGTTTAACCAGGCTAACTTCTCCTGTCCTTTCCGAGCAATATTGATTGCTGCAGTATAAAGTTTATATCTAGAAGCAGAATATCTCAGATCTTCTATTTTACCGAAGTTACCGTATATCTTAAGTACGTAGTTTCTAGTTAGTTTCATTCCTCTTTTATTCTCTTCAATCTTGAAATCAAAAATGCATCCTCGGAATCATTAGTGAGTAGTAAATGTAATCATAATCTATGTTCTTTAATGTAGGTATATGTATTGCTGTTCTTGCTATTGTCCTGTCTGTAACCCCGTCAAGAATCAAATCATTGTCAACGCAATATTGATAAATCTCTGTTCCGGGTATGGGAAGAAACCAGAAAACCATAGTATACTCAGGATTTGCCTCATTTACCATATTATATGTAGCCAGAGACTCCTCCTTTGTTTCAGTTGGCAGTCCGTACATAATAGTGGCATGTGTCTTTATCCCGTACTTTCTGCTTATCCTAACCGCCTCCTTATTCTGCTCAACAGTTGTTCCTTTTTTTATGAAATCGAGTAATCGTTGACTTCCTGTTTCCAATCCCACAACAAACCAGTTAACACCGATACTAGCCAATCTCTCTACCATTGATTCATTATTGCAAATTATATCAGCACGGCTACAGGCTGAAATTGTGGCCCCAAAATTCTGGGCTTCATATAGATCGCAAAACTTCATAATCCAGTTCCTATTTATCGTAAAAGTATCATCCCAAAATATGATATTTTTAAAACTATACTTATCATATAAATACCGCAATTCACTAATTACATTCTCTGGACTCCTCAATCTATAGGGAAAACCGAACACTTTATTCTCAGCAGGTTGACAGTAAGTACATTTGTAGGTACAGCCACGACCTGCTAACATGGTAACTGTTGCCCCAGTCTGTTCCTGACTAAATAGACACTTCAACTCCTTTTCATAGTTGAATAAATTCCTATCCGCCCAAGGAATCTCGTCCAAATTAGGTTTCAAACCAGAAATTGCCTTCGGCAGTTGCACATTACTCTCAATCATTTTCAGTAAATTAACAAAGACAATCTCACCTTCTCCAACCACTACAGTTACATCCTTATCAGAATACTGAAATGGAAATACTGAAGGATGGACACCACCTACAATTATTTTACTCTTTGGAATAGTGTTTTTTATTTTGCTTATCAACTCTGCCCCAGATTTACAGTCAGCCTGAGAAATTGATATACCATAAACATCAGCCGGGTCAGCTTTAATTAGCGATATGAACTCATCCCATCCAGACAAACTACGAAGATCTATCATGTTAACATCATACCCTGCTGCCTTAGCCGAAGCACCAACAGAGGCAATCCCATGTCCTATATGATACCTCTCCCGATCATCCGAGTTATTACTGGTAAAACCGCAAATCCCTATTCCCGTGTAAATCAAGGTTACCTTAAAAGTCACTGTCGTACCCCCCTGCTAACTACCCCAATTCCCATCGAAAAATGATCTACTGGATCTAAAAATTCTACAGTATGATACTTAGATTTCAACTCAGCCCATAACTCATGAACAAAGCAACCACATTCTCTATGATGAGGAGTGTCTAAAATATCATGTAATACTATATATCCATTAGGTTTTACCAAATCAGAATATGAATAAAAATCATCTTTAACACCCTGATAAGAATGGTCTCCGTCAATAAACAATATGTCAACTTTTCCAACTATAGTTTTTACTTTAGTCTTAAAATCTAAATCATAACTATTACCTTCTAACTCTGTAATATACTTTTCCCACTGAGTACCTTTGTAAACCTGATTATATCTGAGAACATCAAAATTCTTGAGATTTAAATCTCTAGAATTTCCATTAGCATGTTTTATAAAGTCAACTCTGTTTGTATAAGGTGAAACTATATTCCAGTCAAATTGTAAATCAACACAAAAAACTTTACCGTTATACTTTTCAACCATTTTTGCCCATAAAAGTGCAGTACCACCAAAAAACGTACCTATCTCTAGTACTTTTTCAATTTTCATATCCCCAAGAAAATTCTGAAGCATCTCAAGTTCACAAATTTTTTGATTAATTGGCCAGTCGACGTTTATCAAATTACACCCTCCTTTTACCAAACCTTTACTGCTCGTTTAAACTGGAAATCAAATTCTTCATCCATCTCTTTTTCACTTTTACGATAATGAATTCCAAAATCCCATCTTATGTCATTTTCGCTCGATCTTTTACTTCTCAACGTTCGTTTTTCCTTAAATTCTTTTCTACCAACATAGAAAAAATGTAACAATTTAATTGCGGGATCAGTCAAAAAATGAACAAAACCTTCAGGATTACAACTATGACAACCTGGTTCCCAATTCATTCCTGTAATAGAATCTGGCCTAAAACATGTAATTTTACCCCCATCTTCTTCATCAATTCCCATCTTAACTTCTTTAAAAGGAATATAATCTTCAGATATCATCAAATAACCATGAGGGCGTATAATTGTAGCTTCTGTATTTTGTAATAAAGTTCTTAAATTTGGATGGTATAAAAATTCATCTATATCTACTATAAAAACCCAATCTGCATCAGAATTTTTCCAACAGTTTTCTTTTATTTCTAGTTCGATCAATTCATCATGTTTTCCATCAATACCGACATTTGAAATGACCTTGCACCCTGATTTTTTAGCTATCTCAACAGTCTTATCCGTTGAATAATTATCCATAATAACAATAGAATCTACAATTGGAGAATACCAATCCAAATATTGAAGTATTCTATCTTCTTCATTAAAAACCATCGTATAAAGTTCGATCTTCAAACTTCCCACTTAGAAATATTTAAAAATTCTGACTGACAAGAAAAGTCTGCATCATCTGGTATAAAATCTTGATACTCTCCGTATCTATCCCCCTTAAAACCTTTTTCAATAAGGGTAAAAGGTAAAACATGTTCGGCAATCTTATCTTTCACACAGGTTGACACTACTTTTTTCATCTCTGCAAAACTATCCTTAATTATTACTTGTATAGATGGTTCCGGAAATCTGTGTCTTGGACACCATAAAACTACCCACCCCTCAGAAATTTCCTTTATATACTTAACTAACTTATCACTCAAAATATAGGCATCCGATTCTATAATAACTAGTTTATCAAAATCATATCTTTCTGCAATATATGGTGACATCAGAAAACTTCTCCACCAACCTTTTAAATCATAAGCTGTTGGTCTTCCTAAATGTGTCAAAAACGTAATTATAGAAATATCATGTAAACTTTCTGGTAATTCCTCAGATAAAAATATAGGAATTTTCAATAGCTCTAAGTACTTTCTTTCACTTCCATCATCCAAAAATAGTAAATTTGATGCTCCAAACTTAAAGTAACAACTTTTATAATAATCTAAATACTTTTGATAACGGAATATATTGTTTTTAATAAACATAGTTGAAAATAAAAGAGTTTTCAAGCCAGCATCCTATCTATAAGTACTTTTTCTGATTTAGTTACTTTTCTTAGTTTCAACCGACCTAATCTAACTTTTTCAACTATTGATTTAACTCTTTCAAGAGAAAATCTTTGAGACAACAGCACTGCATTTGGATGATCTTGATCATAACGACCGGCAGATTGCCCTGTTCTATGAACCATTGTAGATTTCGTTTGAACTATACTATATCCCATTTCTCTTGCCGTCAGAAATAATTCTGTATCTTCACAAGAATTTTTATATGACTCATTAAACATTCCACACTTCTCAAATACATCGCTAGAAATAATAAAACAAGCTCCACACGGAACTATCCATCTGTTATTATCTTCAAATGTGTGAAAACACACCCAATCCCTCCAATCATATTTATATACGATCTCACCACCAAAGTTTTCAGGTTTACCATCTAGAAATATAGTTCTCGCTCCCACAATATCAAAGGTTTTAGACAATTGCATCATCTCATTCCAGCATTCTTTATTTATAATTACATCATCATTCAGGAACATTACTTTCTTAACTCCTGCTTCTCTCAACTTCTTAAATCCTCTATTATTATTTTCAGAAAATGTTCCCTTGCTTGTCACAAGATAAAAAATACCTTTAGGAATAGATGAGATACATTCCTTTAATAAGTCATCTCTATCATGATGTGGAATTACAACCCCAAAATCAATTTTTTTAGATATTTTAATTTCTTCTTCCACGCACCTTCCAGTTTTTAGACAAATTAACAACTTCTTCAAACACATCTTCCAATTTTATGCTTTTCAAGCAAGGAGCCCCGCTAATCAATCCATGCTCACAAAAAAACTTTTTAGCTTCTAGTGAATCTTCTTTTGAAGATAAAGCATCATGACAAGGAACACAACCAGGTTTTACTTTAGCCTCTACACCCCTAACTGTTGGATAATAAGCATATCTCAAATCAAATGGTACATTTCCAACCATAACCAAAGTAGGTTTACCAAGTGCCCCACCTATATGAGCAGTCCCCGTATCTGGAGCTATGATCAAATTTGACAAAGAAATCATGGCAGCTAACTCCTCAGGACTTGTTTTATTTATCAGATTTAAAACTTTAGACCTTTCAATAGTATTTAAGTATTTACACCATTCTCTAGAAGTTCCTAATAATACCACCGAAGCATTCAGTCTATAAATAGACATATCAATTAAACTTAAAACTAATTCATAGGGAATATTTCTAAAATAACAATCAGCTCCTGCTAATATAGAAATTATGGGAAGTTTTAACCCTAACAGCTTTTCTCTCATTTTATCTACAGATTTATTATTTACTATCACATCAAATTTCTTATTCTTTACCTTTACTCCTAAAAGATCTTCAAAATTATCAGATCGTGGTTTTCTAGTATAAAGTTTCCAGTCTAATTTTCCTCCTATTTTCGGAGGTTCCACTGCCATGCGAAGATCATAAACAGTTCCAAAAATTCCTTTTTGATTAATTTCTTCAAATGAAAAAACGTCTTTTAAAAAAGGAAGTCCCTTAAATAAAGGAACCCATTTTGAAAGAACTGCTAGATAAATGTCTGATTTACTTTGCCGCTCCTTAAGTGCTCTTAAAGCATTAGAAAGCAGTATAAGATCGCCGATGCCACCACGTCTAATAACTAAAATATCGTTGTTATTTCTTTTACTAACCAATGTTTTTCCAAGATGTTCTCCAACTTTCTGAATTACAGATAATACCGGTATTCTTTCCATGCATTCATGATTACCATTACAAACGTTCTCCCAGCAAGGTGAACATGGATAGTACAAACTAACTGATTTAGCATTTTGATAGTAACTAATCCTTGACTTCGGATCTATTGAACCAAAAATTCCGACAATCTTTGTTTTTAAAGCCCCTGCTAAATGCAATAATCCACTATCAGGAGCTACAAAACACTCACACTCATTCATTAAAGAAGCAACTGTATACAAAGGAAATCCAACAATACAGTGAATGTTTGGGTAATCTTTTGGTCTTTCTGAAACAAGACCCTCGTAAAAAAGTAGTACAGAAGTATTTTTCCAGGTATTAACTATTTGAAATGCCAAAAGAAGAGATTTTTCTTCTCCCCAATCACGCTTACTAGAAGTTGTGCGAACTTGTATGCCTATAACTCGTCTTTTTTCACTTGATATTTTTTCTTTTATCCAAGCCTTAGCCCATGTTTTTTCTTTATTTGTAATAACATAAATAGTTTGTTTATCTACCAGTTTAATATTTGCAAGTTCTGCAAATATGTCAATTCTATTTGCACCAGTCTTAGCCTCAATTTCTAGTTCTTTACCAGTCCCAAAATTATAAAACTTTTTAAACTTATAATCAGAAAGTTCATTTACAGAAATTACCTTATCAATCCAAGGGTTATGATTTAGAATATCAAAAAGAGCCGAATTGGAATAACCTAAAGTTGTACAAACTATTACTGAAGAATGATACTTCTCCTTAATAGCTCGAATTGTAGGAGTCAGGCAAAGAATATCTCCAATCCCACCAGTTTGTCGAGAAATTAGAATTGTCAACGTATTCCTCTACTCTATTAAATAAAGCTTTTTAAAATAGACAAAAAAAAGTAGACTAACTAAAACTAGATTAGTCTACTCTTTACAGATGTATTAAAATTCATGATTCAAAACATCCTCACATTCAATTGACTAACTAACTAACTAACTACATTCCTTCTACAGCATAGGTCTAAACTTTATTCTCATAACTACACCCCATACTAATCAAATAAGGTAATATGAAGTATTCCAGTCCCAGCTCCAGCTGAAGTCTTAATGCAGGAAATAAAAGAATCTCCTCTTAAAGTAAAATACTCAGGGATACCTGCAGGTAAAAACACATCATTAACTGTCGATACCGCCCCAAACCTAACATAGCAAGCTTCCGTTGCACATAATCGAACAACTTCAATTCCCAAAAGTGCATCTGTAGCTGTTTGGTTAACTGTTGAAACATTTAGTACTACTGTCCTTTTTGGATGCAAAGCCTGAACCACATTTCCGTTATCATCAGTAACTAATCTAACTTTTTTAACAGCCAAGTTTGCACCTCCTAGTATCCAATTTTGCCGATGATAATTATATCATAAACTTCACCAGCTTCAGCATATAATCTAAAATAATTTTTATACTGTTCATAAGCATAGCCAACAGTTACAACAGAACCTGAACTAACTTTTGTAACTTGAACTTTATAAGCAGTATTTTTCATATAAGTTACTTTGTTGTGAGTTTCAGTAGCAAATGTAATTATGTCTGAAGCTGCTACCTGTGTATGAGTAAATCCGAAAATTTGCTCACCAGGGTATACATTTCCTGTTATAGAATCAAAACCCTGATCTTTTGCAAAGGGACAATAATCCCGAACCCATCTTTGTTTCAAATTACACCTCCGATAAAAATTTTCTGCGTTAAAATTGAATCTGACCCACAATCAGAATATCATACTCCTGAGCATTATCCCCATTTAATGTAAATCCTATCTTAGTGATAGCCGATGGCCAGGGTGGTAATACAACAGCACCGCCAGCATCTGTAGTTTTAGTAATTATGATTTCATAATCTGTATTTGCCATCATAGTTACTAAATTAGGATACTGTTGACCTGTTTCAAAATAATCATCAACTCCAGCTATTACTCCAACATGTTTTCCTGTAGTATCTGTTCCTGTTTTAAAATCAATTATCTGAGAGGTTCCTGATAAAATCCATTTAAAACTAAATGCTACATTGTCTTTAAAAATACTTCCTACTACCCCGTTGTATTTTAACTTATCACAATAAGGACAATAATCTTTAGCCCACTTAGGATTCTGCTTTAAACTAAAAGGTTTAGTCGGCCCTGTTCCAAATACAACAGTATGATATGTAGCACCATTATCTCCATTAACTACAAAACCAGTTGAAGATTTACTAGTAATGTAAGTCCAGTTAACGGGTGCAACGTTAATCTTCTGAACAACTACTTCAAACGTTGGGATGTCTATAAGAAGACCACCTGTTAAATCATCAAATGTTACAGTCTTAGTCTGTCCAACTGTAATAATAGTTGGTCCTGATATTAACCACTGTTTCTTCTGAAGACAGCCTAAAATATTTTTAATATGAAATTCTTCTACTACTGGACAGTAGGTGGAAAATGTATCTATTCTGCTTTTAGCCATGTTAACCCCCACTAAAGTTGTTTAGCAAAAGATTCGACACTTTCTGTCTGTGCATTCCTTCGCTTTATTTCTGACTTTGAAAAATGTTTGCTTATTGCTTCTGCTTTTAGTTCTTCTAATTCTACCTGTAATTCTGGTTTTGTTTGTATTTCTTCTAATTTTGGCAAAAATAAGTTCCAGCCTTCTCCAGTATGTTCTGAACTCAGCAAAATCTTTGCTACAGAAGAATCTACCGT
>Ga0315284_10013198_pt1 | contig 11757 bp, 13 predicted proteins | sample YL17G09_16_MG_FD_203696 | JGI IMG/M metagenome (GOLD analysis project Ga0315284, IMG submission 203696) | Sediment microbial communities from Yellowstone Lake, YNP, Wyoming, USA - YL17G09_16 | ecosystem: Environmental > Aquatic > Freshwater > Lake > Sediment | place: USA: Wyoming | collected... | reverse complement strand
CTATAGGGACTGCGTCAGAACTGATTTTATCTGTCTGCTTCTGCTTGTAAAAAACCTTTTCTTTTTTTCTCTTTTTGCTCATGAAAAACTTTCTTTGTCCCTTTCTCAGGTGGACATATTGATCATTGTGCCTTACTCCTGTTGAGATTCAAAAATGCTCAATTTTGCTAAACGGAGCTTCTGCAGCATAAATTGAAATAATGTCTTCATCGTCCCGAGACCGTACACAATACTGCGGCGTGGATTAATAGATGATGCTTCTTCGATGTAACGGCATGGCACCGGCAGATCGCCGATTCTGAATCCGAAATATACTGCTTGGAAAAGAAACTGTGAGTCAAAAACAAAATCATTCGAATTATTACGATAAGGAATTTTTTCAAGAACCTTTCTTGAGTATGCTCTGTATCCAGTATGCCACTCTGAGAGATTCTGACCTGTTGCCAGGTTTTCAATAATGGTAAGAAATCTGTTTGATATGTATTTATACAGAGGCATTCCTGATTGAAGGCACTCACTCCTTGTTCTCACACGAGAACCTAAAACGATATCACATATATCTTTCTCAATGATTTCTGCAAAGAGAGGAGCAAGACGGCTGTCATATTGATAATCAGGGTGAATCATGATGATTATATCTGCATTACGTTTCAGTGCCATATCATAGCAGGTTTTTTGATTTGCGCCGTACCCCATATTTTTCTCATGAGTGATGACAGTGAGTCCAAGGTTTTTTGCGATGGTGACTGTATCATCCTTGCTTGCATCGTCAACGAGTATTATCTCATCAGCAAACCCTTTAGGGATGTCCTTAACCGTTTTCTCCACTGTGAGCGCAGCATTATATGCAGGCATGACTACTATTACCTTTGATTTCGTAGCTGTTTATTTTCGGTTCTTCTGGCTTTCTGAGGGTATCCCACGATCTTCTGTTGTAAATATCCACCTTTAATAAATAATCCCCCCTCGGCCCCCTTTAGAAAAGTGGGGGGTATTCATCTATACAATTCCCAGTAGGTTCTTATTTTATGACATGTATTTCGAAAATTCAAGATGACGAATTGACTCATCGAAAGGTGATTTCGTTTATAATTTCCATGAGGCAACCGAGAAGTATTTCGTTTAGATTTTTACGTGAGGCAACAGGGATAAAGCTTCTGAAAGATATGCCTTAGGAGGGTTAAAAAGTTTAAATTCCATAATAAATACCCGTATCATGCACAACGCAATTCATCTCCCTGTGCTGGAAATATGATATAATCCATAATGGCTCAAAATGAATCAGACCTTTACCCTTATTTAGTTACCGACCTTTCTCCAAAAGATGCCCTTGTCATTGCCCCGCATCCTGATGATGAGTCTCTGGGATGTGGAGGGTCTATAGTAAAACACATAAAGGCCGGGAACAGGGTGAAGGTAATCTTTCTTACAGACGGTGATAAGGGAGATTTTGAGGGAAGGTTTGGTGAGAACTATGTGAGCATGAGAAGGCAATCTGCACATAAGGCTATGGAGGTCCTCGGTGTTCAGGACTACGAGTTTTGGGGTTATGAGGATAGAAATCTCCATTTAGCTGAGAAGGAGGTTATGGATAGATTACGTTCTACGATCGAGATGTTTTCTCCTTCGCTCATCTATGTGTCTTCACCATTTGAGGTACATCCTGACCATAGGACGTCATTTAAAGTTGTCTGGGAATTAAGAAAAAAAATAGAAATTACCGTAGCACTCTATGAAGTTTTGATGGCACTGTATCCCAATGTTTTAGTTGATATAACCGATGAAATGGAACAAAAGAAAAAGGCGATCGAGAGCTACGTTACTGAGGTATTTTATAATGACTATGTCACGAAGGTGGAAGGACTTAACAAATTCAGAACTGCTACTTTGCCCAAACATATTAAGTATGCAGAGGCTTTTATTTTACCTGAAAATAATGAACAATTTTTGGATTCGTTGCCATTAAAATTCTTATCAATATTTTCACAAACTTAATTAGAGGAACGCACCCCGGATCCAATATTGCCCCGCGTTCCTTTACGTTCTTCAGCTTTATCACGTTTTTGTTGCTGTTTTGAGTCTTTATCTTGTTTCACTTTTTCGCGAGAAACTTCAACAGTTGATTTTTTTGTCGCAGCTGTAGCTGGAGTGGATTTTTCAGTTTCTTTGGCAAGAGTCGCTCCTGTATCTCTAATCTTCGGGTGCGCCGAATCAAGGAGCTTTACTTCTATCCTGTCATCTCCTCTGACCATCACGACCATATCTTCCTGGACCTCTTTAAGAGTGAAACCACTCAGCGTATTTCCTAAACGGATGGTACTTTGTCTTTTCCCCCTCCCAGGGGTAGAGTAAGGAGCTTTTTTATCTTCCATATATGCTATCTTTAAATCATCTGTAATTAATGTCCCGTAGAGAATAAATTCAGGCTTGGGTTTTTGTTCGTCTTTTTTCTCCGGTATTTTCCTTTCAGGATGGAAGATGTTCTGCTCTGCGATAAGTGTGTATTCAAAAGCTGTGGGAATCTGTGTCTGTGCAGTACTTTCCTCTTTTTTATCCTCACCGCTCTGTTTTAATGCAGGTGGCTTATAGGCAACCTGCACGGTAAGCATTGGAAAGATAAGATAACTTGCAAAAAAGAGTATTACTGATATCAGAATGAGATTGAGCAAATTGATACTTTTTAACATCAGTTTTATCTGCACCCTATTTACCTCCATGTAAGGCAGATACATCTAATTTGAGCATAAGTTCCCTTGGGTCTTTGTAGTTTCTAATCCTTATGTCAAGCTCTTTCACTACGAGATAAGGAGTCCGTGTCTCGATGGAGTAAAGGACATCGCTCAGTGCTCTCGGATCAGGGATGACTGCATCTATACTGATATTGATCACTTTGAATTTTCCGAGTTCTTCAGGCTTTCCAACACGTTCACTGGATATCGTTCCACCTCTCTCCGTGATGATACCTTTTATAGTATCCTGAAGCGTTGCTGCTGCAAGGGAAGGTGTCTGACCCTCTACAAGTTTTGAGTCATCAGCCTTCCTCTCATCCTTTAATGAAGCAAGCTTTTTATTGAATTGAGGTCTTTCTGCGATAAGAGTAATATATTTTTCAAGGGTCTTTATCTTTATAGCTTGCTCTTCTTTAATAGATGATAACTCTGCCTGTATCTTTACATAACCATACTGATAACCGACGAGCACAATGAGTATAACCATGAAGGGTATTGTAATGAGCAGAGTCTTATTTCTTTTCACTTTTTCTCTTTTCTCCTTTACTTTTCTCTTGTTCATCCTTTTTAATACCCTCTATCTCCATCTTTATAATGAACCTATCAGAGTTCATCCGTGCATCTCTAAAAGTAGGGGATGCAAATGCAACCTTTTCGAAATATTTTGATGTCTCGAGCTTTGGCAGAAGCTCTGTTGCTGAGCTTGCATACCCTTCAATCTCCACTGTTGCTTCTGAGATCTTTACTCTTGTGAGCCATGCAGTCTTTGGAAGAATGATGGTGAGTTCTTTGATGATATTGAGTGTTATTGGTTTGTTTCCCTTGAAGTCGTGTATAGTAGAGATTTCATTACTCAGTCCATCAATTTCCTTCCTTATACCTTCAATCTTTTTGATGTCATCCTTTCTTACTGTGATCTGGCGATCAATCTCCTTTAGCCTTTTTCCCTCTATCTGAAGAGGGGCAATCATATAGAGAATCCACAGAGCTATGATTGTGCATATGAGGATTATGGTGAAAGTCATGGGTGTTTTTGATATCTCATGACGGCCTTTCTCAAGCAGATTTATCCCCTTTGCATTCGGCCACAACGATTCTAATATCCCCCCAATAGCAGCATAGGTAAGTTCTTCCTGCGGCTCTGAAAGCTTGATCTTTGTATCAGTCTCATTCAGTATCCTGACAGGGAGGCTCTGTAATTTCAGCATTTCTTTTAAAGTGGGATTACTATCTTTTAAAAGGGCCATAATCTGGGGTGACTTCCCCTCTTGTTTGGCCTCATTTAGTAAGGGTTCTATTTCTGTCATCATTGTTTCAATTTTTGATTTCTCATCTGTTGTGGGAAAACTTCCTGTGAAGGCATGAGTTATTAACCCATCAGAAAATAGAGCACCTTCATAACCGTCTTTTTTTATCTCCATGAAGATCGAAGTTTCTTTTTTATCCATATAATGGCAAAGAGTACCTATACATGAGAGATTCACTGTTACACGGGAAACGTGAATACCTTTTTCTCTGAGCGCGTTTACATATGGTGTTATTGAATCTGCTTTTGCTACAACAATCAAAAGGGTAAGTATTTTGCTGTTTTCCTTTAATACCCTGAAATCGTAGAATGCATCTTCAGGACTGAGAGGGGTCAATCTGTCAAGCTCGTAGGAGACTACGTCTGAGAGATTTTCTTTTACAGTAGATGGAAACTCTACGGTCTTGATAATAGCCCATGCCTTTGGGATGCTCAGGGTTACATCTGTTTTTGCGATTCCAAAGTCGCTCATGGTTAAGGCTACTGAGGAGGCAAGTCCTTCCGGCTGTGGATACCTTTCCTGATCCATCGGATATTTTCTGGATTTTCTTATCTTCATCTGTGATAGAAATCTTGAGCCATAGGCAATAGACAAGCTGCCTTTATCAATTGAAACGCACAGATTTTTCTTTGGCGCTATGATATCATCAGCGATACTGAAAGTAAGAATCCTCTGCAAAGGGTTCCACATCTCCTTCAGTTTCATAGCTGAATCAGAGGCAATTGATACTAATTTTTTAATGGCTATTGTCCCTGTCATTGTGTTATGTGTGATGGGCTCTTGTAATAAACATATCTGAATTTATTGTTCGTCTCAAGGATAACCGTTGCCTTGATAGCATAGCCTGCCTTTCCACTCCCTTTATAACCAACTGACTCAATGGTATATGTGGTTGTCCCTCCTGTAATGATATACGGTGCCATAGAGATGTAGCTTCCGCCAAGAATCCCTTGAATTTCCTGTACCCCCATTATCTCTTTACTCTGCCTGTAAGTTATTATCCCATCTGCAATTTCAGGCGTCATGCCCGGAATTGTCATGAGAACCTCCTTTGCTGCTGCATTAACATTAATCTGGCTGCTCATAGAATTGACTGTGAGAAAGTCAATGATACCTTTTTTTTCACCACTTCCATAAAGTATCTCAGGCTTTATTCCCTTGACCAGTAAGAGTTCCTCCAAGGTGTCAAAATTTGCATTCTTTGCTTTATAAGGAATGGGCAGAGACATGTAGTAATCGCTCTCAGCACCATGAAGTCTGTGAAGGTCGTCAGGGTCTTTCCAGTCCATTATGGAATCTACAATTGTATCTACCTCTTCTGCCTGGACTCCTACGTTCAGCAAAAGATTTTTTAATATTATATCAGATACTGAGTTTATGTTCACATGCCCTGCTTCGTCCATAATTCTGATCGTGTAGTATCCATCTCCCATCTGGACAGTGTAAGGCGTTCCATCAATTTTCCATATCTCACTACCTTCAACAGAAAAAAATTGATTTCTGTAAAAGAGTTCCATTATACCTCTTTCTATTCCTGCTTCTGCAAGGAATTTCTTTTCCATCCCTTCCTTGAAGACTAATGTGGCATGCGACTCTGTTCTTGCCATATAGGAAAATGAAAACACAATGACCATCAAAATAGTCAGAACCCACAATACTAGAAGAAGGGCAATTCCTCTCTCTGACGCTGCAATATCCCTTATCCCTTTATGTCTTTTATGTCTCTGTGATTCTTGTATTTTTGTCATCGTTGTTTTTTGGATTTTTCTCTCTTTTCCTGCTTTTCTTGTATTCTATTTTCTGCAGATGATTTTTTGCCTGTTGATTTTGTGGCTATCTGCGACATAGTTCCTTGCACTCTTACTGGAATAATCATAGAAAAGTCCTTTGTTTTATTAATGATATGTAATCTGACCTTTTCCGGTATCGTTGTATCATCTGTCCATTGCTCAATCCATTTCCCCTGTTCTTCTGTAGGGTCTCTATAAAAATATTCGAAATATATCTTATCAAAGGCATCAAAGAGCTTTGCATCTCTTTTTTCCTCAATGCCCACAATATTTTCAGATGCATATAACACCTGCTTTCCCTGGTCTCCGGATTCGACTCTGTAAGTAACAATTACATAACCTTTCTGTCCACCCCAGATGGAATAGTTTGTTGAAAATTGCAAGGATTCCCTGTCACCTTTAAAGAAGTATTTTTTAACACCATCTTCATCATAAGTGAGCGGGATTTCTGACTGGATCTGGGATTCTACGATATTCAGCGATGCTTTAATCCTTTCAAGGGACTCTATTTTTTTTTCTCCTGAATCTACGGAACGGACACCGAGTCTCATTGCACCAACAGTAATGATGACAATAATCCCGAGTAAGGTAATAGAGATTATTAATTCAAGAAGGGTGAACCCCAGAGAATTTATCGTTGATGTTCGGCTGTTCCTTGAACTATTCATCTTATATCTTTTTTTCTATCACTTTCATTGACTTGAGGGTGAGTGACCTCTCCTTCGTGTCTTTTATCCAGCGGATTATCAAATTTATTTCTAAAAGCCTTACCTGCAGATTTTCTGTCCTGTCTTTCACGGTATCATAGATCGAGACATCTATCCTGTAACCGTCATCTGTTGTCTCACTCCAGGACTTCTCTGAGATATCCTGGTCATCCAATACGTCTCTCATCTTTGCCTCTGCCTTAATGATAGCGGAAACATAGTCCTCTGAGGCAGCTATAGCCCTTAAATTGGCTGAAAAGAGCTGCAGCACAACAGTTATCGCAATACCTAATAGTGCAATGGCAACAAGCACCTCAAGAAGGGTAAAGCCCCTAATCCCCCCACCCCCCCCTTTAGTAAAGAGGGGGGTGGGGGGATTTTCCATTAAAAATTTGAAATTAGAAATACTCATCCTCCATTACCTATTACTATTTTATCACCACTGACCCAACTACAGGATCCATCTGTATGCTCACTGCCCGTTTGTTGTTCGAAAGTACAATCTTGCCACCCTCAACGTTGCCAGTTGTATGAAATACAATCAGGTATTTTCCGTTAAGCTTCTCTCCTGAAAATGGATCTATTACCTTAATATATATATCAGACGGGATACTCTTACTCATACGGCCCTCTATCCCGTAATTTTTCGAGTCAAGGTCTATTGTTATTGTTTGTTTTTCGCCAGCTATCTGGGCAAGAGACCGTGCATACTTGATGGCTGCAGACATCTCTCTGACTGTTGCATTGAGTCTGTTCGAAGGCATAGTGTTTGCAAAAAAGACAGTAGAGATGCTGAGTATGAGCATAATGAGGAATAACACAATTATTAACTCCAGAAGGGTGAAGCCATTGTTTTTAAGATTCATATTGATTTATTTGTCATTGCGAGGTCGTTTCGACCGTGGCAATCTTAATAGACATGTATTGGCAAAACCATGAGATTGCTTCGCTTCGCTCGCAATGACAATTTTCTACTTCTATTTTTGATTTACTTTTCACCGTTAAAATGGCAGTGCTGTGATGCTGAATATGGCCATGAGCATTGAGATAACGATAAAACCAATAATCAGGCCCATCGTAAGAATCATGACAGGCTCGAGAAGGCCTATAAATCTCTTTATCGCTTCCTTCAAGCTTTTCTCGTATGTGGATGCTACTTTTAGCAACATGGTATCCAGCTGACCCGTCTCTTCTCCGACCTTAATCATAGACAGGGCAAGTGGTGGAAATACGTTTGTATTCGTTAAGGGAACTGCTATACCTTTTCCCTCCTTTGCACCCTTTGAAACGTCGTCAATAACAGAAGCAATAACCTGATTGTTTATGACATCCTTTGCATTATTCAACGCCTGGAGGAGAGGTACTCCGCTTTTGAGGAGTGTGCCAAGGGTTCTGCAGAATCGTGCAGTTTCGAGCTTTCTTATAACGTCTCCCATTACTTTGAGCTTGAAGCTATCCCATTTGTATCTGCCGGTACCAGATTTTATAGAGTGCTTAAAAATAAGCCATCCTGTTATAAACAATGAGAGGACAATCCACCAGTATGACTTCAGGTTGTTGCTGAAAGCAAGGAGGATTTGTGTCGGAAGTGGCAAAGAGCCTCCAAGCTCTGCAAATAGTACAGTAAATTTAGGAAGCACATACGTTAAGAGAACGATTATTGATACGCCACCGGTTACGATGAGAATAGTAGGATATATCATTGCTGAAAATACATGTTCCTTTAATTCCTTTCTGGATTCAAGAAATTCATTCAGTTTGTCCAACACCACATCCAGCACGCCTCCAGCCTCACCAGCCCTTATCATGTTTATATAAATCTTTGGAAATACCTCAGGATGCCTTTGCAGTGCGTCAGAAAACGAGCTCCCTTCTCTAATGGATTTTAGAATGGATTGAATTATGCTCTTCATCTCTTTGTTTTCAGATATCCCTGAGAGGATGTTGAGGCTTCTGTCGATAGGCACCCCGGAACTTAAAAGTGCAGAAAGCTCTGTGGTAAATGTCAAAAGGTCGCCCTTTGCTGACCTTAAGGTGAATCTCTTTTTTATTCCTTCCTTTGGGGCAGCAACATTCAGGGGAATGACACCGGTATTTTTCAGTCTTTCGATTGCAGCCTTTTCATCTGCTGCATCGATAACTCCTTCCACAATTGTACCTTCCATCGTGGTTGCCCTGTAGGAAAAGATCACCTATGCCTCCTGTGGTATCCTGAAGAACTCATGTGCTATTGTTTTACTGGTGTTCTTCTCCTTTATCACCTCTGCCCTCGATTATCCTGTCACACAAAAGGAATCTTCTGAAACTCTTTACAATTCAAGCAGGAGAAGCTCTATTAACTATTGATAATTATAACATAGGTATAAACGATTGGTATACAATATGAGGTAAAGTCATTGCCTCAGTCTGGTATAATAAAAGCAAAAGTTGTTCAATAAGAGGATTAATAGATGAAATGATGTTTGATTATCAGAATTGTAATGCCTGATGGTTACTTTTTCCCGAGGAGGTAAAATGGAAATTACAGAGGATAAAAGCATCGCCTTTCAGAGTCTTGAGAAGAAAATTCAGAAAAGTATTGATGTAATCTTAGAGACGGAGAAGAGGTTTGGCAGAGAGGGGATTGCTCTCACGTGGACTGGTGGAAAGGACTCAACAACGCTTCTTCACCTTGTGAAAAACGCATACAATGGCACTATCCCTTTCAGAGTATTCAACATAGATACTTCAGTGAAATTTAAGGAGATTTACGAGTTCAGGGATAGGCTCTCAAAAGAATGGAATATAAATCTAATCATTTTGAGACATCCAAATCCACAGGAGGTAATAAAAACCGCAAAGGACCATGCTGAATGCTGCTTTCTTCTGAAAACACAGGTGCTGGAGAAGGGTGTCAAAGAATATTCTGTTAAGGCACTCCTTACAGCCATACGATGGGATGAACACCCAGCCCGTGCCGAAGAGAAGTACTTTTCTCAAAGAGAAAACCATCTCAGGGTGAATCCAATATTGCATTTCATGGAAAGAGACATATGGGAATATATTAAGAAGAATGATGTTCCCTATTGTGAGCTGTATAAAAAAGGGTACAGGAGCCTTGGTTGTGAACCCTGTACATCAATAATGTCTGAATCCGGTCCGGAAAGAGGAGGAAGGGCACTCGACAAGGAAGAAATCATGGAGAGACTGAGAGAACTTGGGTATTTTTAGTTATCCTCCTTCGTTTTTTTAAGAAAGATAAACTTGATGAACGACCATATAATATGGCACAACGGGTATGTGAACAGGGAAGACAGAAACAGGCTCAATAAGCATAAAAGTGGTCTTGTGATGTTCACAGGATTTCCGGCATCTGGTAAGTCCACCATAGCTCATACCATAGAGAGAGAACTCTTTAAGCAAGGAATACGAACATATGTTCTTGATGGTGACAATGTTCGGCATGGATTGAATGCAGATCTCGGTTTCAGCCGTGATGACAGAAAAGAAAACCTTCGCAGAATAACCGAGCTTTCAAAATTGTTTGTGGATGCAGGAGTCATTGTGCTTGCTGCCTTCATATTTCCCTACAGAGAAGATAGAGCATTTATGAGAAAAAAATTTGAAGGTGACAACTTCTTTGAACTGTATATAAAATGTTCTGTTGAAGAATGTGAAAAGAGAGATCCCAAAGGACAATACAAAAAGGCTCGCCTGGGCATTATTCAAGGCTTTACAGGAATATCTTCTCATTATGAAGAGCCAGAAAATCCTGACTTAGTTATTGATACGGGGATATTAGATTTAGAAAGTTCAGTGAAACGAATTCTGGAGTTTCTTGACCATTCAGGGTGCACGTCCTTTGCATAAACTATTTAGTTGAAGAAATGAAAATGAAAATATCTAAAGTAAAACGCCTGTTAAAACGTCAATTAAAAAGTGAATTAAAAAGGCATCCCATACTCAATATGGCAATATCATATATACCATCATATTTTAGTGGTCTCAGAAGTAAAAAACTATTTGATGAGATAAAAACATATTGTGTGTTTATTGGACATCCAAGAAGCGGACATTCTTTAGTTGGTGTTTTAATTGATGCACATCCAGATGCGATCATGTCACATGAATTAGATGCTATGGAGTATGTTAAGGCAGGATTCAGCAGAGACCAGATTTATTCTATGATAATAAAGAGGTCAAAAACATTTGCAGAACAAGGAAGAAAACGAGGGGGGTATTTATATATAGTTCCCAATCAATGGCAAGGCAGATTTAGAAAATTATTAGTGATAGGGGATAAAAAGGGAGCAGGCTCAGCTACTAAATTTGGAATTGATACAACGCTGTTCAATAAATTCCAAAAATTAATTAATATTAATATTAAATTTATTCATGTCATTCGAAATCCTTATGATACTATTAGTTCTATCTGTAAACGATATAGTGACAGAAAAAGAAGAGAACCAGATATAAGCGAAATTATCAACAAATATTTTTTACGCTGCGAATATATAATGAATTTAAAAAAGCAAATAGATACTTCTGCACTCCTGGATATAAAACATGAATCGCTTATCAAGAATTCCAAAGATAACGTAGCTAAAATTTGTCGTTTCTTAGGGTTGGAAGTATTAGAAGACTATGTAGGAGACTGTGCGAGTATAATTTTCACAAAACCGCACAAAAGCCGTTATGAATTGGAATGGACAGATGAGCTTATTGATATCGTGAAAAACAGGATGACAGATTTTCCATTTTTACAAGGTTATTCTTTTGAGGAATAACCTGACGAATCCGGGAGACCGAAAGAAGAGCTAAAGCAGATAAGATTATTTTGATTTTGATAACCTGCGGTCTTGCCGCAGAATTATTCATTAAAGATATTCTCTTACGTAACTACTGAGTTAGGAAATGGAAATGAAGAAACATAGATTGGAACGTAAAATGAAACGTAAAATGAAACGTCAAAAGGGAAAGTATTCCATACTCAATTTAGTAATATCATATATACCGTCATATTTTAGTGGTCTCAGAAATAAAAAACTATTTGATGAGATAAAAACATATTGTATGTTTATCGGATATCCAAGAAGTGGACATACGTTAGTTGGTGCATTAATTGATGCACATCCAGATGCGATCATGTCACATGAATTAGATGCTATGGAGTATGTTAAGGCAGGATTCAGCAGAGACCAGATTTATTCTATGATAATAAAGAGGTCAAAAACATTTGCAGAAC
>Ga0315284_10013197_pt1 | contig 11757 bp, 11 predicted proteins | sample YL17G09_16_MG_FD_203696 | JGI IMG/M metagenome (GOLD analysis project Ga0315284, IMG submission 203696) | Sediment microbial communities from Yellowstone Lake, YNP, Wyoming, USA - YL17G09_16 | ecosystem: Environmental > Aquatic > Freshwater > Lake > Sediment | place: USA: Wyoming | collected... | reverse complement strand
GCAAAACGTCATCGACACCGTAAAATCGATTAAGAGCAATTACAACATCGACGTCATCGCCGGCAACATCGCAACCGGCGAGGCGGCTAAAGACCTTATCGAAGCCGGCGCAAACGCAGTTAAGGTCGGAATCGGCCCCGGCGCAATATGCACCACTCGGATAATCTCAGGCGCCGGTATGCCGCAGGTCTCGGCCATATTGAATTGCGTCGCCGTTGCGGATAAACACAACATCCCCGTTATCGCCGACGGCGGGGTTCGCCACTCCGGCGACATTACCAAGGCGATTGCAGCAGGCGCCTCCAGCGTGATGATTGGCTCGATGTTCGCGGGGCTTAAGGAAAGCCCGGGACAAGTGGTCATCTACAAGGGCAGGCAGTTCAAGGAATACAGGGGTATGGGTTCTCTCGGTGCGATGATAAAGGGTTCAGCCGACAGGTATGGCCAGAAAGCCGCCTCTGCCAAAGAAAAATTAGTGCCGGAAGGCGTCGAAGGTCGTGTCCCGTATCGCGGGTCGCTCGGCGACTTTGTGTATCAGCTCGTCGGCGGCCTCAGGGCCGGAATGGGCTACTGCGGGGCAGGGAACATCGAAGAGCTAAGGACCAGGACGCGGTTTGTCCGGGCAAGCGCCGCCTCGGTCAGCGAGTCGCACCCCCACGACGTCCAGATAACAAAAGAAGCGCCCAACTACTCCGCAGTCGAACCTCTTGAGGACTAAACACTCAATCGGTTAGCCCCCAGGTTTACCTCGCCGAAGGCGGGCCTGCCTGGGGGTGCAATCGCGAGGATTTCTTAAATTTTCCCCGCCTCCGGCGGACACTTCTCAAATCTTAAATCGACGCTCTGCGTCGTCCTGAGCAAACTTGTCCTGAGTGCAATCGAAGGAGTCGAAGGACCTGTTCTCAAATCTGAGATTCTTTCTCCCCTCTCCCCTCCTCTACTGCTCTAATCTCTCGCGAAGCGCCCTGCACGCTTTTGCCCAACAAGCGCTTTATACATTTGTTTTAAACAACTGTTTGAGTCCAGAATTAAGTCCTTGGCCCAAAAGAAGTTACAGTAAAAAGCCGCAGGCGATAATCCGTAAGTCCCGACGAATAAAGTAGTTAGATTGATTTTTCACCACGAAGGACACGAAGGGCATGGAGTTTTTTCATCGCAGATTACGCTGATTTTGAGCGACGCGGATTTATCGGGGGGTTACTTATTTCCTTTTTATTTATAAAGGCGTTTGAGAAAACAGTTGACTGTCCCTAATTTCTCCGAAAAATGCGATTTATGAATTTTATTTATTTAAAGTAACTATTCTGAATCTTCTTGCTAACTCTAGTTCCTCCAATTCGCCATTAGATATTCGTTCGCATGTTTCATTATCAATACTCATAAGTGATTTAGGCGTATTATTTTTTTCTCTATACTCAATGACTATATTTTTTGAATGGGTCGCGAACCAAAAAGGAAATAAGAACTGACTCGCATGTGCTATCCTTTGGCGCATATCTAAGTCAGACACATCCCTTATTATAAGTTTTGCTTCCTCTATATTTTTATTAATTTCTACGACTTCAAAACCTTGAGATGCCAATCCTATTGTAAGATTAAGAAACTTTGATTCCTCCCGTGGTTCTTTTTCAGGAAATGTCGCAAATTTTATTATGTCTTGGTTGTTATCTATATAAAAAAATGTATAAACTAATCTTAAAACACAATATACGTTGACTATCATTCGTACTGCGTCAACCATTTCATTTTTAGACAATTCTATCTGTTTAAGATTATTCCCTCTTCCATACATACAAACCATTTTATCATCTTTTATCTTTGCAGAATGATGATAGGCTATATTCCGCCATTGACTTAAACTGATATTCCATGGTGGTGGTGCAAATAGCTCTGCACAATTGCTTCTTTTGATCAATTCGGTCACAACCTGGCCTAAGTCCATTTCTTTCACACTGTTTAATTCACTTAATCCGCAGCTAATCCTCACTTGACAAAGAAATGCTTTCAGGAAGGGTCTTGTTAATCCTTCTATAATCTCTCCTACATTCTTTAAACATTCGTGTAAAGCATCCTCCAATTCTAACTTATTTTTGTCTACTTCAAGATTTGCAACGCTCCAGAATTTTATTTCAGTTTCGGCAATGGAGTTGAGGAAAAATGCACATGATTCAAAACAATCTTTCTTATTTTTGTTTTTTGCTGATCGATATGTCTCTAGGCATTTTTTAAACTTCTCAAATAAAAAATTGTTCCTTCGTATTTTAACCAAAAGTACACTGTCGCTCATAAGACAGTCTATCGCAAACTTTTCAAGCATTTGTCTATTATCAAAATATGGTTCTAATAATTCAATGACAGATTTCTTTGTCTCCTCCGGTTTAATTCCAGCTTTCACCATTTCTAGGAAATTAGTTTGCTCATTTATAGCGGATATGATCTTATCGTACTTACTCATACTCTTAACTCAATTAAAATAAAAAATAGTAAGGAATTTGGAGACACCATACTTATTACCTTATTTATAAAGTCGTTTGCCGGGCGGCAATGTTGACGGACAAAGGTGCTTTTCCCGGCCTTAAATCGGCATTATACCGCCAAACCCACTATAAATCCTCCCGCGTTTACTGTCAAATACAAATAGCTGATAGCGTATAGTGAATAATCCGTGACACGGAGCGAAGCGAAGTGCCCGCTTCGGAAAATCTGTGTTCAACCCGTTAGATGGCGGCTTTGCCTATCTCACGGGTTAAATCCGCGGTTAAAAAACCTTCGTGCTTCTTCCTTTCCTTCGTGTTAAAATAAAAATTATTAAAACTTAGTGTCTTAGTGTCTTAGTGGCAAATAATTTTGAAAACATGAACCACGAAACTATCGCAATTTTGGACTTCGGCAGCCAATACATCCAGCTCATCGCCAGGCGCGTCCGTGAGCACAATGTTTTCTCGCAAATTGTCCCGGCAAACACCCCGGCAAAGCTGCTGGCAAAAGAAAACCTCAAAGGCATAATACTCTCCGGCGGCCCCGCCAGCGTCTATGACAAAGACGCGATAAAATGCGACGAGAAAATCTTCGACCTGGGCGTGCCGATACTGGGAATTTGCTACGGCATGCAGCTCGGCTGTCATATTCTCGGCGCAAAGGTCGTCCCCGCTCAAAACAGGGAGTTCGGCAGAACAAATCTCACCATCACCCGCAAAACAGGCCTCTTCGCAAACCTCCCCGATTCCACAACCGTATGGGCAAGCCACGGCGACCAGATTGAGGACGCCGGACACTATTTCCTAAAGCTCGCTCACACAAAAACCTGCCCCTTCGCCGCCGTAAAACACAAAAAAAAGAAATTCTTCGGCGTCCAGTTCCACCCGGAGGTTTCGCACACGCCCAAAGGCCCGATTATCCTGAAAAATTTCCTTTATCGCCTCTGCGGCTGCTCCGGCGACTGGAAAATGAGCGACTTTGTCGGTCAAACCGTAAAGAATATTCAAAAGCAGGTGGGAAATCATACCGCTCGCCTCGGCATAGCCGAAGGCGAAGCCAGGGTAATTTGCGGCCTCAGCGGCGGCGTCGATTCCTCCGTAACGGCCGCCCTTCTCCACAAGGCCGTAGGCGACCGGCTTGTGTGCATATTCGTCGATAACGGCCTTCTTCGCAAAAACGAACGCGAAGAGGTCATCTCCACCTTCCGCGACCACTTCCACATCGACCTGCGCGTAGTTGACTGGTCAAAACAATTCCTCGACAGGTTGGCCGGCGTTGCCGACCCCCAGCAAAAGCGAAAAATCATCGGTGCAGAATTCATCGCCGCCTTCAGGTCCGAGGCCTCTAAAATCCCAAATGCCAAATTCCTCGCCCAGGGAACGTTATACCCGGACGTCATCGAGTCCGGCGCCAAAGACGGTAACCCCGCGGCGAATATAAAGCTGCACCATAACGTCGGCGGATTGCCCAAAGAGCTTGGTTTCGAGTTAGTCGAGCCATTAAGGGACCTCTTCAAAGACGAAGTTCGAGTCGTCGGAGAATATCTCGGCCTGCCCGAAGATACCGTATGGCGGCATCCGTTCCCGGGGCCGGGACTGGCGGTCAGAATCCTCGGCGAGGTTACGCCGCAGCAGCTCGAAATACTGCGGGCCGCCGACGAAATACTCATACACGAAATAAAGTCGGCGGGGCTTTACAGAAAAATCTCGCAGGCGCTGGCCATACTTTTGCCTGTGCAGACCGTAGGCGTTATGGGCGACGGCCGCACCTTCGAAAACGTCATCGCCATCCGCGCGGTCGAAACGCCCGATTTTATGACCGCCGATTTTTCGCACATACCGTATGAGGTGCTGGGGCTGATTGCCAGCAGAATCATAAACGAGGTCCGCGGTGTCAATCGTGTGGTTTACGATATCTCAAGCAAACCCCCCGCGACGATTGAATGGGAGTGACGATGGAACAGACCCGTGCAAAATATCGATTCTTCCTGCTTGCTGCAATTATCTTTCCGGGCACGGCGCATGCAAACCAGGACCCTAATTTCTATACGTTCGCATCGAGGGTCGTTGATGAATTTCCCGCGACGTTCATTTCGGACGCCAATGCGACATTCACAAATTCGACTAATCTGGCTGCGTTACTGCTGGCGGGCGGGGCAAGTATCGTTATGCACAATACCGACGCCGACAAAAACCTCAACGATAACTTCAACCGCCATCGCGCATTCAACGACACCAGCGACAAATTTTTCGATTATGCCGGAAATCCCGGTATCCACCTTGGGGGAAGCGCTGTTTGGTATCTCCTTAGCCAGGCAAACCGCGACGAGCTGAACCAGGAGAGGGCATGGACGATGCTCAGCGCCCTGGCAATAACAGATACGGTAACGTTTGGCTTAAAAGCAATCGTAAATACCGAAAGGCCCAACGGCGGTAGATTCTCCTTCCCAAGCGCACATACGGCCAGCTCGTTCTGCGCCGCATCAGTGCTCGATGAGTTCTATGGCCCGGCGATTGGTGTGCCCGCATATATCGGCGCCGCTATGGTCGGCTGGCGAATGATGGATTCCGGCGACCACTGGGCATCCGACGTCCTCTTCGGCTCAACGCTCGGCTATATCGTCGGCCACTCCGTCGCCGCGAAACACAAACAACTCGAAATCGCCGGCTTCAAAGTTGAGCCGATGATGGCCTTCGGCGCTCGTCCCGCAACGGGAATTGCTCTTGTAAAAAGATTTTAAGATTGCGTATCTCGTTTCACGAACGTCGTGCGATGTTTTTAACCCGCCATAGGCGGCTTACCTACGCTACGGTCAGTTTTTTGTGTGAATGAGCACACTGACGCAGGTAAAGATTTACCAGGTTTTGATAAGGGATTCCGGTTTCTTCGGCCATTTGCTTGAAATACTCAATCACATCGACCCCAAGACGCAGCGTAACCTGCTTTTTGAGGGTATTCGCGTAGGGATTCCGCCGGCCCTTCATTTTTGAAAAATCGTATTCTTTTCTCATAGTTCACCTCTGGCAAATTCGCCTTTTTCCTTCGTTGTCGCCTTCCTTGCGGAAATAATCCTGATTTGCCTTCCTTGTTTGTCAAAGCAATATGAAACAACCAACAGCCGTAGTCGGCAGTCAAACCCCAGCATCAGAAACCTGTCTTCATCAGCCGAATGGTCGGGGTCGAAGAACTCTTTGGCATTCTCATCAAAGAAGACCGTCGAGGCGTCTTCAAAGGAAACCCCGTGCTTTTTGAGGTTCTGTGCCGCCTTTCGGTCGTCCCAGGAAAACGTTATCTTTCCCATAATTATACTATATTGCTTTCGGCATTATAGTTCAAGCAAATTAATGTTTTAGGCAAATAAATCTCGCCCGCCAGAAGAATGGCGGGTAAAAGCCGATAAACGGCATCGGCAATCAAACACTTGTTTCATACAAGTGTTTCATACATTTGTTTGAAACGTTTGTTTCATACAGTTGTTGGGCAAAAGCGCGCATGTCGAAAACCCTTAGAAACCGACTTTTTCAAAAAATTTACTATTCCTTTTCCCATAAGCACTTAAGCGCCTTTTACACCCCTTTTTCCCATCAGGAAATCCCTTAGTTTTCGTCAAAAGCGCGCAAGTTCGCGCCATATACGGAGGGACCTCGGGGGTTCCTCCGTAGTTATGAGTTTTGAGTTCGTAGTTCGTAGCAGAAACAATGAACAAATGGATCCCCGACTGCGGTTCCTACGAAGCTGGAGTCGAGGACAAGGGAGAGAGATTATGAAGGTCAATTTAACAATTGGGATACCGGATTGGTTGGACAGGATATGTACGTGGCCGGTGATGGTCTATCGCAGGCACAAGTATGGTTATTCCTATCGAAAAATTTATCTGGGCGAAGGTGAATGGACAATTCTTGACCAGCAGGATTACTACCGTCTTAACAATTTCAAATGGTTCCTTACCGGCCGCCTGTATAAGTTCTATGCCGCTCGAACCATTAAAGTTGACGGCAGGACAAAAATTACCCGTATGCACAGGGACATTATGAATCCCCCCGATAATCTTCTGGTTGACCACCAGAATAGCGATGGCCTCGACAATCGTAGGCAAAATCTTCGCCTCGCAACCAAATCCCAGAATGGGTGTAACAGCAGAAAAAGAAAAAACACCTCCTCGATATATATCGGTGTTCATTTACGTAAAAAACAAGGCCGATGGGAAGCAGAAATTACGCACAATAGCAAAAAAATGTGGCTTGGCTCCTTCGACAACGAAATCGACGCCGCAAGGGCATACGACCGGGCAGCCATTAAGTACCATGGTGAATTTGCCCGGCTAAATTTCTCGGAGTGAAACGAAGATCCCCGAGAGATGCTTCTTTGGCTTAGAACAGGGAACCTACTTTGTTCGGCTCATTATTTCAATGCGAATACGTTCTTGAGTTCTGCCTCTATCATCTTGTGAATCTTGCACACCGGACATTTCTTTGCCCATTTGGGTATGGATGGTTTGTTTTTGTTTTTTTTCGGTTTAAATCGATGAAAGGCCAAGCACTCAAGTTTGGGTGTTTGACTTGCCTGGGATGTGGAATAAATGTCGATTCGCGTAATTCCATTAAACCAACATCCCGAAAAGTGATTTTGCGGTCGGCCCTTTCCCTTCAGTGTCCTGCCGACATATTCTGCTCTACGGCCTTTCCAGAAAACGTAAATACAGTTCTTATATGGGATGTTCTTGGTGAACCATTTATCAAAATGATCTCTCTTATCCGTGCGGTTCCACCCTTTGTTTCTTGTGCATTGCCATTGCTTCTTCTTATCAATAGTCGCTTTGAATTCTCTCTTGGCTAAGTCACTCGCCAGACATTTCGTCGCGAGCAGTTTTAACCGCTTGATCACTTTGCGTCGCCGGTTTTTATTAAAGACCTTTGGCTTGGTCTTGATTCCCTTGTCTACAACTTTACGCAACCACGAGGTTCTGCGTTCAAAGAGACCATCGAGTTCTCGATGAAACTGTACTGCTGCGTATTTGCTCATAATCTATCCTTCATCCAATAATGATCCGTCTGTAAAACGGGAAACGCAGACTGTTTCTGCCAGTATAAGAAGTTCCCGTTCTTTCTTCAATGTTCGTCGAATCTCTTTCGTTTCAACGAACCCTTCAAAATATACACTGTTCCTCTTTACATAGCGTGACCTTAGGAGCGCATAGTGAATCCTATTGTTAGCCGATTTATTTTTTTATTCCCGCACACTTAGCTAAAAAAACTATGTGTGCTAATGTTATATACACCATGTGCTCAGCGTTTTCTTTTGTAACATTATTAGTCTTTTTGGGACCACGCCCATGAGCATCACTAAGTTTATTGCGTATGGATCCAACCGCTTCGAATGCAGGGCAATAAAAAGATGGGAACAAATTATTATCGCGGCAAATACCAATTAATTTTGCACATGTGTCTGTATCAGGACCATAATTCCAACCCTTAAAATCTATTATTGTTTTCAGAACACTTTCAAATGCAGATCCACAAAGAGTAATTGCATCCTCATAATCACCATTTCGCAATGACGTAAGCGATTTAAGCATTTCGGAATTAGCAACTTGAAAACGAGAATCAGATAATAATTCTATAGAAGGTTGAACAATCTCTTGGTGTATTAACTGATTACTCTTTTCGATGATACGTGGATATTCATATTCAATGACAGTTCCTGTGCGCTTTCTACCAAACAGACTTGTTTCCTTTATAGACTCATGTTCTATGAAAGACGTTAATTCAAATCCAATACCATATTCATTAAATATTCTGTTAATTTCATCAACACCAGTTTGAGAACCAGTGTATACATTTTGCTGAAAGCACAATTCGATAAAATCTAGTGCTTGCTCGAGATTACAGCAATAGAAATGCTCAATCGTTGGATTATCACTTCGACGAGCGGCTGTATAACTAGATTGGCACAAAAAACCATACTCTTTGAAAAGTATTTTACCTACATCATCAAGTAACTTCCCAAAACCTCCATGAGGCTCATAACAGAGATCTGGAAATACTGCTAATATCCTAGTGCGAACAACCTCAGGTATATCGTAAATCAATTCTTTAGGAGGCTGCTTCTTACGCTTCGAAAATAATTCCATATTTGTATTCCTAGCTGACGTAATACTATCCACCACTTCCGACTTCGTCCCGATAAACGACATCGTGACTACGCCGGACAAGATTTGTCAGCAATTTAGTTTAGGGGAAACGCATTGTCAAGTTGGATTCCCTGTGGCCTCTGCGTTCTCGGTGGCGGATTAAATCGACATTCGACAATCGCAAATCGAAAATCCTTTATGCCGTCGTGGTTGCAGTTATATCGACGGTAATTTCTGAACATACTTCCGTGCGGTCTCGGTAATTGCTTTCCAGTCGCCTTTTTCGACGAATTCTTTTGGCACAACCGAATCGCCCACGCCGATTGCGCAGCAGAGCGGAGTCCCGCTTTTCGGGGCGCAGCAGAGCGGAGTCCCGTTTCCCGGGGCTATGCAGCCGGCGGAAAAGAAATCGGCGATATTTTCGGGACGCACGCCCCCTACCGCGACAAAATCCACGTCGTCGATTGGCCCTCGCAATTGCTTTATGTAATCGACGCCGATGGCGGCAGCGGGAAATATCTTGACCATTTTTGCGCCGTGTCGTTTTGCGGTAAGTATTTCGGTGGCCGTGGCAGCACCGGGTAGAATCGCGACATCGTGTTTCACGCAATAATCAATAACATCCGTATTGGTATCGGGCGCAATCATAAATTCCGCACCTGCTTTGAGCGCCCTTTCGCACAACTGGGTCGTTATTACAGTCCCCGCGCCGACGCACATCCTGTCATCCATTTTCTCGCGGAGCATTTCTATCATTTCGAAAACGCCTTCGGTGTTGCAGGTTACTTCTAACATCTTTATGCCGCCTGCGAGGAGCGCCTCAGCGATATTGATTATCTTGGCTTTCTCGACGCCGCGAGCAATGGCTACTATCTTTTCCCTGCGTATCATTTCGTAAATTAGCTCCGCCTTCATATTAACAAACTATAACTTACCAATCCGCCGGATAAAACGATAAAGTTCTCAGGATAGAACCGTCGATGCAGCTTTTACGGGGAAGCCATTGAAATATAAGAGGGAGACGGATTATGCAGGTCGAAAAAATAAACGCACACATGCCGCAGGGATTGGGATTAGAGAAGGTCAATCGCCGCGAAACGCCAGGGGAACCTCAAAACGCTGAAACCTTACCGGACGTTGAGCAGCCGGCTGGAGACAATAACGTTGATGACAATGCCAAAGGCGTCCTGCGATTGTTGCAGGAAGGCCATTTCAAGGGCGTCGCCGACATTCGTCTGAGAATTAACTTCCAGGATGAGCTGGCCGCGATAGAAGGGTCGCAGCTTAGCGCGGCCGCCGGCCAAAATTCAGCGTCTCTCACGGAATCGGTCGGACCGGGCCTTCAGGCGATTGTGGATTCCGGCCAAATCACGCAGGAGCAGGCAGACCAGGCAATCAATGACTTAGACCTGCGAATCAACGATACAATTGATTCTTTTTTAAGCGGCGATATTCAGTCAAAAGACGGCCTTTCCTCGGAACTGAAAACCTGCTTCGACGCCTTTGTCGCATTCTTATCAGGGGCGGCAAATGCCCCGGCACCGGCGGATACTGAACCTGAGACGCTCGAGGGAGATATTGAGCCGCCGGCGACCGAACCGCCCGTAACCGAACCCCTCGCAACCGAACCACCCGCAACCGAACCGCAGCAGCAGGATACCCAAAGTGAATTGAACGGTTTTGTCGAAGAAATGACTGCCGCCTTCGATACCGTCCTTACGAATTTTATAAATGCCCTCGGTGAAGTGAAAGTTTTGCCGGAATTGTCTCCCCCGAATGGCAACGGCGTCGCATATCAGAAATTCCTCGAAATCTACAACCAACTTTATGGCCTGACCCCCGAACCGGTGCCTGACCAAACCCCCTCTCTCGACGCCGTAACATAACATTCATAAACCAAGAACGGTTGGTCTCTGGGCAAAGACGGCGCCTGCGACACAAGCGGTCATAAGGCCCGCCAGAGTTGCGGCGATAAGCGCCCGAAGAGCGACCTTTGCGATATCGCCCGTCTTCGAGGGCGCAAGAACTGGTGGGGTCCTTCGATTGCACTCCCCCGATTACGACATTCGAGGGCAGGCAGGGCAGGTAAACCCCACCCTATTAGGATTCACAGGCGAGTTTACCGAAGAACTTGTCTCAGGACAAGACCCCGGCTGTATCCTGGTTGGGCCAGCGCAGGTTTCTACAAACCGGCTTCCGCCGGGTTCTTCACCTTTTTGCCGGTTCCAATTTCAATGCAGGAAACGTCCTATAATAGCAGCTATATCGTGGCTGAAGTTGGCTGTTTTAAGTGCAACCACCGATAAAAGACGCGGTTTTTGACCTGAAATGGGCCGGGCGGAATATATTTTTTTATGCTTGACAAGAGCATAGTCCGACAGTTAAATTAGGACAATGAGGCAATTTGGATAGGCCGGTAGGGAACAGACGTAATAAAGAGGAGAGTGTGACTATGAAGGAGCTATTCACAACAGGGGAAGTGGCGGATATTTGCAGGGTAAGCCAGCAGACTATAATCCGGTGCTTCGATGCCGGCCGGCTGGAGGGGTTTCGCGTGCCCGGGTCACGTTTCAGGAGGATACCACGCGACAGCTTGATGAAGTTTATGAAGGACAACGGCATCCCCCTGGATGGGCTGGAGTCGGGCAAGAAGAAGGTCTTAGTCGTCGATGATGATGCTGAAATCGTCGATTTGTTAGTGGAAGTGCTGTCGCGTGACGGCAGGTTCGAGGTCAAAACAGCGGCCAGCGGATACGAGGCGGGGATCCAAACCCAGCGGTTCAGGCCCGATTGTATATTGCTCGATTATATGCTGCCGGACGTTAATGGTAACGTGGTGTGCCATACCATCAGAAAAAACCCCGAGTTCGAGAATATCAAAATCATCATTGTAAGCGGGGTCATAAAGCAGGATGAGATAGACCAGCTTTTGAAATCGGGCGCTCAGGATTTCATCAAGAAGCCGTTTGAGATAAGCGACTTAATCAACAGGATTTGCAATACTCTCGAGATACTGCAAAAGACCGCGTAGTCACGCCCGGCGGAACGCTTTTGTGCCGCCGACTATCACAACAGCAGCGGTAACTAAATTAGGTGAGGATGGGTCGTATGCCGGGACAAAATCCGGATAGTTTAAGCGCCCGCAGGGT
>Ga0315284_10013196_pt1 | contig 11757 bp, 6 predicted proteins | sample YL17G09_16_MG_FD_203696 | JGI IMG/M metagenome (GOLD analysis project Ga0315284, IMG submission 203696) | Sediment microbial communities from Yellowstone Lake, YNP, Wyoming, USA - YL17G09_16 | ecosystem: Environmental > Aquatic > Freshwater > Lake > Sediment | place: USA: Wyoming | collected... | reverse complement strand
CAGTAATTACAAATGTACCATTAGCCGCTATATTTCCAGTAACTCCGAAAATAGTAACTGTTTGTCCAGTAGTTAAAGCATTTGCCACTGAAGTGGTAATCTGAATAGGTGTTGCATTAGTAGCTGCAGTGACAGTGCGAGATGTGGTTTCATCTGTGCTAATTATAAAATCACCAAAATTTGCCCTTCCATTTCTTAAATAAGGCGCGGTTCCCATAAATCTTGCGTTGAAACTAAATGGAAAAATAGGGGTTGAGCCTAATGCAATATCAGTAGTAACTCCTCCCCATATTTCGATTGGAAGAATTTCAGTAGTAGTGGTAAATGGGCTGTCGCCAGCATTTGCTGATAACATTGGATTTGTTGCCGAAGTTCCATCTAAATTAGCCCAACTTGTTAATGCGCAAAATTCTGGTACTCCGCCCATGATAGCAGATCCTACATTTGTCGTAGTGCCGGTTCTTAATCTAATAGTGCCAAAATCTGCTATTGATGCTCCACCATAACAAAATAATCTTTCACTATTAGTTGTTGGAGTAGGAACAGGCTCATTGCTAGGAATTCCAAATACTACTAATCCATTAAGGCTTGCAGCTGGTAAGTTAGTGCTTCTAGTGTAAATGCATACGGACTGTCCAAGATCATCTCCCACGATTGACATACGAGAAGGGGTTGTAGGCATGCCGGCACCGACAATTGAATTTAGATAGGTTGCATTTACCATCGGATTAATATCTAAATATTCTGCGATGTTTGTAATCGCGCTGCCCGCAGGAAAATCTCCGGCTGAGTTTCCACCGTATCCCATTGTAATAGAAATATATGGAAGATTGCCTGGTGAAGGTTCAACAGCTAATCTTACCTGCCATCCCGATGCATGTGGACTCTGTAAAATAACTCTACTATTTGCTGCCGCTGCGCCACCGTTATATCCATTAAGAACTACTGTGCCTCCGGCTCCGACGCCATTACCGACCGAACCATTTAAAGAAAATCGAACAGAATCTACTTGTGTTATAGTCCAATTACCATTAGCATTAGTATTAGTTGTATGACCAGCAATAGTAACTTTCTGTCCAGTTACTAATGTATGTTCAAATCCAACATTCAAAAAAATTACGATAGGTGTTGTATTAGTAGAGGAAGTTATAATAAAGCCGGTTGAGCCGAAGTTTCCCGCTAAAAATCTTGAAAGATAGCCTGAAGCGACCGTTTCTGTTTCGTATAGCCACCAGTCTATTGTTCCTGTTTCCGAAGGTGGAATTTCTGTAGAACGATAATCAATTGTATACCTATTGTTAGGTATATCAACAGTACTTATTTTAAAACAACCAGAATTTTTAGTTGGATAACGCGCACTTTTAAGAACTAGCATTTTTCCAGCGTCCCCGGCTATTACAGTTCTTTTAGCTAATGGAATAGAAACTACATAAGATCCTACACCAGAATTAATACTGGTCCCATATCCATCGGCAACCAAACCAGATGCATGCTGAAATCCTGTTGTCATAGTGCCAGTATTAGCATTATAAGTTCCATTACCAAAAGATCCATATAATGTAACTTGTGTTGAATTTATAACATTAACTTTCCAAGTACCATTTACTCCAGTATTGCCGGTTCCACCTAAAATGGAAACGACATAACCATCTATTAGCCCATGAGCAGACGCTGTAGTAATTTGAATAGGAATGGTGTTTGTTGCCGCAGTAACGGTAAGGGATTTTATATTAGTATTATCAATATTCCAGCTAGTTTCTCCAACTACTGAATACCCTAAAATTTTACGTAAAAAAACAGATAATTGGTATATAAAATTAACGTGCAGTCTGCTATTGAAAGCGGCACTTACTCCACCACCATTGTTTGGCTGAATTTGATATCCTGTGGTGACAGGATTATAATCTCTTGAAATAAATGTTGTCATTTTATGTGCCTAATGGTAAAAGATTATATGGCAAAATAGCACCATCCCATGGCCACAAAGTACCATTTCCCATGTGTATAAATTCTCCATTATTACCTACCAAAGTAAAAGCTGGAAAAATATTACTGGTAAATGCTATTTGATTTAATTTTGCTCTAGTAAGACAATACTGCCCAGCTGAAGAAATAGTAGAAATAATTGCTTCAGAATAAATTATTTTACCGGCTCTACTTTGGGTGGCAAGAAAAGAAGCCATATTAGGTCCAATAGTGTAGCTTGTTCCAGTAACTCCATCACCAACGAAATTTTTTGTCATTAATTGACAAGTTCTAGTTAAAGTATCGGTTCCTACCATAGCAAAACTGGTGCTATGAGAATCGGTAACAGCAGTGCTTAAAAGCTGATTTCCTCCAGCCATTATTGTTAATGGGTTTGGATCTTGTGCCAAGGTATTAATTCTTTGCGGAACTATAACATAAAAATATGATCCGGTAGTAGTTGGGGCAACATTGGGTGATTTAATATGACCCATAAAGAAATTTTTATCTGCAATTAAAGTAATATATCCATTTACATTTGAAGTTGTTGTAGTAAAAGATGTTGTAGTGGGAGTTCTTTCCGTTATAGTTGTTCCAGTAAAAGCTGATCCAGTCCAAGTTCCAGTTGGTGAGCCAACAATACCAAATGTGCCAAACGCGTTCGCCCCGCCCCTTAAGAAAAATTGAAATTGACTATTGGCTTGTCCGGTATTAATTGTTGAAGCCCCAGATAAAGTGCCTACAAAATAATTTGCATTAGCTATTGCTAATTGAGAGGCTGCAACAACATCAATAACTCTATAATTAAGCGCAGACCTAGATCTTAAATTATTTTTAAGCGTAGTAATATCTGGCGTTCCACCACTAAATGGCGATAGCATTAATTGCGTGCTAGAGGGAACATTAATTATTCTATAAATAGAATTATCTGTGCTGTCATATCCATCTGTGCCAGTACCGCCAGGCGCAGTAGATGTTGACCAAATAGTAATATGTTTACCAATCATGCTGATACTAAAACTGGCAGATAGTGATGTAAAATTAACGCCTAAATCAGATGTGACGCCATCATTTCCAGTAGCAAGAACCGTAGTTCCTTCAAAGAAGTTGGTTGGAGCGCTTGTTGGTGTAGTTGGCATTCCACCTGGAGTAGTTAATGCACTAGTTCCATTAACACAATATCCCCAAAATTCATAGCAAAATCTCATAAAGATAGGGATATCTCTGCCATTAGTTCCTGTGGTATATTGTAATCCTCTTAGGTATTTTCTAGCCATAATGTTTCCTTATTGTATCCATCTTGCCACAATAACTATGTTAGTTAATGAGTTGCCGCTGGGAGGAGTTTTGTAAATATCTCTCTCTGTATTTGGAGGAGTTCGTCCCGGCACGGGATCAAATAATTCGGGGCGACCAGTAATATTTTCAGAGATTACCCAAACTTCGTAGGTGCTAGTAAGCGGATTCCATCCCTTTAATTTATAGTAAATAGTTTGATCTTTTGGATGATCAATTACTGAATTAATATCTACCACATCTAATGCTAAATTAGTAGATATTGGAGTTTTTCCCCAATTAGAGCTATATCCTATATATGGTGTTTCAGTATTTGATCCTAATGATTGCATACTGAGTCCTCCCCAATTAGACGCATAGCCCGAATATGGTATTTCAGAAGTTCCGCCAGCGGTGGTTAACATATCGAATCCGCCCCAGTTGAGAAATCCGCCTTGAAGTATTCCTCCAAAAATATTAGTCGAATATGTTTCGCTGTAGCCATCCCAATGCCCGGCGCCATTATCTCCAGTATAACTACCAAAAACAAAATTATCATAAAAATTTACTGGGTTTGCTATAGTCATTTATTTTATGGGGTTGTTGCAGGACCGTTCCACATCATGAAGAGACCTCTTCGTGTGTGTTGCCAATCCTTATTAACATCAGTAGTTAATGAAAAGTTTCCAAAATTAGCCCTACCTATTTTAATAAATGGTATTGTTCCAAGAAGTCTTGGCTCAAATGGAAATACGCTTGTGCCGAAAGCATGTGATGGTATTGTGCCAGCCATTATTTCTATTGGCAATAATTCTGTTGAAGAAGTAAATGGACAATCTCCAGCTTGTGCATTAAAAATTGGGCTAGTATATTGATTAGCTCCTGTTACAACATTCCATAAAGAAACCGCGCACGATATCGGAACTTTAAAAATTGAAGAGGCTATTCCGGTTAATGGCGCTTGTTGATAATTTCCACCGCGAAAACCAATATCATTAAGATAATTTCCATTATTTGATCCATTAGTTGAGCCTAAAACATATAATCTAGATACATCATTTAAAGGAAGTGGAAGTGGTTCATTATCCGGTATTCCAAAAGAAACAAAACAAGAGTTTGGCGCAGTAACATCTCCTACCCTTCTAAAAAATAAAGAGACGGATTGTCCAGTATCATCTCCAATCATAGTAATTCTATATTGCGCGGAGATACCCGATGGCTCTCCAAAACCAACTGTACTACCGAAGTAATTAGTACTATCTGCAGTATTATAATATAATGCGGTATGTAAATGATCGCCTCCGATCGCAAAATCGCCATACCCATCACCTCCAAACCCAGGGGCGCAAGTAATGGTAGCACATGTCTGACCGAGTGTAGAAGCATCTAGCGAGCTTTCATTACAAATTCTTACTTGCCAACCAGTAGAGTGTGGACTTTGTAATATTATTCTGGCAATAGCAGATGTGCTACCATTGCCCCTATATCCTATACCAGAATTGGGTGTAGGCACTGTGCCACTTGTACTTATAAGTGGCGCATTTCCATCTGCCGTATATAAATACCATTGAATAGAATCGGTAGCCTCTATGGGCGGGCTATCAGCAGATCTATAATCAATAATATATCTATTAAGATTAGTTACTGAACCTCCAGTTGACATAATTCCGCTACCACCAGAACAGCCATTGAAAGATGTTGCTGTAACTGATGAATATGTAACTATTGAAGCAGTATTATTAATAAAATTATTATTAACCGCATTACCTGTTGACATAGTTCCAGTACCACCAGTACAGCTTGTAAAAGATGTTCCCGTAAAACTAGAATAAGTAACTACCTGTACTCCAGTGCTTGTTGTTACATATATTGTACCACTTGAAGGAAATCCCGTTGTAGATGCTACGTTAATTGTTGTCTGGGGTAAACTTAATCCGTTGGAGCCTACGGCAATAGTAGTTGAAGCAGCAGTATTTACATAAATAGTTCCGCTGCCTGGAAATCCAGTTGTAGATACCACGTTAATTATGCCTGTAGGTAGAGATACGCCATTAGAGCCTGATGTAATTGTGGTATTATTTCCTATATTTCTTCCAGTGATTAAAAATGCTCCAGAATTATGTTTTGGATTTGCAGTACTTTTAAGAACTAATATCCTACCAATATCGCTGGCACTTACCGCCCTAAAATCAGGCGGCACGGATACTTCATAAATAAATCCACCCCCAAAATTAATACCAGCTTTACTTCCAACAGGAAATGACGGCGTCGCAGCAGCTGGAGTAGTATCTGCAGTTGCAATGAGTAAAGATAAAGTTGATGTTGATACAGTATTAATATTATAATTAGTACTACCTATATGAGAATAGCCTAATACTCTACGTAAAAAAATAGCCGTCATATAACCATGAATTCCACCTCTAGATGGATTGGTGGTTGCCGCTGCGCTCCCAACAGTCTGTGTAAGATAGTCTCTATTAAGATAAATAGTCATTGTATTCCTTTAGAATGGATATAACGTAAAAGGTAAAACTGTTTTATCCCATGGCAATGCTATACCATTATAAAATTGCATAAAATCTCCGCCCGAATCAAATCTGCTAAATACTGGTAAAACAGTACTGGTAAATCTAACTCTTCTTAATTTAACTCTGGCTAATGAAAATTGACCAGTTATGCCGGGCAAACATAGTATTGCTTTAGATGCCAGAACGTGTACATTTGAATATGGACCCAATGCTATTCTAAAATCTGTTAAACTTAATCCACATAAATTTGTAATTCCGGAGCCGCCGCTACCTCCAAAATCTGCATTACCATCACCTGCCGTAGCTTTAACTAATGTTCTATATGCCCTAACATTATTAGTAGGGGTATCAGTGGGATGAGTTGCCATCGTAAATCCACCGCCATATCCATTCGTAGATTGTGATGATTGAAATCTGGGAAATGGAGTAGAAGCTAAATTTTGATCATATCCCATTAATAATAGTGTTATTGGATTTGGATCTTGTGCTAAAGTATATAATCTTTCTGGTATCTCTAAATGAAACATCCAAGCACCATATGTATTACTATTTGTTTGATTTTGAAATGTTCCAATTAGAAAATCTTTATCACCAGTAAGGGTAAAATTAACGTTTCCAGTGCTTGCATTTGGCATCTGAGCATTTCCATTACTGGAAGTAAAAACAATCGTGCCATCTGTAAAAGCAGATCCATTCCATGTGCCAGCTGGAGATAGTTGCGCATTCATAATTGTATTAGTTGTTGCTATAGTAAATTTTACTTGTGAATTCGCTTGCCCCGTATTTATTCCGGTTGGATCAAGTTGCATAACAAAATAATTTCCATCCGAAGTGGCTGTGGCGGCAGTTTGCAAATCAATAACTCTATAATTAATGGCAGCTCTAGATGTTACCGAAGGCTTGTATCCATCGGGGGTGCTTGGCGTTCCGCCACTGTTAATATTAATTATAATATTGCTTGGAGAAATGTAATTAATAATATTATAAATAGAATCTTCTGAGCTGCCAGATCCGGATTTCCACATTACTAATTGTTTTCCAACCATTGATTGCAAAAATGGTGTGGTAGATTGAGCATAAAAATTAGTGTATCCATCATATCTAAATATAGTTGTGGCGTTAGTATAACCATCCGATCCTGAAGCTAATAAGCTAGTACCTCCATTAAAATTTGCTGGCATGGTGGTTGGAGTGATGGTTGCAAACCCGCCCGGATTAGTAAGCGAAGCTCCGCCATTAATGCAGAATCCCCAAAATTCATACATCATTTTCATCATGTGAGAAACTCGTGTGGCACCGCCATTGGTACTACATGTTAATGTTCTTAAAAATTTAATTGCCATTATTTTTATGCCTTATGGTATTAGATTTGGACCATTCCATGGAATATATATTCCTCTTCTAAGATGTTGATATGATCTTGCCGCATCTGTAGTTGGGGAAAAATCTCCAAAATTAGCTCTCCCTGACCTAAGATGTGGAATAGTTCCCATAGCGTGCGGCGCGATAGGCAAAACATCTCTAGAGGATGTATCAAGTGGATATCGCCAATTAGATAATGTTCCTGACATTAAATCTATTGGCAATAATTCTGTACTACTAACGAAAGGATTATCTGCTCCAAAACTATCAGCCATAGGGCTGGCTCCTTGAACATTACCGGTAATATATGTCCAGAAAGAAGTGCCACACATAGCGGGTACGCCAAAAGTGGCGGATGACATTCCTTGAGAAGCAGTCGCGGGAGTTGCGTTAAATACATTAGCTATTTGTAAGCTTCCATCATTGCCGCGCTGTCCTTGATTATCTCCATTTCCTGAAGTTAGGCTTGAGGCGCTTAATCCAGTACCAATACAAAAAAGTCTAGCAGCGTTATATGTAGGAACTGGCATTGGCTCATTTTCTGCCAAACCAAAAGTTATAATATAAGAATTGGGGCTTGTTGTGATGCCCGATAAGTTTGGCATCCTACGACAATACATGGTAACTCCTTGTCCAGTATCATCGCCCACTATAGTTATTCTGTATTGCATGGTGCCGCCATACACAGATGAACTATCTCCATAACCTATTGCACATCCTACATAGGCAAGGTCTGATGAATTATAAAACATAGGTGCATGAAAATGTTGCCCGCCCACTGGAAAATCTCCCACTGCATTTCCTCCAAAACCTGGAGAAACTGTTTGTTGCGCAATAAGACCTATGCCAGAGTTGCCGGCGTTCGTCGCCCAGCCCGGAGAGAACGCATATGTCGTGAATGCAGCGCCGCCATTCCAATCATTTAAAGTTTCGCAACATATTCTAGCTTGCCATCCAAGTGCGTTTGGACTCTGAAGCATAATTCTTGGAGTTGCTGAGTTACCATCACCACGATACTCTGCGGCAGTTTTAGTATTAGGATTTCCATATATAGGACCACTAGATTCGGTGGCGTACAAATACCAAATTAAAGTATCTGCAGCTTCTGCGGGTGGTGGTTCGCCTAAAGTTCTATAATCTATAATATAAGAATTTGTAGATACATCAATTCCCATAATTTTAAATATTCCAGAATTAAAAGTAGGGTAAGCATTACTTTTAAGAACTATTAATCTATTAATATCGCTCACGGAAACTACTCTAATTCCTGCCGGAATAGAAACGTGATATAATTTTGTTGCGCCCAAATTAATTCCAGCTTTATTTCCAGGAGGAAATGTAGGTGCTGATGTAGGGGTGGTATCTCCGGTAGCAATTAGTAGAGTGCCTACAGCATTAATTGGATAATTAGTGTCACCTATATAAGAATATCCAAGCACCCTTCTCATAAATATAGTAAGTAAATAAGAATAAATATAAGGTCTTAAAGTTCCCGCATTGTTATAATTTAAAGTTAAATAGTCTCGTAATATATGTATTGCCATATTTCCTCTTTATGATCCAAATATTAATAATTGAGTTGGAATTATAGTGTTATCCCACGGCCAGGCGATGCCGTTAGTTGCAACGCTAATATTGAAGTTAGAGATGTTTGGCGCTATACTATCTCGCATTTGAATCCACTCACCATTTAAACCAATTCTATGATGTTTAGGCACAGATGTTCCTGTAAATTTAACTGTTCTTAATTTTACTCTAGCAAGACAATATTGATTAGCTATACCAGGAAGACATAATACTCCATCAGAGGTTGGAAGAGTTCCATCTATAGAATTAAATGTTATTCTAAAATCAGTTAATTTTTCACCAAATACATCTCTTTCATTAACACCATTATATGTTGTTCCATCACCTCGCATTGCTTTGACTAATGTTCTATAAGACCTGGCAGTTACTGTATCGGAAGAGTGAGTTCTCATTACCCATCCACCTCCATAGCTTGCCGTTGTACTAGTTGTCATTAATGAGTTTGTGCTGGAGTTTATTCCGTTTGGTCCTGACTGAATTAAGATTGCTATTGGGTGTAAATCTTGATTTTGTGGATATAATCTTTTTGGTATTTCAAAATGCCAATTTGATTGAAAATTATTATTAGCAACATCTTGCTCTCTAATATGATTAATAAAAAATGTTTTATCTGCAATGCATGTTACTGCAGTTTGTCCAGCAGTAAATCCGCCCACTGTGGCTGTAGCTTGCGAATAAATTGCAGTATATCCATCAACTTGAAATCCATTATAAGCAGTTCCGCTTGGACCTGTGTATGTACCATTGCCAACAGATCCATTTAAAGAAAATGTTGTTGGGGTAATAACGGTTACTATCCAATTACCATTAGTTGCGGTATTTCCGGTTACACCATTTATTGTAACTGATTGTCCGTTAGCAAATGAATGTGTTGCGCTTGTAACTACTATTGGCGTAGCATTAGTTGCTCCAGAGATGCTGATTGCAGTTCCATTCCATGATCCTGTTCCTGATAAGCCGACTCCTATAGAAGAGCTATTATCAATTCCAAGATTAACAAATTGAATTTGAGAGTTGGCTTGTCCAGGATTTATTGAGCTTGCGTCAGTTTCAAGTACTAAAAATGATCCGTTCATTCCAGTAAATGCCGCGCCAGTTACCATATCTACAACTCTATAATTTACCGATGTTCTACTTGTCATAGAAGGATGCTTGGTGGTTACGTTGGGAGTTCCGCCAGTATTTATATTAATTAGAATTTGATTGCTGGAAATATATTGAGTAATTACATAAATTGAATCTTCTGAGCTATTGGAACCAGCTTTCCATATTACAAGCGCTTTGCCTACCATAGATGGTGTAAATGGCGTTGTGGATTGAGCTGTAAATACACAATCTCCACTAAATAAATTTCCAGTTACTACTGGGTGAGACCCATCAGATCCAGAAGCCATTAAGCTAGTACCTGCTGTAAAATTAGTTGGCATACTAACGCCATTATTAGCGGCAAATCCACCAGGAACAGTTAATGAGGAGGTTCCATTAACACAAAACCCCCAAAATTCATAAGCCCACTTAAGTCTCCAGGCAAATCCGAGACCAGAGCCATTAGCATTTGGATAGATCATTCCGCGTATAAATTTCATTCCCATTTTGGCTCCATCAAACTCTATTAGTAAATATATCTAAATATTCAGCGATTACACCATCCAGGTATCTAATATTTCAACTGCAGAATATGGACCACTACAAGGGAAAGCTGGTGCATTTGCTAAAGAAATTTGAGTATCTATCCAAACTACAGGAGTTGGTGTAACGCACGAAGTATCATATGCTCTTAATTTATAATATTGTGTAAGCGTGGATAGATTAAGTGGTAAAGCCCCAACTTTATAAATATTTTTAAAATAAGATAAAGGTCTAACAACATTAGCAACTCTAATATCTTGAATAGAATAATTAGCCTCTTCTTTAGTTGCAGAAGATGTAACCAGATATAATGGCGTTGCTCCAATTACCCAAGAACCTGGGGCAGATAAGGTCGGAGTAAAAATTAATCTTGTGCCTGCTGCTGGAATAGTGGTAGCATTATTAAAAATAGTGCTTTTGCCACCAGCAGCACTTTGAATTCCTATAGATCCGGTAATTGTGGCAGTAGATGTATCATAAATTACTTCAAAAATAGTTGAGTTTTCAAATAATCTAATTTCATAATTTAAAGTGGTTGCGGCACCAAATGGTCTGTTGCGCCACTCTATATTAAAAACTCTATTAGGTGCCGTACCAGTTGTCGATGTAAAAATACCAAATGCACCGGAACTAGTATCTTCGTCTTTTTGAAATACAGATACTGTTATTCCAAATGATGCATTTGGAATTATCCAGTTAAATCCCTGAGTTGCTTGACCAAATTCTATAAATCCATTAGAGGAAACATTAGCACTACTAAATGTTGCGCCATAAATAGTAAAATTAAATGGTAAAGCAACGGTAGTCATTACTTCATCGCCATGATTTCCTATATCTGTTGTTCCTGGAACATAAGTTCCAGTAGATGATGTTATACTATAATTAACATCTTGATATGTTATGAAAGATGAGGTGGCAGCAGTTGATAATAATTGAGTAACACCGCTCGTATATGTCATCAATTGACACCCATTAAGATATGTTCTAATGGCAGTCCCATCGTGAGTTAATCCGACATGAGCCCATTGATGTAATGGTAATTGAAAATCACTTATTAATATACTAGTTTGTGAAGTAATTCCATTAGCTATGGCAAAATTTAAATCTTTACCAGCATTTGTGGCGGCGTGACTCATTTCAACTGCCCAAAATGGAGATGCAAAAGTATTGGTCGTGGCATGATCTCTAAATAATTTTCCAATAAGGTGAGTAATTCCAGTAATGGGCGCTCTTAAATTAATCCAACAAGATAAGCTAAATGGTGGCTGTGGATTTATACCACTAGCTCCAAATATATAATTTCTAGTCGCAGAAGATCCTGTTGGAAAGTTTCCGCTTCCTGGTATAAATAAGCAGTTATCATTAAAATTACCAGTGCCAGTTCTAATTACAGTTCCACTAACTGTAAGAT
>Ga0315284_10013195_pt1 | contig 11758 bp, 9 predicted proteins | sample YL17G09_16_MG_FD_203696 | JGI IMG/M metagenome (GOLD analysis project Ga0315284, IMG submission 203696) | Sediment microbial communities from Yellowstone Lake, YNP, Wyoming, USA - YL17G09_16 | ecosystem: Environmental > Aquatic > Freshwater > Lake > Sediment | place: USA: Wyoming | collected... | reverse complement strand
ACCCCCACAACCGGCAGTATTGTACCTCTCGCCGAAGACTTTCCCGAAAGTTTTGTCACGCCCATCCTGCGTCCCATGACGCAGGCGATTGCATACGAAAACCCGCTTGTGCTATAGTGTATTGCTTCGGGTACGTGCATCCTGCGGGGACGTTCAGTCACCAACAAAGGGAGCGGCAAAGTTGCCTGCCATGTCGCATCGGCTAGGGGCCCTTGTCCTGGCAACCGTGCTGGCCGGAGCGGCGTCGGCGGAGAACTGGCCGCAGTTCCGAGGCCCGGACCGCAGCGCCATCTCCAAGGAGACGGGATTGCTCCGCAAGTGGCCCGAGGGCGGGCCGAAGGTGCTCTGGACGGTGGAGGCATGCCAGGGGTACGCAGGCGCCGCCATTCACAGCGGGCGCGTCTACTTCAACGACTACGACCCGAAGGCGTCAGAATGGCTGGTTCGTTGCCTTTCGCTGACGGACGGCAAGGAACTCTGGCGATTCAAGGAGCCCAAGGAGATTCGCCCGAACCACCTCATCACGCGGACCGTCCCGGCCGTGGATGAGAAGTACGTCTTTTCCATGGACCAGAAGTGCGGGTTCCACTGCTTTGACGCGCAGACCAACAAGGAACTCTGGCGCAAGAACCTGGTCGAGGAGTACAAGACCAGGATCCCGGCATGGTACAACGGTCAGTGCCCGCTGATCGAGAAGGATCGCGTTGTCATAGCTCCTGGCGGCGACGCATTGATGGTGGCGCTGGACAAGGCGACGGGCAAGCCCATTTGGCAGACCCCGAACCCGGAGGGGTGGCCGATGTCGCACTCGTCCGTGATGCCGGCGGAACTGGGTGGCGTGAAGCAGTATCTTTACTGCACGCTCAAAGGTCTGCTTGGCGTCTCGGCGGCCGACGGCAAATTGCTGTGGTCGTTCCCCTGGAAGTTCAATGTGGCTGTCGCGCCGTCGCCGCTGGCAATCGGGGACGATCGGGTTTTCATGACCAGTCTCTATAACGCCGACAGCGTCATGATCCGGGTGAAGCGCGAGGGCGAGCGGTTTACGGCCGAGAAGATGTTCAGCCTTTCCTCGTCCGACTGGAACTCGGAGGTCCATACACCGGTGCTGTACAAGGACCACCTGTTTGCGGTCGGTAAGAAGAAGCGGGGGCTGTTCACCTGCCTTGATCTGAACGGCAAGGTCGTCTGGACAAGCGAGGGCAAGGCATCGTTCGGGCTGGGCAGTTTCTTGCTGGCCGACGGGATGTTCTTCGTACTGGACGGCGACAGCGGCATGCTGCGCCTGCTCGAGGCGAGCACGAGCGAGTACAAGGAACTGGCGAGCTCGCAGGTCTTGAGCGGCCAGGAAGTCTGGGCCCCCATGGCCTTGTCGGACGGAAAGCTGGTGCTCCGGGATGCGAGCAAGATGGTGTGTATTGAGGTAGGCGGAGGAAAGCCGGATACGCGAGAAGGCGGGACCGCGGCGAAATGAAGACGATGCCTGTGGGCTTTCGTCCGGTCTGCCGGTTTTCCGCCGCGAGACCTTGACCGGTGGCTGCAATGCAATACCGACAGGTACTGGTGATGGGCGGCAGAGGCTTCAGGCCGGAGCAGTTCACGGAGTCTCTGCGCGGCGTTTGCGTCGACCGGGCGGGTCTGGTCTACGCGGCGGGGGATTCTGAGGTCAAGGTCTTCGACGCACAGGGCAGGCTGGTTCGGCGTTGGAAGACGGAGAAGCCGGGATACTGCGTCGCGCTCTCCGATCACAAGACCGTGCACGTCGGCCAGGCCGGCCAGGTCCAGCAACACGACGAGGACGGCAAATTGCTCGCCACGCTCCGCGACGGCGAGCGGCTTGGGCTTGTGACGTCGGTCGGGCTGAGCGGTGAGCATGTGCTGCTGGCGGACGCGACGCACCGCTGTATCCGCCGCTACGACAAGGATGGGAAGCTGCTGAACGACATCGGCGCGGACAACAATACAAGGGGGTTCCTGATACCCAACGGGCACCTGGACTTCGCCCTGGACGGCAAGGGGGTCATCCATGCGGCCAACCCTGGCAAGTACCGCATCGAGCGATACACGCCGGCGGGTGAACTGCTGGGGCATTTCGGCAGGTTCGGCGCGCGCAACGTCGAGGACTTTCCCGGCTGCTGCAACCCCACGAATGTGGCGCTGACGGCGCAAGGCTTGGTCGTGGTGACCGAAAAGGCCCCCGCCCGGGCGAAGACCTACGACGCGGGCGGCAAGCTCCTGGCGTTTATCGGGCCGGAGGCCTTCGATCAGAACTGCAAGAACATGGACGTGGCGGTTGATTCACGGGGCCGGCTGTACATCGTCGACACGGCCCGTTTGCAGATCGATGTATTCGCGCTGGACGAATCGGCCCCGGCATCGGGCCCGACGGCGGCGACGAAGAGGATTCCCTGATCATGGCGCGGAGAGTGACACGGCGACAACTGCTCGCGCACGCGGGACGGGGCGCGGGGCTACTCGGTGCGGGCGGGGCCGTCGCGTACTTGGCCCGCAAGGCGGGCGCCGCCGACGTCTGGCAGATCGACCCAACAAAGTGCATCGACATCCGGCTCGGAGCGACCGGCGTGCCGGTCTGCGAGAGCTGCGCGACGACGTGCGTGCTGCCGCTCTCAGCCGTTCGAGCCGTCAACGATTATGCCAAGTGCGGGCGGTGTTGCATTTGTCCGGCGTACTATGACGTGACGAGCGAAGTGGGGCCCGACGGGCTGCCTACCCGGAAGCTCTGCCCGCGAGACGCGATCCAGCGGACGCCGATCGGGAAGGTGGACCCAAGCGACCCGCTCAACAACTTCTATGAATACGTCATCGATGAGTCGCTGTGCAACGGGTGCGGGCGCTGCGTGATGAACTGCAAGGAGCCGGCGGGCCTGGGGTCGATCCGGCTTGAGGTTCGCCACAACCTTTGCCTTAACTGCAACCGCTGCACCATCTCGGAGGCATGCCCGGAGAGCGCCTATATACGTAAGCCCGCCCGTAGCACCGGAGGGTCGGGTGCACCGACATGAGTGGCGGGACCAGATGGGTGTGGCTCACGACCGATGGATCCCCGGGAAACCGAGAGGTCGTTTTTTGAGAGGTTGGACCTGGCTGCTATTGGCGTTCCTGGCGACGGCACTTGTGATGCCGGCGTCTGTGTATTCCATCGACTACCAGAGGCCGGTGGAGGCGGCGCCGAACGCGAAGGACATCGGCGGCGGATACGTGACGCCGGCCGTTCAGCGGCCGCTGCCGCGCGCGGCATGGTGGGGCGCGGTCGACGCGGCCTTGCTGCTGGCGGCGCTCGGTGCGTCGACCTGGATTGTCCTGGCACGCCGCAGCCGCACATGGCTCGTCGCGCTCACGATCGGGTGCCTCCTCTACTTCGGGTTCTACCGGAAGGGCTGTATTTGTCCGATCGGAGCGATCCAGAACGTCACGGTTGCCCTGACCGATCCGACTTACGCCATTCCGCACGTCGCGATCGCGTTCTTCTTCCTGCCGCTGGCGGCGGCGCTGCTTTTCGGGCGGGCGTTTTGCGGCGGGGTATGTCCACTTGGCGGCATCCAGGAGTTGGTCGTGCTCAGGCCATTGCGGGTGCCGCGCCGGATGGACAAGGCCCTTGCATGCCTGAAGTACGTCTATCTGATCGCTGCCGTGTGGTATGCCGCAAGGCCGGCGGAGAACCGTGATTTCATCATCTGCCGCTTCGACCCGTTCGTGGGGTTGTTTCGGCGGACGGGCTCGGCGGAGATGCTCATGGCTGGTGGCGCGCTGCTTGTGCTGGGGATGTTCGTCGGTCGCGCGTATTGTCGTTACCTGTGCCCGTACGGGGCACTGCTGGCCATGCTTTCGCGGTTCTCCTGGCGGAACGTGACTATCACCCCGGACAACGAACTGGACTGTGGGCTTTGCACGGAGGCGTGCCCGTATGGCGCGATCGAGAAGATGCGAGCGGTCCGATCGTCGTGCCTGTTCTGTGCACGCTGCTACACGTCCTGCCCGCGGGAGCGTGTGCGGCGACACGAGGTGCCGGCGGCGCCGGTGGGCAATGCGCCCGTAGGACCAGACCAGTGAGTCGAAAGAGACAACGGATCATCGCAGCGACAGTCGCCGTGCCGGCGATACTCGCACTGCTTGCGAGCACTGCCGTGCTGGTTGCGGACCACTTCGTCGCGCGCGGCCATTCGCCGGCTGACAAGCAGAGGGTTGCCGCGTTGGAACATGCGATCAAGAGCGCTCCCTCGCAGGTTCCGGCGCTGGTGGCCGAACTCGATCGTCAAACCAAGTTGTCCCTCAGGCGGGTCAGCCGACAGAAGCTCGCGGTGGGTGTCCTCATCGTCGCATCGGTGCTGTTCCTGGGCAGCGTCAAATGGTTCCTCTCGCTCAACAGGCGGACGGCCCCCGCGCTGAGCACGATCACGGCGATGCGGGCGAGGGGCCTTCCGCGAGCGGCAAGCCGAGGAATCGCCGGAGCGACGAACGTCGAGGGGCTGAGGCGGGCTTTGTCGTCGTCCGCTTCCGATGCCCGGACCTCGGATGCTGATCTGAGCTGGGTCGACGCCGTCGTCGTCCGCGAAGGCCGGGGCCCGGAGGCCGCTATTCCGATTCTCCAGGCAATCCAGGCACATTACGGCTATCTGCCGGACGAAGCTCTGAAACGCGTATGTACGTTGACAGAGATCAAGCCCGCGCAGATCGCGGGTGTCTCGACATTCTACGCCCAGTTTCGCCGGACGCCGGCCGGGAGGCACATCCTCAAGGTCTGTCACGGGACCGCGTGTCACGTGTCCGGGGCGAGGCAGATCACGGAAGAGATCCGCCGCCACCTCGCGATCGCCCCTGACGCCGATACGGATGCCCAGCGGATGTTCACGGTCGACAAGGTCGCATGCCTGGGGTGCTGCAGCCTGGCGCCGGTCATCATGATCGACGAGCAGACCGTCGGCAGGCTCACGCCCGCAAATGCGTGCGAGGCGCTCGATGCCGTCCGCGGACTGGAGCAACCCGCATGAGCGGCGACGGCCTCATCGAGATTCGGGTCGGGCTCAGCTCCTGTGGCATTGCCGCGGGCGCTCAACGAGTCAAGGAGGCGATCGACCGGGCCATGCGCGAGGCCCAAGCCGGCGGCCGGGTTAAGGCGGTGGGCTGCAGCGGGCTGTGCCACCGCGAGCCACTTGTGGAGGTCGTCGATGCCGGGGGGCGGCGCTCGCTGTACGGCAACGTATCGCCGCAACAGGCCCGCCGAATCGTCTCACGCCACCTGCGGGCGAAGACGTGGGCGACGCGTTTGCATTGGATGATGGACGACCTTCTGGAATCTCCGCCGAGCGATGGGAATGGGCACGTGACGCCGCATGCAATGGATGCGGTCGGCGGCCCCGTCGGGGCCTTCCTGGGGAAGCAGAAGCGGATCGTGCTGGAGAACTGCGGCGAGATCGACCCGCTCAGTATTGACGATTACGTTGCGAGGGACGGCTACCGCGCGATCGAGACGTGCCTGCGGACGATGTCGCCGGATGCAGTTGTGGCGGCGGTCACGCGGTCGGGACTTCGCGGTCGCGGCGGGGCGGGTTTTCTGACCGGCCGGAAGTGGTCGCTCACCCGGGCCCAACCCGGCCCGGTGAAGTTCGTTATCTGCAACGGGGACGAAGGTGACCCCGGCGCATTCATGGACCGGCTTGTGCTTGAGGCCGACCCGCACCGGGCGCTGGAGGGGCTGGCAATCGCGGCGTATGCGATCGGTGCATCGCATGGATACCTCTATATCCGGGGCGAATACCCGCTGGCGGTACGGCACGTCCGGCACGCGATCGAACAGGCGAAGCAGCGCGGCCTTCTCGGTGAGCGTGTGCTGGGCAGCGACTTCAGCCTTCGCCTCGAGGTCCGCGAAGGTGCAGGTGCGTTCGTTTGCGGCGAGGAGACCGCGCTCATCGCGTCGCTCGAGGGCCGACGAGGCATGCCGCGTCTCCGGCCGCCGTTTCCTGCACAGAAGGGTCTTCACGGCCAACCCACGTGCATCAACAACGTCGAGACGCTTGCCTGCGTCCCGTGGATCGTCCGGCACGGGGCCGAGGCGTTCGCCTCGCTCGGGACGCAGAGCAGCAAAGGCACGAAGGTCTTCGCCCTGGCCGGCAAGATCAACCGGGGCGGGCTGATCGAGGTGCCGATGGGGATTACGATCCGCGAGATCGTCGAGGACATCGGCGGCGGGATCAAGGACGGGCGACAGTTCAAGGCCGTGCAAATGGGCGGGCCGTCGGGCGGGTGCGTGCCGGCGAGCCTCGCGGACACGCCGATCGACTACGAGGAACTGACGAAGACGGGTACCATCATGGGCTCAGGGGGCATGGTCGTCCTCGACGATCGCGATTGCATGGTGGACATCGCCCGGTTCTTCATCCAGTTCACGCAGGCGGAGTCGTGCGGCAAGTGCACCTACTGCCGCATCGGCACGAAGCGCATGCTCGAGATCCTCAACCGCCTCTGCGAGGGCCAAGGGCGACCGGACGACCTGGATAAACTCGTCGAACTGGCGGATCGCGTGAAGCGAACGAGCCTGTGCGGGCTGGGCCAGACGGCGCCGAACCCCGTTCTCACGACGCTGCGGTACTTCCGCGAGGAATACGAGGCGCACCTCCGCGAGAGGCGGTGTCCTGCCGGCAAGTGCGCGTCGTTGATCCATTACCGCGTGACCGACGCGTGCATTGGATGCACGCTCTGCGCCCAAATGTGCCCGACCGGCGCGATCGTGTTCCGGCCGTACGAAAAGCACGAAGTGGACGACGCGAAGTGCACGCGCTGCGGGATGTGCGTGAAGGCGTGCAAGGATGACGCGATTGAAGTTGTCTGAGACCGAGAACGTGACGAAGATGGCTTTGGTGACAGTGCAGATTGACGGGCGGGACGTGACCGTTGACGCGGGAACGACGGTCCTCGATGCGGCGCGGAAGCTCGGCATTGAGATCCCCACGCTCTGCTTCGTCGAAGGGATCGAGCCCGTCGCCTCGTGCTTTCTTTGTGCCGTGCAGATCGAGGGGCATCCGAGCCTGTCTCCGGCCTGCGCGATGCCGGTCGCCGACGGCATGATCGTCGGCACGAGCAACGACGACGTCCGTGCCGCCAGGCGGATGGCCCTTGAGCTGCTCCTCTCCGACCACGCCGGCGATTGCATCGCCCCGTGTTGCGCCCGATGCCCGGCCGGGCTCGACATACCGGGCTTTATCTACGAAATCGCAGGCGGGCGGAACCGGCGGGCGGCGGAGGTGATCGCCGATCGGTTGACGTTGCCGGGGGCGTTGGGGCGCATCTGCCCCCGCTTATGTGAAGACGATTGCCGTCGATGCGGGCATGACGAGGGGTTGTCGATCGGCGCACTCCATCGGTTCGCCGCCGATCAGGACCAGACAGCGTCGGATCGCTTCGACCCGCCGCGAGCCGAGGCCACCGGCAAGAAGGTCGCAATCGTGGGTGCGGGGCCTGCCGGGCTGACCGCGGCGTACTGCCTGCTTCAGAAGGGGCACGCCTGCACGCTCTTCGACGCCCACGCGCAACCGGGCGGCATGCTCCGCTACGGCATCCCGGCGTACCGCCTGCCCAAGGATGCCTTGGACACCGAGATCGAGGCTGTTATGCGACTCGGCGCGGAGTTTCGAATGAGCTCCGCTTGGGGAAAGGACGTCTCGCTTGCCGGCTTGCGAAGCCGCTTCGACGCCGTCTTCCTCGCCATCGGGGCGCAAGGATCGCAAAGCCTGCGGTGTGAGGGCGAGGGACTTGCGATGTCGGGCATTGAGTTCCTGGAACGCGTCGCCTGCGGCGAGCGGCCGCGCGTCGGCAACGACGTCGTCGTGGTCGGCGGCGGCAATACCGCAATGGACGCGTGCCGCACGGCCGTTCGGCTGGGCGCCCGGAATGTGAAAGTGCTGTATCGTCGGACGCGTCAGGAGATGCCGTGCCTGATGGAGGAAGTAGAAGGGGCCGAGGCGGAGGGCGTGCACATAGAGTATCTTGCCGCCCCGAATCGGATTAAACGCGATGCCGACGGCTCGCTGCAGATCACATGTATCCGCATGGCACTCGGTGAGCCGGACGCATCGGGCCGGCCGCGGCCGGTGCCGATACCCGGCTCGGAGTCCATCGTTCAGGCCGATACCGTCATCACTGCGGTCGGCCAGGTCGTGGAGTGCTCGCTGGCCGAGGCCGAGGGGCTCAAGACGACCCCGTGGGGCATCGCCGTCGACGCCCGGACGCTCATGACGAATCTGCCGGGCGTCTTCGCCGGGGGCGACGCGGTTTGCGGCCCGGACCTGGCCGTCCGCGCGGTTGCGGCGGGGCGGCTGGCCGCCGTCGCGATCCACCAGTACCTGTCGGGGCAACCCGTCACGGGCGAGCCGACGGTCGTGACCGTGTCGATGCGGGCCCCGAGCGAAGATGAACTGGCAGAGTTGTTTCGGCGGATCGAGAAGGCCCCGCGAACCCGGGCTCACCAAGTCGAAGCGGACCAGCGGCGGACGAGTTACGACGAGATCGAAGCAACATTGACGCAGGCACAGGCCGTCGCCGAGGCCCGTCGATGCCTGACCTGCGGCTGTCGAAAGGCCGACGGATGCCGCGTCCGACAATACGCGACGGAGTATCAGGCCGATCCGTACCGGTTCGCCGGCGAGCGACGGCGATTCAGCCAGGACCTCAGCCACCCGGAAATCATTTACGAACCGGGCAAGTGCATCATGTGCGAGGCATGTGTGCGTATCGCCGCCGAGATGGTTGAGCCCCTGGGCGTCACGATTGTCGGGCGGGGATTCGGCGTGAGCATGGCCGTTCCGTTCGACGCGACGCTCTCGGAAGCGCTCAAGGTCGCTGCCGGGCGATGCGCCGCGGCCTGCCCCACAGGCGCGCTGGCCCTGCGGACAGAGCGATCCTGCGACCTTCGGACGTGCAACGGGCCTCAATTCATACAGATCACGCCATGAACTCGGCCGGCCTCCCGGCGATTGATCGGCTGCCGGACCGCCAGTACAATCCGTGGCCGCCATCGCGGATTTCTGAGAATGGGGTAATCGTAACCTGGGGTTTTAACAGGAGGCTTGGCATGGAGTTCGCACGTCGAACGACGGTTGCGGCAACAGTCATCGTTGCTCTGCTGGCAGGCTCAGCGGCATGCGGTGCGGATTGGCCGTGCTGGCGCGGGCCGAACCACGATGGGATCAGCCTGGAGAAGGGCTTCAAGACGACTTGGAAGGAACCGCCGAAGGTGTTGTGGGAGGCCACTACGGGGTCAGCCTTCAGCTCGTTTACCTGCGCCGGCAGCAAGGTGTACACGTGCGGGACGAAGGACAAGAAGCAGGTTCTTTTCTGCCTCGACGGGAACACTGGCAAAGTGATTTGGGAGAAGCCGTTTGAGAAGGAGCGCAAGGACGGTCAGGGCGGCGACGGCACGCGGGCCACGCCCACCCTCGACGCGGGACGGGGGTACATTCTCGGCGGGCATGGCCTGCTGGTCTGCTTCGATGCGGAAAAGGGGGACGAGACCTGGAGGAAGCAGCTCAATAACGAGCCTCAGTGGGGCTATGCCGGTTCCGTGCTGATCGAAGGGGACATGGCTGTGGTTTCGCCGGGTGGATCGGACGGCGGCCTGCTGGCCCTCGACAAGAAAACCGGCAAGGAGATTTGGAAATGCACCGAGGAGCCGGCCGGCTACTCGACACCGTATCCCTTCACGTTCAACGGCAAGCGATACATCGCCGGCTTCCTGGCCAAGTTCATGGTCGTGGCCGACGCGAAGGCCGGCCGCGAGGTCTGGCGGACGCCGTGGAAGACCGACTACGACGTGAATGCCGCCGCCCCGATTTTCTCCAATGGACACCTGTTCCTGACTTCGGGATACGGCACGGGGTGTGGACTGTTCAAGCTGAGCGAAGACGGCGACAAGCTGGCAGGCAAGGAGGTCTGGCGGAACAAGACCTTTGTCAGCAAGTTCCAGTCCTGCATCCTGACGGATGGGGTTCTCTACGGCACCAATGAGAAGAGATCGATAAAGTGCGTGGAGTTTATGACGGGCAAAGAGCTTTGGAGCGTCGAGGGGTACGCCAACGCCACGGCGATTCTCACCGACGGGCATCTGATCGTCCTGACCGAGAAGGGCAAGCTTGTGATTGCCAAGGCATCGCCGAAGGAGTTCAAGCCGATCGCGGAGGCCGAGGTGCTCAAGGGGCGGTGCTGGACAATCCCGACGCTGTGCAACGGAAAGCTTTACGCGCGAAACCTCGAGAAGGCGGTCTGCCTCGATCTGAGCGCCGGCAAACAAGCGCAATGACACGGGTTTGGGGGTTCGGGTCAGCAATGAAGGTTGCCGCGATTCTCGTCATCCAACTGATCGCGTCGACGGCGCTGGCCGATGACTGGCCACAGTGGCGCGGACCACGGCGGGACGGAGTCTGGCGCGAATCGGGCATAGTCAGGGAATTCGACAAGCCAAGGCTCGAACTTGAGTGGCGTACGGCGATCGGGCCGGGTTACGCCGGGCCGGCTGTGGCCGGCGGGAGGGTGTTCGTCACCGACCGGCAGAAAGACAGCAACACGGAGCGAGTCCTGTGTCTCGATGAGGCGACGGGCAGGCTCCTGTGGAAGCACGAATACCCATGCGTCTACCGCGGCGTTGACTATCCCTCCGGGCCGCGGGCCACACCCTCCGTCTCCGAGGGAAAAGTCTACAGTGTCGGGACGATGGGCCATCTCTTCTGCCTCGACGTCCGCGACGGCAAGCCCATCTGGAGCAAGGACTACGCGAAGGACTATGCCACCGAGATCCCGACATGGGGTGTCGCGTCCGCTCCACTGATCGACGGCGAGCAACTGATCGCGCTCGTCGGTGGCGCGAACGGGGCCACCGTGGTCAGCTTCAACAAAGATACCGGCAAGGAGATCTGGCGAGCCCTTTCCGCGGACGATATGGGATACTGCCCGCCGGTGATCTTCGAGGCGGGCGGTACGCGGCAACTGATCCTCTGGCTTCCCGAGCGGATCGTCTCGCTCGACCCAAAGACGGGCAAGGTGTACTGGGAACAGCCGTTCCACTCCAACATGGGCAACTGCATTATGACGCCCGTGTTCGACGGCCGGCGACTCTTCATCTCGACGTTCTTCAACGGGCCGATCATGCTGCGACTGGCTTCGGATCGACCAACGGCGGACGTCATGTGGCGAGGCACGAGCGAGAGCGAAATCAACACGGACAAAGTTCACTGTCTTATGTCCTCGCCGATCATGAAGGACGGCTACCTTTATGCCGTCGACAGTTACGGCGCACTGCGATGCCTGGACGCTGAGACGGGCAATCGCATCTGGGAAACCTACCAGGCGACAGGCAACGATCGGTGGTGGAACGCCTTCTTGATCAGGCAAGGCGATCGCACGTTCCTGGCGAACGAGCAGGGCGAGTTGATCATCGCCCGGTTGAGCCCGAAGGGATACGAGGAAATCAGCCGCGCCAAGCTGATCGAGCCGACCAGCAGGGTGCGCCGTCGCGACATGGTCTGGTCGCACCCTGCGTTTGCCGACAAGCACGTGTTTGCCCGAAACGATCGGGAGATCGTATGCGCCTCGCTCGCGGCGCGAGTCGGCAGCAGCCCCGTACGCTGATCCATGTCACTCTGCTCGGAGTGACGGCAGCAGCGGCGATCGCATCACCGCGATGAGCGCCATGGCGGCGGAGATCGTGCCGGTCAGGAACACGAGAGCCAGGGTCACGCCCAGCGACGCCCATGGC
>Ga0315284_10013194_pt1 | contig 11758 bp, 18 predicted proteins | sample YL17G09_16_MG_FD_203696 | JGI IMG/M metagenome (GOLD analysis project Ga0315284, IMG submission 203696) | Sediment microbial communities from Yellowstone Lake, YNP, Wyoming, USA - YL17G09_16 | ecosystem: Environmental > Aquatic > Freshwater > Lake > Sediment | place: USA: Wyoming | collected... | reverse complement strand
CTATTGAACTAGCGGTTAAGTTGGGTTTAGAATGTAGCGTTGCTACGAATGGTATTATTATTTCTGAAGAGTTAATGAAAGCGTATTCTAAGTGTAGATGGGTAGGTATTTCTGTTGACGCTTCTCAGTCTAATACTTATGAAGTTGGTCGGAGATCTTCAAAAAATGATTTTAATATAGTCATTGATAATATTTCTGGACTTACAAAATATATCAAAAAAGTAAATGGTAGATGTGAAGTTGCATATAAGTTTCTTATTTTTGATTATAATCAGAAAGAAATTTTTAGTGCATGTAAATTAGCTAAGTTATTAGGGGTGAAAGATTTTCATGCCCGCCCAGCTGATTTTAGACATCAAGGAATGACAGAGAAACAAGCTAATTTTTATAATATAAAGAATATTGAAAAACAGTTTAAGAAATGTCATGAGTTAGAAACACCTGATTTTAGAGTATTTACGGTGGTGCATAAGTTTAATCCAGACTTTACTCCTCGTAGAAAGTTTAGTCAGTGCTATGCTTCTCCTATCTGTATTCAGCTTTGTGCTAATGATAATATTTATCTTTGTCCAGATCAGAGACATGTTGATTTCTATAAATTGGGAGTTCACTATCCAAATCCTAAAAATATATTAAGATTATGGGGAAGTAAATTACACTACGATTTAGTGTTTAAAAATGGATGTAGTGTATGCACCAGTCGGTGTACTTTTTCACCATATAACGAACAGGCAGAACGATTAGCCATTAACAAAGACGATCCAATGTGTGTAGCATTTGTCTAGAAAGGACAACATGAATATTAAAGAGTTTGCTAAAGTAGTAACATTAGAAGAAGGTTTAAAAACAAGTATTTCTATTGCTCAAGTTGCAGAAATATTAAAAATTATTAATAAGTTACTCGGTGGTAATCTTTATCTATTAATTAGAAATATGACTAAGGAGTAAATATGCTTCGTGACGCTGGAGACATCATTGACCGAGCTTCTATTGCTAAATTAAAAGCTACTCGAATAGGTGAGAAAGAAAATCAAAGAGAATGGTATGCTTTTGAGGAAGAATTACAATTGCTTGTAAATAAATATCCTAAAATGTGCATTGCTATGTTTTTTGAGCTTTTATTTAAGATTAATGCTATGATTTGGGATTTAGAAGCTGATTTAAGACAGGGTAAACTTGATGGTGCTCTATCTGAAGTAGGTAGGCGGGCTATTGCTATAAGAGAACATAACAATCTAAGGGTACAAACTAAAAATATTATTAATAACCTACTAAATGAGGGCTTTTTAGATATTAAAAAGAGCCATATCTCGGAGTAAGTAATGAATATAATTCTTGTCAAACCTAATGGTAAGACTAATCAATATGGAGATCTGGCAAAGTACTCTGCTATTGAACCTCCCATTTGGCACGCGATTCTTGCAAATTACTATAAAGTAACTGCAATTGTAGATGCTGAAGCATTAAATCTGAGTACTATAGGTACGATAAAAGAGATTGAAGAAAAGAATCCAGATAAAGTTATTATTTTAGCTACGGGTTCTCATCCCTCAGCTTTTATTCAACAGAAAGAAGAATCTGAGAAACTAAAAAAGAAATTAGATTTTCTAAAAATAGATTGTGAGATTCTAGATAAACTACCTATTAGTCCTGTGAAGTGGGGTCCTCCTAGATGGGATTTACTTCCTATGGATAAATATCGTTGTCATAATTGGCACTCCTGGACAAACAATTCAGAAACTTCTCCTTATGGAGTTGTTTATACAAGTCTCTCATGTCCATTTAAATGTAATTTTTGTACAGTACATAACTTCTACGGGAATACATTTGAACAACGTACCATTGAAGATATCATAGCTGATTTTGAAACATTTCATAAAATGGGTGTTAAGAATATAAAAATTATGGATGAGTTATTTATATTCTCTCCCGGTAGAGTGCATTTGATTTGTGATGAGATTATTAAAAGATGGGGAGACTATTTTAATATCTGGGCTTATGCTCGTATTGATATTATGAATGAAGAACTATTAAAGAAGATGAGAAAAGCAGGTATTCGTTGGTTGGCTTATGGAATTGAAAGTGGCAACGATGCTATTCGTAAAGATGCTCTTAAGGGTAGTTTTACCAAGGAAAAGATTAAAGAAGTTATTAAGATGACACAAAATAACGATATTTGTGTTATTGGTAATTTTATGTTTGGATTCTGGGATGACACTCTTGAAACTATGTTAGAAACATATGATTTAGCCAGAAAACTTGAATGTGAATATATTAATTTTTATTGTGTCGTAGCTTATCCCGATACTCCTTTATATGAAGAAATGAAATCTTTAAACGTAGCTCTTCCGGTAACATGGGAACAATATTCTCAGCTGAGTGCTGATTTTCTTCCTCTGAGAACAAAAGATTTAGAAGCTTCTCAAGTATTGTTATTTAGAGATATTGTATTTAAGGGATATTTAAAAGATTTTGAGTATCTTTATATGTTGAAACAAAAGTTTGGAGAAAAGGTTGTAGATGAAATTACTTCATTAACTTCTATTAAAATAAATAGAATATGTTAGAATCTCTAGGTAATAGAAAATTTGATTGTGCAGTCTTTGTTTATTGTCAGGATATAAAGTTTATAGAAAATATCTGTAGAAATTATTTACATACTACAGGTAGAGCTATTATTATCAATCCAACTTTTATTATAGATTTTGCTATTCCTTTAGAAATGCTTAATGGATCTGGAAAACAAGTTAGATGGATAGTTAATAATCTAGAAGAAAGTATTGCTCAAATCCATGAATTTGAGTTAATAGATTTTGTCTATATGGATACTTTAGATGAAGCTAAAATTTCTTTGCTTTCGTCCCGATTAAAAAAGAGTGCTGTTATTATAACCAAGGATCAAATATGCTAACAAAAAAGCAACTCATAGCATTTGAAAAAGGCATTGCGAAACTCTATGAGGAAGGTCGTATCAAAGCTCCTATTCATCTTCATAGTGGTAATGAGACTAAATTGATTAAGATATTTAAAGATTTTAAAGAGGGAGATTGGATAGTTAGTACTCACAGAAGTCATTATCATTGGTTGCTCTCTGGAAGAGACCCAGAACTGCTAAAAAAGCAGGTTTTAGAGGGTAACAGTATGCATATCGTAGATGATAAGTTCTTTACATCAGCTATTGTTGCTGGAGGTGCTCCAATCGCTCTAGGATTGGCTCTAGCGATAAAACTACGTGGGGGTCAAGAAAGAGTATGGTGCTTCATAGGTGACGCTGCTTTCGCTTGTGGTATTACTCAAGAATGTATCAATTATGCTCAAGGGCATGATTTACCTATTATTTTTGTAAAAGAAGATAATCAATTTTGTGTAAGAGCTTGTACCGCAGAGGTTTGGGGCAAAAAGAAGACTAAAAAAGTCATTACATATAAATACAAACGCACATACCCTCATGCGGGTAGTGGGAAGTACGTGATGTTCTAATGAAAAACTGTCAATACTATCCTTGTCATAAAGATATGGAAGACTGTAGTTTATGTTATTGTCCAATTTATCCTTGTGAAGAAAAAGGATTAGGGAAGTTCTATAAAGGTGTATGGGATTGTTCTAACTGTAATATTGTTCATAAAAAGGAGATTGTGTGGCAAATTCAATCTATCATAAGACAATATGCGAAGAAATGCAGAAGTTCGCAGAAGATCAAAAAGTAATATTTCTTGGGCAACAAGTAGCTTCTGAAGATTTTTATGGAACTTTAAAAAATGTTTCACTTTCGAAACGTATGGAAATGCCTGTGGCAGAAGAGCTTCAGATGGGATTATCTATTGGATTAGCTATGGAGGGTTATCTTCCAATTTCTATTTATCAAAGAATGGATTTTATACCACGTTCTGCAGATCAACTAATTAATCATTTAAATATAATGAATTCAATGACTAGAGGTAAATTTAATCCTAAAGTCATTATTCGTACCACTATAGGAAGTAAAACTCCTTTTAATGTAGGTCCTCAACATAGTCAAGATCTCAGTGATATGTGTATGAGTATTCTACATTTCCCAGTAGCTAAAGTAAATACTGTAGAGGAAGTTAAAGAAGCTTATGCATTGGCTAGAACTATTAATGGTCCTATCTTGATTATTGAATCACAGGAGCTTTATTATGAATGAAACAATTTATCAATCAGTAAAAGAAGCCGATACTCTACATAGACAATTAACAGGTATTAGAGGAGGAGCTTGTCAAAGTTTAAAAGAAATAGCTGAGGTAATTGAATATTTAGGAGATAGAAAATTTAATAATTTTGTTGAGGTTGGTTCTGCTCGCGGAGGATCATTTTTTATTTATACTTCTCTATTAGTGAATCCTTTCAAACACGCTACTGGAATTGATATAGAATACTATCCAGAACATACTCCAACAGTAGATTATTTAAAAAAATTTTATGATGTGGAAATATTAGTAAAACATGGAGATATTGCTCTTAATAAAATAGACAATACTATCGACTTACTTCACATAGACGGATGGCATAGTTTTGATGCTGTTCAAAGTGATTTTAATAGATGGTATCCAAAAGTAATTAAAGGTGGAGTTATTTTGTTACATGATACAGTATTACATGAAGGCTGTGCAGCATTTAAAAGATCTTTAGAATCAACAGGTTACAATATAAAAACATTTTATGCTGGAGAAAGTCAACCGGGTATTTCTGTAGTAATAAAGGACTAGTATGCCTAATTGGATTACAAGTACTATAACTGAAGGACAAGAAACAGTATTGCGTCGCTTATGTCATCGAGCTAATCCTATTAATAGTCATAAACGACCTATTAGAATTGGTGAGGTGGGTTGTTATACTGGCAAGTCAACTGCTGTGTTTGCTGATTTTGTCAAAAGAGATATGGGTTCGCATTACGCTATTGATTGGTTTCGAGGTTCTGAAGGTACAGGACTTAAGAACTCTATATATGGATTTGATCTCTTTATGATTTTTATTATTAATATGCGTGAAATGGGATTAGATGATAGTGTTAATCTCATGTATATGGATTCTGAAAGTGCTAACAATCTCATTAAAGATGAATATTTTGATTTATTCTTTATCGACGCTGATCATCGTTATAATGGTATTAAAAAAGATATTGATATCTGGTTACCTAAGATTAGAAAAGGTGGGGTAATTTGTGGACACGATCATGAAGTTCAATGGAATAATTTAACCGAAGATGAGAAGAAATATGCTAACGAGAATTTAGATTTGGATTTAATTCAATATAGAAATTCGCATATGCATCATGGTATTGTAAAGGCTGTTGGAGAAAAATTTAATAGTGTACATATGGAAGAAGGGTTATGGTGGACTGATGTCTAATTTATCTTCTATTATTAATAATCGTATTGTTGGTATTATGGCTCATGGATCCTCAATAGAACGATTGGAGAGTTATATAGGTGGGCTAAAAAATTATGATATTTGCTGGGCTAGTTTGGGTCTGTTTACTGTTATGGAAGATTATATTCTTAACAAGATAAATAAGAAGTTAGATATAGTTATGGATTGTTCTACTGTTTCTGAATCTTTACAATCTAATTACGAAGAAAATATACGACTACCTAGAATTTTAAATTTTCTTTCTCGCAATACAAATAATCTGTGGATTACAACACATGGGTTAATTAGAGATATTGTAAGTAAGAGACGCCCTACTTGGCTTAGTACATATAATAATACTATTTTTGAAGTAGATGATATATTTCCTACCACAGATAGACCATTCTATATGAGTGTACCAAATTCTTTAACCCTACTAGTTGCCGCAGCTTTAGCTGGTGGTGCTAAGAAGATTATTTTATTTGGTTGTGATGGTTATACTGAGTCGGAAAATAATCTCCATACATACTATCAACCTATATTACAACGAATAGAGAGATTACATGCTTTAGGAGATATTATGAATGAGGGTATTGTTCGAGATAGTATTAATTTTGAAAAAAGATTTGGTTTGTGTGTAGATATATATAAAAAACTATTTAATAACAATGCGGAAATTATCAATTGTTCACCAAACAGTATTTATAGTTGTATTAAAAAAATCGACTATAATCAACTAGAAAGCGAGTTAGTATGAATTTTGGAGAAAGTTTTATTATTGCAGAGGTAGGGATCAATCATAATGGAGATTTAAATATTGCTAAACAATTAATTGACGGCGCAAAATGGGCGGGGGCCGATGCTGTTAAGTTTCAAAAGAGAGATATAAATAAAGTTTATTCTAAGGAAGAGTTAGATAAACCGAGAGAATCTCCGTGGGGCAAAACGAATAGAGATCAGAAACTCGGATTAGAATTTGATGAATCTGAATATGATGAAATAGATCGCTATTGTAAAGAGAAGAATATTATTTGGTTTGCTTCTCCATGGGATGTAAATAGTGTTGAGTTTATCAAGAAATATGATTTACAATATAATAAAATTGCATCTGCACTATTAACTCATATAGATCTCTTAAAAGCTATTGCTTCCCAGAGAAAACATACTTTTATTTCTACAGGTATGTCCACTATAGATGAAATAGGCGCTGCTATAAATATATTTAAAGAATATGAATGTTCATTTGAATTAATGCATTGTAATAGTACTTATCCTATGAAAGATATTGATGCAAATTTACGAGTGATTAGAACGTTACGACATATGTTTGATTGTAGGGTGGGATATAGTGGGCATGAGGTAGGGTTAATACCTAGTGTAGTTGCGGTTGCTATGAAAGCTACTAGTATTGAGAGACATATTACTTTAGATAGAGCTATGTATGGATCAGATCAAGCCGCATCTGTAGAAATTGGAGGGTTTAAAAAGATGGTTGATTATATACGATTAGCTGAGAGATGTTTGGGGGATGGGATAAAACTAGTTACAGCAGATGAAGAAAAGATAAAAGCTAAATTACGTAGAACGAAGGATTTTTAGATGTTTTGGCGTTGTCAGAGATTTACAGATTTAGTTATGGTCTATGGATTTCTAGAAGAGAATCAACGTTTATATGATACAGTCTTAACATTAAAGATAGTTAAGAACGCTACTTTAGGATTTGGTTTTTTATCAAGAATATCTCTAGATCCCATTACTTTTAAATCTTTATGGTCTTATTTAGAATCAATCATACCAACTCCATATTTATATATGGAAGTACTACCAGAACATGCGAGAGTATATGCGAAATATATACCTGTAGAAGAACAAGAACAGACTATTTCTTTCGATAATATACCTTGTGTACTTCTGAAAATAAGGATGAAACAAAATGAGTATAGTTGCCCTAATACCTGCGAGAAGTGGCTCGAAAAGAGTACCGAATAAAAATATTAAATATATAGGTGAGTTTCCTTTACTTGCCTATTCTATTGTAGCGTCGAGATTATGTCCTATAATAGATGAAACTATAGTGTCTACCGATACTATGGATATAGCATATCATTCATTATATTTTGGAGCCAACGTTCCATTTTTAAGACCTAGTAATTTAGCTAGTGACTCCGCTACAGATTATGATGTAGTTATTCACTTTCTAGAAAAATACCATGATTATTATAATAAATATCCTAAATATATTGTACATCTAAGACCAACTACTCCGTTTAGAGATAGTGAGATGATTAGTAAAGCTATTATGTCGATAAAGTTTGGTTCTACTTCATTAAGATCGGTAGAACCTTTAAAAGAAGCTCCAGAGAAAAATTTTAGAATTAAAGATGAGTATTTAACTGGATTATTTCCTAAGGATAAGAGAAAAGAATATCATAATCTACCTAATCAATGTTTTGAACAAGCGTATGCAGCCAACGGGTATGTAGATGTTTTAATACCAGAACATATCTTCGCTAGTAAAACACTTCATGGAGATAAGATTCAATCTTTTATTACTCCTAGAACAGTTGAGATAGATACTATGGAAGATTTTGACTATGCAGAATATCTATTAAAAACAAAAGGATGTAATCTCTATGAGTTTTTAAAGAGAAAGGAAAACTTTTACTTACATGCAAACTAGATATGAGATAGTAGCAGATTTAATTAACTCTAATCACTATAAAAAAGTAGCTGAAATTGGTGTTATGGACGGTACTACATCTCAATATTTGTTACATCATTGTGATTTGGAGAAACTAATTCTAGTCGACACTACTTTTAGTAAATTAAATAATACTATAAATACAGCTAATTATAAGAATTTAGAATTAATTGAGAAGGATTCTCTAGAAGCTTCTAGAATGGTAGGGGATAAGACTTTAGATTTAGTCTTTATTGATGGTGAGGGATTCGATTGCAGAGGTGTTAGACGTGCAGTAAATGAAATATTTCCTAAAGCTAACTTAATTAAAGATTCAATTGATGATGTGATACATGTTTGGTATGTATATATTTAATGTTTGAATATCTTATCACCATAAAATACAAAAAAATTAGCTAAAGCAACGGACAGATTAACAACCCCCTGTTTGTGATATCCTAATAGTAGGGCACAAATGCCAGATACTATAAAGACAATCACAGCAAGGGGTTGTATTGTATTTAGAATACACTCTATAATCTGTCTCATTTATTTTTTAATTTATAAATCATTACCGCGCCAGCATTTATAGGTTTTTTAAATAGAAACTCTTCATTATAATCGAAATCACCAAGATTTTTTTCTAGCCATTCGATTAATTTTTCTGATTTATTAGACATTCTAATATCAGATAGTGCTTTTGGAATTCTCTTTCTTAAATCCTCAATTAACTTCCCACCATTACCCCAATCATGTTCACAAGAAACATAGTTTAATTTCATATCTAATTTCTCAGTATATTCTTTCAAATCTTTAATAGTTAACTGATGAATATCTGTAAGAGACATTGGCACATCAAACAAGAGCTGAAGTGTCATCCAAATTATCCCACGTATATTGAGAAAAGACGGGCTACTAGAAATAATATCCCCATCAACAGCCAGAAGATGATCTTTAATATATTTAAGAGTTTCATAAGGATGATCCATGTGTTCTAGAACGCCTTGCATAACGATTCTATCATATTTATTTTGAATTTTACGATAATCTACACATTGAAAAATAACATTCGGTAGATTAAATTTCTTATTTGCAAGTTCAATAGCTTCTTCAGAAAAATCAATAGCAGTAACTGTAGCTCCATGATATGCCATTAAAGCTGCTAAATCACCTTCTCCGCAACCAATCTCTAACACATTCTTACCTTCCCAATTTCCTCCCATATAAATAATAGTATTACTTTCTTCATAAGGTAGGAAACTAAAAAACTTTTCATAAGCTCCATCTTTATAGACTTGATTATACTTATCATGCAATTTAGCATTTGTAATTGTCATATGATCTCCTATACTTCTAGACTAACTTGGGTCCATTTATCAGGATTAATTAAACACCAGTTATCAATATCATCCGTAGTAACTTCATCCCAACTTTTCTTCCCGAACTTTTCATTTAGAGCTAGAGAATACCATTTAGCAACTCGTGTAACGCAGATTTCTTTTGTTGGACGTTCAATAACTCTAGTTAGCCCTTTAATACCTGTGAGCCAAGTAAGAGTTTTACCAAAAATTAAAAGAACATCAAAGCCCTTACCAATATCCGCTGTAGCAATTTCAATAAGTTTATTTCTTTGAGATTGCGACAATCCTTTACGTCTCCACACTACATGAGTTCTATTAATGATAGTGTTTTCTATAGTTTCTAATTCCACTTTTTTTTGTTGTTCAATAACCTGAGTATCGTTATAGATCATACCCGCATGATAAAATCTTACTTCATCAAGAAATTTAGGATTGGCTTCACCGATAAATAATTTTTGAATTTTTCCAATTATCCAATGCCATACCGTCGGTGATTGCATTAAGAATTTTACTAGTGTCGCATAAAAAGCCGTGCTATCATTAAAAAAGATATCTCCAGGCAAAAACTTTGTTACTGTTTTCTTTTTCATTAGGTCTCCTCTACGAATTCTAAGTAGTTTCCGTCATAATCTTGACAAAAGAATACTTTTATAGTTTCATCTCTATTATTTTTAATAGAGGATAAATAAGGAATTTGTGCTTCTTTTAACTTATCATATAACTGTTCTAAATTCTTAGTGGTGAAGGAGATATGAGAAATACCAACATCATATAATTTAAACTCTATCCATTTGATAGGTCTAAATTTCTTTATGACTATTAATTCTAGACCTTCTTCAAACTTAATTGTTGTGATCTCCATACCATCTTTTTGAAATATTTCATCTATCCAAGGACTTGATTCAATATTTTGTTTGATGATATGAAAACCTAGAATTTCACAATAAAAATGAATAGCTTTTGGAAAATTACTTACTACGATTCCGCTGTGTCTTATCTTCATTCTCTACCTTCACTCTCTTAACTTTTTTTGGTGTAATAACCCCTCGACAGATACTGCAACGATATAAACCATCTTCATAGGGAGTCGAAAACGCTAAAGATTTTCTACTCTTCTTGACTTTTACACCATAATTATCTACCTTTACTTCTTTCTTACATCCAACACAAATCAGAGTTCGTTTCATATTGACTCCTTTATAATATTAAGACCTTCCATTAAAGCCTCATCTGTAATTGTTAGAGGAGGTGCTATTTTTACTGAGTTTCTATGTGTCCAAATTAACAACAGTCCTTTTAGAAAACATTTCCACACTAATTCTGTTGCTTGATCTTCAGTAGGGGTTACAATACCAAATACTAACCCATTACCATTTAAAATAAAATCATCACCGTATCTATTATATAAAGGAATGCTTAATTCTCTATCTATAATAACTCCTTGTCGATCTACTTTGTCAATAAGTTTTCTATCAAGTTGTTTTAACACCGCTAGACCAGATGCACAAGCGAGAGGATTGGCAGAGTGTGTAGAACTCATAGTTCCAACTTCTGGGAAATTCATAATATCCGTTCTACCAATAACTCCAGACAAAGGAGAACTTCCACTTGTTCCTTTACCAATACAAATAAGATCTGGCACTATACCATAATGTTCAAAAGCAAACATCTTACCAGTACGTCCAAATCCTCCCTGAATTTCATCAAAACAAACGGGTATCTTATTCTTCTTAGCATAAGACATCATATCTTGAATATATTCTTTTGGATAGAATTTAGCACTCCATCCTTGATAGGATTCAATCATAAACCCACCGATAGATTCTTCCGGAGTAATATCCATACCATCAAAGAGTTCTTTCAAATCTGCTTGAAAATTATCTTTGTCTGTTGGTACTGGAAGCTGTAGAAACCCACCTGGCTCATCAGCAAAAGCCCATCTATTTGATTCGTTCGGGCCTTTCATTCTTTCAGCTGCTAGAGTACGCCCATGCATAGCACCTTCAAATGATATGATATAGTGCCTATATGGACGATTGTTCATGCTATAGAGCCTCATGAGCTTTACAGCACACTCCGTAGCTTCTGTACCGGAAGACAATAAAAACGCTTTCCCACCTGGATAACATCTATTAACTAGTGCTTTTAGATAGTCTCTACGTATTTCTGTAGCAAAAGTATATGAATGCAATAGCGGTTTATTAATGATACTTCTCAAAGCGTTACAAACATCTGTATTACCATGTCCTAGATTAGTCACGCAGATAGTAGAGGTGAAGTCAAGAAAGCGATTTCCCCATCTATCTTCTACCATACAATCTTTCGATCTCGACCACACGATTGGTAA
>Ga0315284_10013193_pt1 | contig 11758 bp, 9 predicted proteins | sample YL17G09_16_MG_FD_203696 | JGI IMG/M metagenome (GOLD analysis project Ga0315284, IMG submission 203696) | Sediment microbial communities from Yellowstone Lake, YNP, Wyoming, USA - YL17G09_16 | ecosystem: Environmental > Aquatic > Freshwater > Lake > Sediment | place: USA: Wyoming | collected... | reverse complement strand
GCTGAAGCAGGTAATCGAGGAACATCGCCCAGCCGGCCAGGAAGCCCAGGTGGGGATTCAGGCCGCGGCCCACATAGGTGTAGGCCGAGCCGGCCGCCGGGTACAACGCGGCCATACGTCCGTAACTGAAAGCCGTGATCATCATGGCCACCATGGCGAGCAGGATGGTGTCCACCATGTGGCCCTGCGAGCGGTTCTGCACCACGCCAAACAGCGGGATTGGTGCGGTGGGCTGGATGAGGACAATGCCGTAGAAAATCAGGTCCCAAAGCGTCAGCACGCGCCGCAAACGCGGCACGGCTGTGGGATTGGCCGGCACTGGAGTCGAAGCATCGCTCATGGGACTGGCGCCAAAGGCCGCCTAGTATCTCACGCCGCCGGGGCAAAGTTGAACGCCGAATATTGCCGCCCTGGGAGAATCCCGCGAGGGCTGGCCGCTATACCCTTTTCGCTTCGCCACGTCATTGCCACTCCGCACGGTGCGGCGTAGAATCGATGCTGGCGATGAAGGAGCTGGTACAAATCAGCACGCAGTCACGTCCCGCGCGGCGACCGGAGTGGCTGAAGGTCCGCCTTCCCGCGGGCGAAAACTATTTTGAGCTGAAGCGCTTAATGCGCGGGCAGGCGCTCCACACCGTGTGCGAGAGCGCGCGTTGCCCCAATATCGGGGAGTGCTGGGCACACCGCACAGCCACGTTCATGATCCTGGGAGATGTTTGCACGCGCCGCTGTGGGTTTTGCGTGGTGCCCAAAGGCCGCCCCGGCGGTGTCGCGGACCAGGCCGAACCCGAGCGCGTCGCCGAGGCCGCTGTCAAGATGGGCCTGAAATACGCCGTGGTCACTTCCGTGGATCGCGATGACCTGAAAGACGGCGGGGCCACGATTTTTGCATTGACCATCGAGGCGTTGCGGCAACGCATTCCCGACTGCAAGATCGAAGTCCTCATCCCTGATTTCCGTGGCTCGGACGAGGCTCTGGAGACAGTCCTGCGCGCTCGGCCCGACATCCTGAACCATAACATCGAGACCGTGCCGCGCCTTTATCCCGCAGCCCGCCGCGGCTCCAACTACGGGCGCTCGCTGCGCCTGCTGCGCCGCTCGCGTGAAACTCCTCCCGCTATTCCCACCAAATCCGGCTTGATGGTCGGCTTGGGTGAGACGCTTGAGGAGGTGTGCAGCGTACTCGCTGACTTGGCCGCCGCCGGCGTCGCCATCGTGACCATCGGCCAGTACCTGCGCCCGTCGCGCGAACAGTTGCCCGTGGCTCGCTTCTACACTCCGGAAGAATTCGCGGCGCTGCGGAGCGAGGGCCGACGTCTCGGCATTCGCCACGTCGAGTCTGGCCCTCTGGTTCGCAGTTCTTACCACGCCCACGAACAGAGCGCGTCGCTCAACAATGGCCCGATTCGCCCCTGAAGCGCCGGGACATCTGAAGCGAGACAATTTCAACGAGCACTCATAGAACCGGAGGGATCATGACTGACAACAGACTGAACCGCAGAAAGTTCCTCGCCGTTTCGGGACTGGGAGCCGCAAGCCTGGCCCGATTTGGGCCGCCCGCCAAGGCACTCGAGTCATCGGACGCGCCCGAGCGAAGGTTTTACACCGTCCTGAGCTGCGGCCGGATTGACGTCAAGGCCAATTTCCAGGAATCCGTGGACCTCGCTGTCAAACACAGGTTTGAGGGCGTGGACCCCGATCCGGGATATTTCTCACAGCTCGCGGATGACGGGTTGAAAAAACTGCTCGACGAACTGAAGACCAAGAACTTGAAGCTTGGCTCAGCGGGTTTGCCGGTGGAATTTCGCAAAGACGACTCGACGTTCAGTGAGGGGCTCAAGAAACTGCCCTCGGTCGCTAAGGTGTTGCAGAAGGCCGGGGTCGAGAGGATCAGCACCTGGATCTCTTCGTCTAGTGACGACCTGACCTACTTGCAGAATCTCCGCACGCACGCCTATCGCCTGCGGGCTTGCGCAGAAGTCCTGAAGGAGCATGATCAGCGGTTGGGGTTGGAGTACGTTGGACCCAAAACGTCGTGGCGAAGCAAGAAGCATCCGTTCATCCACACCCTGAGCGAGATCAAGGAGCTGATGGTTGCCATCGGCACCGGGAACGTGGGCGTCCAGCTGGATAGCTGGCACTGGTTCAACGCGGAGGAGACCGCGCAGGACCTGCTGACACTGCGCAACGAGGACATCATCACCGTTGACCTGAATGACGCGCCGGCGGGCGTGCCTCTGGACAAGCAGATGGACCTCTCGCGCGAGCTGCCCGCGGCAACCGGGGTTATTCCCGTGAAGATGTTTCTGGACACGCTGCGAAAGATCGGCTACGAGGGACCAATCCACGCCGAGCCGTTCAATGCCGCCTTGCGCGCCATGCCCAGAGACGAGGCTTGCGCGGCAACTACCGCCGCTATGAGGAAGGCGCTGGCGCTTTAGCTTGGCAGCAGCCTCTGTTCTGTCGTTCCGAGACTGCCACGTTATTCGCCGAATTTCTCCTCGGGATGCCGACGCTGTAGGGCGTTCCGTGCTGCATGGCGCAGCGCCTGATTGACTTCTGATTCCTTCCCCGCCGTCTGTCTATAAACCTGCCGGTACAGGGTTTCGCATTCCTGGACATGGCCCATGCGGCAGTGCAAGCTCCCCATGACCAAGGGCCAGAGTGGGTTGTGAGGGTATTCGCGAGCGAGTTCCTGGAAGAGATCGAGCGCGCGCTCATACTGGCGTTCATTGGCGCGGGAGTAGTCTTTCGCCAAGTAGAATTTCGCCTCGGCGCGGGTCAGGTCGCCCTTCTCGGCCGCGAGCTGGAGCTGTTGCAAGCCCTCGACCCGACTGCCGCCGGGAAGGCCGATGAGCCAACTGATGATCTTGACGATGGCCGACAGTGTATCAACGAAGTAGTTGTAAATCCCCACCCCGAGATAAGCGTCCGTCAGGTTCGGGTCGAGCTGCAAAGCCCTGAGCAACAGAGCCCGCATTTTCTTCCCGGCCCGGGCGGTGGGCAAATCCCTGTCCCGCAGGCCCTCGAGCCGCGCCCGCAGCGCGTAGGCCATGCCCTGATAGAGGTAGTTGCGCGCCACATCCTGCTGCGCGCGAATGCGGGTTTCGGACTTGGTGGTCGTGGCGTTGACCAGGTCCTTGAAGTGGGAGTCGTAGGGCGTCGTGGGCAGATCCGTTGCAGCAAACACGTCCGGGTCCACCAAGTTAGCGGTCGCGTAATAAATCCTCCACCAGGTGGCGTCGGCTTCCAGCAGATACCCCAAGGGGGATTGCGGATCTCTACCCTGAATATCGCGGAAAATCCGGATGGCGCTGTCGAGGTCACCGTCCATCATCAGGTCAAGACCCTGACGACCCAGGACACGGAGTTCAGAATCGTCCTGAGGCTGCGGGACCGCTGGCTGGGCCCACGCGCCTGCGCTCGCCGCCGCCCCCAGCAGGAGCAAGGCGCACGCTTTCGCTAGTTTCCACTGCTTGTTGCTCATACACCTTCCTGGCAAACCTGCCCGGGCAGACTGCAAGGCTATCGGCTGAGAGGTTATCAGGCTGGAGGACCTTTGAGCCAGCCCACGAGTATGTCGTTGCCCTCGACGCGTACTTCGTAAGCAGAAACCGAGTGCCCACCGGGGTGGTCGGGCAATCCGGTTCGGACATCGAACGTCCAGTCGTGCCAAGGGCAGGCGATCACGTAGCCCGCGAGCCGACCGTTCGCCAGTGGCCCACCCATGTGCGGGCAGACGGCGTTGACGGCGTAGAAATTGCCCTCGACGTGGCAAAGGGCTATCGGCTTGTCATACACCATAACGTGCTTCACGCCGCCTTCGGGAATCTCTCCCACCTCGGCAACTTTCTTGAATGGGGGCCGGTTGCTCATAGCTTGATTTCCCTCCTCCCTTACACCGGTGTTTATACCAAATTCCGGCCGGTTATAGAGCAGCGGAAAGCATGGCCTCTTTCGCGACTTCGCGCGTCACCTTGCCCACCTTCAGCCGCCTATCGCCGAAGCCGTGATAGACGCGGATTTGGGTCGAGCGGTCGAGCGGCTTGCCATCCAGGCTGCGGAGTGTGAAGAGCGGCGCGGAAGGATAGGCAAGCCCGTTCCAGCTCAGCGCGTGAAAGGCCACAAACGTGGGCGACTCAATCAAGAAGCCATACGGTGGCAATATCATTGCGCCACCGCTCCGCGACTGATGAGTGAAATTCTTGCCCCCCGCGTTGACCACAACTTCTACCCTCTCCGCCGCTTCGCCGAAGACCGTACGTTGCACGTTCCGATCGGCCGTCAAGAACTGGTGTTGGGTCAACTGCATCTGCGCCGTGAGTTCATTGAGAGGCGAAAGAACCTCGTAAGTGTTCTTGACAAACCGGTCAAAGGGATGCAGCCCCTCGGCCCAGCCGTGGTCGCCCCGCGTGAAAACCGCGGGATCGCCCGTGATCCTCTCTGTCGCGCCGCCAGATGCGGACGGGACCGCCGCCTCCTTCCAGTAAAGGTGCGCCGGGACGTCATGGTAGTTGAGCGGTCGGCCGATGCTGAGGTGGTAGAGAACGTAGTCGGCAGACTTGGAAATGTCGAAGCCATATTTCCCGTAGAGGGCGATGCTGTCCCGATAGACGAGCTCAAACAGCGGCACCGACACTCCACCTACCTTTTTCATCTTTTCCAAGCCGTGGAAATAGGTCCCGTCCACTCCGGTGAGACCTTCGAAGAAATCGCTGTGCGGGATGGCCCACTCGCGGCCGTCTTCACTGCCAAAAATGCCGAAGACCTCGCGCGCGTAATCGGACAGAGCCTGCTTCCATTTCATGTCGTCCGCACGGGTGAGCGGGTGCTGGGGATCGAAGCATTCCTGGAGGCCGGCGGCATAGGTGGTGTCAATGAAGTACGAATTCGCCGCCGTCAGCTTCTTCACGGCCGGCAGATTCTGCGGCCGTTTCGCCAACTCAAGGGCTTTCAGGGAGCAGGTTAGATAGGCGCGCCCGCCCCACCATTTACCCCCTTTCGCCAGGCTGCCGTCAGGAAGCTTCATGATGAGCCCTTCATCCCAGGAGGGCGAGTCGCGGTAGATGTCCTGATAGTTGTCGTGCAGGCAGAGGAGATAACCCAGATCCATCACTCGCCGCGTGCAGCGTGCGAACGCTTCATCCCCGCCGCACTCCGGCGCGGCGGGGAGAATATCCGGATGCTGATTGTCGTACCCCCGGTGAATCCATCCACCCATCACAAAAAGAACTTTGTCCAATTTCAGATCGTTCTTCAGATGTTCCGCCACCTGCGCGGCTTCGTCGAAGGTCCACACAATCTTGAGGACTTCTTCTTTGGTGCTTTCCTCATTCATTTCCCGGTCCACCAGGGCCCACAACTTGTAGTTGATAGCGCCGAAGAGCTTCTGGCGCTCGGGGTTCGCCTTCAGCTTTTCCGCCCACGGCACCAGCCATCCCCGCGCCGCGGCAATCTGCCGGTACGCTTTGGCGGCTGTCACGTAATCGCCTTTACCCAGGAACCGGACCCGCACCGACCTAGCGGACTGGCGCAGCACCACCGAGGTGGAGAGCACCTGCTTCCCGCGGACCCACGCCGCTTGCGGCATCTCGCTTTTCACTTCCACGGCAACGTAAGGATCGTCCCAAGTGATGAGCGCCGTCGCGCCGCTCTTCACTACACCCGCCATTTCCATGTGGCTGCCTTCGTAGGCGTAGGTGTCATAGGTCTCGGTAAACTTCAGCCCGCTATCGGCAGGGATGAGCAGCCCCAGGCGCGGCGTGACGATCACGTAGCCTTTTTCCGCGTCGGTAGTCCAAAGCGCATCATCCAAAATGCGGACGCTTTCCACGGCGAGGCCCTCCGCGGCGGCGTAACTGAATTCCAGCGTCTTGCCATCATCCAGGGCGCGGATTCGCACGCGCAGCCATGCTTCCGGCCTCTCGGGCAGCGGCTGAAAAGTTGCTTCGAGCCCATTACTCACCCGCTTCACCTCACAGCGGTCCAGCTTGGCTGGCTGCTTGTTTCCATCGACATTCAGGGTCACTTGGCCAAAGCGCGGCTCGTACGGGTTGGAGCGCCAGGTCACGTTGGTCTGCTTGTCCAGGATTTCGTAATTGCCGTTTTCGGGCGAGAGCCGCAAGCGCAGGAAGGCTGTCTCCAGCGTGACAGCGTGCGGTGGACGTCGCGTCTGCTTGGCGGGCGCCGGCGCTTGCGCGGCAGCGGCTACGCTGGCCAGAACCAGCGTAGTGAGAAAGCTGGTGAGGATCATCCTGCCGACTCCAAGCTTGTGCGGTGACATCAGCTCCTCCTTATCTCATCACTTCCCCTTCTGAGCGTCGCTGCACCTTGAGAAGCTGTCTCCTCAAGGTTCTGAGAAACTCGTACATCACAAAGCACTCTAGCGCAAATGCGGGAAAGCCCAGGTAGCCCGGCAAGGGCATCTCGAAGACTTTCCAGCCTTGCAGGATCGGAAACACATAAACCCACTTGGCAGTTGCCCAGTAGTTCCAGAACTCCCAGAATATGCCGCAAATCAGACCCGAGATCAGCAGGCTGTACAAAGTGGAAGTGCTGCTGGTTTCCAAATCACGCAGCAGAGAGCGCCCTTTCACGAAATAGTCCAGGGGATCAAGTAGCAGAATGAATCCCACCCAGACGGCGCCGAACAGGTACCGGCCAAGCGATGCCGGAACCAACACAGGGACCGTTACAAAAGCAAGCCCCACAAGAACAATGCCCAGATGGGTGGAACGACTCAGCTTCAAGCGGCGCGCTGCCGGAGGGCGAAAAAGGCCGAGCGCTTCGACAATGTCTGCGGTTTCGAGAATCGCCGGCCAGATGGTGGCGAAGGACCACACGGAGCCGAAGCACTGCACAAGGAGACTCTCGGGCAAACCAACATAAGCCCAGTTCTCCAGCCGCAAGTTGTAGGCTTCGAAAATCAGCCAGAGCGGTACCGACCAGAAAGCGAGCGACAGGAAATGCCGCGGAGTGCTCCCCAGGCGCGACTCGCCGCGCAGGCTCCAAACGGCAGCGTCGATGAACAGCAGATATCCCGACCAGGCGATGGGCGTGATGAAGATCGCGATCCAGCGGTTGCCCCAGAAAAGCAGCCCTTCTGCGACCAGGATGACGCCGAGCCCCGCCCAGCCCCAGACGCGAAAGCTCCCGCGCTTCGGGGCACGAAAGTATTTGCAGGCTAGAAGGACGATCGCAACAAGAAGCAGGAAAATTCCCGCAACGACGCTGGCCTTCGGCATAAGAGTCGCAACCACGGGTGGACTTTGCAGAGAATAGCCAACGCGCCGGAGAAAAGCAAACTGGGACCTAGGCGTGAGAAAGGCTGCGGATTACACGTGCTTGCTGTTTCGCCAGCGTTCAGGGGACCGGGGCACACTCCAACCTTGGTGGACTCGGGAAACCCCTCCAACGGCCGCTGGGGCTTCGCCCTCGTGCGTTCAGGGCTTCATACCGCCGCCCGGGTCGAATGTGGCACCCCCACATTTGACACTGTACTTGTAGACTTTGTACACCTCGTTTCGCGGCACTCTCTCTGTCGGCGGAGGGGGCGGTGCCTTGGTGGCCTCGTACGGTCCTCGTACCTCCCCGCTGGGGATTCTGATGGGCTCGACGTCAAAAGGCGTGTCCTGGCCGAACGAGACCGTGCAAGGCACTGCGGTTTCGTTCTTCCACTGAACCGTGTCTCTTGCACCCTTAGACAACACGAACCACGGTTGGTCTACGCCGTCCGTCTGATAGTCGAGATTGATCTTGATTTCTATGTTGGTTGGTGGAGGCACGGCGAGCATTGCCGCCATCACCAGGCCGCAGAGCAAGGTGCAGCCGATCACGATACCGAATGCTTTACGCATGTTGTCCTCCTCTCAAGGTTGGTGGCGCTGAAGTAGCGCAAGATAACGGGAGTCAGCGCGGAGATTGTCCAAAAACGGATTATCGCGCACGGTGGCGGGAGAGATTCCAGCCGCGAGCGCTTTCTCCAGCCACTCCAGTGCCTGGTTGATTTGACCCAGCTTATTGTGGGTTAGTGCTGCGTTGAATCGAAGTTCGGGATCGTTAGGGGCGAGTGTGTGCGCCTGTTCGATGGAGCTTAGTGCCGCTTGCTTATTCTCCAGCATGGCGTAGTAATAGGCCAGATAGCCGAGCGCCCTGGCATCTCGTGGATTAACCCGCAAATACTCTTTCGCCAGCAGAATTGCCTGCTCGTAGGCGTCCGTGGCGTTGGCGCGTTGTCCGGGGGCCCAATAGCGAGCGTCACCCAGGTTACCCCGCCAAAGATACTCTTGCGGGTCTATTTCGACGGCTTTCTCGTAAAACTGGCCTGCTTTGGCGAACTGCCTTAGACCGAAGTAAGCTGTGCCCAGGTTGGAGTAAGCGTCCGCCGTGGGCCGTATGGCTGCTGAACGCTCACAGCGCAGGATAGCCTCGGCGTAACGCCCCTGGGCATTGAATATTGTGCCCAGGTTGCTATAGCCTCGGAAATTATCGGGGGCCAGCTTCACTACCTGATCGAACATTTCAGCCGCCTCCGCATAGCGAGCCTGCCAGTAGTAGAACGCGCCCAGCCAGCTATAGCTCGCCCAGTAGTAGGGGCGGAGGGCGATGGCCCGGCGGTACGTCTCCTCGGCCTCTTTCGGTTTTCCCAAACGGTCGTAGGCGGAGGCCAAGCCGCGATACGCGGCGTCACTAGTCGGCTCGAGTTCGACGGCTTGGCGGAATTGCTCTATGGCCAGTTCGTACTTGCCTGTTCCGTTGTACACGACACCCAGGCAGGTGTGCCCACTGGAAAGCCTGGCGTCCAACGCCACGGCCCGCTCGCAGGACGCCAGAGCCTGCCCCACCCACGGGGGCTCCCTGGTCAGCTGATAGTTGTACCAGTACGCCTCGCCCACACCCGCATAGGCCAGGGGGTATTGCGGGTCTTTCTCCAGGGCGTGCTTGAAGGCCGCGAGAGCGCTCTCGATATTCTCGGGCTTGTGGTAATCCTGGAGATAGCCGCGACCCTGCAGGTAGAATTCATAGGCAGCGGGCTGCTGGGTGCCATGTGCTGCCAGCGCACTGCGTTCCCGCGGCTGAAGCTCGATCTCCAGATTGTTCAGGACGCTCGCCACCACCTGGTCTTCCGCAGCAAAGGGGTCACCCGCTCCCGCGGTGATGATATCCGCGCGCAGTTGCCGCCGCGTGGCAGCGTCAATCAGCGCATAAGTGATGCGGATCATCCCGGCGGCCTGCTGCACGCTGCCTGTTAAGACGAGATTTACGCCAAACTCGCGGCGAGCCTGCTCCACCGTACGCACGTCCTGGGCCCATATCTCCCCGGCGGGCACAACTTGTAGCGGATGCCACTCAGTGAGCTGCGTGAACCTGGCGGTCAGAGTCTCGGTCAGGCCGCTGCTGAAAGCTGCCGTTTCGGGGGTGCCACCCACAGTCACGAACCGCAGCACCGCCAAGTGCACTTTCTGGGGCACTTCAGGGGGACTCGGCGGCCACAGGATTCGCAGTACCGTGAGGACAGCCAGGAGCACTGCCCCGAGAATGGCAAGGGTGCGTACTCTCCTCCGCCTGACCCAGCTTCGGACCGTGGCGAACACAAGACGACGTCGGGCCTTAGCTTCCTCCAAGGCGCGCAAGTCCGCCACCAACTCCGTGGCCGTGGCGTAACGCTCTGCCGGATCTTTGGCCAGCATTTTGGCCACAAGACCCTCAAGCTTGCCCGGGACCTGCGGGTTGAATCGGCCGAGCGGTGGCGGCGTCTCATGCCGGATGCGGTCGCTGGTGGCCACGAAGCTGTCGGCCCGGAACGGATGCTGCGCCGTCAGCATCTCGTAGAACACCACTCCCAGCGAGAAGATGTCGGAGCGCTCGTCGGAGGGTTTTTCCAGCAGGACTTCCGGGGCCATGTAGGCAGCAGTACCGCTCAAGGCCCCCGGCTGGCTGGCGGTGCTCTCGGTGCTGGCGTCTGCGTCGTGGTGAGGCAGGCGCTTGGCGACTCCAAAGTCGAGAATCTTCACCTGACCCTTCGGGGTCAGCATGATGTTCTCCGGCTTGATATCGCGATGGATGATGCCTTTCTCGTGCGCCGCCGCCAGCGCTTCTGCGCACTGGATGGCCACCGGCAGGAACCCCTCGAGGCTGAACGGCTGCTTCAAGCGTGGGCGGAGCGTCGTGCCCTCGACGTACTCCATCACCAGGAAGGTTTCGTCGTTTTCCTCCAGCCACTCGTGAACCACGGCGATACGCTGGTCATTGAGGGAGGAAGCACGCTCGCCTTCCTTAAGGAATCGCTGTCGGTAGTTCTCGTCGGCGCGCAGACGCGGCGACAAGCGCTTGAGCGCCACAGACCGCTTGAGCTTCGTGTCGTCGGCCCGGTAGACCTCCCCCATGCCGCCCGCACCGAGCCGGGCGCGAATCGCGAAGCGGCCCACCGTCATCCCAGTAAGGTCCGCGACGGCCTGCGTGCTCTTCGGGTGTGGAGCTTGCACCTCAGCCATGGGTGACCACACGACGGGAAAAGCGGCCACCAACACTGTCGCGCTGGCGATTCGGAGGAAGAGGGACGAAGTGCAAGTAGCTCGCCTTGCCCGCCCAGGTAATGATTGGCATTCTACTCCCGGAAAAATTGTCAAGCAACAAATTTGTCCGTTGCGCCGACGGCAGCTTCCAGGATTGATTTGCGAAGATTCTCTCCAATTTGGCCTCTGAGATGCGCTATATTGATCTCCACCAAGGAGGAACCAATGCCTGATTTGACCAAGCTGACGGACGCCATTTTGAACGGTGACGCCAAAGGGTCGGTGGCCATCGTGAAGGAAGCGCTTGACGAAAGGGTTGACCCGCAGGAACTTGTCAGCAAGTACATGATTCCGGCCATGGACGAGATGGGGCGACGGTTCGAGACCGGCGACTGCTTTGTGCCGGAGTTGCTGATCTCGGCGCGCGCCATGAAATCCGCACTCGCGTTGATCCGCCCCTTGCTAGCCGCCAAGGGGGCCGAACCGCTGGGTCGGGTGGCGATCGGAACCGTAAAGGGAGATCTGCACGACATCGGCAAGAATCTGGTCGCTTCCTTGCTGGAGGGCGCCGGCTTCGCCGTCGCCGACCTGGGGGTGGACGTGCCGCCGGAGAAATTCATCGCGGAGATCCGGGAGAAGAAGACCCAGCTTGTGGCTCTCTCCGCGCTCCTCACCACGACCATGCCCAACATGAAGACCATCATCGAAGAACTCAGCAAGGCCGGAGTGCGCGAACAGGTCAAGGTCATGGTGGGCGGCGCGCCCGTGACGCAGAGGTTCGCCGACGAGATTGGGGCCGACGGTTACAGCGATAACGCCAACGGCGCGGTCAACTTGGCCAGGCGACTCGTCACCGCCTGACGGAGGCGGAGGGGCGCCAACCAGAAATGGCGGGGCGGAGCTGAGACTTCCGTGTTGGTCATCAGGAAACAAGCCTCTTATCTCCGGCAGTTGCTCCGCCCCGCTTTGGCGGGGATAGAGCGCAGGCATCGGTGCCAACCGAGTCATACCTAAGATCAATCCCACACTGCCTCCGACCGCCACCTGAGGGAGAAGCTGGAGAGACCCACTCTGTGCGTTAACGGTCAAGAGCCAGCCTCTCCAGCACGAGGAAAGTGTGCGGGCGCCCTTCGCCAGGAGTAGGACATGAGTCCGGAGAGCGGAAGCCAGAACCCGAACTTTCTGAAATCGGCGCTGCAGAAGAGCCAGTTCCTCTATACGGCAGAACTGGTCCTGGGCCGGGA
>Ga0315284_10013191_pt1 | contig 11759 bp, 12 predicted proteins | sample YL17G09_16_MG_FD_203696 | JGI IMG/M metagenome (GOLD analysis project Ga0315284, IMG submission 203696) | Sediment microbial communities from Yellowstone Lake, YNP, Wyoming, USA - YL17G09_16 | ecosystem: Environmental > Aquatic > Freshwater > Lake > Sediment | place: USA: Wyoming | collected... | reverse complement strand
GGAACATTGGAACACCGGGGAGCCCGGGGCGGCCGGCCGGGGCGCCCTGGCGGTGATTCCCGATGCCACGGCGCCGAGTCTGCGGGCTTTTCTGCGCGCCAAGGTGCAGCTGGAGAGCGCCGTGCTGACCGATGCCTTTACCAGCTACAGTGGGCTGACGCCGCGAGGCTACGCTCACGCGGCCATCCCGCTGGGAGACGACCGCGAACTGACACGCCGCTTGTTCCCCTGGGTGCATGTCACGCTGTCGAACCTCAAACGGTTTCTCTTGGGGACACACCCCAAGCCGCAAACCAAACACCTGAGCCGCTACGTGGCCGAGTTCACGTATCGGCTGAATCGGCGCTGGCAAGAGGCGAGCCTGTTTGACCGCCTCGCCCGCACCTGCCTCAGCACCAACATCATCACTCACAGGGAGTTGGTGGCCGCGCCGGAGCTAGCGTGATAATTATGTCCCAAGATCATGCGTTGATAAGCCCCCCGTTTTCGCGGGGGAGAGGAGGTCTCATATGGATAGCTGGAAGATGACGCGACGCGACTTCAACAGATCCGCAGCGCTGGGCGCAGTAAGCCTGGCACTTTCGTCGGGACCGGCGGTGCGAAACGTCTTGGGCGCCAACGATCGCATTGGCATCGGCCTGATCGGTGCCGGGAATCAGGGGCGGTACAACCTCACCTCCATGATCCAGACGGAGCAGGCGGACCCTGTTGCCGTCGCGGACGTCTATGATTTGTGCGTGGCCCTGACACTGGATGCCCCGGGGATGCCGCCGGGGAAAACGAAAGGCTACAAGGATTTCCGCCGACTCCTGGAGCACAAGGATATTGATGCCGTTATTGTGGCGACTCCGGAACACTGGCATGGCATTCCCACGATCATGGCTTGTGAGGCGGGGAAAGACGTGTACGTCGAGAAGCCAACTTCCCACACCATTTACGAAGGGCGGAAGATGGTCGAGGCCATGACCAAATACAACCGGGTGATTTCCTGCGGAACTCAGCAACGCTCGGGCGAACATTTCAAAAAGGTCGTGGAGATGATCCGTGGGGGCAAGATCGGGAAGGTCACGTTTGTCGAGGCTTGGCTCTATGGCGGGTTCACTCGTGAGCAACGGACGCAGGCCGCTCCTCCGGACAGCGATCCTCCGCCCGGGTTCGATTGGGATTTCTGGCTGGGCCCAGCGTCCTACCATCCCTACAACCGCAGTCGGCGGGGATATACGGGCTTTTGGGAAACGGGCGGCGGCGAGATGACCAACTGGGGGCCTCACCTGATTGACGTGATCCATTGGGCGACGGGCGTGGACGCGCCCACAACGATCGCGGCCTCGGGTGGCCGGTACGCCAGTCAGGGCATCTACGAAACCCCGGATACGATTGAAGTGATTTACGAATACCCACCCTGCCCGCTCAACGATCGAGGGTTTGTGGCGAGGTTCACCAACCACATCGGTCGGGGGCCGGAGGGTCAACGCTATGGCACCCAGTTCTGCGGGACCGACGGAACCCTATTCGTGAATCGTGAAGGTTATACTATCTGGCCAGCAAGTCCGACTTCGGACGTGTGGGAGACTTTTGGACGGACGGACGTGGTAAAAGGCGATGGCACGCCCCAGCACCAGCCCCACGTCCTCAATTTCCTGGAGTGCGTGAAGTCGCGCCAGAAACCGAACGCTGATTTGGAAACCACACACCGCGCGACTAGCGCCTGCATCCTAGCAAACACTTCACTCAGGCTCGGCCGGAAATTGCGCTGGGATGGCAAGCAAGAGCAGTTTATCGGCGACGCCGAAGCCAACAAGATGCTGAACGAAGAGCGCCGCAAGCCCTGGAATATCATCTAGCGAGTCCGGGAGACGGCGCCAAGGCGGCTTCTTGCGAAGAAGGCTCTCGCAGATTGTGTACATCCGATCCAGGAATCGTCACATGCCATGCTGGGGGGCAACTCCTAATTTGTTGCCTGCGCTGGTCCTCTGTTCTGAGACAGAACAGATTCATCTGGTGGAGGATCACTCGAGATGAAGTTTGGTGTTAATACCATGGTCTGGACAACCCGTGTGGGCAAGGCGCAGGAACCCTTGTTCGGACGCATCCGGGAGTGGGGATTTGACGGCGTCGAACTCTTCCTCTCCCCTGAAGAGCCGGCCGATATCCCCGCGGTCCGGGCTGTCTTGGACCAGCTCAAATTGGAGCGTACGACCTGCAGCGTGCTGCCGAGCGAGGCGAACCTGATAAGTTCTAAACTTGCCACCCGCGCACGGGGTGTCGAGTTCTTGAAGGAATGCGTAGAGAGAACAGCTGAGCTGGGAGCACGCCTGATCTGCGGACCCTTGTATGCCGGTCTGGGAGTGATGACCGGCCGACGGCGCACTCAGGAAGAATGGAAGTGGGCTGTGGACGGTCTTCAGGCCGCGGCGGACCACGCGCGTAGGTGCAACGTCACCCTTTGCCTTGAACCTCTGAACCGCTTCGAAACCTATTTCCTCAACACACTCGACGACGCGGCTCGATTGGTCCATGACGTGGGGACGTCCAATGTCAAAATCCACTTCGATACTTTCCACGCGAACATTGAGGAGCGTAATCCCGCGGAGGCCTTACGGTCCGTGGCCAGGGAATTGGGACATGTTCACATCTCTGAAAACGATCGCGGTGTGCCTGGAGCCGGGCATTGTGATTGGAGAGGGATGCTCGAAGCGCTCAAGGAAATTGGCTACGACGGCTGGCTGACCATCGAATCGTTCGCCCAGCCCGAACCTGACCTGGCCGCAGCTGCAGCTATCTGGCGCGACCTGGCCCCCTCAGGCGATGAGCTGGCGCGCCAAGGGCTAGAGTTCGTTCGACGGGTAGCTCAAAGTGTAGGGATTCAATAACCGCGACGAAATTTGCGTCAACGGGTGACCCCTGCGCCCTCTCGGATGGAGCGAAGGAGGCCGCGTGTCAACCTTCATTACGCAAATGAAACGTATGCTCAAGCGCATGGCGCCTCTAACAGGTCTCCTGCTGGGACTTTCAGTGATTGTCCCATGTCTTTTGTGGCTGGCACCGCGTGTAAGCGCCCAGGGTTCTAATGAAATCCCCTTCCGCAAACACACCGTGGATTTAGGACCTAGCGAGGCGGCCGCCGTGGCCGACATGAACCGTGATGGACGGCCCGACATCATTTCCGGTGAGAACTGGTTCGAGCAGGCGCCATCGTCGCCGGACACGGAAGGACTGCGGTGGATCAAGCACAAGTTCCGCGACCTGCCTTACACCGACAATTACCTGGAAGACTTGAGTGACTTGGCGATTGATGTGAATGGTGACGGCTACCCCGATGTCGTGAGTTGCTCCTACTGGTCCGAGCCGCTCACCTGGTGGCAGAATCCCGGCCGCCAGAGCAAGCCCTGGATTGAGCACATCATCGAAACCCGCTCTCCCGTGGAGTTTGCTTTCCTGGTTGACATCCTCAATACGGGGAAGCTCCAGCAACTCTTACCTCAATTCGGCGATTCGAAATTTCCGCTAACCTGGTACGAAATCATCGGCAAGGGAGCAGACGCGCACTGGGAGGGGCACGAGGTCAGTCCCCAGAGCTACGGCCACGGCATCGGCGCCGGCGACGTCAATCACGACGGGCGCGCCGACATCATCACCCCTAAAGGATGGTTTGAAGCTCCCGCCGACCCGCGCCACAGCCAGTGGATTTTCCATCCGGAATTCTATCTCGGGGTGAGCGATTTCATATACGTGCTGGACGTGAATGGCGACGGCTTTCCGGATCTGGTCACCAGTTTCGGTCATGACTACGGGATTTTCTGGTATGAGCAGAAGAAAGATGCGGCGGGCAATCGCACCTGGCTGAAACATGTCATCGACAACGCCTGGTCTCAGGCTCACGCTCTGACGCTGGCGGATTTAAATGGCGACGGGCGGCCCGAGCTCATCACGGGCAAGCGTTATTATGCGCACGAACATGATCCCGGCGCGAACGAGCCTCTCGGGGTATACTGGTACGAAACCATCCAGACCCCGCGGGGGCTACAGTGGAGAAGACACATCATCGACTACAGCACGAGAGCAGGCGGAGGTATGCAAATCCCCGTCGTTGATCTCGACGGGGACGGCGACCTCGATGTCATAGTGGCGGGCAAATCCGGTATTTTTGTTTTTGAAAATCTTACCGTCACCCGGTGAGTAGTCCTGCTACGTTCGGGGCCACAGCGCTACCGCCCGTGACCTGCCCGATGTTTTGTACCAGTGCGAGTGAGAGAGCTTACGTTGACCCGCCCCGAAAAACTGTACCACGGGAAACTAGAGAATCCGCGCCGTCAAGGCCCTCCTGACCGCAAGAAATGCGGGTTTCGTACACTCCAGAGACTCAATAAAGGCACTCCACTTTCGCCGGCGCTTCGTGAAGGTGCTTCGCCTTCTTGGATGGTCGTCTTCGAGGGCGCTCGGGGGCCCGGGTGAAGGGCGGCGTTAGCCGGCGCAGCGAACCCTTGAGGCGGGCAACCGAGTGCCCTACCCAAGATGGAGAAAGCGAAGCGCCGCTCTCCCTCCCCTTCCTCTTCGGCAGCCACACTCGCGGGCGTGCGATCTCGCAACGCGCTGTGGGGCCGTTGGTGGTTATAGTGGTGCCGCCAAGCCGCCAGCTTCTGCCGCGCTTCCTCCAGGGATCGAAACCATTCCACGTTCAAGCATTCGTCTCGTAAGCGCCCGTTGAAGCTCTCGATGAATCCGTTCTCCATCGGTCGCCCGGGCCGGATGAATTCCAACTGCACTCCATGGCGATATGCCCAAGCGTCCATCGCCTTGCTGTAGAACTCCGAACCATTGTCCACCGTGATGACTTTCGGCAAGCCGCGATCTTTCCCGACCCTTTCCAGGCAGGCTGCCACCTTCTCTCCACTCAGCGAGAAATCCGGCTCAAGTACCGGGCACTCCCGACTAAACTGATCCACCACCGTCAGCATCTTCAGGGGGCGGCCATCGGAGGTCCGATCCGCCACAAAATCGTACGACCAGACGTGATTCGGTCCGCCGGGTCGCAACCGTAGGCACGAGCCATCATTCAACCACAAGCGTCCTCGCGGCCTCTGTTTTTGCGGTACTTTCAACCCTTCCCGTCGCCAGATCCTTTGCACCCGGTCCTTGCCGACCGGCCATCCCGCCCTTTGCCGCAGCGCCGTGATCCGCCGATAGCCCTACCGCCCGTACTGGCTCGCCAGCGGGATGATCGCCCCTGTCAAGGCCTCCTCAGCGCTGCGCAGAATCGGAGCATACCGTTGTGTGCCTCGCCCTTGCCCCAGCAGCCGGCAGGCTTGCCGCTCGGAGAGTCCGTACTCCTCCCGCGCATGCTCTACCGCACAACGCCGCCGCTCAGGGCTTAGAAGTTTCCCTGCGCCACCTCGCGCAGTACCTGCTTCTCCAGGGAAAGTTCAGCCACCAACCTCTTCAACCGGTTGTTCTCTTTCTCTAACTCCTTCAGCCGCTTCGCCTGGTTGAGCTTCAGCCCGCCAAACTCCTTTCGCCAGCGATAGTACGTCTGGGCCGTGATCTGAGCATCCCGGCAGGCTTGCGGCGTGGTCTTGCCGTTCGCAATCTCCACTTCTATCTACCGGAGCAGATTGACAATCTGCTCCGGCTTAAACCTCTTGGTTGGCATGATCGGGTCTCCTCCTCAGGTGAATTCTCTCTCATTCAGCCTGGTACAAGAAACCCCGGTCAGGTCAGTGAAGCCGGCTTGAAGTCCAAGAAGGCAGGTCCGAGCCGTCAGTGGCCGAAAGTTGCGGCGGCGGTGAAGACGAAAGTCGTCGAACTCAAGCGTCGTCATCCCGACTTGGGCATCCAGAAGATCAGCCAGTTCCTGCGGCGCGTGTTGTTTCTGCCGGTGAGCCGGGAGACGGTTCGCCGGACGTTACATGAGCAGCAGCTGCTCAAGAAACCCAAGCCCAAGCCCCAGCGCAATCCACCCCAGCCGCGCTTCTTCGAGCGGTCTACTCCCAACCAGATGTGGCAGACCGATATCTTTACCTTCCGTCTGGGAGGCAAGAACGCCTACCTCATCGGCTTTATCGATGATTACTCCCGCTACGTGGTGGGGCTGGACGTGTTTCGCAGCCAGACGGCAGAGCACGTGTTGGAGGTGTACCGCACGGCGATCGCGGAGTACGGCGTACCCAAAGAAGTGCTCTCGGATCAGGGCCGCCAGTACTGCAGTTGGCGCGGTACGACCCGTTTCCAGGCAGAGTTGCGCCAGGATCGGGTCCACCACCTCAAGAGCCGGCCGCATCATCCCATGACCCTGGGGAAGATCGAACGGTTCTGGAAGACGATCTGGGAGGAGTTCCTGGTGCGAGCGCAGTTTGACAGCTTTGAGTCCGCCCGCGAGCGGGTGCGGCTGTGGGTGAAGCACTACAACCACCAGCGGCCGCACCAGGCCCTGGACGGGTTGTGTCCGGCCGATCGGTTCTTTGCCATCGCCCAGGAACTGCGGCAGGTCATCGAGCGCGGCATTCAGGAGAACGTGCTAGAACTGGCGTTGCGGGGGCAGCCGTGCAGTCCGTTCTACATGGTCGGGCGGATGGGCGAGCAGTTCGTGGTCATCCGTGCCGAGAAAGGCAAAGTGAAGATGCTCGTGGATGGCGAGGAACAGCAACCTCAGCAGGAGGTAGTCTACAACCTGGAAGGAGGAACGCATGACCCCCGAAGTCAAACCGAAGAAGGAACCGCTCCCTTACAATGCGCAGCAACGAACCCAAGCGGTCCTGTCGATCTGGACCGAGCGCCGTCGCCCCGCGGAAGTCTGTCAGGAACTGGCGATCCGTCCGGCCGTGCTCTCCCATTGGGAGAAGCGGGCTCTGGCGGCGATGCTCCAGGCGCTGGAGTCGCACCCACACCTCGAACCGGGACCGGCCCTGAGTCCGAAACTGGAGCGGTTGCTGGCGCGCCAAGCCCTGCAGCAGAAGGGACGGATGGCCAAGCTGGAGAAGCGGCTGGCCAAGCTCCAAGAACCGAAATCGCCACCGCCGACCAAGTAGACCATCCCAGCGTGGCGGGAGGATTCAGCGATGAACGATCCGAAACCCACCGCTCACCAGCAAGCCTTGGCCCGGCAGCGGGCGCAGCTGATCATGCAGGTGCGGAGCGGGTTGTTGAATGCCCAGGAAGCAGCCCGACAACTGCGGATCTCCCGCAAGACTTATTACAAGTGGGAGCGACGGGCGCTGGCAGCGATGGTCGAGGCGCTGGGCAATCGGGAACACGGGCGCCCACCCTTGCGGGTCGACCCAGAGAAGGAAGCCCTCCAACGCCAGAGCCAGGAGCTTCAGGCCCAGCTCCAGGTCATGGAGCAGACGGTGCGGATCCGGCAGTGGTTGGAGCAGCCGGATAAAAAAAAGAATGAGGTAGCGGAAATGATGGTGACTACCCTGACCAGACTGAAGCGACAAGTGCCCTGGCCGTACCAACGCCTTTGCCAGTCACTCGCGTTGCCCTATGCGAGCTTCCGACGTTGGAAACACCGCCTCGAGGGTGGCCAGCCGGCCCTCTTCAAGCCGGGTCCCAAAAAGATGGCGCCGCTGAACCTGGAGGAGTTGCACGTTCACCTGTGCCGCCTGAAGCATGGCCGCCAGCGCAGCCGAGGAATCGGCAGGCTGTATCGGCACTACCAAGGCCAGATCTCCCGTCGCGATCTGCAGGCGCTGACGGAGACGGTGCGCCGTGAGTTCACTCAGCAACGCCAGGCTGAATTACGCCGCATCACCTGGCATGTCCCCGGCCTGGTCTGGTCGCTGGATGACACGCAGTTGGTCAGACTCGCTAGCCACAAACTGCATCTGCATCAAGTGCAGGACCTCGCCTCCCGTTATAAGTTCACGCCCTGGGTGGGAGAGCGAGCCAGGGGAGAAACCGTGGCCCTTCGCCTGGAGCAACTGTTCTTGCGGCATGGACCGCCGCTCGTGCTCAAACGCGACAACGGGTCCAATCTCAATCATCAGGCGGTCGATGAGGTGCTGACCCGTTATCTGGTCATCCCGCTGAACTCGCCACCCCATTATCCACCTTACAACGGCGGGATGGAATGCGCGCTACGGGAACTGAAAACTCCACTGGTTGAGAAGATCCTCGCCCGCGCCCCGATCACGGAGTCCCAGGTGCAAGTCTGGGCGGAGGTGTTGGCGCACGAACTGAATCATCGCTCCCGCGGCTGTCTCGACGGGCAAGTCGCCTGCGAGGTGTTTCAGGATGCGAAGCCAGCCATGAAGGCCTATACTCTCCGGAAGCGAAGGGAGACTTTCGATTGGATCAACGAACTGACCATGACGCTCATCAAGGTCTTGGCGGTTCACACCCAACGCCAAGCCGAAACAGCACGGCGTCTAGCTGTGGAAACTTGGTTACAGAGAAACGGAGTGATCACCATCACTCAGAACAAAAAAGTGTTACCCGTTTTCCTCGAACAATTCGCTCATAATTAGATTGCCCCCACATTGATGGAGACCGAACCCAAAGCACTTGGGTAGCGAATCCGTGGCGGGAAGAGCGGTACTTTGCACCGCAGACCACGACGAGGAAAGACTAGAGAACACATGCTGTCAGTGGGAAGAACGTACGAACAACAGAGCGCGCACGACTCACTCGTTCGAATGATGGCTGCCTATTTTTCCACGCTGGGATACTCAGCCCTTCGTGCTGACCTTAATGGCTATCCGCGTCCAACGAAAATCTGGTGGACAGGCAGAGAGAGCGAAGCCCACATACCGGACCTGACATGTTTTAAGAATGACCCGCAACAGACCCCGATCATATTGGAAGCGGAGACTTGCGAGAGCGTAGGCCTAGAGCACACAAGGCAACAGTGGCTGCTTTTCAGCGCACACGCTCGGGCTATAAAGGGAGAGTTTCACGTCGTTGTACCAAGAATATGCTACAGAGGCACTCAGCCTGTAACTGGCCAAGCCTTAGTGGAAGAGTATGGACGAGCCTGGGGCCTGACCTTCGGCGGAATCTGGTGGCCGAGCGGCTAGGCTCAGCCGGATAGCACCTGCCCTCCAACGTGCGAAGACGCCGCGGCCCAACCGCATCCACCTTTTTCGAAAAGTCTCGAAATACGGGGAGATTTCGCCTGGCTTTCTACAGGCCCTCACAATCGCGCTGTGTGGCCCCCACAGCGGTTTCCCACTTTGGTTGAGGGGAGAGAGCCCCCCCGGTATTCGAGCATGACGCTTGAGACCCGACGGCGCTGCGCGTACGATGCGGCCTACAGGCTCCATGCCGCGATAACCCAAGAAGGGATACAAACATGCTGCCTATTGGCGCTCGCCTTCGCCGACTCCGCGAGGTCAAGAGAATGTCTCAGGGCGATTTAGGACAGCGGACGGGCCTACTGCGTTGCTACATCTCCCGCGTGGAAAACGGCCACACCGTCCCCACGCTTGAAACCCTGCAACGCTTTGCTAAGGCGTTGGATGTCCCCTTGTACGAGCTTTTTTACTCCGGCGAGCAAGGGCCGACCACGCCCCGGTTGAAAGCTCTAGAGACTCTGGAGAAAATTGCTCAAGAAGGCGGCAAGGCCGGAAGAGAGGCTCGCTTCCTCCTGAAGCTCAGGACCCTTTTGGTGCGCATCCCCGAGACGGATCGGGGGCTCTTCCTGTCTCTCGTTAAGGAATTGGCAACGCGCTGACTAAACCAAGAATCGTTTGATGGCCTACCAAAGCCACCGTACCGCCAAAGGCGGCGCAAGTCGCCAGAATGCCCGGGGTCCCCAAGATTGCCGCCTTGCTTTGTGGGATGGCCCGGAATCGCGCCCTATCGCTCCGTAGAGCTGTTTTTCGGGCCTAGTTAATGGGCTGGGGCTGGGGGCTTCGAGCCACAGAGTTGACGGCAGAACGGAAGCAATCGCGTTTCCCACTCGGACTGAAGAGGCCGGGCATACTTTGGAGATGGCGGGCCACGGCGGATTCGGGCCTTGGGGGTGGGCTGCCTCCTACCACCCGAAGGAAGTAGCCGGGATTTTGCAAACCACGGGCGCTAATTGACTGACGCCCTGCCTCGCTGTCAGGTGCCCTCGTAGATTGCCCCCCAACTCCGCTAGGCTCCCCCAGGCGCAACGTAGGCCGTCCCGTGAGACCTGCGGACACATCGAAACGTGCCTGCGGGTCTCGGCAAGGAAAATTTAAGTGTAATCAGCGTAAGGACATACGGGCTGAAAAAATCCGTACCCGGCCTCGAATGGCAACAAAATTGAGTCGCCCGAGGGCAAGCGGAGTGCCTAAGCCCGACCTATAACCGATTGTAAATGAGTTAGATAGGGGTTAACATAATTTACGTTATACGACACTTGTTGCCTGCAACTTGTGTCTTGACGGGCATGTTTTTTCGGGTGTAGGCTTCGGCGCATGGGCGAAAAGCCGATGACGGTCGCCGAGATGGCCCGTATGGGGGGACTTGCAAGAGCGCAGGCATACAGCAAGGCCCAGATCAGGGCCTGGGGGAAACTGGGCGGCAGACCGAGTGCGTTGACCGTGAATCAGGGCCAGCGCATTGCAGAGTGGACACGCCATGGCATCGGCCAGAGAACCATCGCTGAACGCCTTGGCGTTTCCTTGCGGACCGTGGGGCGCTACCTAAAGCGGCTACGAGGTCATCGCCGCTCCGAATCCCGGCTGTGACCCCAGTGGCCACCGCGAGTCTCCGGCTTAACTCCAGATGTCTATAAATCGGGGTTGTAGAGTTTCTCCCAAGGGCTAAGCACTTTCAGCTCGCGCCCGAGTTCTTCCAGATCGACATCCTTTTGGGCAACGAAGTTTCGGTAGACGTCGATGACGTAGAATTCCCCCAGATCCAGAGATGCCCGCTGACCACGCGTGGCGTGGAGTTTTTCCCCGTCCCGGACCAATCGGCGGTTGATGCGCTGGATTAGCGCCCGCTTCGAAACTAGCACCCTTCCTGTTGCGCGCTGCGTTTGGGTCATCTCCCCCTCCGCACATGATTATCGCATCGAGTGAGCACATGAGTCAATAAGCAAATGAGCTAAAACCATTGATGCCCTGCATGCGCATCAGGAGAGTAAATCGATGAGTATTTCGTGTGACTTTACTGGGAGTCCTTGTCGAAGCTTTAGATTCGGTAGACGTCGCTGGTGACCGCCTCCGCCGACACCGACCGGGAGTTTGTGTCTTCAGTACCCAGGCAAAACCACTTTCAGTCCCGCTTGGGAACCCATGGTTTGGAGTGTTGCCCCCTTTCCTCAGAAACTCAGGCTCGTAATCCGGTTGTTAGCCCAGCGGCTGCAAGGCCATGAGAAGCGAGCCTCATCCCTCGGTGGCAAATCACCTCCCGAGATGGCTCCTGCGAGAATTCCACTGCGGGCCCTGCTTGCGGCCTCTCGTCGGATGCTTCGCCGTCGCACGATTTGCCACTCAGAGCGATTTCCTTTCGCCCACTCAGTCAGAGAGGCATCAATTCCGATTGGCCCAACCAACTTGACGGTTGTTTGGGCGTCGCATTAAACAGGGATTATTGGAAGAACTCCAGCGCCGCCGCATCCGTGTACCCGCCGTGTACCTCAAACTGGCGTTTTGGCCGTTTTTGGCGTTTCTGCCGATTACTGAAATCAGCAAGTTATGCGGAATGAGCGAGCGCCCAGGGTTCGAACCCCTCCAGGTCCACCAAGCATTCGAATCGGTTGTAGAGGTTCCGGGTCAGACTTTCCGTCGCTGGCCGGTCTGGTGAATACGTCCTTCTCCTCGGGCCAGGCCCAAGCCGTAGTG
>Ga0315284_10013189_pt1 | contig 11760 bp, 6 predicted proteins | sample YL17G09_16_MG_FD_203696 | JGI IMG/M metagenome (GOLD analysis project Ga0315284, IMG submission 203696) | Sediment microbial communities from Yellowstone Lake, YNP, Wyoming, USA - YL17G09_16 | ecosystem: Environmental > Aquatic > Freshwater > Lake > Sediment | place: USA: Wyoming | collected... | reverse complement strand
ACGCCAACCCCTTCGCGCCCCGGTTCAACCTCGAGCACGCCGCCGAGGCAGCGCGAGCGCGAGCCGCCACGCACCTGCAGGAGATCCGCGACCGCGAGAGTGCCGCGCTCCTGAGGGTGATCCAGCGGGTCCAGGACCCCGGGGCGCGCCTTTTTGGAGGAGGCTGAGTACGGCGGCGCTGCAGGAGAGAGAGAGAGAGAGAGAGAGAGAGAGAGAGAGAGAGAGAGAGAGAGAGAGAGAGAGAGAGAGAGAGAGAGAGCAAACCACCCCGCTTGCCTTTCTTTTCATTTCATTTTTTTTTGTTCTCGCGAATGCAATCAAAAAGAAACAAGGAGCTTCGTGTGGGTGTGGGGGAGGGGACGGCGACGAGGCCGGTCTCTCTCTCGCGCGCGCGAAGAAAAAAATGACGGGGGACGAGTTTTTTTTCCATAATTCTTCTCTCCCTCTCTTGCTTGCTTGCCTCTGCTCTCTCATCCCGGGCCACTTTGCGCGGAAGGGGCACGCAATGAGGCGGCTCGCGCCGTCGCCGCACCAGGCGTCGCCGTCGTCGTCCTCTGCGGCAGCAGCACCAGCGCCTCGGCGGTGTCGCGGAGCGGTGGCCGTGAGGCCGAAGCAGGTTTGTTCGAAAAGATGGGGCGACGAGGATGACGCCGAGCGTCGACAACAACGAAGCAACTTGCTGGCCACGAGAGCACTTTGCTGATATTGCCCTCCTTCTATCCCATCAAATCCATATCATCCAATCACAGGCCCCTCTTCCGCTTCGCCGTGTTGCCACAGAAGCGAAAGGAATAAGCGGCGGAGGCGCGAACGAGGCTGAATTCGCGTCTTCTTCGTCGTCGGCGACGGCTGCCAATCGCCACCGGCCTTCGACAACGGCGAAGAATGCCGTCGAAATCCCCTCTCGGGACCTCCCGCCGGCACCCGTCCGGCAGGACACAGCGCGGATCTATTCGAACGTGATGGCGTCGACGAGCGGGTAAGGAAGTTCAGAAAGGAGAGCAAGAGAGAAGACATTCTTTCGTTATCTTTGTTCGCCATCGACCATCGAATCCCTCTTCAGCTCACCCGCGACCTCCTCGAAAAAAAACTTCTCCACCGAAAAAACAAAACAGCCGCTTCGCCGAAACCCACTCGCAGCAGCAGCAGCAGCAGCAACAGGCCGTCCACACCGAGCAACCCCTCGGGGCGCGACGCATGATCCAGCCCCCGGCAGCGGCGGCAGCGGCGGCCAAGGCCGCGCGCGCCGCCGCCTACGACCGCGAGAGCCGCATCTTCGCCGCTGGCGTCTTTGCCGCGCTGGGCATCAGCGCGATCCTGCGCTGGCTGTCGCACCTGCCGCTGTGGAGGAGGCTGGTACGGCGGTTCGTGTGGTGGGCCCCCGAGCCCGAAGCAGCAGCGGTGAACACTAATGGGTTCGCGGCGAACGGTTTCGGAAGCAACGGAAGTGGCGTCAGCGGAAGCGGCGGCGCGATCGACCTCAACGGCAAAGCGCCGCCCACGCCCCTGGGGCGTCTGCTGTCCTACGTCGGCCTCGCGCCCTACCGCGGCTCCGGTGGGACCCCGTCGCAGCAGCAGCAGGGAGGAAACGGAAGCAGCAGCAACGGCAGCAGCAGCAGCAACTCTCGGCCGTCGTCTTCCTCCTCGTCGTCTCCAAACCAAAACTCCACCGCGCTCGTCCTCTACGAAGAGAACGCCGAGGCCGTCGAGTGGGTCAACATGTGCTGGCGCAAGGCCTGGCGCATCTACCAGCGCGGGCTCGAACGCTGGCTGGCTGACCTGCTGCAGCCGGTCTTCGACGGCCTCGTCGCCGACGGGCAGGTCCCGCGCTTTGTGCAGCGCCTCCGCATCCTGGAGTTCACGCTCGACCACGAGGCGCCCAGCTTCTCGCGCATGCGGCGGCGGACCTCGCGCAAGGACTCGGACCTCAACGGCGTCGTCGACGTGCGGTACACGGGCGGCGCGCGCATGCTGCTGCTGATCGAGGTCGGCAGCGGCAGAGGAAAGATGTTCCGCGGCTGGAGGGCGAGGGTCCCGGTGCTCGTCTCCGACCTCGACCTCGAGTGCAAGATGTGGATGAAGCTCAGGCTGGCCCCGATGCCCCCCTATGTGGGCACGCTGTCGCTGGCGTTTGTCGGGCAGCCGGACGTCAAGGTGCAGCTGCTGCCCTACAACAGAGTCCGGTGAGTTTTTGAGTTTTTGAGTTTTTTCCTCTCTTTTTTCTCTTTTTTTGGGGGGGTCCGGTTCTTCTTCGTCGACAAAACTCACTTTTTTTTCCCTCCCTCCCCCCCCCCTCTCTCTCTCCTCCCTTCCAACCTCCCAACCAGCCTGATGCGCATCCCGATCCTCCAGGCCTACCTGACCAAGCTCTTCACCGTCGACCTGCCCGGGCTGATGGTCCTCCCGCGCCGCCTCGAGATCAACATCCCGCCCTCGATCACCGCCGTCGCCGAGGCCGCCGTGGGCCGCGACGCCGTCATGCGCGCCGTGGCCTCGGCGGTCCTGCAGGCCGACGCGCTGGAGAACGCGCTCGCGGCGGCGCTGCCCCTGGGCCCGCAGTCCGCGGCCGGCGGCATCTCGCTCCCGGACTCGTTCGTCGGGGAGCTGCAGGTCGTGCTGCACGAGGGGCGCGACCTCCCCGTGTGGGGCTTTCCCTGGCAGTCCAACCCCTACTGTCGGCTCACGCTGGGCTCGCAGGCCGTGCGGTCCCGCAGGGACGACGCCACGAGCCACGCGGGGTCGCACCGCTTCCCCGTCTGGAACCAGGAGTTCCAGCTGCTCGTCGAGGACCTGGGCAAGCAGGAGCTCGCGATCTCGGTGCGCGACTCGCACATCACGGGCAGGCCCGACGTCGGGGTGGTGCGCGTGCCGCTGTCGAGGGTCCCTCCGGGCGGGGGGGCCCTGACGCTGTGGGTTCCCGTGCGGTCGCCGGAGAGCGAGGCCGCGGCGCAGCAGGCGAAGCAGCTCGCCGCGGCTGCCGCCTCGGTGGCGACGGCGGGGGGCGCTTCTGCTTCGGCAGCAGCGACGCCGGCGGCGGCCTCCTCGGCTCCCCCTCTGGCTTCCGCGGCGGACGCGGCGGCCGCCCTGGCCGCCTCCAACGCCGTCGCCACGGCCGACGGCGGCGCGCTGCGGATCACGCTCGTCTACAAGCCCTTCGAGGACGACGAGGACGACTCCGGGTTCCGCGAGGCGCGGGCGTACGAGGCCGCCGCGGCGGCCGCGGCGGCCGCGGCCGCGGCCCCCATCATCGACGTCAAGTCGGCCGCCGACGCGTCCTCCCGCGCCGCGGTCGCGGCCTCCGCCGCGGCGGCGGCCGTCGCCGTGACCAAGGCCGCGGCGGCCCGCGCCGCGACCAAGGCCGCGAGGGCGTCGAGGGCCGCAAGGGCGGCGGCGACGGGCCGCGGCGCGACGGCGGAGCAGGCCGAGCGCGAGGCCCGCGCCGCCGCCGCCGCCGCCCTGGCCCCGCAGCAGTACGGCGGCAACGGCTTCTCGAGCTACGGCGCGCTGGCCTCCGCGGAAGAGAGCGGCAGCGACGGCAGCGACGGCGAGGGCGACGGTGGGCCGGGCCCCGGTCGCTGGAGCGGCAGAGGGGGAAGCTCGTCCCCGTCGTCAGACCGCCTCGCCGCCGCCGCCGTCGCCGCGGGGACCGCCGCGCGCACCCCGGCCCAGCGCGCCGCCGCCAAGGCCGCCGCGCGCGCGGCGGAGGCCGACAAGAAGGCGGCGGAGGCCGCGGACAAGCTCTTCCCCGGGGTCGCCTTCCGCATCTCGGACGAGAAGGACGAGGACGCTCCGTACCCGTACGACAGCATGAGGGCCGACGGCTCCTCTTCGGCTTCTTCTTCTTCGACCTCGGCCTCGAGTGCTTCGGCGTCTTCTCCCTTCTCCGCGGAGAGCAGCAACAAGACGATCAAGCCGGCTCTCTCCGGGGCCGCGCTGGGCGCGACCGCCGAGGCCGTGAGGGCCGCGGACGCCGCCGCGGCGGCCTCGCTCGCGTTTACAAGTCACGACGACGACGGAGGAGAAGCCGACGCCGACGGCGTCCTCGACGAGACCGTCGCCCTCGCCGCGGCTCCCGAGGAGGCCGACGCGGCCTTTGACGCCGCGCTCAGGGGAGGCGCCACGGTCTCCTCCGAGGACGGGAGCAGGCGCAGCGACGAGGACGGCAGCGAGAGCGACGGCAGCGCCACCAAGGCGACCGAGGCTCTGATCGTCGCCCTGCACCGCAGCAGGGAGGCGCAGCGCAGGGAAAAGGAGAGGAAGAAGCGGGAAGAGTCCCGAGGGCTGCTGCTGGGGCACGCGGACGAGGACCTGGCCGGCTCTGCTTCGGCGAGGCCGCAGCGGGCGCTGCCCGAGCGCTCGAGTGCGTCGCTGGGCAGCGTCGACGTCGACTCTGGCGCTACCGCTCCCGACGGCAGCGGCTCCTCCTCTTCTCCGTCGTCGTCGACCTCGAGGGAGAAGGAGGGAGCCTTCAACGCCGCCAAGTCCTGGGTCTCGGGCGCTGCCTCCGGCGTCGCCTCTGGCGTCGGCGGGTGGGCATCCGGGGTCGGCGGCGCCGTCGCCGGCTGGTGGGGCGACCGCACGCGCGGCCCCGGCGGGGGCGGCAGCGCGAGGAGCGCCGACGGCCGCGACGAACCCAACCCCCGCGAGGCCCGCGCCGAGGCCGACCGCAAGCGCGCCCTGAAGGACCGCGCCGAAGGGAGGGGGCCCGTCGACGACGAGGACATCGTCGTCCCGGCCGACCTGCCGCTCGAGGCGATCGCCGAGGAGGTCAAGAACTCGTGGCGCCTGAAGGAGGTCCACGCCGAGAAGCTCGTGCGCAGGGCCGTGGAGCGGTCGGAGAAGCCGTGGCTGATCCTTCTGACAGCGTTCTCGGCGTCGAGCGCGCTGCTGCTGCTGGCGGTGCTGTGGAAGATGCACACGGGGGACTTTGGCGGGCCGTGAGTTGAAGTGGTGGGGAGGGAGGGGGGGAGAGAGAGAGGGAGGGGGGAGTTGGAAGCAACTTTCTCTCTCTTCGTCCTCTTCCTCTCTTACTTTCTTCGAGATTTTACATCTATGCAATTATGTTCAGATCACCAGTTCTTTGTTGTCCCTGTTGCTTTTGTTTTTTATTTGTCAGTAGATCAGACGTCCAGTGTTTCCATTGTGAGCGCGCGAGAGAGAGAGAGGAGGAAAAAAGAGGAAAGGGGTCGCACGCGTGGAAAAAACGACGAAGCGGAAAAAAAATAACGGAAAAGCGTCCACAAAATTTCGCGCATTTCACTGCGAGCTCATCTCTCGATCTCTCTTCGCGCGCGCTCACTCCCTTTCTCCGTCGTCTCCTTCGCGGGCCACGCTCTCTAGCTCGATCCACAGAGGAAACGCACGCAGCGTCAGAAAGAGAGAAGAGCAAGTGGCGCGAGCAGAGCCAACAGGGAGCAAGATGGATGATCTCCCGACGGCGGCGGCGGCGACGGTGGCGACGGCGACGACGGCAGAGGGAGAGCGAGCAGAGGGAGAGCGAGCAGCAGCAGCAGCAGCAGCAGTTCATCCGCCTCCGCCCCAGCAGGTCGCTTCCCCGGCCGTCCCGCTTCACGGACTCACCTCCTGGAAGGCCCTCTTGGATGATGACGAAGATGAAGCCGATGCCGACGACGAGAGGGAGATCGACGACGCCGACGACGACCACGACCCCCACGCCGAGGCCGCCGCCGCCGCGGCCGCCGTCGTCGAGCGGGCAAGGGCGGCCTCCCGCGTCGCGGCGCGCGTCGCCGGGGCCGCCGTCTCCGCCTCTGCCGCCGCTGCCGCAGCAGCAGCAGCAGCAGCTGCGACGGCTCCAATGGCGGGAGGCGGCGCCGCCGCCGCGGAGAGCGGGATCGCCGGGGGAGGAGGGGGGGGCGTCCGGGTCGGGGGCCTGCTCGGCGCCGTCCGCGGCGCCGCCCTCTCGCTGCCCTCTGCGCTGCCCGGCGGCGCGTCCCACCGGGGCGCCCCCGTGCTCGCGCCGGACGGTGCGGGCGGGGAGTACCCCGTGGACCCGCACGCGGCGCCGCCGCCGCTGCCGGCGACGGGGGAGGCCGAGGGGGAGGAGGAGGAGGGAGGAGGGGGAGGAGGAGGGGAGGACGGAGGGGGCGGCAGCGGCGGACGTCGAGGCGACGACGCCGCCGGCGCCGCCGCCGCTTCCGCTCCCGCCGTCCCGCTCCTCTCCGCCGGCCAGCGAGGCCGCCCTCCCTCCCTCCCCGGCTCCGCCGCCGCCAAGGGCGACACCCCGCGCAAGCTCAAGCTCAAGCTCCCCAAGGCCCCCAAGCAGCCCAAGCAGCCCAAGGAGAAGAAGGAGAAGAAGGAGAAGAAGGAGAAGAAGGAGAAGAAGGAGCGCAAGAAGCCCGCGGCCCGCGCCCGCGCCGCGAGCCCGCCCACGCCCCCCTCGTCCGACCTCGACTCCGACCCGGACAAGAGGCCCGCGTGGGCCTTCGGCGTCGGCGGCAGGCCGCTGCCGCGCGGCTTCAGCCGCGAGGAGGTGCCCGCCAACGCCGAGGGCGCGAGGCCCAGCGGCCCCTCGCGCGCGCTCTTCGCGCGGTGCAAGCACGGCAAGGTCAAGGTCAACGCCATGACGCCGGCGCTGCGTTTCGTCGCGGGGAGGCACGGCGCGTGCCGCCCCGAGTGGAGGGCCCTGCGCAGGCAGCCCGGCGAGGGCGCCGCGGAGCACAGGGAGCGGCTGCGCGAGGCGCTCGGGTTTGGCAAGCCGAGGGGCATCGCGGTGCTGCGGGCGCAGGCCGAGGCGCGCGGGGAGACGCCGCCCCCCGTGGGGGTGCCGCTCGACCGGGCGCGGTTCCCCGAGCCCGTGCCGAAGCCGCGTAAGTACGTCCGCGGGGCGTACAAGCGCGGAGGGGGAGGGGGGGGAGCGAAGAAGAGGAAGGTTGTTGTGGGAGGAGGGAACAAGACGACTCCTTCCGCGAGGGGGGGCTCGATGAGTATCGACGAAGAGGATGGAGAGGAAGGGAGCTTCTACTCCGACGACGACTACGACGGCGACGGCGACGACGGCGACGGAGGCGGTGGCGGTGGAGGCGACGGCGCGGGCCCTTCGGGCGCAGTGGCAAGGGCGGCGCAGCAGCAGCAGCAGCAGCAACAGCAGCAGCAAGGGCGACGAGCAGCCGACCCCGGTCGCTCCTCTGCGCAGCCCTCTTCCGCCGGAGGGGAGGAGCGCTACGACGACGACGAGGACGACGACGACGAGGAGGAGGAGGAGGAGGAAGAAGAAGAAGAAGAAGAAGAAGAAGAAGAAGGAGAAGAAGGAGAAGGAGATGATGACGAAGGAGATGAAGCGACGCCGACGCCCTCTCGTTCCCGCTCCCGCTCGAGGGTGCCTCCTCTGTGATGAGTTTTTTTGTAAAAGAAGAAGAGAAAATATTTTTCAAGTCCCGTTTGCACACTCTATTTAAGAAAAAAGAAAAAAAGGTTGAAAAACTCTCTCTCTCCCAACCTCCCACCGAGCAAATCTCGAAAACAAAAAACGCCCTCGCTCTCCCAACCGTCCTCCCCCCCCCCCCCCTCGAAGCCCAGCATCCCTCTCCCCCTTCACGCCGCGATCCTCTCCGCGGCCTGCCCGATCCGCGCCTCCATCAGCGGCCTGAAGTGCCGGATCAGGCCCTGCACCGGCCAGGCGGCGGCGTCCCCGAGGGCGCAGATGGTGTGCCCTTCGATCTGCTTGGTGACCTGTTTTGTTTGTTTTGTTTCGTTTCACGAGAGAGGGAGAGAGAGAGAGGGAGAGGGAGAGGGGGGGCGAGAGGGAGAGAGAGGGAGAGAGAGGGGGGGCGAGAGGGAGAGAAAGGAGAGAAAAAGAGAGTGGGAAGTCAGTGAAAAGGCAAGGTGGGAGCAATGGTTCCGGGCCTCCGTCGTCGCCGTCGCCGTCGCCGCTCGCTCGGAGAAAAAGGTTAAAAGAAAAGAAAACGTCTCCCTCACCTCCCAGAGCATGTCGATCTCCTCGAGCCTCGCGTCGCCCGACCGCATCCTCTGCATCAGCGAGTAGAGCCACCCGGTCCCCTCGCGGCAGGGCGTGCACTGCCCGCACGACTCGTGCTTGTAGAAGTAGGACAGCCGCGCGATCGCGTCGATCACGTCGGTGGACTTGTCCATCACGATGACCGCCGCGGTGCCCAGCCCGGACTGCGCCTCCTTGAGCGCGTCAAAGTCCATCAGCACGTCGTCGCAGACCGCCTTGGGCAGGAGCGGGACCGAGGACCCCCCCGGGATCACGCAGAGAAGGTTGTCCCACCCGCCGCGCACGCCGCCCGCGTGCTTCTCGATCAGCTCGCGCAGCGGGATCGATAGCTCGTCCTCGACGGTGCACGGCCTGTTCACGTGCCCGCTGATGCAGAACAGCTTGGTCCCCCTGTTGTTCTGCCTCCCGAAGCCCGCAAACCACTCGGGGCCCCTGCGCAGGATCGTCGGGGCGACGGCGACGGTCTCGACGTTGGTGACGGTCGACGGGCAGCCGTAGAGCCCGACGTTGGCGGGGAACGGCGGCTTGAGCCTGGGCTTCCCCTGCTTGCCCTCGAGGGACTCGATGAGCGCCGTCTCCTCGCCGCAGATGTACGCGCCGGCGCCCCAGTGCACGTTGACGTCGAAGTCGACCCCGGAACCGCAGGCGTCCTTGCCCAGGAAGCCCTTGGCGTAGGCCTCCGCGACGGCGCGCTGGAGCGCGAGGCGCTCGTTGACGTACTCCCCGCGGATGTAGATGTAGGCGGCCCGGGCGCGCATCGCGGTCCCGGCGATGAGGCAGCTGCGTTTGTCCGTGTTTGGGGTGTTTTTTTATTGAGAGAGCGAGGGGGGGGGGGGGAGAAGGGGGGGGATAAAAAGTGAGCATTTTTTTAACTTTTTTTTCCCGCTCGCGCAGGCCACTGCCGTGGCCTCTTTTTCGCCCTTGCTCCTTCTGCTCCTCTTTCTCCCTCTCTCGTTTTTCCTCCCGGACTCTGGCTCACCCTTCCACCAGCTTGTGCGGGTCGTGCCGCATGATCTCCCGGTCCTTGCACGTCCCTGGCTCCGACTCGTCCGCGTTGACGACGAGGTAGCTCGGCCTCCCGTCAGAGACCTTGGGCATGAACGACCACTTGAGGCCCGAGGGGAAGCCCGCGCCGCCGCGGCCGCGCAGGCCGCTCTTTTTCATCTGGTCGACGATCCAGTCGGGGCCCTTGGCGACGAGGTCCTTGGTGCGGTGCCAGTCGCCGCGGGCGAGCGCGCCCTGTTTTTTTTTTGCATGGGGGAGGAGGAGGAGGTTTTTTTTTTTTTTTTTTTTTTTTTTGAGTGCCCGCCCACGCGCTCCAGGGGGTACCCTCCTCTTTTTCTCTCTCTCTCTTTCCACGCTCACCCTCATACTGGGGCGTTCCCGCACAGCACCCAGTCATTCCCTCTCCATATGGATCGCAGTCTATATCTTGAGCCAGGCGGCGGCGGGCGGCCGTGGAGGAAGAGGTGGAGGAGGAGGTTGAGAGGGCGTGCCTGCTTGAGGGCGGTGGCGGCTCGCCCACGACGGCGGCCGCGCACGCCGCCGCGGCCACCAAGGCCAAGGCCACGCAGGAGCAGAGCGTGGGCCTGGGCCTCGAGAGGCGCATATTGGGTGTTGAGATGATAAAATAATGGTGGTGTGATCGTTCTGTTGGGGGGAGAGAGGGGGTTGAGGTTTCTTTCATCAAACCCGCGTGCCTGGAGAAACGAAAAAGAAAAAAAATTAAAAGCTCCCAGAGTCCCTCCCCGGCATCCCGTCGTCGTTGAAATACTCATGTCACGCACGACAAGCAGCCCGAAGTGTTGCTGGCTTGATCCTCTCACTCGCATTCGTTCACGCTTTCTCTCTCTCGCTCTCTCACTCACTCTCTCACAAAAAAGAATGCCGCTTAGTCAAAACACACGCTTCGTTCAGCCCTCTCCATCCTTCCACCAGCAGTTTTTTTCCCTCTCTATCCCTCACCCTCACTTCCCGCCCGCCGTCACGCTGGCCGCCACCAGGTTGCCCGACGGTCCCTGGGAGGCACCCTGGGCCAGGATCGCGCCAGCCGGCGCGGGCGCCGGCGCCGCGGCCGCCACCACCCCAGGCAGCGTCGTCGCCGCGGGCGTCGGCAGGCCGCCCGCCGGCCCGGCCGCCGCCTGCGCCGCCTTCAAGCTGTCCGCGTGCGGTGCCTGGCCCCACCCGGGCGGGGGGACGCTGGGCGTCACGGACGGCCCGCCCTTGGACCGCATCACCGCCTCGTTGTGGGCCTCGATCATGCCCACGACGACTGGGTCGCGGTAGGACCCGTCCCCTGTCGTGCTCTCCGGGTAGATGCCCTGCACGTCCCAGGACGCGTCATTCCAGAGGAAGATGCCGTCCACCCGGTATTCGCACCCGGCGCAGTTGCCCTGGGCGTTGGCGTAGGCGATCGTCTTCGAGTAAAAGTAGCGCAAGTAATCGCGGACGGGGTTGGGGGTGGCCGGGTCGTACAGCGTCCAGGGGTCCTTGGCCTTGGAGTACCGCCCCGACACGCCGAAGAAGGGCGTCGCGGCGGCGTCCCGGGCGGTGACGGCCTTGGCCCGCCCGTCCTGGGAGGTGCCCCCGCCTAGGCCGTACTCGTTCCAGTACAGCTTCTTGCCCTTGTTGAAGATGAGGTCCTTCACGTCGACGCCAAAGAACGCGGCCTCCGTCGCAAACTGGTACGTGGCGGACTCCAGGTCTTTGACCGCAAAGTCGGGCGACATGGAAGCGTAGTTGGAGATGCCGATGAAGTCGGAGGTGTCGTACAGCGCCTTGATGGCGGCCGTGTCGAACCGGGACTTGACAGCCGCAAAGGCGGCCGGGAATTCGGAGAGGTAACGGGACGGGTCGACCAGGTCTTGGAGGACGCACCCGCACAGCTTGTTGAGGTTGGTTGACAGCCCGACCTCGACGTTGGGCGCCCAGGCGGCCGGCTTGCCCGCCAGGACGCGGTTGCGGATGTAGGGAACCAGGGTTGAGTAGGAGGCCGGGAAGTAGAAGACGGTCGCCGACATTTCGCCCTAAAAGAAAGAAAGAAAGAAAGAAAAGAAAGAAAAAAAGAGTAGAAAATGAGAGGCTGAATGGAGCGCAGGTGGGTGGGTGGGGGGGAAACTATCTCTCTCTTCCTTACCTGCAACGCCAGCGACACCCGCGTGTTCGGCCCGATCGCCGCGTTCAGGGCGTCCGCGATCGGGTACAGCATGAACTCGGCATACGAGAGCGCGCCGTACCGGGCGAGCGGGTCGAAGACCAGGCCGTTGCGCCAGCCACCCAGGCCGAGGCCGTCATCCAGGTGCGGGGCCACGTGGATGGACAGCCCCTTGTCCACCGCCCGCTTGAAACAGGCCGCCATGCCCGCCCGGAACTTGTCGGCGCCCGCCCCGTCGGCGGGCGTGCAGGTGGCGGTGGCGGCGGGGTCAAAGGGCAGGTCCGGGTCGCGCATGTGCCGTTGGTAGCAGAAATAGGAGATGCGGCCCTGGGAGTTGACCGACTTGCGGTCGCGGAAGGCGTCATCCACCCAGAACAGGGTGGGCGTGAACAGGATGCGGGACTGCTTGAGGGTGGCGGCCTTGTCGACCATCTGCGAGCGAGGGATAGGAGGGAGGAAGAGGGGGCGGGCGATTTTTTGGTGTGAGGAGATGGGAGAGAGAGACGAGCGTTTTTTTGGTTGTGGTTGTGGCCACCCACATTTCTCACCTGCGAGCAGCGGGAGCCGAAGGTGCCGCCAAACCATTCATAGTCAGGTGGGCCGACGAGGAGGATCTGTGTGGAGAGAGAGA
>Ga0315284_10013188_pt1 | contig 11760 bp, 11 predicted proteins | sample YL17G09_16_MG_FD_203696 | JGI IMG/M metagenome (GOLD analysis project Ga0315284, IMG submission 203696) | Sediment microbial communities from Yellowstone Lake, YNP, Wyoming, USA - YL17G09_16 | ecosystem: Environmental > Aquatic > Freshwater > Lake > Sediment | place: USA: Wyoming | collected... | reverse complement strand
CATTTTTGCTATACCTGTTTCAATCTGTGCTTTAAGCGATTTTACAAGCTGATCAGAAATCTGGAGTTGTGTTGCGAGCTTGCTTCTGACTTCTTTTATCCCCTGCAGTTCTCCTTTCAGTCTGAGATATTGCTGATCATACTGTTTTCTTGAACTGAGATTATTAAAAGATCTTGTATTCTCCCTGATCGACAGTTTTTGATCTTCAAGTTTTCTCTGCTGCCCGTCAAAAATGGAAATACTTAAAGAGAACCCGGCGCTCGCCCCGAAATGCCTGTAAAAATATTCAGGTTTACTTGTCAGGATTCCTGCATCAGCAAACCAGTTCACTGAAGGCTTGTACCTCAATCCCAATGCTGTTCTTTCGTTTATAATTTGAAGGCTGTCGATCGTAAATTGTTTCAGGAAAAGATAATCTGACTTATTATTGGTTTCTGCCGGTTTAATTTCAGGTAACATTAATTCGATGTTGATGGTATCAACAATTCCGCAGGCCTCGTTCAGTAATCTGATGTTTTTTTTATACAGGTTCCTGAGCTGACTGATTATTATCTCCTGACCCTGGGTTTCAACAAGCAATGAAAGATAATCAGACTGGCTGAAGATACCGGCTTTTACGAATTGATTTACGACTTGATTCTGATCTTTCATCAGCTCAAGGAATGAACTGTTAAAGGCAAGTTCAGAGTAAACCGAATATGATTCCAGATAAAGACCTGTAATAAGTCTCTTAAGGTCTGCCACGGTAATTTTCTTATTCAGGATGATGCCCTGCCTCTGATTATCTATAGTCTTGTATTTGTTCTCTGTGGTTTTACTGTTGAAAATATTCTGTGAAACATATCCGGTTATCTGATAGTTACCTCCGTCAGTAATTACTTCATCATAACCAAAATGGTCATTATATGGTGAATAAAGAAGTTGCGACTGCCCTTCAATCTGAGGCTTTCTCTGAGCCCTTACAATCAGGCTGTCGATCAGCGTAGAATTAATCTGATTCTGAAGATCATTTAAAAGCGGACTGTTCTGTAATCCTTCATTTATAAAATAATCGAGGCGCCTGGTCTGAGACAGGCTGATTAATTCAATGAAGAAAAACGACAGTAAGAATAAATATCTTTTACAGGAACAGATCATTTTCATTTCAGCCATACTTTTATAAAGATATATAAATTATAAAAATGAACTTTGTGCAAACAGGTGCAAAAATTCTACAATGAATTTCAGGCATTTTCAGCTTTTTCCTTAATATCGAGACATTCGTGAACGAGCCTGAGACTCTCGGCATTTTCAGCAATTATAACAAGTGTGTCATTCGGTTCAATGATTGTCGAACCGTTGGGTGTTATAAAACTGCCTCTTCGTTTGATGAGCGCTATCAGAGCAGCCCTAGGAAATCCAATATCCAGGATACGCTTCCCTGCTGCAGGGCTCTTATCATCAATCTCAATTTCTGTCAGTTCTGATTTCATTGTATCCGACAATTCAATATCAGGAGGCGTTTTTTGCTTTGCCTTCTCAGGAACAGAAACACGCAGCCACTTTGCAACATGCCTGAGTGTAGTTCCCTGCAACAGAACAGATGTCAGCGAAATAAAAAAGACAAGATTGAAGATCATCTGCGACTTTTCAATGCCTGCAAGCAATGGGAATGTTGCAAAGACAATAGGGACAGCTCCCCTCAGCCCCACCCACGAAATAAATGTAATTGTCTTCAGTTTCAGCCTGAATGGTAAAAGACATGCAAATACGCTGAATGGCCTCGCAACAAACATAAGGAAAGCAGAAACAAGTAGTCCGACGCCAACCAATGGAATTATATCCCTTGGGAATACCAGTAATCCAAGTGTAAGGAAAAGAACAATCTGCATAAGCCATGCGAGGCCGTCAAAGACCTGCATTATTGTTTTTTTATGGATAAGGTACTGATTTCCCAGATATACCGCTGATAAATATACCGCAAGGAAACCATTCCCTCCGATAAAATCTGTAAATGAAAATGTAAAAAACATCAGGGATATTACTATTACCGGGTAAAGTCCCATGAAATCAAGCTCAATCCTGTTTATCAGTTCTTTTCCTAGCCTTCCCGTAAGTAACCCAACCGCACTGCCAATTATTACCTGTTTTATGAACAAAGGAATAATACTTAAAGCAGATTGATCCCGGTTCAGCATGAGGCCCATTACCGCAATTGTAAGAAAATAAGCCATAGGGTCGTTGCTGCCGCTTTCAAGTTCCAGTGTTGCACGGATGTTCTTTTTTAATCCCAGATTCTTTGACCGGAGGATTGAAAACACAGCTGCCGCATCTGTTGATGAAACGATTGCTCCCAGTAGCAATCCCTCATAAATTGTAAAGTCAGTTACAGCCCATACAAAAACTCCGACCGAAAGCGCGGTAAGTAAAACTCCTGATGTGGACAGGGTAAGTCCATGCCAGAAAACCGGTTTTATTACTTCCCAGCGTGTCTCGAGCCCGCCCGAGAAAAGAATGAAATTCAAAGCGACAATGCCAATAAAGCGTGTTACTCCCGGGTTATTGAAATTGATCCCTCCAATACCTTCTGAACCGGCAAGCATCCCGATGATAACAAACAGAATAAGTGTAGGCACACCCAGACGGTAAGATGTTTTTCCGGCCACGATGCTTAATCCCAGAAGAACTGAGCCAATGAGAAGTATATTTTCGAGCGTGAGATTCATACAACTCCTTTTGCACCGGAATAACCTCTTCTTACCGAAAAATAATCATGCCGGAAGAGGTCTCAGGAACATTCTATTCGGTTCGTAAAATAGTTATTTTATTTTAAAGAAAAATTGCCGGCAGTAAAATATGTCGCAGTCCTGATTTCATTATTCAGATATTTACCTGACAAAAAAATGCTTTCTTGAAGTTGCGGATTAAATAACTATTTGTAAATTGCTACATCAAGGTATCATTTATGAATTTTTCAAAAACAACATCATATTCTTTAAATGTCCTGAGCTACATGGCTGAACATGAAAGTATTAGAATGTCAGCCAGTTATCTGCATAATCAGCTTAATATTCCTTACTCCTATCTACGCGTGATGCTTGGTGAACTCTCGAAGAACAGGTTTATTAAAAGCATCAAGGGAAGGGATGGAGGTTATATTCTCAGCAGGGATAAGTCAGATATCTTTCTTATGGAGATTATTGATATTACCGAAGGACCCGACAGCTTTAACCGATGTCCTATGGGATTTGACAAATGTCCAATTAATGGCGGGTGTTATTTACATCCTGTCTGGACTAAAACGAGGACTGATATTATTAAGATACTAAAAACTACTTCATTGGCTGATGTGATAACCGGGAAAAAACTGATTAAATAAAACATAATATATAATACATAATAAATAATACATAAAAAGGGAGGTCGCATGGTTGATTCAAAAATGGTTCTTACAGGCCAGACAATTGCATACACATTTTATTGTATTGTAATTATCCTGCTCGTAGCCTGGTTTGCCTGGAAAGTTACAAGTAAAGGCAACGGAAAAGGAGTTAAACCGGCACTGTTTTACACTTTTGTCGGATTTCTGACGGTTCTGGGTGTATCGTTGCATATTATTACCTATAATACGATACCCTGGACGCATGTTGATCTTAACAGGTCTGATTACACGCCTGACAAGACATTTAACATTACTGTTAAAAGCCATCAGTTTATCCTGCCGTCGGAAAAAATGATCATCAATGTTAATGATGATGTTCTTTTTGATGTAAAGTCAGAGGATCTGACCTACGGGTTTGGTCTTTTCAGAGAAGACAACAGCATGCTATTTCAGATGCAGGTGGTGCCAGGGCACCGGAATGATGTAATCTGGCATTTTGACCGGCCGGGGGTTTATACAATCCGTTCAACCGAGTACTCAGGTCCGAAAGGGGCATTTATGGTAGTAAAGGATGCAGTTGAAGTTGTGTCAGAAAATTCAACAAACTAAAAAAACATTCAGCAATCTTAAAACTATACCATTATGAATTTCTCTAAAACATTAATAAACGGTGAAGAAGGACTTTTCAAGTCCGAAACACTTACACCGATGCAAAAACTGACACTTCGTTTTGTTGTTGTTGGTCTTATCTATTTCGGCTTTGTTGTCATTGAAGGAATGCTTATGAGGCTCTATGAAGTCAAGCCTCTTCCGTTTATCTCGGAACCTCAGTTTTTTGCAATTCTTACAGCTCACCCGTTAGTTGGAATCTTCGGATCGACCTATTCGATTGTGTGTGGAGCATTTCTGTTCCTGGTGCCCTTTCTGATGAAAAAACCTCTTTGGAGCATAAAGCTCGGCAACTGGACTTTTATCCTTATTGCAGCCGGAACATTTGTATTCTGGTTTGCCGGTTTTGTGAGCCACTATGCCCCCCTTTACACACTTTATTGGCCGCTTCCGGCTGATTTTTCCCAATTCAGCGTTTGGGGAGGAACATTTTTTATTGTCGGGATTGCAATGATTATGGTCGGAACTGCACTGTTTATAATAAATATCTTCAAAACGATCACATACACTCCTGAAGGCTGGGAAAAACAGCGCACCGGTGCCCTGCTGTCATCTGCTCTTGGTGTCACTGGTTTCAATAATCTTTTCAGGAAAAATAAGAAAGAACATCTTGTCCCTCTTCCTGTTGCAGCTGTTGCAAGAGGAAGTGTTGACATGGCGTTGAACACAATAACAATTCTTTTTACAGGCGTTCTGATTCTTGTTTACATGGTAGGCTCAATACTGGGATTCGATCTGAAGGAAACTGCCATTGATGCTCTCCTCTATAAAAACTGGTTCTGGTGGGGCCTTGACCTGATTGCCGACGGACTGGTTCTGATCTTTGTTGCAGGAACCTGGTATCTTCTTGCAATGCTTATCACAAACAAACCGCTTTTTATGCAGAATATAGCCAGGGCAGCATTGTTGGTTGAACTTGTCGTATCATGGACCGTCTGGTCACATCATCTGCTCTCCGATCAGGCTCAGCCTGCTATACTTAAGGTTGTTTCAGGTGAAATGGTCACAGCATTCGAGCTGATCACACAGGGGCTTGCATTCTTTATCACCCTGGCTACTCTCTGGAGCGCGCGGCCCCTTAAAATGACAAATCCGTTAAAATTCCTCCTTGGCGGATTACTCGGTTTTGCCCTTGCAGTCCCTGCTGGAATTATGCAGGCTGATGTCGGACTTAACAGGATCCTTCATAACACCCAGTGGGTTGTCGGACCACACGTTCATGTTGCAGTACTGGTCGGTCTTACCATGACTCTCTATTCAGCTATTTATCTCCTTTTCCCCATCCTTACCAATGGTGCAAAAGTCTATAGTCAGAAACTGGTTAATGTCCATTTCTGGTGTCATCTGATTGGTGGGATCGGAATGGGAGCATTTATGGGCATGGCCGGACTAAATGGCATGCTTCGCAGGTCGTTGTATGTAAACGGGGAGTTTAATTTCTTTATGATTCTTGCTGCTCTTTGCGGAACACTACTGCTTATTGGATTCCTTTCATTTTTCTTTAATATAGTAATGAGTGTCGGACTGAAAGGAGTTCTGGGAATCTTTATGCCCGCCAAAATTAAGACAAAGGATCTGATACCGGCAGCTTAGTTTGGTTTGAGGGTTGCAGCTTGTTTGTAGTCAATAATGACTTAAGAGTTTTATTGAGATGAAAGTGATTTCGTATTGGTAATCGAAAAAGTATTTACATATGAGCGAGTTAATCAATAATTCGAAGTTCAGGAAGGAAAAGCTCAAAGAGCTTATCCTTAGGCTGCATCAGGGAGAAGATCCGAAACAGGTGCGTGCCGAACTTATCAGCAACCTCCGGCAAATTCCCTATGGTGAGGTGGTTGAGGTGGAACAGGAGCTGATAGCAGAAGGATTACCTGAAACGGAAGTACTTAAGTTATGCGATGTCCATGGCGAAGTGCTCGATGGACACATTGATCAGAGCGGGGCAAAAACTATCCCTGACGGGCATCCTATTGATGTTTTTAAGCACGAAAACAAGGAATTACGGAAAGCAGTTGAAAAAACCCAGATGTTTTTAGGCACCCTTTATGCTGTGTCTGAAGAGAATTTCAGGGAACATGCGCTTAAATTGCAATCATGTTTTAATGACCTGATGGATGTTGATAAGCACTATAAACGCAAGGAATATCTTTTATTTCCCTATCTGGAAAAAAATGAGATTACAGGACCACCAAAAGTAATGTGGGGCAAGCATGATGAGATCCGCGACCAGTTAAAAGGGTGTATTGAAATACTAAGGACCATTGGGTTGAAAAAATCAGATCTGGAGGATGCTCTTGAAATCCTTTTTGAACCGGTATTGAAAGCAGTGGATGACATGACAAAAAAGGAAGAAGATATTCTCTTTCCGATGTGCATGGATGTGCTTACAACTGAAGACTGGTGGCATATTCACAGGCAAACACTTGAATTCGGTTTCACTCTTTACGATCCTGAAGTTGACTGGAAACCGGATGGGATGGCTACTGACGCCTATGAAAACACGGGCATACTAAATGAAAACGGTCTGATTCAACTACCCTCCGGAAGCTTTTCTGCTAAAGAGATATTGGCAATATTAAATACTGTGCCTGTAGATATGACCTTTGTTGACAAGGATGACAAAGTGAAGTACTTTACACAGGGCAGGGAACGTATTTTTGCCCGCAGCCGCTCTATTATAAACCGCGATGTAAGGCTATGTCATCCTCCGGGAAGTGTCCATATTATTGAGAAAATACTTGACGATTTCAAATCAGGGCGAGCCTCGCATGCTCCTTTCTGGATACAAATGCAGGGTAAGTTTATCCACATAGAGTATTTTGCTCTTCGAGATGGGAATGGTGAATATTTAGGAACTCTAGAGGTTTCGCAGGATCTGACCAGTGGAAGAAAACTTGAAGGAGAAAAAAGGATTTTGTCATATACTGATAAAAAAGAATGATCATGGAAAAGCTTATCATAACCCCAAAAACAAAGATTTACGATTTGCTGGAGGCATTTCCGGAGTTGGAAGAGATTCTGATCAGTTCTGCACCTGAGTTTAAAAAATTAAAGAATCCTATTCTTAGAAAGACTATTGCCAGAATTACCAATATCAGTCAGGCAGCCACTATAGGAGGCCTTAATGTGGAAGAGCTTGTTAACAAACTTCGGGAAAAAGCTGGACAAGGTAATATTGAACAATTAGACGATACCGGGATTAAATACCTGACCATTTGTCCCGACTGGTTTGAAAAAGAAGCAGTTGTAAAAACTATCGATATACGTGAAATGCTAAACAGGGATGAACAACCGGTTCATGAAGTACTCGCAGCTATCAAAAGGCTTAATGAAAATGAGATTCTGGAAATTATTGCACCATTTATTCCGGCACCCCTGATCGATAAAACCTTAAGCCTTGAATACAAACACTGGCTCGATAAAAAAGCGGAAGGTGATTTCAGGGTTTATTTTATAAAATAAATTTCAATAATAGGGACATTCCATGGAATGTCCCTATTTTGATAACAAATTCCCAATTTTATATTGCCGATCCGCCTCTTTCTCCGGTACGGATCCTAATGCATTCTTCAAGAGGGGTGATAAATATCTTGCCGTCGCCAACATTGCCTTCTACCCCATCGGTAGTTCTTGCTGATTTAAGAATGGTATCCACGGTAATATCAACAAATGTGTCATTCACCCCTATTTCTATCTTTATTTTAGGTATCAGGTCAGGTATGATCCTTTGTCCCCTGTACATTTCCTCAATTCTTTGCTGACCGTGTCCTGATACCCGGCTAACAGTAATTCTTGTAATCTCAGCTGCGATAAGTGCTTCACGTACTTTATCAAGCTGAACTTCACGTATTATGGCAGTAATCATTTTCATTGCTATACTTTTTACTTTTTGTTTATTTAGCTTGGATTGAGCATTCCATATCCCCTTTCTCCATGATATGATCGGTCGAGACCCGCCATTTCGTCATCTTCGGTTGATTTAAACTTAATGAACTTATTCAGCAGAAATATTATTATGAATGTCATAACAGCTGAAAAAGTTATTGCGATTACGACAGCAAGAGCCTGAACACCAAATTGATTCCAGATTGTCCATGATCCACCATGTGCTGCAGCGGCCTCTTTCATCCAGGAAGGGCGTATAAAAAAGGTCAGGAACAGGGCTCCGGTAATGCCGCCTATCCCGTGAATCCCGAATGCATCCAGACTGTCATCGTAACCAAGTTTGTTTTTAGCCTGGATAGCCATATAACAGACAGATGAAGCAACTATCCCAAGTATCAATGCCCCGTATGGCTGAACCACTCCTGCAGCAGGTGTCACAGCTACCAGTCCGGCGAGTATCCCGCTGGCAAATCCCAGCGCAGTTGCCTTTCCCTGATGAATGCTTTCAATTATTATCCAGGCCAGTGCCCCTGCAGCAGCTGCAACCTGTGTAGCTGTTAGTGCCTGAGCAGTGCTAAGCCCGCTGGAAACAGAACTTCCGGCATTGAAGCCAAACCAGCCTACCCAGAGCAATCCTGCACCCAACATCGTTATTACCAGATTGTTAGGACGTATTACCTGATAAGGGTATCCCCTGCGTGATCCAAGATATAAGGCAGCAATCAGGCCACTTACTCCGGCAGATATATGAACAACTGTGCCGCCAGCAAAGTCGATTGCACCTTTTGCCCCAAGATTGAAAAGAAAACCGTCTGATGCCCATACCCAGTGGCACAATGGATTATAGACAAAAATGCTCCACAAAGCAATGAAAAAACAGTAAGCCTTAAATGATACCCGCTCAGCAAAAGCACCTGCAATAAGTGCTGGCGTAATAATTGCAAATTTGCCCTGGAACATTGAAAAAACATATTCCGGAATACCGGCCTCAAGAATATTTGAATCTATTCCCTTCAGGAAGAAATAATCGGGATTCCATCCAAAAATGCCTCCAAGAAAGTTTTTGCCAAAACTCATAGAATATCCGATTGCAACCCACAGGATACTGATAATTCCCATGGCAACATAACAGTGCATGATTGTTCCGAGGACATTCTTGCTTCTGACCAATCCTCCATAGAACATGGCCAGACCCGGAATCATAAGCAGAACAAGAGCTGTTGAAGTAAGCATCCATGCGGTCGCGCCAGTGTCAATAGCAACTCCGTCTGAAGCAGATAAACAAGTTATTCCTGTTAAAAATAGGATCAGCATTACCAGGATTCTTTTCAATTTAAGTTTCATAGTTTAGAATCTAAATGTTGTAATATTGGTTTTTCGCGACAAACCTATATATTTTAGGGGATCCAACAAATTATTTTACACATTTATTGCTTAACAGCCATTTTATAGGGGGTTAATTCCTGTTTTAATATATATTTTTATGATATACCCCCTATTTTTTTAGGCTTAAGACCAAATTATGTATGATGTATTATGTATTATGTATTATATCTTGTTTTGCAGACGATATAAAAAAGGCGACAGGCGATGAGTTTCAGGCTTTAGGAAGACAACAAGCTCCCCTTGGAGGGGATGGGGTGGGTTGTTAGCTGGCATATGGAACAGGGATTAGTAAATCTATGTGTAAGTTCTTGATCCTTTGCGCTCTTTGCGACTTCCCTGTGTCCTTTGCGACAACTTAGTGTGCTTTACGGTTAAAATAAAAATCATTAAAGTGTAAATCCGACGACAAGAAATAGTTGTTCCCTGTCGGGATTGAATATTAACTGCCCCAGAACCGGCAACTCAAATGTTTCGGTAATTTTGATGGACCTGGAAACTTCGAGTCCAAGATTGCATAATTTAACTTTATCCTGGTCTGTTTCCGGATCTTTTAAAAGCCACCCGTTACCTGCCCCGGCAAAAAGGCTGAAATGGCGGAAAGAAAATCCTGCCTGAAGATAAAGATCATGGCCAGCCGAACCTATACCTCCGGCTTCATTAAGGATATAATCTGCCTCAAGGCTTAGGTTTTCACCTGAAAATCCCAGAGTCAGCTCAAAAGCGTGACTTCCTGATTTTCTGGAATAATCAAAATATCGTAAATCCGGGGAATAATAATCTGTAATTCCAAGGCTGAATCCTAAAGGAAGTGAAAAACTGAGATAGAGGTCGACCTCCTGGTAGCCCCTGAAATCGAATGATCCCCATGCACCTGCCGTGAAGGAGCCGGAACTGTGTTCAAGAACCGGCTGAATTGCAGGTCCGCTGCCGTTCTGCACCCCCCTCCATATAAAACTGCTGTAAAAATCAGCCCCGGCTGTCCATGGCGAGACTTCCTCTGTCTGTGAGTACAAGGTTTTATTATAAATGAATCCTGTAATCAATACCAGGCAGGTGAATATTTTGAGATCTAATTTCATACTTACAAATAATTAATAAAAATATACTTTTGATGAATTTATAATCTCATCAGGTTATAATAAAACATTATTATAATGAAAAAAATATACATCCTTTGGTTTTTTTTGCAATTTGCTGCACTTAGCTGTTCTGATCAGAAAAAGATCACTGTCACTTCCCCTGATGGAAATCTTAAGTTTACCCTGATCTCAGAAATAGACAAAGGGAGTGACGGATGGCCGGCTTTTACACTTGAAGCTGGAAAAAAGAAAATACTACTTCCCTCTTTCATTCAGGTTAAAACAGAAATCAATTTCAAAGAAAATGATTTTGACGTTCTGAAAATTGAAAATGAGTCAGTTAACAATAAATGGCTGAACAATTTCGGGGAAAGGAAAGAGGTACCCGATAATTATAATCAGGTAAAAATATTTATGGCGAACAACGATCTGAAATTTAATATGATCTGTCGTGCATATAATGAAGGTGTTGCATTTGCCTATGAGTTTCCCGGGCAGAATGGAATGGATTCCTTGACTATTAAGGATGAAAAAATAACATTTAATTTCTTGTCAGATCATTTTGCATGGTCTGCTGCAAGAGCTCAGGCCCAATATTCAAGAGTCCCGCTCAGCAAGATTGAGAAAGGTTGTGAGAGACCTCTTGTGATCGAAATCGATACAAATCTTATCATTGCACTGGCTGAGGCAAAGCTTGTCGATTATGCCAGGATGAAGTTTAACCCCGATACAACACGTAATTACAATGTAATTACATACCTTGAAGGTGCTGTAAATAAGCCGCTCCCGTTCCAATCTCCTTGGAGAGTGATCATGATCGGAAAGAATCCCGGAGATCTTCTGGAAAAGAATTATCTCCTGCTTAACCTGAATGATCCCTGCGAAATTACAGACGTATCATGGATCAAACCAGGCAAGGTACTTCGTGAAGTTACTCTTACAACAGCCGGAGCCAAAGCTGCTATAGACTTCACATCATCCCATAATATGCAGTATGTTGAATTTGATGCCGGATGGTATGGACCTGAGAACAATAATCTTTCAGATGCCAGTGCTGTTAATCTCGATCCTGCAAGATCTAAAGGACCCCTTGATATGGAGGAAGTTATAAGCTATGCAAAATCAAAGAATATTAATATACTTCTTTATGTAAACAGGAGGGCCCTGGAAAAACAACTCGATGAACTGCTCCCCATCTACAAAAAATGGGGTCACATGCCTCCCAGCTTGCAAAGGCAGTATGTATTTTCAGTCCGCTGCAGTTTCTTTACTGGTATGATAAGGCTGCTCCGGCAATGGTAAAGAATGACGGTCTTTGGGGAGCAACAAACTATATTGGTGATGAACCGGAACTGGAATTTTTCGACAATGTGCCAACAG
>Ga0315284_10013187_pt1 | contig 11761 bp, 10 predicted proteins | sample YL17G09_16_MG_FD_203696 | JGI IMG/M metagenome (GOLD analysis project Ga0315284, IMG submission 203696) | Sediment microbial communities from Yellowstone Lake, YNP, Wyoming, USA - YL17G09_16 | ecosystem: Environmental > Aquatic > Freshwater > Lake > Sediment | place: USA: Wyoming | collected... | reverse complement strand
TATAAACAGATGATGGTTGCTAATCCGTCTCGGTCAAGAGACCGTTGGCTACGGACATGTTTGCGGTTCCGAATCCGATGTTGGTAGCCGTGATCAGGGTAGCGCTGACGGTATAGTTACCGGCATTGTAAGATCTTCCGTTTATGTCCTCATTACTGATGTAAGTAAGCAAGTCGGTTCTGGCTGTCGCCCATGTATTCTGTTCAACATAATACATCCTTGCGGCTGTCCTAAGGGCGCCGAGAGCCGCCACAGCTTCTGACCTCCTCGCTTTTCTCACGTTACCCGACATCATCGGCGCGGCTATTGCTGCCAGTATGCCGATTATTATGACCACTATTATAAGTTCGATCAGCGTGAAACCTCTTCTATTCGATTTCATCACTTCCTCCTTTCGTAAGGTTAAGAAATTATACCATAAGTTTCAAAAAAATGCAAGTCTTAGTCAATAATTTTTTATCTTTTACATCCCGCTGCCCATGGCTGAACTCATCTTGAATATGGGAAGATACAGCGCTACTATGAATACCGCGAGGATCGCGCCGAGCACGACGATAAGTACCGGCTCGATGAGCGACGACATGACGCTCAAGAACAGGTCCACCTCGTCCTCATAAAAGTCGGCGGTCTTATCGAAGAGCTCGGGCAGATTGCCGGACTCGGTCCCGATCATAGCCATCTGTATCACGAGCGGCGGGAATATCCCGACCTTCCTGAACGCGTCTGGTATCTTCTCCCCGTCGATAATGAGCCTGCTCGCCCTCGCGCAGGCGTCTTCCACTATCGAGTTTCCGGCGGACTTCGCGACGAGATCGAGCGATTCCGGGACCGGTATCCCCTGCTCGAGAAGCGTAGCTAGGGTCCTCGTGAATTTGCTCATGGACGCCTTATTTACAAAATCCCCGAATATCGGCATGGACAGGGTCATCCTGTCAAAAAAGCGCCTCCCCCCTTTAGATTTAAGGACCACGCTCTTCATGTACACTACTGCCACTACGATGGCGGCCAGTATAAATGCGATATTTTTCAGCAGAAAATCGCTTATGTGGAATATTGTAAGCGTAAATGCGGGCAGGTTGGCTCCGAAAGAAGAATATATGCTCTTGAACTTAGGTATCAGGAATAGGGTCATTACCGCTATCGCAAAGAAGAAGAATGCCACTACGGCGGCCGGATAGCTGATCGCCGCGATCATCTTTTTATTGAGCCGGTCGCGCGCGGCCAGGTATTTGGCCAGCCGCTCCAACATGATATCGAGCGACCCCGTCTTTTCGCCCGCTTCGGATATGGAGATAAATAACGACGAAAACAGTTCCGGCATTCTCTTCAGGCTCGCCGAGAAAGAATCGCCCTGTTTTATGTAATGGCTCATCTCGGTAAGCGTCGATTGTATGACCGGATTCTTCGCCTCGCTGGCTATTACCTCCAGGCCCCTTATTAAAGGAACGCCGCCCTTGAGGAGCGTGGATAGCTGCCTGCAGAGGACCATCATGTCGAAGGTCCCTATGGTCCCCCTCTTCTTGGTAAGCTGCGATAAGAATTTGTTCTCCTGAACGCGTTTTACGGAGACCACCGTGAGATTCTTGCGGGAAAGCCGTGTCACGAGTTCGCGCTCGGACATCGCAAATTCACTGCCCCTCACCGTCTTGCCCTTATCGTCCTTTGCCATGAACCTGAAATGTGCCATATACTTAAGCCGCCTTTTCGAGGACCGTTACCCTCAAGACTTCTTCGAGAGTCGTTATGCCCTCACCGACCTTCTCAGCGCCGTGCTGGAATATGTCTTTCATCCCTTCGTCCTGCGCGGCCTTCTTCAATTTATCTTCCGGGGCGTTTTCCAGTATAAGCTGTTTTATCTTCTTTGTCACCACAAAAAATTCGTAGAGGCCGGTCCTGCCCCTGTAGCCGGTGAAACCGCACCTGTCGCAGCCTTTACCATGGTATGCGGTAATATGGCTCAAGTCAACATGCGTCTTCTTATTGATCTGCTGAATGACATCCGTCGAGAGCACCGTCTTCTCCTTACAGTGATCGCAGACCTTGCGCACGAGCCTCTGCGCTATGACAAGCGACAGGCAGGGCGAAATAAGGTACGGCGCCAGCCCCATGTGCACGAGCCGCGTAACGACGCTCGGCGCGTCATTGGTATGTATAGTGCTCAAGACGAGGTGGCCGGTGAGCGAGGCCTTTATGGCGTTCTCGAGCGTCTCGAGGTCCCTGATCTCTCCTATCATTATTATGTCCGGGTCCTGCCGCAAGACCGTGCGAAGGCCTGACGAGAAAGTGAGCCCTATCTGGTGCTTGGTCTGTATCTGGTTGATGCCTTTTATCTGATACTCGACCGGGTCTTCTATCGTGACGAGATTTTTATCCGTGGTATTGATAAAGCTGAGCGCGGAATAGAGCGTCGTGGTCTTGCCGGAGCCCGTAGGGCCGGTGACAAGTATCAGGCCGTAAGACTGCGTCAGTATAGTCTTGAACTCTTCGACGTTCTCCGACGCCATGCCGAGGTCTTCCATCTTTACGAGGAGGCTTGAGCTGTCGAGTATCCTCATGACTATCTTCTCTCCGTGAACTATAGGGCTCGACGCCATCCTTATATCTATGGTCTTGTTCTTATATCCGAGTTTAAAACGGCCGTCCTGCGGCAGGCGCTGTTCGGCTATGTTCATGTTTCCGAGCAGTTTCAGGCGCGTTATGATGGCGGACTCCATCTGTTTCGGCGGCGGGAGCATGTCCATCAGTATGCCGTCTATCCGGTATCGTATGCTAAGCTTGTCTTCCCGCGGCTCCACGTGGATATCGCTGGCGCGCTTCTGTATCGCGTCTTTGAGCATGCTGTCGACGAAATCGACCACCGGCGTCTTGAACGCCTCCGATTCAAGTTCCGCGCCGGTCGTCTTCTGAGGATAGATAAGGCGCTCCTCCTTCTCCTCGGCCGTCTTGTACTCTATGAATTCGCTGACGGATTTCTGCATCGCGTGTTCGGAATAGAGGCGGTCGATAGCCTCTTCTATGTCCTTCGACTGGCTGAAATGTTTTTCTATTTCATAACCCGTGGCGGTGCGGATAGTATCTATGGCGACTATATCGAACGGGTTGGCAAAAGCCACTATAAGTTTATTGGATTTACTGTTAAGGCCTATGGCTATCGCCTTGAAATGGCGCGCCATCCTTTCGGGGATCATCTTCACCACGGATAGGTCGATATCTTTCCTGCGGCGCAGCGGCACGTAAGGGATAGAGAAGTATTTCTCGAGAAAATTTATTATGGTCGCTTCTTCGGCAAAGCCGGCCTTGATTATTATTTCGCCCATGAGCTCTTTCTCGTCCTTGCTCATCTTGCGCTGTTCTGTGAGCACGAACTTGAGCTGCTTGGGCGTGATTATGCCGGCTCGTACAAGCTCTTCTCCTAAAAACTTACGCCCCTTTCCTTTCGCCATTCGTCATCCTCGCATTAAATATAAAGTATACCATGCGTTTCAATATAAGGCAAGACGGCCTATTTTCCCATAAATTTTCGGGTCCTGCCTGCCCCGCCTGCTGCTTCGTGGGCGGGGCCGCTCACTCGCCTAAATTTTTCGTCCCATAAAGGCGGTTACTTTTGTGGCCACCTTCAGCGGACGCAAATCGCATTAGGCATGCGATTTGCTCGGTAAAATTTCGATGGCCGCTCAACCTGGCAACGCTTAAGTGATTGACCAGTTTTCGCGTCCTGCTAAATCGCCATAAGGTATCGAAATTTTAAACGCCGCTTCAGGCGGCGCACAAAAGTTCCGCCATCAGACGGTTTACGAAAAATTTATTCTCGTTCCCTTAGGTCGACCGCAAAATTTTTCGATTCTATAGGAATGTGATGTGGCGATGTGGTGAGCAGGGCGTTAAAATTTCGAGGCAGCGTACGAGAAATTTTACCGAGCGAAATTTTCACATGGCTGAAAATTTCGCGTCCCTGCGAACCACTCGACACAGCACATTCTACTGCTGCAGCGAAAAATTTTTCATCCACTCAGCAGATCCGCGGCAGCTGTTCGCCGCTCAGCATGTCTACGATCCTTCTGCCGCCCGCGACCGTATTTAGAGACACTCTGCCTCTATGGTCTTCGGTAACGCGGCCGATGATCTTCGCCGTCCGGCCCAGGGCGGTTTTTCGGATGATATCAAGCACCCGGGCCGCATCTCTTTTAGAGACTACCAGGGCTACACGCCCTTCGCAGGCAAGATAGAGCGGGTCGAAGCCGAGCATCTCGCATGCCTGGCGCACACCGCTAGTCACAGGCACATCTTTTTCGTCGAGCGCTATCCCGAACCGGCGGCCGGAGACTATCTCGTTGAGCGTCGTGGCCAGCCCTCCCCTAGTCGGATCCCTCATAAATCTGACGCCGCACTTGGGCCCTTTTAGTACTTTTTGGATCAATCCGTTCAGGGGCGCCAGGTCACTCCTGACCTTCGTCCCGAACTCCAGGGCCTCCCTCTTCGACAGAACGCTTATCGCGTGCTCGCCTATCGAGCCGCTTATTATTATGGAATCGCCGGGCTCTATTTTGTCTATGGAAAGTTTATCGTAATAGAGCTCCCCGATACCGCTTGTATTTATGAATATCCTGTCGCAAAGGCCCCGCTCCACCACCTTCGTGTCGCCCGTGACTATCTTTACGCGCGCGCTCTTCGCGGCATTCTTTATCGACCTGACGATCCTCTCCAATATCTTCCTGTCGAGCCCTTCTTCTATTATGATGCCCAGCGATAGATGCAGCGGCCGCGCCCCGCAGACGGACAGGTCGTTCACCGTGCCGTAAACGGAGAGGTTTCCTATATCGCCGCCGGGAAAGAATATGGGATTCACGACGTAGGAGTCGGTGGTGAACGCTAATTTTTTACTGCCGAATTTAAGAATGGCGGAATCTTTCTTCTGACGCAATATTTCATTGCCCAGCTCAGCCATGAAGAGAGAGTCTATCATGCGGTGCATTACCGTCCCGCCGCTTCCGTGTGCAAGTGTTATTTTATCCATATTTATAATACGCGCTGCACGTCCCTTCGCTCGAAACCATGCATGCCCCTACCGGATGCTCCGGTTTACACGCTCTTCGGAATAATTTGCATTCGAGCGGCGTCCTCACGCCTTTTATGACGTCACCGCAAATGCAGGCACTGTTTTCCGCCGGGCGCATTATCTTAGGTTTAAATTTTAAGTCCGCGTCAAATTCTTTAAATTCTCTTCTTATCAGAAGCCCGCTATTTTTTATCTTCCCGATGCCGCGCCAGACCGAAGGGCTCTCATTGAAAACTTTTTTAATGCTATTTTTTGCCAGCGTATTCCCGCACCTGCTTATTATACGGGTATATTGGATCCCGATATCGGGTCTTTTTTGTTCAATGAGCATCAATATGGCCTGCATGATATCGAGCGGTTCGAAACCGGCTATCACGCACCTCTTTCCGCGGGCTGCCAGGAATCGATACGGCTTAATTCCTATGATAGCGCTGACGTGGCCGGGCAGCAAGAACCCGTCTATATTGAGCCTTGGGTCTTCCGTCAGGACCTTTAACGCTTCCGGCATAGTCTTGTGGCCGCAGAGAACGGAATAATTCTTTACGCCTTCTTTCTTTGCCATAAGGATCGACTGCGCTACCGTCGGCGCTGTCGTCTCGAATCCTATTCCTAAGAATATGACATCTTTATCCGGATTCCGTTTTGCCAGATCGAGGGCGTCGATACTCGAATATACCATTTTAATAGAAGCGCCATTCGCCTTTTCCTTGTCAAGGCTCGAGCGGGAACCGGGAACCCTGAACATGTCACCGAAAGTCGCTACAATTGTATCTTTCCTTCGGGCAAGAGCGACTGCCTTATCTATAAACTCATTCGGCGTAACGCATACCGGGCACCCGGGCCCGGAGATGAGCCGTATGTTGGGCGGTAATATCTCCCTTAGCCCGAACCTGAATATATTCATCGTATGCGTGCCGCAGACTTCCATGAAATTATAGGTACGGCTCGTATCTACGGCTTCGCGTATCTCGCCCGCCACCTTCGCGATCAATTTGGCATTCCTGAATTCGTCGATGTATTTCATACAATCCCCGTAAATGGCCGCTCAATTATGGGCGGGTCCTGTCATGAAGCGTCCTTTTTTCTTTATCGCTCGGCATGGGGTTTACAATTAACGCTTAAGCCACGCGCGTATCTGTATGTCCGCCAGGATTGACTACGATATTAACTCATTCAAGCGGTATCGCCCTGACAGTATCAATCCTAAGCGGCGGACACCCCCATCCCATGCCTCGCTCGATAATCGAAAAAAGTCTGCTTCATGCCACCCGCCGGTTACTACAGCCATTTACTAACTACGCAATTTTGCGAAGAACACTTTTTACTACCTGTGCCAATTCTGGCTTAAACCTCGTGGCGGCACTTAATTTAAAAAAGTCCGCCTACCTCCATTCAATCACTCGTCAATTTTACTCTGCCAGTGGAATAGTTATTTTAGTGTAAATCGCAAAATCGTCAGCTGGAAATTTTTCGGCACGTCAGATGGCAGAACTTTTGGGTGCGTGCCTAAAGCTTGCGTTTAAAATTTCGATACCTTATGGCGATATAGAAAGGACGCGAAAACTGGTCAACAGCTCTAAGATCAGCCAGGTTGAGCGGCCATCGAAATTTTACCGAGCAAAATCGCATGCCTAATGCGATTTTGCGTCAAGCGAAGGCACCACCCAAAAGTAAATGCCTTCACGAGACGAAAAATTTTATCCTCCCACCTCGCGGAGAGCCTTTAGCGTTTTGCGCGCTTCGCCCTCCTTGAGCTTCTCTATCGCGAATCCCGCGTGCAGCAGGATATAGTCACCCGGCTTCGCAGACTTCATAAGTGAAAAGTTCGCTTTTTTTCGAAGCCCGCCGGACTCGACCACGCCTTCATCCCCATCGATCTTTATCACCTTCATCGGTATGCCCAAACACATTTTACTATCCTCTCGCGTTCGCGATGGCTGTCTGGCCTATGGGTATCCCCGAGTCATTGGTCGCGATATTCGAATGCGTGTATACCTTCATGTCATTTGCCGTCAATGATCGAACGGCCTTTGCGGTCAAATATTTGTTCTGGAAGACACCTCCGCTTAAGACCGCCTGTTTAACCTTAAACTTTTTGCTTAAATTTAAAACTGTTTTCGTTATGACATCCGCCATCGTGTTGTGAAATTTAGAGGATATCTCCTGTCTTTCTCTTTTATTCGACAAATCTTTGACGATGCCTTTTATGATCTCTTTTATATCTATTATAACCCCTTCCCCGTCCGGGCGGAATCTGAATTTATAACTACCGCATCTATCGCCCGAAACTAATCTCTCTAATTCTATCGGCAGCTCCGCCTCCTTCGAAACTCGGGCCTTGGCCAGGATAATGCTGCCCGCAGCGTCAAATAGCCGTCCCGCGCTCGATGTGAGCGGAGAATTGATATTTTTATCGATCATTTTTACGAGAACCTTAAGTGAATCCTTGTTAATGTAGGGCACATTTAAATGTGCCCTACCCCTGGATTTAAAAAAATCTTCGCCGAAGGCATAATACAGATAACTCGCTGCCATGCGCCACGGTTCTTTTACCGCCGCATCTCCTCCGGGCATCGGGACATATTCAAGATGCGCAATTCTTCTAAAGTTTTGACGGCCAACGCTCAACGGACAACGAACAACGAAAAACTCGCCGCCCCAGATGTTCCCGTCGGAGCCGTAACCGGTGCCATCGAACGCGACGCCGATGATGCTGCCCTTGATATTGTTATCGACGATGGCAGAAGCAACGTGCGCTTCGTGATGTTGTATTCGGTATAGCGTGCATGGCCCACAATTGTAGCGCACACTTAAGTGTGCGCTACTGCAGCCGGATTGAAAGCTCTCCGCAAATTTACTTGAGAAATATCCTGGATGAAGGTCGCAGGCAACAATAGACGGCTTTATGCCGAGCTTCTTCGTGTGCGCCTTGACCGATCTCTCATATTTCGCGAGATTGTCAGGGTCGCCGAGGTCGCCAAAACCGTCAAACAGGAACGCTTCCCTGCCCCTTGCAAGCGTAAACGCGCCCTTCATATCCGCGCCACAGGCAAGGATCGGCTTATTCACTTTGAACGGCAATTCAATTATTTTCATATTGATTATTATAGCAAATTGCTAATATACCACGGTAAAATTTTTCGGGTCCTGCCGCTCGCATGCTTTTTGCTTTAGGGCTCGTATGGGGTTTACAAGTGGACTTATTGACAGGTGCGTATCTGTATGTCGCCAGGATTGCCTACGATATTTAGTACTCTAGCAGCACCGCCCTGACAGTGGCAATCCTAAGCGGCGACACCCCCATCCCGCATACATCGCCCATAGTATAAAAAGCATGCTTCGCGTCACCCGAAAAATTTCAGACTACTATGTACACTGGTGCCAATGCTGACTAAGAGTTCGTGGCGGCATTTAATTAAAAAACTCAACCTCACTCTATTCAATCACTCACCCATCCCACTCTGATAGTGGAATAGTTATTTTAGTGTGCATCGCAAAATCGTCAGCAAGATTTTTCGATTACTGCTGAAGGGGCCCCCGAGGGGCTCGTGCCGAGCGGGGCGTAAAATTTCGAGCGAGACTGCGAGAAATTTTCCCGCAGCGAAATTTTGCATGGCCAAAATTTCGCGTCCCGCGAGGCACAGCCCCGAGAGGGGATGACTTCTGATATCGAAAAAACTTAGAACAGGAAGACGGCCGCGGCGAGGACGGTGGAGTAGTTGCCTTCAGGGCCGATGACTGTCGACTGGGTGGTATTGGATGTGCGGACGATCTTATCGCTCAGGTGGTAGATCGCTTTATTTTCGTCCCACGATTTATCCTCGTCGAATTCGAGCCCTAATGTGGACGCCAACATTTCTACCGCGAGGTCTTCGGCGAGGTCGCCGGCGACTTTTTCATTCTCGCCGAATGCGTGGTGCTCGCTTAAATAGCCATAGGCATTAGGGTCTGCGGGAACGGCGCAGCCGATCGCCGCCGCGATCAGACGGTGCGGCTCATTTCCGCTGCAGCGCGACATTACGGCGTAGGTTATCATGCCCGGATAGACTTCTTTCAGGCCCTCGTTCTTCGATACGACCTTACATTCGGGCGGGAGTATGCTCGAGACGTGGACCAGGTTACACTTTTCTATTCCGGCGTCGCGCAGGGCAAGCTCGAAACTCCTGAGCTCAGCTTTATGCGTGCCGACGCCTTTCGTGAAGAACATCTTCTTCGGCACCAGCAGATTCTTTCGCGGAACGAGCAGCATATTTTAACTCCTCGATAGTTTGTAGGGCAGGTTTAAACCTGCCCTACAAACTACAAGCTCACTTCTTCCCCGAGAACACGTATCCCAGCAGCCGATAGACTAGTTTCGCGGCCAGGAAATCCGACGCTATCTGCCCCTTTATCGGACAGAGCTCGACGACGTCGAAGCCCACGACCTTCCTGTCCTTCGCCACATCGCGCAGGAGGTCGAGCGTCTCATACCAGCCGATCCCGCCCGGTTCCGGCGTGCCGACCGCAGGGACCATCGACGGGTCGAAGACGTCCATGTCTATCGTTATATATACATTTTCGCTTAAAGCGCTCGTCGCGTTACTTTTCCACATCGGCGTATCGAGTATGTCATAGACCGATATCGACTTTACCTTGCCGTTCAGGCCGGCGCTCGAGAGAAAATCCTTCTCCTCTTTCGACATGCTCCTCAAGCCCGCCTGGACTATCGGGCACATCTCGGATATCCTGCGCGCGACACAGCCGTGATTAAGTTTCGATCCGAAATACTCGTTCTGCATGTCGTAATGCGCATCGAGATGCAGGACCGATATATTCGGGTAGACCTCCTTAAAGGCCCTGACGGCCCCTATCGATATTGAATGCTCGCCGCCCAGCATGACCGGGAACTTACCTGCCTTCAGAAGTTCTAGAGTCGAGGCGTAAATTTTCTCCGACATCTCCTCCGGGGACAGATTTGCGACATCAGCTAGCTCGGCCGTGTGTATGCCTACCCTGAACGTCTCCTGGTTCAATTCGTCGTCGTAACGCTCAAGGTATTTGGATGCCTCTATGATGGCGGCGGGCCCGAGCGACGTGCCGTGGACGTAGGTCGTCGTCTTGTCGTACGGCACCTGCGTTATCACGGCCTTCGACTTTTTTAAACTTGAATATTCGTCTTCCAGTCCCAGGAAATTCTTTGGTTTTTCGTCCATAAATACCATCCATGTAGGGCAGGTTTAAACCTGCCCTACATATGCGATTATTGTCTTAATATTCCCGAAACCTTTTTTGTCATTTCGAGGACTTTCCGCGCGATATCCTCGTCCAGGGTCCCCGCCCCGCAGCTCGGCGTGACGATAGATGAAATGCCGGCGGCATGCTTTAACTTAAGCGCCAATCCTTCGGCCGTCTCTTTCCCGACTTCGGGCGAGCTGGGCACTATCCCCCACGCGACGGTGCCGCCCTTCGCAAAAAAACTTTTAAGTTCGTTTTTGTAGAGCAGGAACTCTTTTGTAAAATTATAGGCGTCGAAATTTATTATGTCAATATCCCTCTTTAAGAGCTGCGGCCAGTCGGTATTGCCGCAGCAGTGAAGGCCTGCGACGGCACCCTCACTCTTCACCGCAGCCAATACCTCATCGAGCCCCGCGAAAGCGGTCAATGGATCTATGTTCACATAGCTCGATCCTAGAGATACGAGATACGGCTCGTCTAAGAATATGATGATGTCCGGGGATATCTTCTTCAGCTGCCTTATCTGCCACTTCGCCTTCATGACAAGGACTTTTGTTAAAACTTCAAATAAGTCCTTATCGTAAAGAATGGGTTTCTTATCCTGATCGGTGAGCATCAGGGCAAAACTTATGGGGCCGGTGACGTGGCCCTTTATGAATTTAGCGGCCCCTGCCATCTCTTTGCCGCGGCCGAGGAATTCGTACAGGCCCCTGGCGTAACTTTCCGAGATCCTGAAAAATTCCACATCGCCTTCGAGATATTTGCCGTAGACCTCTTCGATGCCGGCGGCGGCCTTGGATGAATCTACATGTATCGTCCGACGGGCTTCGTCCACAACTATGCCCGGCATCTTCTCGGAATACTGTGAGTACATGTTCTCGCGAAACGTTATCCTTGGCAGCTGCGGCCAGAACGGTATCGAGGAGAACTCCGCGGCTATTACATCGCAGGCTTCTCTTGGGTCCTTGAACGGAACCGACCCTATCCCCGTCGCTTCAAAGTTAAATTTCATCGAAATTCATCCCCATAAATTTTTCGGGTCCTGCCGCCCGCTCGCCTAAATTTTTCGTTCCGATAGGAATCCCCTTTCGGGATTGTGCCTCGCGGGACGCGAAATTTTAGCCATGTAAAATTTCGCTGCGGGAAAATTTCTCGTATCTACTCGAAATTTTACGCCCCGCTCGGCACGAATCCCTCCGGGGATTCCTCCTGCACGGGGTAAAAAAATTATTCTCGCTCATTAATTCCTTGAAAGCATGCTTCGCGTCACCCGAAAAATTTCAAATCACTAATAACCTGTGCCAATTCTGACTAAGTTCCGTGGCGGCACTTAATAAGCGGCTTGACCCTTTTACAAGTCCTCCAGTAAAATTTTTCGCGACTTTAGGAATGTGATGTGGCGATGTGGTGAGTGAGGGCGTTAAAATTTCGAGGCAGCGTACGAGAAATTTTACCGAGCGCAATTTTCACATGGCTGAAAATTGCGCGTCC
>Ga0315284_10013186_pt1 | contig 11762 bp, 11 predicted proteins | sample YL17G09_16_MG_FD_203696 | JGI IMG/M metagenome (GOLD analysis project Ga0315284, IMG submission 203696) | Sediment microbial communities from Yellowstone Lake, YNP, Wyoming, USA - YL17G09_16 | ecosystem: Environmental > Aquatic > Freshwater > Lake > Sediment | place: USA: Wyoming | collected... | reverse complement strand
ACTTGTTCTCAGATAAGCCTCGTAACCAACTGGAGCTTTGTTGCCCAGGAACACTGTTATTTCAGCTGGAACCTTACCTTGAATCTTTAGTTTTATACGGCGGTTCGGCGCAGCTAAACCAAAGTCACCCCATCGGGTTTTATCTTCGGTGACAATTTTGGCGTAAGAGTAATCGGTCAGGACCTTGATCAATGCATCGATAGCACCAATATCTGCCGATGCTTTCAATGGTCTTAGCAGTTGCCAGCCACCGTCCTGCTTAACCGCGCCAATTTCTACAGGCGAAGCTGCTGCCAACCTGCCATCAGACTTATCACTATTCTCCACTGTCTCAGCATTGCTGAAGTACTCAAGCTCAACAACTTCCTCAGACTTGAATGAAACCAGTTTATTTTTGTTATTTTCTGCATCCTTTTCTTTTTTGGTCTGCCACTCATCCCAAGATGCCAAACTACCAAGTACCACAAGAATAATTGCCAGAATCGCTGCTATTCGAAGCTTGAACTTCACGCGCGCCTCCTTTTCATCCACGCCAAAGTACCACCGCCCAAGTATAGGAATGGGTATATAAATGCGAGGAACAGGAGCACTAACTGACTCTGACTCGTCGTTAACTGGATCGTACTTTTTGTAGGATCCTTTGGCCGAATGGAGATGAAGTCCTCATCCTGCAGTAAGTAGTTAGTCATATTAAGGAACATATCACGATGCTCGGCGAGCTGGGCGCCTTGGTTAGCAGCAAAAGCCACGGAGCCGGTAACGACAATGCGCGTTTCCTTTGACTTCGGAGCGGCCTCAGTTTGAGGCGTGTCGCTCTTAGTGACTTTCTCGTCCTGCTTGGCATTCGCAAGTGTCGGTCCTTGAATTTTTCCGGCTGCGACCGCGATCACAGGAAACGAGCCGGTATCCCAACGGTCCTCGGCCAAATTTTCTAAATCACTGGCACTTTTGACATTCTTTACTCGAATCATCTCATTTGCTGTTTTAGCAACAAATTCTACTTTCAACTTATTTGGATTATCTTTGATTTCATCAAGTGATCGAGTATTGCGAAATACGAGTTGCACCTGTGACAAACGTGAAAAATCCTTGGTAACCGAATTAAACTCATCGAATTCGCTGACTATGGCGTTATTTTGACCAATCATTTGGGCGCGAATATCGTTCGGAGCCAAAATCAAAAGGTCTTGATTGAATTTAACACCAAATCTTTCCAGCATATTATTCAAATTAGATACTGGAATCAGTGCATCGACCATTACCAAAAGTGAGCCGCCACGCTTCAAGTAGTCTTCGATAATCCGAGTTTCTTCTTCCTTAAACTCATATTTTGGCCCCGATATGACTAGCATATCGGCATCTTCTGGTACTTTTGCCGATTCAAGCAGCGACACCTCATCAACCGCGTCTTTATTACCCTCTAATTCAGTAGCTATGTGATTAAAGCCGGTTGCATCGGTGCCCTTTAGGGCGCCCTCTCCATGACCTTTGGTGAAATAAATCTTCTTAGTTTTATTTTTTAATATGCTCACCAAAGCGTTGGTGATCTTCTCTTCGCTAAAAGCTGTAATCCGCTTTTCCTGGTTACTATGTCGAAAAATCACGGTATTACCCTCCGCAATCTTTTCCGCCATAGCCTCTGTAGGACGTGTCTGGGGATCGACAATCTCGATCTTAAAGTTCGCCCCTTTTGACTGATATAGGTTCAAAGTATCACGCAAATCAGTCGCAACTTTCTCGTCAGAAACAAAGGCTTTGATTGTGACCGGCTGCCCACTTTCTTTGACTTGTTTGATGATTTTAATGGACTGGTCAGAAAGTGTATTTAGCTTGTCGCGACTCAAATCGACGCTTTTATTGAATCGCGGCCGGGCTGCAACGATCGCAATCCCAGCAATTACCACTGTCCCCAAAAGCACTACAAGCCCTGAACTTGCGCCATATTTTGCGCCCTTGCGCCGAAAAAGAGCCTTGAAATTGTCAAAGTCCAGCGCGACCCAAAGACCTACCACAGTGGCTACCAGGGCCCACGTGGTCTGGGAAATCCAATTATATTCAGGCAAAGCTGAACCCGTTGCTGTTCCCAGCGCCGCCACGAGAAGAGCCAAAAAAGGTAAAATAAGCAGACCTGGTTTCATCCGACTTACCTCCAACGCTGCGAATCAAGAACTACGTTAGTAAAGAACAGGAACAACGCGGCAAAACACACAAAATACGTAACGTCGCTGACCGTCAGCATGCCTTTAAAAAACATGTCTAGATGATCAGTTGAGGCGACATACTTGAGCACGGTCTCCATCAGTCCACCACTGTTGACACTTGGAGCAAGCCAATTGAGAATCAACAGCAGGAATAAACCAAACATAGTGAACAAAAATGCCATGAACTGATTGGTAGTCATTGATGACACCCATAGTCCAAAGGCTAGCTGAGCACACATAAGAAGAAAGATTCCTAGATAGCTCGTCAAGATCAAGCTGCCATCAGGGTTACCAAAAACCTTGATGAAAAGCGGATATACAGCAGAACAAGCCAATGCGAGTGCCAGTACCGCAGCCGAAGCTAAAAACTTACCAAGCACAATTTGCGTTGCAGTTATCGGCGAAGTTTGAAGAAGTCGAATCGTTTGATTGCGCCGTTCCTCTGAAAACGAGGACATTGTCACCGCAGGAATAACCAATATCAGGATAAAATGTAGATTGTAAAACAGAGCGCGGAGCAATTGCTCTAGCGTCGGAGCCTCCCCCCCAAACATTGGGGCACGTTGAGTCAGTTCCACAAATGTATGAAGAAAATTATAGAAAAAAACACCCATGAACCCGAGGAAAAAGAAGAAGATTGCACAGCCCTTAGGCGATGCGAATGTGGCCCGAATATCGCGCCACGCGATCGTAAACACAGCGTTCATTATTAGCGAACCTCCGAAAAATAAAATCCGTCGATTTAGTGCGTGATGTGGAAGAAAACATCCTCGAGAGACCGGGTCTGAGCGGCTAGCCCTCTCAGTCCGTATCCACCATTAATAACCATCCGCGCAATGTCGTCCAAAAGCTGCTCATTCGCCTCTTTAGAAAAGCCAAACTCGAGTTCACAAGAATCCGAATTGACCACTCGCGGTGAAAGGACATGACCCATGGTACTGAGCGACTCGATCAGTTGATCAACATTTTGAGCGACACGTAAGCGATAGGTCCGCACCGCCTGTAGCTGCCCTGCCAACTCGGCGACTGAGCCCTGCTGGACAACCTCACCATTATGGATAATAACGATTTGATCGCAAGTATTCTGAACTTCACTCAATATGTGTGAGCTAAGTATGATTGTATGCTGTCCCGCAAGCGATCGGATCAACTCACGCACATGCAGGATCTGATTAGGATCTAGGCCTTCCGTTGGCTCATCTAGCACGAGCACTTCTGGATTGTGCACAATGGCCTGTGCAAAAGCCACTCGCTGTCGGTAGCCTTTAGATAAATTACCAATAAGACGATTACGTACGTCACCAAGTGACAATCGTTCCAGCGTCTCTGTCACTTGCTGCTGCACACGAGTCGATGGAACTTTATGGAGACGCGCAGCAAAACTGACATAGTCTGCGACTCGCATTTCACCATGGAGTGGGGCCACGTCAGGCAAGTAGCCCAAGCGGCGTTTTGCTTCAAGTGGTTGCTCCATAATATCGTAGCCGGCGATCCTCGCTGAGCCTGAGTCTGCACCTATGCATCCGCATATGATGTCCATAGTGGTCGTTTTACCGGCACCATTTGCTCCTAAAAAGCCTACGATCTGGCCTGACTCTACTTTGAAGGATACATCCCTAAGCGCTTGAACTGCACCATAGCGCTTCGAAAGACCACTCACTTCGATCATGCGACTAAACCCCCAATTGCTCCAGAGTTTATGCTCTGCTAGCCCTAACCACATAGTAACGTGATGACACGATGATTAAGCATCATATTAGGCAGTTGGCTGCCGTAGTCAAGGACGACAAACACTCTAAAATTTGAGAATCAACTCTTAGAAACCAGACTATGCACAACTTTAATCACCATCGCCGCACACGGCCGAGGTTTTACCCGACCCCCTAGCGATATTATCAAAGGATGAGCATAGCTTTTCCTTCTGATCAGTCGTCAACGGTACCGGCAATTTAGCTACTTGACTGTCGATGTTAGAAGCAACTTTCTCAGCTATATTGCTAGCGAACTGACCGCGAAGTACATCTGAAGAATTGGTCGCACTAGCCCCTTGCTGCTGAGCATTACGGATACTCCCAAGCGCTGAATTTAGGGTGGCGCGCACCGAGGCTGGAGCCTGGCTAAGTCTGGCAAAGGCCGAATCGACAGCTGTCAGATCAAATAGAGTCGCAGAAAACTGGGTTGTTCTGGCGTCCTGAGAACAGATCCCGCTGCTTGGAAGGATCGCCTGCATGGTGTTGCTTAAACCATCAATCGCAGAAATGTATCCAGCCGGATCCGTCGATGCCTGAGTTTGCCCGGTAACCCTTGCCACTCTGAGTTGCAAGTTTGATTGATTGGGATCGACCGTTCCATAGGTGAGAACTTGATTGAATGCCAAAGCCTCAGTTAAGTGCGCGAAAGCCCAGAGAAAATGAGCTTGATCAACTTTCCGCCGCGGGGCCGAAGTGCTCAGGCATTGTTGTCGCAGATCAGTCTTATTAAGAACGCTCTTATCTACAAACGGACAAATCAAGATAATGGCTTCATTGAGATATTTGAGCCGCGCGACCTCGTCTCGAACAATCTCGGCGCAGGCGGGAATCAGTAACGGCAAGTCAGCGACTGTCTTTTCAATACTGCCCATTTTAAGCAGCTCATCTTGCTGCAGTCCAATGACGCCCCGTAATGACGCTAAAGTAGCAGCAGCCCCCCCGGCGCTAACGCTCTTCGCTGCAATTAATGCCCTAGAGAGCCTAAATGGGTCGGCACCGGCAAGAGCAAGAGAAACAAAGCCATAAATTATGGCAGCATCTTCAGAAGTGGGATCGAGGGTTAAGGCCGATGTCGCATATTCTTTGGCTTTTTCCAGTTCACCGCGATCATAGGCTGCCTCGGCCAACTCAATCTGGTTCTGGAAGTCTTTCTTGTGCTCAGCCGGCGCGGTTAAACCCAGGACATTTGTGCGCGCGCCACAGCCATACTGACATAGCATCAGCAAAGCCAAAGCCAAAGCCAAAGCCAAAGCAATGAGGGAAGAACAAAGCTCGGATAAAGGCCTGAACTTCGGCATAAATACAACCCATCACGTTAGATCCAAGCGCCAGCTAAAATGGCCGGCCGATCACACCGATCTCGGCTTGAATCTTATCAAGCTTTTCACGTGCCATCATTCGTGCCCTACTTGAACCGGCCAAGACCAAATCACGCAACTCATCTGGCCGCTTGCTCAGTTCGAAGTAACGGTCACGCATTGGCCCGAATGCCTGCTTAAGCTTTTCAATCAAAGCAAGCTTAGCATGGCCAAAGCCATATCCGCCCTCCTTATACCGGGTAGCCATATCCGCAATCTCATCTGCGCTTGCCAATAGCTTGTACAGAGCAAACACATTGCAAACTGTCGGATCCTTAGGATCCGCGAGTGGCGCTGGCCCGGTTACGATAGACATCACCTGCTTATGCCACTCTTTATCAGTAGCAAATATAGAGACGGTATTATTCTTAGACTTGCTCATTTTCTCGCCATCGGTGCCAGGCACCACCGCCACATCATCAGAAATGAGTGGCTCCGGCAAAACCAGAAGCTGGCCGTAACGATGATTGAATCGCTGCGCGAAGTCACGAGTCATCTCCAAGTGCTGCTTTTGATCCTGTCCAACTGGTACAACGTCTGCATCATAAAGCAAGATGTCGGCCGCCATGAGAACCGGGTAATTAAAGACCCCCATGTTGACATCGATACCCTTGGATTGCGCATCCTTGAAAGAATGTGCTCGGGTCATCATCCCAAAAGGCGCTTGGCATCCGATAATCCAAGCCAACTCGCACACTTCTGGCACTGCGGACTGTGCATATAGCAAACCCTTGTTTGGATCGAGACCACAAGCCAACATGGTCGCCAGCATTGTGTAAGAGTGTTGACGGGTTTCGGCTGCGGAGTCCTGACTATTTAAGGAGTGAAAATCAGCTAAGAAAAAGAAAAAATCAAAGCTATTCTGCAGATCAATCAACGGCTTGTAAGCACCAAAGTAATTACCAAGGTGGGGCGTTCCAGAAGGCCTAGACCCAGTCAATACCCGTTTTTTCCGCGCAGTCATCGTTCACTCCATGCGACCAAAGACTGGATATTAACTGTAAGGCCCAAAAAAATCATTATGCTATCTTCTCGCGAGAGAGAGAACCTGTTAATATTTAAGAGCTAGTTAACCATCAGACGGCGCTAGGCTCGAGTTTCTGGCTGAAGCAGAGCGTCGTGTTTTAACGGACAGGGAGATTCCAGCCGTGGATAGTACGCTGACCAAAGACGCTTTGATTGAGATGATTCGCGATAAAGTCGGTTATCCGGTCAAAGAGGCCAAAGAGATCCTCGAAATTATCCTTGAGGAAATCAAGTCGCGACTAGAAGAGGGTAAAGAAGTTAAAATTTCTGGCTTCGGGAAGTGGACCGTAAAAGAAAAACGGTCGCGTCCAGGTCGAAACCCCCACACTGGGGATCGCATTGAAATTTCAGCCCGACGGGTGGTTACCTTTCACCCATCCGACAAACTTCGCGATTCTGTGAATCGCTCCGTCGAGACTCAAGGCGGCTAATACAAGCGACTTTGAACTTTTATGCGGTTAACTAAAATTTATACAAAAATCGGTGATCAGGGGACCACGATGCTGGCAGACGGCACGATGGTCCCCAAGCACTCGTTGAGAATCGAAACCTACGGCACGATTGATGAGCTAAATAGCTTCGTCGGCTGGTTAAGAGATATCCTCAGGGATGCCGAGCCGCTGCGTTTTCAAAGCTTAGTTGCGCAACTTGGGCATATTCAGAATGAAATGCATGATCTGGGTGGCGAATTAGCAACGCCCACAGAAAGTTTGAGAACGGATAGACAGAGTTTGGTGTCGGTAGCTAGCATTGCCCGACTTGAATCAGAAATAGATACCTTTAACGATAGCCTGCCTCCTCTCGCTAACTTCGTGCTACCCGGTGGCCATCAAGCCAACTCGGCTGCACACATATGCCGCACAGTCTGCCGTCGAGCCGAACGACTCATCGTCCGATTGGCAAGTTCAGACAAGCTACGCGATGAGCCACGAATCTACGTCAATCGATTAAGCGACTGGCTTTTCGTGGTAAGCCGGCACATCAGTCAGACGCTTGGAGTCCCAGAAGTGTTGTGGAACCAACCGAAAAAGCCCCCGCGATAATGGCTACAGCGAAATCAAATAGTCCACTGCGTACGATTTGGCTTATCTGCCCAATTTTAGCGGCAGTCATTTGGTCTGCACACCCGAGTGCACTCGCCGCTTGGGCTTTGATCGACGCCCCACTCTTTGTCAGCAAATTTACTGACGATCAGGACCCCCAAACTAGTCGACATAATCTCAGGCGCCAAATTCAGCGTCATTTCCTACGCCACTACATATACATACCGCTTGACGATATTGTTGCGATAAATCCTGACCCAATTCCCGCTGACGACACTGTTTCTTTAGTTATGCAAAAGGCCTGTGGTCGAGGTAGACTGTTTGTCTGGATACCCTTCAAAATTCGTCTACCAATCATTGGTGAAAAGGTCTTCGAGTGGTGCTGGAAACCTCAGACAAAAGGCTCTTGAGTCAAAAGAACTTAGCCGCTGGCTTCGCAGCTTCAGGCCTGATCACCAAGCTGAGCGATCGGTGCTCTAAAATTAGTGAAAAACTCACCGATGTAGACGACCTTCTTGAGGCACTTATCGGATGGACTCACGAACTCGTCGGAACAGCCGAGATCGTCAATGCGTCGGAACGTTTTTACCTTGATTATGGCAAGGTATTTCACGACGACTCGTTCTACGATATGCGCACAACTTATTTCTTTGATCATTTTATCTTTGAAAGAAAGTTAAGCGCCTCTTCAGCACGCGCTGAATCTCTAAGTGGGCTAACACCATGCCAACTATTCATGGCACGAGCTCATACTGAAGTCCCCGCATTACCTAAAGAAGTAAACGATACCCTCGAAGTCTTGGGCAATTTCCGGCACTCGATATTCCAAATCCAGAGACTTTCAGAAAAAAATATGGCTATCGTCGACTTGCTAGACTCAGCAAAGCTGACCGTCCAAGCTAAACCCAGGGAAAATTTCCGCGGGCTAGAGAAAAAGACAATCTTTCAGGGATTTATCTTTAATCTTGGTAACCATCACTGCCTAAGTTCTGGGCTGGTCTTGCACCCGATTAAAGCCAACAGGCTAATCAAAAAGCATATCAAGCTAAGCCTAAAAAATGGCACTAATCGTAAAAATATCCTGCCTCAGCTCGCCAATATCCAGCTTCGCCATTTACGCCACCGTCATGTTCACCCCAAGCTGATTTACCAAAACACTGTAGGGTGACCTTCACCTAGTCCATTAACTCAGATCCCTACTTTGCCGATATGAAATCAGGCAGAGTGGGGTTTTATGAGTAGTCCGTTAAAAAATTATTTAGTCGATGGATCGCACATTAGCGAAAAGGACTACTTGCGAGCCGAGGAGCTCGCGTCCAAAGACGGGATCACATTTATGCACGCACTGGAATCACTGAATGTGATACCGGAAGCTCAAATTCTGGATCTGTTCTCTAAATTCTACCGAATCCCAAAAGCCAAGCTCGAAGAAATGGACATACCCCCTCCAATCATCGCCCTACTGCCAAAAGAACTAGCCGTCAAACACCGGGTGCTACCGATTGATCGGGCAGGCAACAACATTATTATAGCCACAGGTGATCCCCGAAATCAGGACACGATAAACGCCATCCGATTCTCTGTGGGGTTTTTTCCGAAACCGGTCTTAGCCTGTGAAACACAAATTACTGAAGCACTCACCAAATACTATGGAAAATCACTAGATATAGAAACGATTCATGAGGTCGGCGACGTTCCAGCCAGGTCTACGGCAAAGGCAGAACGACAGGATATATCCAGCAGTGAAAAGGGTGACGGCCCAATCATAAAATTGGTGAATCAGATTATGATTCAATGCCTAGTTCGCCGCGCCTCTGATATTCACATAGAACCTTACGAGTCATACCTACGCATCAGATTGCGGATCGACGGAGTACTGCACGAGATTGCCAGGCCTCCCGTGTCCATGAAGGCACCGCTAATCTCGCGGATCAAAATCATGGCGCAGCTAGATATTGCCGAAACTAGACTGCCACAAGATGGGGCTATTAATATCACGATTGACGGTAAGCCTGTTGATTTTCGCGTCAGCTCTCTTCCCACGGTTTACGGCGAGAAGACAGTTATGCGAATTTTAGACAAGTCGAACCTACAAACCGATATGACGCAGCTTGGCTTTGACGCTGACGAATTAAAAAAATTTAAGGTATCGATTCACAATCCGTTCGGAATGGTCTTGGTAACGGGACCGACTGGATCAGGGAAAACGACAACGCTTTATTCTGCTCTTGCGGAACTTAACAAAGAGTCAGACAACATAATGACTGCGGAAGATCCTGTTGAATACAATCTTGAGGGTATCAATCAAGTTCAGATGAAGTCGGACATCGGCCTCACTTTCTCGTCAGCACTACGCTCCTTTCTGCGTCAAGATCCAGATATTATTATGGTCGGAGAGATTCGCGACTTAGAGACAGCCGAGATCGCTATCAAAGCCGCACTAACCGGCCACATGGTACTTTCGACACTGCATACTAATAGCGCACCGGACACTATCTCTCGCCTCCTGAACATGGGAGTCGAATCCTTTAATTTGGTGTCAGCGTTGACCTGCGTCACGGCTCAGCGCCTCATGCGCAAGATTTGCGAGAAATGTCGAGTCCTAGACGATTCTGTAACACCGCAAATCATGATCGATCTCGGAATACACCCGCAGTATGCGGATAAAGTCAAAGCTTACAAAGGTGCCGGCTGCCCCGCATGCGGCGGCACTGGTAATAAGGGCCGCGTCGCTGTTCATGAGGTGTTGAAACTAAGTGACCCTGTCAGGGAAGCTATTTTAGAAAATGCCCCAGCTATGAAAATAAAAAAAATCGCAATGATCAACGGCATGCGAAGCCTCCGTCAATCAGCCCTAAACAAAATGGCACAAGGAATCGCTAACGCCCAAGAAGTTATAAAAAGTACTGCATCGGATTCCGATGATGCCCATCAGAATAAGCAAAAGAAGGGTGCGGCATGAATTACACCCTACCACAACTTCTAAAAGCACTAGTCGATCAGGGTGGAAGCGACTTACATATCTCATCTGAAACCCCACCCCGCATGCGTATTCATGGAGACCTACTGCCTCTGGAATTACCCGCCCTAGATTCAAATGAGACAAAGCAATTATGCTATAGCGTACTAACCGAAGAACAGCGGCGTGATTTTGAAGCGGGAAAAGAACTCGATCTTGCATTTTCAGTGAAAAATCTTTCGCGCTTCCGCGCAAATATATTCATGCAAAAGAGCAGTGTAAGTGGTGTTTTTAGAGCGATTCCACTAAAAATCCACACTTTGGATGAATTGTTGCTTCCGCCCGTATTGAAGAATTTATGTAATACCCCGCGCGGACTCATACTAGTCACAGGTCCGACTGGGTCTGGAAAAAGCACAACACTTGCCGCAATGATCAACCACATCAACGAGAATCACCGCGGCCATATTTTGACGATCGAAGACCCGGTCGAATTTATCCACCCTCACAAGAACTGCTCTGTCAACCAACGCGAGGTAGGACACGACACTCAATCATTTGGAAGAGCCTTGAAAAGCGCATTGCGAGAAGATCCAGATGTAATATTAGTAGGCGAGCTTCGGGATTTAGAGACTATAAGCCTCGCTCTGACGGCAGCGGAAACCGGTCATTTAGTACTCGCTTCATTACATACGAATTCCTGTGTTTCGACACTGAATCGAATTATTGATGTCTTCCCCCCACATCAGCAGTCACAGGTCCGCACCCAAATATCTCTTTCTTTATCTGGCATACTGTCACAGGCACTTTTGCCGGCACTAAGCGGGGGAAGAGTTCTTGCTATGGAAATCTTAATTCCGTCTAAGGCGATACGAAATCTTCTCCGAGAAGATAAGGTCCATCAAATTTACTCTGCTATGCAAACAGGGCAAGAGGACTCGGGCATGCAAACTATGAATAAATCACTGTTGCATCTCATAAATCGCCGAATGATAACAATTGAACAAGCCTTAGAAAAATCGAATGAACCCGATGAATTAGCCGAAATTTTGTCCAAGCGCGATCTAAGCACACCTTCTACTGGAGCGAAAACGAAGCCGGGTCTAAAAAAAGGGGCGTAAATTAAGCGATGGCAGAGTTCAAATATAAAGCAAAAGACCCTCGAGGCCGCATTAAAATTGGCAAGATAAGCGCCGCTAATGCTGCGCAGGCCAAAGCGCAGCTTATGAAGATGCGATTAAAACCCATCAGTATTACGGCATATAAATTGGATGGATCGGGCAGCTCTAATGAGACTTTGTTCTCTAAGTTCATGGTGAAAGATAATAACGGCAACACCCAGCTGCAGATCGGCGCAGGAAATCCTACGAGCAAGGATCTAATAGTGTTTACAAAACAGTTTGCGACTATGATTGGAAGCGGAG
>Ga0315284_10013185_pt1 | contig 11763 bp, 19 predicted proteins | sample YL17G09_16_MG_FD_203696 | JGI IMG/M metagenome (GOLD analysis project Ga0315284, IMG submission 203696) | Sediment microbial communities from Yellowstone Lake, YNP, Wyoming, USA - YL17G09_16 | ecosystem: Environmental > Aquatic > Freshwater > Lake > Sediment | place: USA: Wyoming | collected... | reverse complement strand
AGTCAAGTAATCAAATGCTCATGTTTGCTGTGTGGAAGTTTTGCCTGTGAGCATCTTGGCAACAAGCCCTTGCGTTTTGAACCCTTGCGTGTCGAAGAACCAGCCGACAAGATTGCGCAACAGGACGATGCCGAAGCATGGATGATCAGGTACGCGATCTGCGACCTGTGGGCAAAGACGATAGTTCGAGGCCGTGAGGCAGCGAGGCGCAGGTTCGCGCAAGGCTATTGCCTGTTCGTCGACCACGTGGCCGGAGTCAAGTTTCTGCGTTGCGAGGGTCGACCCGATCTCATCTACGAAGACGACTGATATGGAAGACGACGACATCAGCGAGTTTGGGTCCCAAGTGGTGAATCCCGACATGATCTGCGCCTACAACGGGCTCAATGGGGACTGGGTTTTGCTGAAAGGGGAGTTACCGTTTAAGTCCAGCAAAGTTCGGTCTGCCCGCTGGAACCGGAAATGTAATTTGATTACCGCCGTCACGCCGGCAGGTATGCGGGAAATAGACTGCAGTGGAGACGAAGAGAAACTCGCCGTTCTCAAGTTTGCATATTACCGCGTGTCCGACTACGGCGGTGTCGCCGCGGACGCGCGTTGGGACCCTGCACCCATACGTGCGATGAAGAAACGATATGGAAGACGATGACGACATCAGCGAGTTCGGCACCGAGTTCCCTGACCCGAACACGTTGTGTGCGGTCAACGAGTTCCGGGACGGATGGGTTATGCTCAAGGGCGCCCTTCCGTTTCGCCTATCCCGTGTGTGCTACGCCGAGCGGCGCCTCGACGGACATGGTGTAATGCACATCGTCAAAGGCACTGGCCTGGCGCACGATATAGCGGTGTGCGATGACCCAGAGAAAGAATTGATATTTCAGAGGGTCTCGAAGTACGTCCGCAACGCCCCCGGGTCGCTCGACGTATTCATGGACAGCGTGCTGAACGACCTTCCAAACATTACAAATCCTGATGACTTCGTCGGCCCCTTCGGACCCCACTACATCTGACCTTCCCAAAAGTTACGTGCTCGGCTTCCTGTTCGAGGAGGCCGATCTGGACCACCAGTTCGTGGTCATGATCAAGAAAACAAAACCCCACTGGCAGGCCGGCAAGTTCAACGGCGTAGGTGGTCACAGAAAAATCGACGAGTCGCCACACCAGGCGATGATCCGCGAGTTCCACGAGGAGACCGGTGTGTTCACAACTGTGTGGTATCTGTTTGCCATCATGACATACCACAACGGCGACAAGGTTTGGTGCTACACGGCGGCCAACACGCAGGATGTGGCTAACTGCGGCACCCAGGGCGTCGAGGAGATCCACAAGATGATCCGTGATCGCCTGTGTGATCGTGTTCCCACGTTGCCCAACATCCGATGGCTGATCGAGATGGCGATTTCCAAACTCAAACATCCAAACGAGCCCACGCTGACAATCAACTACCCACAAACATGAACATAATACACCAAAAACTGTTTCTGCCTTGCTGCTTTATCATCGTCTTCATCCTCGGCGTCATGGCGACACCGAGCCGCACGCAGACGTCTGCGGAGCTCCTTCCTGCTCCGCCAATCTTGCTCCCGCCTCCCGCCGAGCAGGTGCCCATCACGCCCACCCTCGACGAAGTGGTTCGCCGGTTCGCCGACGCGATCTACTGGTCCGAGGGCGGACCAAAGACCAAAACCCCATACGGGGTCATGTCGAAACGCCCGCTGACCGTCGTCAAGGCCCGCGAGGTCTGCGAACGCACGATCGTCAACACCATCCTGCGTTGGCGCGATGCCGGCGCTCCTGGGCGGTTCATTGAGTTCCTGGGCAATCGCTACTGCCCACCGTCGACCGATCCTGTCGGTTACGTCAACTGGATCAAAAACGTTCAGTGGTTCCTCGACCATCCCAAAGCGCCATGAAGTTCACACTGGCGTTTCATCTGACCCTGCGGTAAACTGACCTTGTGAATAACGTCCAGCTGTTGGCAATGGCATACTTCGTGAAAGGTGCGAACATCATCAACGTTCCCGACATGGCCTCGACCGTTATGGCCAAGGCCCCACGCGGTGTGTCGCTCAACAGCGCGAATCGGTATCTCACAGGCGAGCGGCAGTTCGGAGCCCCCGGCACGGCTTCGCTCGGAGGCGCCGTTGGTGGCACGCTCCGTGGCGCCGGGCAGGTCGGGCTCTCGCCGATCCTCGGTTTGTTTAGCGCCGGTGCCAAAGGTCAGGGACGACAATCCGGCCTCAGTGGCATGGTCGGCAGCGGCGTCGACACTGTTGGTAACCTGTTGACTGGCAATCTTCGAGGCGCCGGTCAGTCGTTCAAGCAGCTTGGCCGTGACGTCAATCCCTGGAACCCACAAGGGGCCTGGTCGAAATCCATCCAGCGCCATGCCGGCAAGGGCACGGAGGACGTTAGCCGGCAGATACCGCACTGGGTACGAGATCCGGGCGGCTTCTGGGGCGCGTGGGGCAATCAGTCTAGGACCAACGCCAAGAACTACGGCGGCACCGCCTTGTGAACCCAGACGCTATCAGGAAGCGCCTGGTGGCCGCCTTGGGCATCCAGGAAGAGCCGGCGGTCAAACAGTCCGCGGCGGCGGCGCGTCCCCCGCGCGTCGTTGAGGATGATCCGCACGACGTATCAGCCGGCCTCGACTCCATCCTGCACTCCACCAAGAAACTCCTGGCCGTGAACCGTGGCGAGGCCGAGCCCGACGAGCGCGATTCCCTGATGTTTCGCAAAATCCTCGGCCCTGACAAGCTCATGAGCGAGCGGGTCCAGTTGGATGCCGGCAAACTGCGGCTCAATGCCATGCGGCGCCTTTCCCGCATGCGTACCCTCAAAGGTCTCACCCCCGGTCACTTCGATGGTTACGCGACCGGGCTCATCGTCGGCAACCCGCTGTCCAGCCCCCTGGAGGAGATCAACCCGATGCACCTGGTCGAGCAGGCCCGGCGCATTACCCAGATGGGGCCGGGCGGTCTGCCCAGCGAGGAGTCAATCTCGTCTGAGGCGCAGTCGCTTCATCCGAGCTCCTTCGGGTTTCTCGACATCCTGGCCGGTCCCGAGAGCAGTCGCATCGGTGTCGACACCCGTGCCGCATGGGGGACCAAGATCGGTTCCGACGGTAAGATCTATCAACGCTTCCTCGATCGCCGCAAAGGCGTTCACCGCTGGCTCAGTCCTGAGGATCTGCACGGCAAGACGCTCGGCATACCAGATTGATCCTTTGACAGTCAGTAGAATCCGTGGTTCCTTCTATCATGAAATCAAACTTCATCAAGTGCTTCATCGTGTTCGCCGTCGTCCTAACCGCTTCAGTGTTGGCGGGCTCACAGGGGATGTTCTCCACCATCCTCAAGAACGACGCCTCGTACATCTGTGCGGCCATCATGTTGATGTATGGGCCGGCCTCGCTCTACGTGCTGGCCACAGCCCGTGCGGTCGACAAGCTGAAGAACAACAAGGTCAAGATCAAGGCCCTACTGGCCCACAGGCTGCAGCATGTGCGCTACATCGGCGAGACCTTCTTCGGTCTTGGCCTGCTGGGCACCATCGTCGGCTTCTGTCTCATGATGAACACCGCCATGAATGCAGATCAGGACGTACGGCTCATCATCACGCAGCTGAAGGTCGGCGTGTCGACCGCGCTGTACACCACCTTGATCGGCATGTGCGCCTCGATGCCCCTTCGTCTGCAGGAACATCTTCTCGACACCCATGAATAGTCGCTACTCCACGTCGTTCCTCGACGTCCTGTTCAGCCTCCTACTGTTCTTCGTCATGATCACCGCGCTGCTCAAGACCAAGTCTGAGCAGGACCCAGCGTTCCAACAGAGTGCCGTGTATCTGGTTGTCCTCACCTGGGAGGGCAACGCAGACCTGGATCTCTGGGCGCAAGACCCGGATGGTCGGCGCATCGGATTCAATCGACGCGAGGGCGGCGATGGTAGTCTGTGCAGTCTCAACCGGGACTGCCTGGGCGCCAAACGTACCGAGCAGTATGGAGATGGCACGGTGGCCAACAAGGTCAACGAGGAGGTCATCTCGATTCGCGGCGTGGTACCCGGCGAGTTCGTCATCAACGTCCACTCGTACAATCTGAACGACAGCGCCATACCGTTGAAGGCGTCGGTCAAGTTGGTCAAGGTCAAGCCCTTCGCGGAGCTCATCACTGAGAAACATGACTTCGCCGTCACCGGCGAGGAGATAACGTTTTTCCGATTCAGCATCGCCAAGGAGGGTAACGTTTTCGACATCAACCGTATGCCGATCTCCATCCTGACTGCCCCCGAGCCTCCTGCACCACAAAACTGATCATGCTCATCGCATTCCCCATCTTCCTCCTGCTTCTGTTCGCGGCCGTCTTCTGGGTCATCCGCGACTCCAAGCAGATCTGGCTCCGTGTCCTGATCATATCGGGCTTCTTCTCGTTCTGCGTGACGCTCGCCATGTCGCTCGATTCCATCATGGGGTGGTCGGCGCATCCACGATCCATGCCCGAGACCGTTACGCTGTTGAGCGTATCGATCCGGGAACCCAACAAGGCCCTCCAGATCCCAGGCAACATCTACCTGATGATTGAGCACCCGCCTACCCGCCACAACCTGTTCCTTCGCACGTTTGGTTACAACGCCATCGTGGCCGAGCCCCGGCTGTTCAAGCTGCCGTACTCGCGCGAACTGCACGAGGAGTTGCAGAAGAACGTCATCCCACGCTTGCAGGCCGGCCAGAAGGTAACGGGCAAGCTCTCCAAGGGTAAAGGCAAGGGCGACGGCAAAGGCGAGCCTGGCGATGGCGAGCCTGGCGACGGCAAGGGCCGTGGCGGCAAGGGCAAAGGCAAGGGCCAAAAGGGCGGCGGCTCCGACAGCCTCGAAGTTCCCTGGGTGTTCCACGTCCTTCCACCAAGCGCGTTCCTGCGCAAAGACCAGTAAGCTCTCGATGGTTCTGTTCGTCTTAGGCCCGCTTCGGCGGGCTTTTTGTTTCCAACCTACAGCATTATGGGAAGATCTGTCTCTCGCCCCTCCGGGGCCACCTCTACGGTTTTTCTTCATCATGGTATCGACGAAGCCTGGCAGTGGAACGATCTCATGGACTGCATCAAGTCCGTGCTGATGCGGAAGTTCCCATCGCTCCAGAAGGAGAATGGCTGGCTGGGCGACGAGGACCACATCATCCTCGGGAACTGTCACTGTGCCATCACGGTCAGCGATTACTGCGGGATCGCGGCCGTGTGCTGCACGCCCCGGCAGAACGATGACCACTGGCGGGACTTCCCGCTGGCCCAGAACTGGTGCGACGCGGTCGACAAGTCATTCGTCGCGGTCCTGCACAAAGCGTTTCCCAAGATGGCCATGTGGGGTGGCGGACACATGTCTAACGGCGTGCAGGTCTTTACGCCCATCTGCCGCCCCGACGGTGTCGTCACGTCCAATGAAGGTACTCTATGGTGAACCCGAATCCCAAACCACCATACGTATCCTACGGCGCCCCGCCGGCACCCACCGCGTGCGAATCCTGCGCGGCCCCCGGTCCCATGAGGTTCATGGGGCAGTACATGCAGAACTTCGATCCGAAGGGTACCACGCTCGAAACCGGTTACGAGTGCCTGCACTGCTTCCACAAACACCTCATCCACGAATCGCTGGCCAAACCAACTCCCACAAATGATCATCGCCCAAATCAAGAAACTGGAATTCCACACAAAGCCTGACGTCCACACGATCACGTACTACCGAGTAGCCCGGAAGGCTGCGTTCGACGAACCCAAAGATATGACCATTCGCCACGTGGCCGCTGAGACGCTATCCGAGGCTGTTGCACGGCTGCGCGGTTGTGTCCACGAGTGGCTGCGGCAGTTCGTCGAGATCGATCTGAATCCTGAAGACTTCACTATGGAAGTCTGGTATACGCCGGTCGATTTTGCCACTGGCTCCTTCTGGAACATATATGCCCACTCGGGCGGAACCCACACCGTATGGCTTTCTCCATCGACTCCATGATCAAGGCTGCGGTCGCCAACGTGGATGAGTCCATGTTGCATCCTAGCCAGAAGAAACGAAAGCGCCACCATCCCCTGCAGGGATATTGCTACGCGATCGCCGAAGCGATCTTCCACGTGGGAGGAGATCATGCGAACTACCGTCCCATGAGGGTCAAGCACGAGGGGCAGTCACACTGGTTTCTGGAACATCGGGGAGATGGAACCGTCATCGACCCAACGTCCGGGCAGTTCAAAACGAACGTTCCGTACCACAAGGCCAAGCGGGCAGGTTTCCTGACCTCAAGACCCAGTGCCCGCACGCGCCCATTGTTGCGTCGCATGTACAAGTGGCTGATCGAGTATGGGTGTCTGGAGCCTGAGAAATATGCGATCTCAGTTCTGTGTCGTACTCAGGACGACTGGCTGCCATCGATACCCGGCGGTTACTGCCGTGTGACCCTGACGTTGAACTATCCATTCCTCTGCGTGCCGCCCCATCGAGTATCAGTCGCGAAGGTCCATCGAATCTCAGTCACAGGCGCCATCGCTGAAGACGTTGGGATGTACAAGGAGTTCCCTGGCGTCGGGGGTGCCACAGCGGCTCTTGCGATGTTCGAGGCTCTGCGGAATTTGCCGGAGCAGTACGTCAACGTCAACTTCGACCTCCTGAAGGATCTCGGGTTCCTCAAACGTCTCGGGTTCCTCAAACGATGACCATCAAAGCATTCAAGGCCAAGATCGAAAAACTCGGCGGCAAGGTCCTGTCCGAGGAGAAGTTCAGCACCCTCAACGCTTGGGGGTTCGGCGGCATGTACGGGAAGCGTATAGCCGCCGAACTGGACGGCATAAAGTTCTTCTACGAACACGGCAGGACATCGACCCGGCACATGGGCACGTTCCCCGAATGGCGCGTCAAGGTCGGTGACGACCCGGCGCATGCGATCATGGTTGGGGTTGAACAATTCTTTGGATGGTTCAAAGAGGGTGCCAGGACGGTGGAGGAGTTCCGCGATCGCAAGCTCTGTAAGCTGAACTGCAGACCCTATGTCAGAACAAACACTCCGAGGCCCTGATGGTCTCGTCATTGAACTCGACTCCGAACAGATCTTCCCCAATGACCCCGGTCAGGGTACGCCCGCGATGGTGATCCAGCGTGACCGGGGTCACAATGAATACTGCGCGACCTTTAACTGCGCGAGCAGTGAGGGCGTCCTTGAGGGTGATCGTGGCAAGTTCCATGTTTTGAACCAGCGCCAGTGTGCATGGCTCACATCTCAAGAGGATGTGGTCGATCGTTTCATCACTGAACACTCACGTGCCAAGCAACAAGCGGTCATCCGTTGATTGACATGCGGCCGAACTTAGAGTTAAATACCAACCTGTATGGCAATCAAAAGAACGACGCCCGTCGTTGATCCACCCGTCCTTCCCACAAGACCGCACAAGCCGAAAGGTCGTGCCGTTGATTACAAGGCTCCGAAGCTTCCGATGTCGGAATCGACGGACAAGCAAGACTACAAGGCAACCGCGCAGGACTGCATTGACGATCTGCGACGTCTGGCTCTTGAAGATGACACGAAAGTTCTCTCGCGCAATTACTACCGCAACAACGGCAAGTACGCCGAGTCCGTGTGGAATTGCTGGTTCGGAACTTTCGCGGAGTTCAAGCGGCAATCTGGTATCGTGCTCACGCGACACCAGCACAAGCTGGAGCGCGATCTGGCCAAGCATGCGGCCCACGACCACTATCGTGAGTTCAACGTGGTGAGGGCGTCCTACGAGGGGCGCTTCGTCCGTGACAACAAGGCGCGGTACCAAACCCTCATTGGCGTGTGTGATATTCACGACAAGGAGTGTGACCCTTTTGCGCTTCGCATCCTGCTCGATTCGGTCAAGCGCATCCAGCCTGACGTCATCTGTCTCAACGGCGATCTGTTTGATCTGCCGGAGTTCGGCAAGTACAACGTGGACCCCAGGACTTGGGATGTCGTTGGACGGATCAAGTTTGTACACGAGAACGTGTTGGCGCCACTGCGCGAGGCCGCGCCTGACGCCCAGATCGACCTCATCGAAGGCAATCACGAGTTCCGGCTGTGCCGGCATCTGGCCGACGAGAGTCCGGCCATGAGGGCCGTCCTGTCGGACCTGCACGGTATGGATGTGGCGAAGTTGCTGGGCCTGGACAGGTTCCATGTCAACTACACGGGCCGCGCGGACCTGTCGGCGTATCGGCTGTGCGACCTCAAGAAGGAGCTGATGCGCAACTACAAGGTCTACTGGAACTCTCTGGTGGCGCATCACTACCCGGACGGTCAGCACCTCGGCATGCCGGGGTTCTGTGGTCACCACCACAAGCACATCGTCTGGCCGCACACGTCCGGCGTGTTCGGCGCCTACGAGTTCCACCAGACCGGCGCGATGCACCGACGCACCGCCACCTACACGGATGGTGAGAAGTGGAGCAACGGCTTCATCATCGCCGACGTCGACAAAGAGAAGCGAGACACCCTGTTCTCGTACATCGACATCCGCGACTTTGCGGTCGTGGGCGGCAAGTACTACTACCGCGAGCCAGGGGAGCAATGAGTTTAGGACTAGCCGACGGTTTTCCCCGTCGGCCGTGAAGGAGCATGAGCCCGCCGAGGCGTTAACCTCGGCGGGTGTTTGGTTTAGGCACACAGGATCAAACCACACTTGAACTACAGACCCAAGACACCATGACAATCACTGACCCACCCACGAAAATACTGCCCGTCGCCATGAAGGGAGCCCCGGTGCTCCGCCAGCGCGCAACCCCTTACGACGGAATAGACAACGATGCCAGAGATCTGGCACACAACATGTTGGCCACGCTCAAGATGGCCAACGGGATTGGGCTCGCGGCCAACCAGGTCGGCGTCGCCAAGCGGCTCATCGTCATCGACATCCGCGGCCATAAGGATATCGACACTGCGCTGTACAGCGACCGCGCTGAACAGGACGTCGATCAGTTGATGCCCATGATGCTCTTCAACCCTGAAATCACACTCAGCGGCTCCCGGGTGATCAAGGTCGAAGGATGCCTCAGCCAGCCTGGCGTGTCCGGCCGGGTCGAGCGGTACATGACGGTCAGCGTCGAGTGCCAGGACTTGTTCGGCAACGCGATGCGATTCGGAGCCCGCGGCATGCTGGCCCGCGTGATCCAACATGAGGTCGATCACCTGAACGGCATCCTGTTCACCGACCGGCTCGTCAAATAGCGCAACTAGCCACCCGGTGGTGCAATGGCGGTACGGTTCGTGCTATAAGGCTTTGAACGAACCGATTGGTCCGTTTTTAACCAACCACAACCAAACCGAAACTACCATGAATAACATCCTTCAAAATCAAACGGTGGCCGCCGCCCCTGCGTTTGTCGCCGGGGTCAACAAGATCGAGAACGCCAGGCCGGGCAGCTGGTTCTTCAATCTCCTGGGGCACCTCAACGTGTTCGAGCGCGCCCGGCGCTTTGGCGAGACTCTGGTTCGCCCGAGCGGCAACCAGCTTCGCGAATACTGCGCCAACACGGTGGCCATCGTGCAGTCGTTCAAGAACGACGACGAGGCGGACGTGCCTCTCACGTTCACGGTCCGCGTCGTTGCGGTCGTGCCGGTGCAGATCAACGGTGTCATCCCGTCCGGGTCGGACGCTCCTGCCGGAGTTCCGGTGCGTGAGCTGTACGTCGTCGACAGCGCCGTCCTCCCCGAGAACCTGGAGCCCGCGCGTGTGTCTGCCGAGCTCGTGGCCGCTGGATGGAACTTCTGCCGTTGTGAAACCTCCCAGGTGACTACGGCCGATTGCCATGAGGTCGACCGCATCATCGCGGCAGCCCTGGAAGAGGTTCAGGCCGCGTACGACATCAAGCTGCAGACCGAGAAGGCCGCAGCCGACAGCGAGGTCTGCTTCGCCACCGCGGTACCCGCGGTGTCCTGATCATGGGCTCGCTCCGCACGAAGTCGACCGCATCGCTGGTCCTCGTGCGGAGCAGAACCCCCTACCCCAGCCATGACGGCAGGGTTGATTTACGGTCGGTCTGGCCTCCTGATGTAAACCACACCGACCGGTACTCCCGCCTCCCACAGGTTAATACCCTAGCTGCTTGAGATGCTCGCTAGTACTTGTGGGGCTCCCCTATCTGGCACGTTCCGGCATCCCTGCTGGTTCGTGCTAGACCACCGCCCGGCTGTCTCCGCAGCCGGGCGGACATTTTTATCCGTATGTCGAGCATGGTGCGCCGCGAGGAACGACCTATCCGGCCGCGGCCGAGCGTGAGGTCAAACCTGGTAGGCTCTCGGCGGGAGGGTTCGAATCCCTCCCTCGACAGTTTTCAACAACTATGAACAAGATCCCCGACTACTACAAAGCCCCCCTGCGCAGCCGCACCGAGATCGTCGACTACCTGTTGCACATATCCGGTCGCGATGAGGCTCGTCGCGGTGGCGACGACTACGAGTACTGCAGGAATGAGGATTCCACACACCGCGTGACGCGCGTCAGCCGCGGCCCCTGGATGTTCAGCTGGAACGTCAAAATCCGATACCTCGACCTCAGCTTTGATAATCTCCTGCGGCGTCAGCTGGAGCAGGGATGGACCAAGCCCGAAGATCCGCGATGGGACGAGGAGGCACGTCGGCAGTTTGAAGACATCGACAAGGACGTCCTGTTTGAAACCGCCCAAGCCGACATCATCAGAGAAGTGATCGACGACACCACGGGGGCACGTGGTCGTGTCGGCAACGAAGCATTGTCAACGCTGTGGTGTGGAACCTCAGTGGACCCTCGATTCATCCTTGGTGGCCGCAGCGCCGGCTGGTTGATTCTTGCGGAGTTTTGCCACCACGTTATGGACGAGGGTTCGTGCCGGTCCAGCTGCGGGCGTAAGCGCAAGATGGTTCGTGGCCTACACATGGACGTTGACCTCTACTTCGCAGACTGGAGCTTCCGAGACCTGTTCAAGCTCTACCGCTACATCGTCCAGATGGATGCGGATCTGCGTCGCACCAGTCCCGGCAAGCGTATCGAGACCGCGGCGGCATCGCTCGTCTTCGACTCGTACCTGGACCACATTGCGACAAACATCATACGCAACGACCAACAACTCGCGGCCTGCAACTGGCCGTAATGCAAACAAATGAAACTAATAAGAAAACATTACTTGTTCCGAAGGGTTACAGACTCGTGTTTATCGTCGGCATCAATCTCCGAACGCGGTTTCGTACTCCTTGACCGGTGGATTTTCTGCCGCACCACAGTGTACAGCCGAGGTCACGTATTCAACAGTTTTCACGTGCGCCGCGCGTAGCAACCAATTTGACGCAGGCCGGCATGCGTCACCCACACAGGGAACAAGCCGGCATCCAGCAACTCAGTAACACCATGACCAGCACAACGACAGCACTCAACACGCTCGGCCCACTGCCGATCACCACACCACCCACCGAGGTCTGCCTTCGTGGCGCCTGCGGCCCCGGCTTCGGCCGCGGCCAAATGCTTGCCCGTATGCACCTTCGGGATCGTAACGCCCCACTGGTCGTGGAGCGCGCCTTCCTGCCAAGCACGATCCACAGCGATTTCACCACCCATCCGTTCGCCTGGCAGACCAAGCCGTTCGAGCCGGAACTGACGTCGTTCAAGGATTGGACGTACGTCGTCATCGAGGTTGCGGTTGACTCTGTCTCGCCGGCAATCTTCCAGATCGAGAACCTGGACGGTACCCCCGTTCAGTCCGCTTGGCAGTTCCTCGACCTCGCGCGGTTTCGTCT
>Ga0315284_10013184_pt1 | contig 11763 bp, 7 predicted proteins | sample YL17G09_16_MG_FD_203696 | JGI IMG/M metagenome (GOLD analysis project Ga0315284, IMG submission 203696) | Sediment microbial communities from Yellowstone Lake, YNP, Wyoming, USA - YL17G09_16 | ecosystem: Environmental > Aquatic > Freshwater > Lake > Sediment | place: USA: Wyoming | collected... | reverse complement strand
TCAGTGCTTTTCGACCCCGGGTCTCGACTGGCTTTATTGGTGAGCGCGGCCTCATAAGCGCCGCACGGCCGGAGCCTCGCCCTCCCTTTCTTGACAGGCCCGTATTAATCTGACGCTGCCAAACGATAACCCGTGTATAAGGAGGACCAGATGCTCCCGTCATATCGCGACAGCCGGCCTGCCGGCCTTGCCATCCTGACGCTTATCCTGCTGTCTCTCGCAATCGGCGCGGGGGCATCCGGTTCGGCGTCCCCCTTCCCGCGCTACCGCGACCTGAAGGTCTATACCGTCAGCGTGCCGGACGAGAGAAATCCGGGGAAGATCGTCGCCAGCACGCAGTTCCTCAACCAGAGCGACAACGAGATCAAAATCTCCGCCATCCTCGGGTCGGGGGACGGGCTGAGCTTCCACGGCGGGAAGTTCACCGCGCGCATCCTGCCGCGGGCGACTGCCGTGTGGGTGTGGACCTTCACCGTGCCGGACGGCTTCCAGCGGGAAGTGCTCCGCGGCAGCATCGCCGTCAACGGGCGGCCCGAGCGGGACCTGTATATCACCCTGCAGGGGCAGGATCCCGAGGATTTGGACGACAAGGACATGGTGAAGATCACCGATAAGGCAAGCGTGGTGGCCACTTACGCTCCGCGGGCGCGGAGCAGCATCCTCGCCGAGCTGGCTTACCGCAAGGCGCGCCAGCCCCGTCCCGCCCTGACGCTGGCCGCCGCCGGGAAGACGGATTACGCCATCGTGGTGGAGGCGCTGCCCCTCCCGCCGAAGGGGCAGGACGCGCTGACCTTCTGGAAGGGCGAGAAACTGACCGAGCCGCAAAAGGAGCTGGTCGCCGCCGTGGAGGATTTGCAGCGCTGTCTCAGTCTGCAGAGCGGCGTCACGCTGCCGGTGATGGCGCGCTCCGGCCGCCGGGCGATCCTGCTGCGACAGGCGGACCCGGGCGACGCGGCGAAAGGCCTGCATGACGCCTACCGCCTGCAAACCGCCGGCAAGGACGTCATCATTGAAGCGGGCGATGTTGAAGGCCTGCGCAACGGCGTCTACGGTCTGCTCACCGACCACCTGAATTGCCACTGGTTCCAGCCCAAACAGCTCGGCGAGGAGATCGTCGTCCCGAAGGATCGCACGGTGCGGCTGCCGGCGCTGGACGAGGTGCGGGGGTCCAAATGGTTCTCCGTGACCGGCGTGAGCTGGGGGGCGGAGCACCTGTGGGACGAGCGCCTGCGCGCCTTCATCAACCGTGGCAGCATGAGCTTCGGCCACTCGTGGGCCGGTTATATCAACAAGTCGGAGTATCCGTACGACAAATACCCGGACTACTACGCCCGCGATCGGCAGGGGAAAATCCGCGAATATGATAACGGTTGGTCGGCGACGAATTTCTGCTCGACCAATCCCGCGGTGCTCGACATCGTGGCGAAGAAGGTGAACGCCTACTTTGCGGCCAATCCCGGCGCCCCCGTCTGCTCGATCGATCCCAACGATTACGGCCCCATGTGCCAGTGCGACAACTGCCTGGCGCTGGACAAGCAGTTCGGGCAGACGAAGGAGGACGGCACCGAGGTGAGCGACCGGATGCTGCAGTTCTCCAAAGAGATTTACAATCGGCTAGATCCGAAATATAAGGACAAGTACCTGGGCATACTGGTATACGGATATCAGATCGAGCTGTCCATCAGCGCCAAACCCCACGATCATCACGCCGGCACCATCTGCGACATGGCGTGGACCTACGACCACAGCCGCCCGTGGAATGACCCGACCAGCCCGCAGAACCGCCACTTTTACGACCTGGTGAAGGGCTGGGGCAAGCTGCTGCCGCAATACGGGTATTATGATTACTACGGCCACTGGTCGGCGTTCGGCCCGTGGTCGATGGTCAGCAAGCTGCGCGAGGACCTGGCCGCCTTCCACGACGTGGGCGGCACCTTCCTGGTGCTGGAGACGCAGCCGAACTTCGCGGCGCAGGGGTTGAACGATTACATCGCAGGACGGCTGGCGTGGGACATCGACGCCGACGTGGACCTGCTGCTGGAGGAGTTCTTCACGGAATACTACGGCCCGGCGGCGGCGCCGATGCGGAGCTACTGGCTGGGCGGCGAGCGGTGGTACAACACAGAGCGGTCCGGCACGTCCGACCCGCCGCGCGTATACTACCACCCGGAGTTCTGGACCGAGCTAGACGGGTATCTGCGGCAGGCGCGGCAGATCGCCGCCAAGCTGCCGTCCGCGCAACAACGCTTCGCCGACCGCGTGCAGGCGGCGAGCGACGGCTTTGAATACGGCCGTCTGATCTTCGAGCATGACCGCGATTACGGCAGCTTTGCCCAGAAGTTCGGCAAACCGCTCGACCACGCCGCGGGCATCAAGTACCTGGAGGAGCACCGCGCGCGCATCGAGGAGATCATCAAAAAGTATCCCGCCGGCGATTCCTACTGGCCCATGCTGCTGCCGGGTTACCTGACGGTGAATATCGACGCGCTCATCAAGGAGCACGACGAGGCGCTGAAGAAACAGGCGGCATTCAACCCGCCGGCGACGTTTGCGTTTTGATCGGCAACGCGTTCCAATAGTGAGGAAGAAGGGGCGTGCGTCAGGACGCTGGCCAATACCTGGTGGCACCAGCCGCTGCACGTGAACTTCGACAGCGAAACCTTCCCCAACTGGTTCGGCCTGCCGGACCCCGCGGAGCTGCCGGCCACCTTCAGCATCGACTACGTCCGCTCCTGGCGATCCGTAGGACCGGGGGAGCCGGAAGCGCCACCTCATCAGGAGGACGCACCATGACGCGATGGTTCGAGTGGAACTGCAGAACATGGCTCATTTACCTCGCCGTCCCGATAGCCGCCGGTTGTTTCGGGGCAAGTGAACCGCAGCGCGATGCCGGCTCCATAACGGTGACCGGCCGGGCGACGGTCAGGATTGGCGGTCAGCGGGTGACGGCCGACACCTACGCCATCTGCCTGCCTGACGCGCCCACGCCGACGGAGCGAATCGCGGCAGGTGAGCTGCAGTTGCACCTCCGCTGCATTACCGCCCAGACGCTGCCCATTGTCCCCGAAACCGATCGCGGGGATCGTCACGGTTTATTCGTCGGCCGATGCAAGGCCTGCGCCCTGGAACCGGGAGGACTGGCGTCGCTGGGCACCGATGGCATCCTCATCCGCACGCATGGTCCGGACCTGCAACTGGTGGGAAACCGGCGCGGCGTGTTGTATGCCGTTTCCGTTTTCCTGGAAGACTATCTTGGTTGCCGCTGGTTCACCCCGGATTGCACGACCTATCCGACCCGAGGCACGATCAGCGTTCCCGTCATCGACCGCCGATATGTGCCGGCGCTGGCAAACCGCGCCACCGACTACCCCGAGCACCGCGACACGCTGTTTGCGATGAGGAATCGCTTCACCAGCGCCAATGCCGCTCTCGATGCGGCCCATGGCGGGAAGATCCAGTATTACCCCTTCGTGCACTCGTTCAACGCTCTGGTGCCGCCCGCGCAATACTTCGACCAGCACCCGGAATACTTCGCGCTGGTGGGCGGCCAGCGACGGCGCAGTGGAGCGCAATTCTGCCTGACCAATCCCGATGTGCTGCACATCGCCATCGCGCAGGTGCGCAAGTGGATTGCCGAAGCGCCGGAGTCGAACGTGATTTCCGTCTCGCAGAACGATACCGACGGATATTGCGAGTGTGAACGCTGCAGCGCGCTGGCCGCCGCCGAAGGCAGCCAGTCCGGACCGATCCTTCACTTCGTCAACGCGATCGCCGATGCCATCCGGGTCGATTACCCCGATATCATGATCGACACGCTGGCCTATCGATATTCCCGCAAACCCCCGCTGCACGTGCGCCCGGCGTCCAACGTCACCGTCCGTTTGTGCAGCATCGAGTGCTGCTTCTCTCACCCGCTGGCGACCTGCCCGGAGAATGCCGCCTTTATGGCTGACTTGCGGGGGTGGTCCGCGATCTGCGATCATCTGAGCGTCTGGGATTACGGCATTAACTACGCGCATACCCTGCACCCGTTTCCCAATCTCTACGTGCTGCAGCCCAACGTCCGCACCTACGTCGATCATGGGGTCAGCAATCTTTATGAGGAAGCGAACTACTTCTCCCGCGGCGGGGAGATGGCGCCGCTTCGCACCTACATCCTCGCCAAAGTTTTCTGGGATCCCGCTTATGATCCCGATAAAGCGATCGACGAGTTTGTGGCCGCGTATTACGGGGACGCCGGGCCGTATATTCGCCGCTACATCGATCTCGTGCATGCGCCGTTCAAACAAGGCGGCGGCAAGCACGTGCGCATCTACGACAACGTAACCGGCAGCCTGTCACCCACGTTTGTCGAACAAGCGCAGGCGTTGTTCCACCAGGCGCGTGCCGCGGTGCAGACCGATCCTGTGCGGCTCCGGCGTGTCCGGCTCGCGCAGGTACCGGTCATGTCGCTTTTCGTCCCCGATGGACCACAATACCGGCGCGTGGGCGATGCATTGCTGAGCACGATGGGCGACGACATCGATGACTGGACCGAGGAGTTCCGCGCCGTCATAGCGGACGAAAAGATCACCCACAACGCCGAAGGCCAGAGCATTGACACGTCCCTTGCCAAATTACCGCACTACCCATCACGCCGGAAGATCGAACGCCTGCAAAGCGACAAGATGGTTGTCGAATGTTTGCCGGCGTATGGAGGCCGCATCCTGAATATGCGTCAACACGGGCGCGGCGCCCGGTGGACCCGACAGTATGACCACTATACTTACCCGCTGCTGCGGGACAGCAGCGAGCTCTACAGCGGGGTGCGCTACGAATCGCCGGGGTGGAGCGAGGCATATGAGGTTGTACGGCGGACCCGCAGCACGATCATCATGCGCGCCCGCCTCGCCGGCGGCCTCGAGCTGGAGCGCGAGGTATCGCTCGGAGCCGGCGCCACCGTGCATGAGCGCGTCACGCTGCGCAACACCGCCGGCGAGCCGCGCGAGGCGACGCTGCGCATCAATCCCCCCTTCGTGGTGCGAGATGCACGGGCGCAGCGCCTGCTGCTTCGTCGCGCGGACGGTCAATGGCAAGACGACACGCTGCCCGGCACGCCCGCCGATGATCCGGCGCATACCGATCGGACATATAACGGCGCGCAGTTGCCGGCCGGCGCGTGGGGCATGTATGATATCGGCACCGGGCAGGCCTTGATCGACCACTTACGCGGGGGGACGATCGAGCGCTGCTTTACGCACATGAATTGGGTTACCGGTCGCTTGACGCTTGAGCTCTGGTCGCCGACCCGCACGCTGGCGCCGGGTGACGCGATGGTGATCGAGCACGAATATGAGTTCGTGGATCGCTGGTCTACCGGAGTGGCAGGTACGCCGTGATTTCCTGCTGCTGCCTGGCGAACGGAGCTGCCAGGGGATGTGCAAGCGACATTCGCGCCTGCGGACCAGGCGCTCGTGCTGCGGATCGAAGGGAAAACTCATCAGATTATACTGCCGGAGTAAGGTGAAATGATGAAAATTCACCGTTATTGCGGCGGTCCATACGGCCGGTGAAACCTATAGGAAGACAAAATAAGGAGGAGGCTATATGCAGCGATATGGCTTATTCTTGCTGCTTTTGTTGCTCGCGCCGATGCATTGCCTTGCAGGCATGCGCTACCGCGACATTAAGGTATATACCATCAGCACCACGGAGCCGCGGGCGGCGGGGGTAATTGCCGCGCAGACGGAGTTCCGCAACGAGGGGACGGCGCCGCTGGCGATCAGGGCCTGGCTCAATCCGTGCAAGGCGATCGGCTTCACCGGCGGGAAATTCGCCGCCAATATCGAGCCGGGAAAAAGTGCTGTCTGGGTGTGGACATTCACGCCGCCCGCGGCCGTGAAACGGCAGGTTCTCACCGGCAGCATCACCGTCAACGCCACGCTGGAGCGCGACTTGTATCTCGCCGTGCAGGGGCCGGACCCCGCCGACTTCAGCGATAAAGGCGCCGAGAAGATCACCGAAAAGGCGCGCGTGGTGGCCACCTACGCCCCGCGGACGCAGGCGAGCATCCTGGCGGAGGTGCGCTTCCGCCAGGCGAAGCGGCAGCCGATCGCGGTGACGCTGGCCGCCGCCGGGAAGACGGACTACGCCATCCTGCCGGAAGTGCTGCCCGCCCCGCCGGAAGGGCAGGACGCCTTCGCCTTCTGGAAGGACGTGCCGACGCTGACCGCGCAACACCGGGACCTGATCGAGGGGATTGCCGACCTGCAGCGCTGCCTGAAGCTGCAGAGCGATGCCGATGTGCCCGTCCGCGCGAAGACCGACGGCCCGGCCATCCGCCTCCGGCTGGTGAAGATGCAGACCCGGAGCCTGTATGACGCCTATTCCCTGAAGATCGTCGGGAAGGACGTGCTCATCGAGGCGGGCAATATCGACGGCCTGCGCAACGGGATCTACGGACTGCTCACCGACCACCTGGACTGCCACTGGTTCCAGCCGCGGGGGCTCGGCGAGGAGATCGCCATCCCGGCGGACAAAACGGTGCGGCTGCCGGCGCTGAATGAGGTGCGGGGGTCCCGCTGGTTCTCCTGCAACGGCGCAACCTGGGGATACGACAATCTGTGGGACCGGCGCAACCGTTCCATCGTCAACCGCGGCCGCATGAACTTCGGGCACGCCTGGTACGGCTACATCAACAACACCGAATTCCCCTACGACAAGTTCACCGACTATTACGCCCGCGATCGCGAGGGGAAGATCCGCACCTTCGACAACGGCTGGTCGAGCACCAACTTCTGCTCGACCAACCCGGCGGTGCTCGATATCGTGGAGCAGAAGGTGAATGACTTTTTTGCCGCCAACCCGGACGCCATCGTCTGCTCGCTGGACCCCAACGACTACGCGCCGATGTGCCTGTGCGACCGCTGCCTGGCGCTGGATAAGTCCTACGGCCAGACGAAGGAGGACGGCGCCGAGGCGGCCGACCGCCTGCTGCACTTCTCCAACGAGATTTACGACCGGCTCGATCCGCAATACAAGGACAAGTACCTTGGCATCCTCATCTACGGCTACCAAATGGAGCTGCCGAAGGGGGCGAAGGCGCACCCGCGCCACGCCGGGCTGATCTGCAATTTCCCGCCGCGATACGACCACAGCCGCCCGTGGGACGACCCCACCAGCGAGAAGAACCGCGACTTCATGCGCCTGGTCAAGGGCTGGGGCGGCATGCTGACGCAGCTCGGGTATTACGACTACTACGGCCATTACTACTACTTCGGGCCGTTCGCCGTCATCCACAAAATGCGCGAGGACCTGCCCGCCTTCCGCGAGCTGGGCGGCACCTTCCTTATCCTGGAGACCCAGCCCAACTTCGGCATGCAGGGCCTGAACAATTACATCGCCGGCCGGTTGGAGTGGGACCTGGACGCCGACGTGGACCTGCTGCTGGAGGAGTTCTTCACGAAATACTACGGCCCGGCGGCGGACTCGATGCGCCGGTTCTGGCTGACCGCCGAGCGCTTCTACGCCCTGGAGCGCCCCGGCATCATGACCGAGACGCGCGTGGCCGTCCGCCCCGAGTTCTGGAATGAGCTGGACAGTTGCCTGAAGCAGGCGGAAAAGGTCGCCGCCAACCTGCCCGCCGAACAGAAGCGCTTCGCCGACCGGATCCGGCTCAATCGCGACGCCTTCGACTACGCGCTACTCCACGCCCGCTACTCCTACGAGTTCCTCCGCCGCGAGGAGCGCCTGGGCGGAAAAGTCGATCACGCCGCCGCCATCGAATTCCTGCGGGAACACGGATCGCGCATCGAGGAGCTGCAGAAGAAGTACTCCTCCAGCGACCTCTACTGGCCGGTGATGGTGCGCGAGTATTTCTTCATCAACGTGCAGGACGACATCAAGGCGCATCAGGAAGCGATGAAGGCGAAGAGCTGATGGGGTATGATGCACCAGGAAGGACACCCCGACCGAAGGAGCGGAGATGCCTGATGAGCAAGAGGAATACAGGCTCTAGCTGCTGCGGTTCCTGGTCTTTGCTGTAGTTGGCGCCATTGTATTGGCGACATTCTTGATCGATGCCTTTGTGGAAAGAAGGCCGTTAACTCAATTCTATGCCGGACTCGTGTTCTGCCTCTTCGGCCCTCTTTTCGTCATCTACGGAATCGCACTCAGCGTGATGCCCAGGTCCACCTGGTCTCCGCCTGTTTGCCGGCTCCACTGCCGGGCAGCAGGTTTTCGTTTGGCTGGAAGAGGTGGTCGGGTCGAACACCGGGGCGGGTGGGAATAAGCGGCCCACGGTTAATTTATCCTAACTATTGTCAATCCGGCGGGCGACCTTTATAATGGGAGCGTTTTCCGGCGTCACATACTTAGCGATCAGTAGCTACTATGCCCGGAAATGCTACCCGCGGACAGCAGGCCCTTGACATGATGCCGCTAAGGCGGTCTCTGCGCAGCCGCTATAAGTGAGTCAACGTTAAGTAACCGAATGTCCGCACCGTTTACGGCAGTCTCACACGAAAAGGAGAACGATTATGCGAATTGCCACAGTCCTGACTCTGTGCGCGCTGTGTGCCCTGGCCCTGGTCGGGCTGATCTTCCAGCAACGGGCGGCCCAGGCGGCCAAAGAACCCTACGTCATCGGCGCGGTCTTCGACATCACCGGGATGGGCTCGCCGCTGGGCACCCCGGAGCGCGACACCGTCCAGATGCTGGAGAAGCAGATCAATGCCAAAGGCGGCATTGACGGCCATCCCATCAAAGTCATCATCCTCGACAACGCCAGTGAGGAAGCGAAGAGCCTCACCGCGGTGAAGAAGCTCATCGAGGAAAACAAGGTGCTGGCGATTATCGGGCCCAGCCAGACCGGCACCACGCTGGCCGCCGCTGCCACCATCGAGGCGGCGAAGGTGCCGATGGTCTCCTGCGCCGCCGGCATCGGCATCGTCGATCCGGTGAAGCCGTGGATCTTCAAAACCGCGCAGAGCGACGTGCACGCGGTCGCCAAGGTTCTCGATTACTGCCAGACGCACAAGCTGCGCAACATCGCGGTGATCTCCGTCTCCAACGCGTTCGGCGATTCCGGCAAAAATCAGCTCGAGCTGCAGGCCAAGGGGGCGAAGATCAACATCGTCATCGAGGAGAGCTTCGGCCCCACCGACACCGACATGACGGCGCAGATCCTGGGCATCCGCGCCAGGAAACCGGATGCCGTGGTCTGTTGGGGCACCAACCCCGGCCCGGCCATCGTGGCCAAAAACATGCAGACGCTCGGCTTAAAGATCCCGTTGATCATGAGCCATGGCGTAGCCAACCGCCAGTTTATCGATCAGGCGGGCGCCGGCGCGGAGGGCGTGGTCTTCCCGGCCGGCAAGCTGCTGGTCGCCGGCACCCTCCCGGCCTCCGAGCCCCAGAAGAAGGTGCTCGTGCAATACGCGGCCGACTTCACCAAAACCTATAACCGCAGCGCCGACACCTTCGGCGGGCACGCCTATGACGCGCTCATGCTGGTCTGCAAGGCGCTCGACCAGGTAGGACCGAACCGCCAGAAGATCCGCGATGCCCTTGAGAAGATGCAGATGGTCGGCATCTCCGGCGCCTTCAAGTTCAGCAAAACGGATCACAACGGCCTGCAGAAAAACGCCTTCGTGATGGTGCAGGTCAGAAACGGCAACTGGGTCCTCGCGAAATAACACCGGGGCCACTCTACCCCCAACCTCCCGGCCCCTTTCCCGCTGACGGGAAAGGGGCCGCTATTGCTATGTCCGGGGCAAATGGTTATTCAGACATCTCAAAGGGAAATTTAAGGCCGGTGAGATTGGAGGCCAAGGCCATCACATGACCTTTATCATGGAATGTTTTATTAAGCGAGGGGCAATAAAAAGACACCGGATCATCGATATCAAACTCGATCACTAGGGGTGAACCACTTACCCGATGGAAGGTTAAAGTATATTTGTCGGATGCACCACCAGTCACATATGGCAACTCACCGTTGCCCTTCAACACGGCATTACGAAGGCGGGCAATCTGCTTATGATCATTAACACTGACGGTTGTCTGGTCGAATCGAATTGCCACCTTGGTGATATTCCACATCGGAATCTGCCACCCGAGCCAAAAAGCGGCTGTGTCGCTGTATAGCCATCCTGAGATGAATAGTACAAGTGCCAGCAATACTAAAACCGGCCAAAACCATTTCCTGCGTCTCATGATATCCTTATCCTATCTCATTGCCGTTACGAGGCGATGAAAGAAGTGTAAAGACCAGATGAAACAATGTTACACCTCCACCAGCGGCGGCGCCAGCCGCGACCAGCATTCATAGGCCTGACGCCCGCCGCGCAGGGTGCGCATCGGGTAGCAGCCGGCGGCGTCATACAGGCGGATGACGGCGTGCGCCAGCAAGTCGCCCATATAGCTGTAGTCGGGGTAGGTGGGATTTTCCTCGGTCAGGTCCTTTGGAAAGACCAGCAGCGTCTCGCGCACCTTGGCATTCGGGATAGGGTAGACGATGGAGGAAGGGCCGCCGGCGTTGACGTGGACCCAGAAGGAGTCCAGATTGGCCGCCGGGCAGTAACGCTCGCCGTTGCGGAGGTCGTCGATCTTCCCGCTGGCCTGGCCGCCCGCCGCCGGGTGCAGGCACAGGCGCGCGCCGCCCATCACGCCGGTCGCCCACACATCGCGGTAATGCCCGTCGTGGCAGACGCCCATCGCGATCTCCACGCCGTCCACGCGCTGGAAATTGTAGGCGCGCCCGTGCCACAGGCCTTCCTCGCAGGAATGCACCTTCGCCATCGCCGGGCCCAGGGTGCCGTCGGGCCGCACGAAGCGGTGGCGGTTCACCTTCACCAGCGGTGCGGCCGCCGCCTCGATCTGCTCGCCGGGCACCCACTCCGGATAGCCGATCAGGGTATACGGCGCGTTGGCGATCTGCGCCACCGCGCGCTGGAACCATTCCAGCGTCTCTCGCACGGCCTGCGGATCTTCGAAATCGGCCGCCCCCATGCGCAGGCCGGTCAGCGAGGTTTCCGGCGTCACCAGGATGCGCACCCCCGCCGCCGCCGCCTGCCGCACGCCCTCGACCAGCCCGCGGGCGTGGTCCATATTGGTGGGCTTGTTGCCCTGGTTTTGCTGCCAGACGCCCACATGCGTATATTCAGGTCGCGGGCGCGGCCTGCCGGCGATGGACCACGACGCCAGCGATGCCTCGCCCGGCCCTTTGAAGCCGAAGGTGGCCAGGCTCTCCGGCAGGAAGTCGATCTCCCCGACACGCGCCGCCGGTCTGTCATCCAGCAGCACCGTCACCGCGCACCCCTCATACGGCAGCCCGGGCAACTCATCCCGCTCGCGCAGCAGCTTGAGGCTGTAGAAACCGGTCGTCACAGTCGTCTGCAGCCGCGGTTGCGGCTTGTGAAACTCATGGGTGAAGACCGCCAGCGCGCCGCTCCGCAGGTCGATCTCCACGCGGATATACTCGAACCCGACCAGCAGTCCGCAGAAAAACCGCCCCGCCCGCGGCGCGCCGGGCACGAAGCGGAACTCCATCACGTCCCCCGGCAGCGCGCACGGCCGCAGGAAGATCTCGGCATTCCCCTCCCCGGTATGGGTTAACCGGGCACAACCGGGCGACATGTCGAATGCCCAGTGCTCGTTCGGCAGCACCTCCCAACAGTCATCCAGCGGGGCGGAAAAATCGACGAAACGCTCATATACGGTAGTCGTAACCATGACATGTCTCCTGGGATCGCAGGCGTCCCGCGCCTGCCCCTTTGACGGAAG
>Ga0315284_10013182_pt1 | contig 11765 bp, 7 predicted proteins | sample YL17G09_16_MG_FD_203696 | JGI IMG/M metagenome (GOLD analysis project Ga0315284, IMG submission 203696) | Sediment microbial communities from Yellowstone Lake, YNP, Wyoming, USA - YL17G09_16 | ecosystem: Environmental > Aquatic > Freshwater > Lake > Sediment | place: USA: Wyoming | collected... | reverse complement strand
AATCACGCTGGCAGTGGCCGCTGCGACGTTGCTGGTGCTGATCGGCATGGAACGTCTGTGGTCGCATTCTCCGGCACCTCTGGTCGCTGTTGGCGGCAGCATCGCCGCGTCGTGGTTCTTCGGCCTGCATGCACAGGGTGTCTCGACGGTCGGCCTGATTCCGCAAGGCTTTCCGTCGCTGTCGTTACCGGATGTTGCGCTGATCGAACAGTTGCTGCCGGGCGCGTTCGGGATCGCGCTGATGAGCTTCACCGAGTCGATTGCGGCGGCGCGCGCCTTTGCCCGCAGCGCAGAACCGCCGATCATTGCAAACCGTGAACTGATCGCCATAGGGGCGGCCAATCTGGGTGGCGCGCTGTTCGGCGCGATGCCGGCGGGAGGAGGCACCACACAGACGGCGGTCGTGCGTGCTGCCGGCGCTCGCTCGCAGAAGTCATCGCTGGTGACGGCGAGTACTGCGGCGGCGATTATGCTGCTGCTTGCGCCCTTACTGGGTTTGCTGCCATACGCCACGCTTGCAGCGGTCGTCATCGTTTACTCGGTTGGGCTGATCCAGCCTGCAGAATTCCTCGCCATCAGCAAGGTGCGCAAGATGGAGTTTCACTGGGCTGTCGTGGCTTGCGTCGGTGTGCTGATATTTGGCACGCTGCAGGGTATCGTGGTGGCGATCATCGTATCCGCGATTGGACTCATGAGCCAGGCCGCCTTTCCGCATGTCTATGTCATAGGCCGTAAGCCCGGCAAAGACGAGTTGCGACCGCTGACGCCCGAACACCCCGGCGACGAAACTCTCGATGGCCTGCTGATCCTGCGCCCGGAAGGACGCCTTTTCTTTTTTAACGCGCAGTATGTGAGCCAGCAGATTCGTGCACTGATTGCGCAGCACCAGCCACAGGTGCTTACGCTGGACATGAGCCGGGTGCCGGATATCGAATACTCGGCGTTGCAGATGCTGATGGAGGGCGAAAAACGTGCGGCCGAAGATGGCATTACGTTGTGGCTGGTGGGGCTGAACCCCCGCGTGCTTGAGGTCGTGCGTAATTCCGGGTTGGCGGAACGGCTAGGCCGCGAGCGACTGTTGTTCAACGCGCGTACAGCTTTCAAGCGTTATCAGGAGTTGGAGGCAAAGGCGAGCGAAATGGCTGAGTCTACCAAGCATCCATCACTTTAGCAGGTGATCGCAACTTCGATCTTGCTTATTTGCCCATGTCTTGCGTCATTCATTTTTCGACCGGGAACTCAACAATCGGCGCGTTTTCCAGGAGTTTCTGAGCCACAACCATCATCGGCGCCGGATCGATTTTATTCATAAACGTGGAATAGGTGAGTAAAGCCAGTAAAGAACGCAGGTCACTCGCCCATGGCGGCAGGTAACGGGCAGGCCGGCAAAGTCGCATGGCGGCCAGCTCGCACAGGGCCGGAATATCCTGTAGATCGAGCTTTCCACAGAATAGCAGGCGCAAGCAGTCGGATCGTCCCGCAGAGAAAATCGCATGGATCGCATTGCTAACCTGCAACAAGCCGAAGAGATAAACCACGTCCTTCGTGAAGGGCGCTCCGCCGGTGATCACTCCGCCCCGAAATACGCGCCGGGCACTTTCGAAAGACTGATCTGGATTGCCGGTGCGTTCAAGAAAATAGCCATATACTTCGAGAAAATCCGCGCCTTCAATTGCCATCTGGATGGCAAATACGCGGTCTGCGAGCCTGCGCAGACGATCCAGTTCAATGGTGCCGCTGATGATTTCAGCGAAGACCGCAAGACCCTCCTGAGTGCGGGTGGTGCTTGGATGCCCGGCTCCGAGAATCGGCAGGTCGGTCTGAAAACGGCCATTGAGCGATGTGGCCACATGGATATAAGCCTCGTGGTTCAGCAGCTGCACCGCATCCCTATCGGTGAAGCGGGCATCGCGCCTGATACGAATCTTGTCAGCAGTTGCCAAAGCATTGGCGGACAGGGTATCTACCAGTGTCACCTTGGGGGCATCTTCCGCGAAATGTAGACTCACTGCTGCCTGGATTACCCGCGCAACTTCCTCGGCGGAAAGATGGGCGGCTGGTGCAACACCCAGATCAATGCGGGCGAGCTGGTTGATAACTTCTTGAATGCTTTGTGCTAGTTCCAACGAGGTGACGGGAAGGTAGCGCAAAGGAGCTGTTGGTTCGCCGTAGACCTGCCTCGAATGCTCAAAAAACACCGGGGTACCGATACCCGCTAACATGCGGGCGCCGGTTTCGATGCTATTCGCCTGCCTCTCCAGCCATTGGTCAATGGGAGAAATAGGAATGATCATCCGGCGCGCTTCGCGAATAATGTCTATGGTGGGTGTCGCATCAAAGCCGGGATAACTAATCACCGGTAATTCTCGGGCAGCTTTGGCAAAAAATCCTTGTTTGACCTGCCCAGGCCAGTCAATTGAGCGAAGAATCCTTACACGGCGAGCCCCATCATAAAGTAAATGGGCTACCTTTCGTATTCGTTGCTTTTCTTTCTCGATGATTTTGGTCATGTTCCAATCCTGCTACAGTAACAGTTCAAGCCGTTCAAGCTTCCCTGGTAATTAAACCATTTCAGTTAATCGTATCCTCAAGAATCACGCTTATCAAAATGGATTTTGTAACGGCCACCCACACCGTAGCTAGGGAAAAAATGCTGCATCGGTGGGCTTGGGCAAGTTAGCCGTTTTCTCCTCCTCAACTATCCAGCCACCGCCCATGGCGCGGTATAATCCGATCATCGCAGTAAAGTTGGCGCTTTGTGCCTGGATCAGATCAATTTGTGCGTCGAACAACTGCCGGATTGAATCGAGTACCGTAATGTAATCGGTGTAACCCTCGTCATAACGAATACGAGACAAGTTGAAATACTTTTGCACTGCGGCGACTCGTTTGCTTTGGCTATCTTTTTGTAGTTTGGTTTTGTTACTGCTCACCAGCGCATTCTCGAATTCACGAAAGCCGGAGAGGATAGAGCGCTGGTAAATTGCTACCGCCGCCTTCTGGATCGCCTCGGCGGACTGAACTTGTCCAGCAATCTTGCCTGCGGTAAAAATCGGCGTGAGCAGAGCCGAACCTACGCTCCAAAAATTGGCGCCAGGAACAAAAAGTGTCGCCACTTGAGCACTCATTTGTCCCACACTACCAGTCAGCGAAATTTGCGGGAAATATTGAGCGCGGGCTACGCCGATTCTGGCATTGGCGGCAATCAATTCCTGCTCTGCCTGCTGGATGTCTGGACGTTGGGAAAGCAGGTTTGAAGGCAAACCGGCCGGTACGGCTGGAAGCTTGAGTTCATCCAGTGTAAGGCCACGCGGAATTGGACTTGGGTTACGGCCTAACAAAACGCTCAAGGCATTTTCCGTTATTGCAATTTGCTGCTCATATAATGGAATATAAGCGCTACGTCGCTGGTATTCTGAGTCGGCTTGTTCAAGTTCCAGCTCCGAGGTGTAACCTTCATCAAAACGAATTTTAGCGATGCGCAGTTCTTCTTCGAGGCTTTTAACTATGTTTTTGGTGATCTCCAGATTTTTGTCCAGCTCTCGTAGCGTAACATACGTTTGTGCAACCTGGCTCACTAGGGTAAGGATCACTGCCCGTTTAATCGCTTCCTGGCTGAGAAGATCAGCGCGCGCAGCCTCGTTGGCCCGGCGTAATCGGCCCCAGACATCCAGTTCCCAGTTCATTGACGCGCCCAGTCTCGCAAAATCAATTTCATCGTTGTTTGTTCCGCTACTCAAAGGATCGCCGCCGGCGCCACTGGGTTGGGCGTGTGCGTAATTACCTGCCCCAAAAATCTGGGGAAACAAGTTGGCTCGAGTAGAGCCATATTGCCCCATAAACTGTTCAACATTGGCAACAGCAATTTTCAGATCCAGGTTGCCTTGCACAGCCTGATTCACCAGCCGATTCAAAACCGGATCACCCAACTGCTCCCACCACTTTAAGTTGGTGGCATTTTGACGAACATCACTTTCCGCAAAGCGCCATTGTTTGGGCGTGTCAACCTGAGGGCGGACATAATCGGGGCCAATTTTGAAGCATCCTGTGAGCAGTGCTGTTAACGTTAAAACCAAAAGCCTATTCATGATCCTGCTCCTGTTTATCACTGACCTGCACCGTGCTTTCAGGCTTGTCCGACCATTTTTGAACCAAATAGAAACTGACCGGAATCAGGAAAATGGCGATGACCGTAGCCGCCGTCATGCCGCCGATGACCGCATAGCCCATAATTCGCCGCGACAATGAGCCAGCTCCGCTGGCGATGGCGAGAGGGACGCAGCCTAAAATGAAGGATAAGGCGGTCATCAAGATTGGGCGCAAACGCAGTCTAGCAGCCTCCAACGTGGCGTCGAGGACCGGCTTGCCTTCGTCTACGCTCATCTTGGCGAATTCGACGATGAGGATGGCATTTTTTGCGGTAAGTCCAATCAGCATGACCAAGCCGATCTGGGCATAGATGTTGTTTTCATAGCCGCCCAGCTTAAGCCCTGCAAACGCGCCGAACACGGCTATCGGCGTGCCCAGCAATACGCTAAACGGCAGGCTCCAGCTTTCGTAAAGCGCCGCCAGGATCAAAAACACGCAGAAGATCGCAAACGCGAACACCACCGCCGGGGATACGCCTTGTTGGGCGAGGTTCTCCTGGAAGCTCATGCCCAGATAGTCGAAGCCCATTTCTTTGGGCATGGTTTCGGCGAACACCTTCTCCATCACCTTCATCACTTGCGCCGAACTATAGCCGGGTTTCGGCGTGACGTTGATCTGCTCGCAACGATACAGGTTGTAGCGCATCGTGAATTCCGGCCCCTCAGTCTGCCGAATACTGGTCAATGCGGCCAAGGGCACGGAGTCGCCATCGCTGTTGCGCACATAAAACTGGCCTAACGAATCAGTATCTTTACGGTACTCGCCCTCGGCCTGCACATACACCTGCCATTGCCGTCCGAAACGGTTGAAGTAGTTAATAAAACCCGAACCCATATAGGCTTGCAAGGTCTTGTAGACATCGGACAACGGGATGCCTTGCTTCAGCACCTTGTCGCGATCCACGTCAATAAATATCTGCGGCACCGACGGCAGGCCGGTAGTCGTGGCGCGGGCGATTTCAGGCCGCTTGTTCGCCGCTGCAAGGAACTTTTCGGTGTTCTCGGCCAGGAATTTCACATCCTTGCCCGCCCGATCCTCCAGCACCATGGTCACACCGCCTGACGTTCCTACACCTGGAATGGCCGGCGGCGGGAACGCAAAGCCCATGGCTTCGGGAATCTTCGACATTTCCTGGTTCAGGTGCGCCTTGATTGCCGTGTATTGTTCTTCAGGTTGGGTGCGCTCCGCCCAGTTCTTCAGCGAGATGAAGAAAAAGGTATTGTAAGTGGTGTTGGCCTGGCTAAGCATATTGTAACCGATGACCGAAGAGTAATATTCCACGCCCGGCGTGTTTTTTAGAATTTCCTCGACTTTCTTGGTCGCTTCGTCGGTGCGTTGCAGTGAGGCCACGTTGGGTAACTGGATGCCGGCATACAGATAACCCTGGTCTTCATCAGGCAAAAAGCCCATCGGGATGCCTTTGCCCAAGCCTCCCGCGACGACGGCCAGAAGCCCCAGAAACACCATGCTGATGACGCTCTTACGGATCAATACCGAGCAAAAGCCGACATAACCCTCATTGGCGCGACCAAAAACACGGTTGAAGCCGTCGTAGAATTTTTGCACCGGCCCCGTGCCGCGCACCTTGGGTCTAAGCAGCAAAGCCGCCAGCGCCGGGCTTAAGGACAGAGAGTTGAAGGTGGAGATCATCACCGACACCCCGACGGTGACGGCAAATTGCTTGTAGAGCTGACCGGTGATACCGGGGATGAACACCGTCGGCATGAACACGGCGATCAAGGCGAGCGAGGTGCCGATAATTGGCCCGGTCACTTCCCGCATCGTTCTTAGCGCTGCTTCCTTGGGGCTTAAGCCGTTTGCGATGTGATGTTCTACAGCTTCGACCACAACGATGGGGTCATCCACCACCAAACCGATTGCCAGCACCAGGCCGAATAGCGACAAAGTGTTGATCGAAAAGCCTAACATCGGGAACAGCATAAACGTGCCGATCAGCGACACTGGCACTGCCAGCAGCGGAATCAGCGTGGGACGCCAGCCTTGCAGGAACAGGAACACCACGATGATGACCAGCACCAGCGCCTCGAACAGGGTATGCACGATCTCGTTGATGCCTTCGGTGACGGCCAGCGTGGTGTCCAGCGCGACGACGTAATCCAGGTCATCGGGGAAACGGGTCTTCAGTTCCGCCATGACTTTCTTCGCGCCTTCGGCAGCTTCGATGGCATTGGTGCCTGGCAATTGGTACAACGCCACCAGGGCCGCCGGTTTGCCGTTTAAACGGCCCATCATGTCATAGGTTTGCGCACCCAGTTCGATGCGGCCCACATCCTTGATGCGCACGATAGCGCCGGACGGATCGGCCCGCAACACAATGTTGCCAAACTCTTCCTCGGTTTGCAAACGGCCTTGGGCGCGGACGGCGTAGGTGAACTCCTGTCCCGGCGGAACCGGTTCGCCGCCGACCTTGCCGACCGCATTGACGTTGTTCTGGGACTGGACGGCATTGATGATTTCGGGGATGGTGATATTGAGCTTGGCGAGTTGATCCGGTTTGACCCAGAGGCGCATCGCATATTGGCCGGCGCCGAACACCGAGACGCTGGCGATGCCCTTAACACGCGTCATCTGGTCATTGATGTTGATGTAAGCGTAGTTAGCGAGGAAAACGTTATCGTAAGTGCCTTTGGGCGAATACAGCGCGAACATAACCAAGGGCGAAGCCGTGGATTTTTGTACATTGACGCCGTAATTGCGCACGTCTTGCGGCAATTGCGATTCGGCCTGGGACTTGCGCATCTGTGTCAGCACCTGGTCGGTGTTCGGGTCGGTTTTTACGTCGAAGTTGACACGTAGCGTCATCTGGCCGTTGTTGGCGTTGATGGAATACATGTAGTTCATGTTGTCGACGCCGGACATTTGCTGCTCGATGGGCGTGGCGACCGCCTGCTCCACCGTGACCGCATCCGCGCCGGTGTAAGTGGTTTGTACCTGGATTTCGGGCGGGGCGATATTGGGGAACTGCGCGATGGGCAAGCCCGCCATTGACACGATACCGATGATAACCATGAGGATGGCGATCACCATGGCCACGATGGGCCGGTTGATGAAAAATTTGGCCATGACCGCTTACCTTGCTTCGTTAGCGGATGACGCAACGGGCGGCGCAACCTCCTGGGATTTTACAACGGCTTTGGGTTCAACCTTCATGCCTGGCCGCACTTTTTGCAGACCTTCGACGATGACGCGTTCACCGGGTTTCAGTCCTTCCTTGATAATCCAGAGCGAGCCGATACGCTCGCCAGGATTGACGATGCGGATGTCGACGGTATTGTCGGCATTGACGACCGCCATCTGGTATTTGGTTTGCAACTGCGTGACCGCCTTCTGGGGCACCAGCAGTGCGCCGATCTCGGTTCTGATCACTGCGCGAATTCTTGCGAATTGGCCGGGACGCAGGAGTTTGTCGGGATTGGGAAACAGCACGGCGACTTGAATCGTTCCGGTTTTTACATCCACTTGACGGTCGGCAAAATAGAATTTGCCTCCATGGGGGTAAGTTGTCCCATCGGCCAGTATCAATTCCAGAGGAATAGGCTCACGTTGTTCTTTACTGTTGGTCTTTTCCCTGGCAAATTGCATATATTGTTGTTCACTTAAGCCAAGATAAGCCCTGATAGGCTCGATCTGCGATATCGAGGTCAGTAAGCTAGTAGCACTGCTGGGGCCGACCAGATCGCCTAGTTGCGCCTTGGAAATACCGGCGATCCCGTCAATGGGAGAGGTAATTTTAGTGAAGCCCAGATCCAGTTGCGCTTTTTCCACGGCAGCCTCAGCTGCCAGAACTTCCGCTCGCGCTGCCGCTTCCCGGCCAGCAGCGTTATCCCGGTCACGAACACTAACGGCTTTTTCAGGTAACAGGCGCATTATGCGTGTCAGATCAAGCAGAGCCGTTTTTAGCACTGCCTGCTGTCGAGCCATATTGCTTGTTGCTTGATTCAGATTGGCCTGAAAGGTTCGCGGATCAATTTCGTACAGCAGCTGACCTTTTTTGACATGTTCGCCTTCCTTGTAATTTTGTTTAATTAGATAGCCCGTCACCTGGGCGTTGATTTGGGCGTTGACCATGCCATCCAGCGTACCTACCCAATCCTGCTGGACCGGCACGTCTTTCTGGATCACTTCGGTGACTTCCACTGTGGGAAGGTTTGCTGAGGCCGGTTCTTTAGGCTTTTCACAACCGCTGATAAACAATGTGAGGATAACAGCGAATAAGAGGTTGGAATTCGGGAAACTGTCTGTGGGGCGCCTGATGGACTTAGTCAAATTTTGGGTGATTTTCATAGTTCCTTACACCATGTCATATTGATCAAAAAGTATTCTAGCCCATTCCATCACGCGAAACATTTTTTTCGGCAACTCGCAAAGAATGACTCAGGGCAGCATTAAAGAGCAAAGGACATTAATTTAGCCTCGACAGTGAGGCTTGACTCATACTAACATATTAGCTGGATCAAATTTCAGAGCGGACCCGCTTAAAGGAGGACCTTTGGACGCTTTTACGGCGATTGCGTGCCTGTTCGGCGTTGCTGCGACCCTGAGTTTTGTTAATGATCGTTATCTGCGTCTTCAGCACGACATTGGACTGTTGCTGTTGGCCTTCATGATTACCGGTGGGGTTCGTGTCATGGAAGTTTTTATCCCTTCCGGAATCATCGGTCAGCTGCATCAACTCACCCAGTCACTCAATCTCAACGACACATTGTTAAAGGGTGTACTCTGTTTTCTTTTGTTTCGAGGCAGTACGCGCGTCAGTTGGGCAGCGTTACGCGAGCAACGATGGCTGGTGCTTTGGTTGGCGTTTGCCGGTACCGGGATGGCATGTCTACTTACTGGTGGATTGGTCTATGGGGGGCTGTCGTTGTTTGGCGTCGCAACCACGCTGGCCCAGTCGCTGCTATTCGGTGCCCTGATTGCGGCTACCGATCCGGTGGCGGCGTTGGCAATTTTGTCCAAAATCGGCCTACCCAGAAACCTGGAAACGGTGGTCGACGGCGAATCCCTGTTGAATGATGGTGTTGCCGTAGTCTTTTTCACTATCTTCGCCGGCGCAGCAATCAGCGGCGGCGAAGCCGGCTTGGCTGACGCCGGATCGATTTTCGTGCGGGAAGTTCTGGGTGGCGCGACCATGGGTGTAGTCGCCTGGTTGATCATCCATTACATGATGCTTCGCTCGACTACTTACTGCACTGGTCTGCTTGTTTCGCTGGGTGGTGTTGCGTCCATGTATGCCGCCGCCCAGCACCTCGACGTCTCGGGGCCGATTGCTACCGTCGTTGCCGGCTTGCTCACCGGCAACATCACCCGGCCGAGGTTGAACGAAGCCACACTTGCCCCACTGAGGACATTCTGGTCGGGACTGGACGAAGTGTTGAACGCGCTGTTGTTTGTTTTTGTCGGCTTCCACGTCGTCCTGATCAATCCGCTGCAGGGTATAGCGCTGGGCGTCCCCGCGCTTGTTGCGATTGCTGCGGTGTTGCTCGCCCGCGCATTGACCGTTTCAAGCATCGTTGGCGGACTCAATGCAGCGGGTGTGATCCGTGCCGATTGCCTGGGTCTGACCCAGTTACTGACCTGGGGAGGTCTCCGCGGCAGCCTGTCTTTGGCGCTCGCGATTTCACTCCCGGACAGTTCCTGGAAACCGCTGATCCTGAATATGACTTTCTCCACTGTCGTTTTTTCGATTATAGTTCAGGGGCTCACCATTCAAAGGATGTTCACCAAAGAGCGGCTGGTTGGATTATTGCGATAACCTCGATTGCCTTTCAAACATCGCTGCTGCCAAAAGCCTAAGCGTCTGGCTCAGTTCGGAACTTGGCATTGCCACTATCCAATACCCGATACTAATGACTACAACACATTGGATATATCGTCCAGTGTAATTGATCATTTTCGATTGCAGATTTCACTGAAAGAAGAAGTTATCTAAGAGAAATAAATGACAACTCCCGATTTGGTAAAGATGGTGTTACCCTGCGTAGGCTTTAGCTATGAGTAAAATTTCGCATGTTCGTATCGGCAGGCATCAGCTTGGCCGATTTCGGTATCTCCTATTGTCGCTGATGTTGACGGTTGGTCTGTGGCCGCTCCTGGATGAATGTATATCTGGGCGCATTTGGCCAGATGTGTTTAGGGATATTTTCTTTGCCTGCGCCTTGATGTCGGGCCTCCATGCGGTAGGCGGACAACCCAGACAGCTCCGTTTTGCCTTGCTATTAGCCATTGCAATCACGCTTGTTGGTTCGCTCCATTACATAGTACAGATTAAGGCGCTCGATTGGCTTCGATTAGGGCTGAGCGCCGTTTTTCTCATACAAATGTTAGTCATGATCTTGATCCATATCGAAAAGGAAAATGAAGTGACGACCGACCTGATCATGGCTGCGGCAAGTGCTTATATCCTGCTCGGACTAGTATGGGCTTATGCCTATTACCTATTGGAAATCTCTCACCCAAACTCTTTCAATGCATCGGAAAATATGGGCGATGATATGTGGAATTTCTATTAATACAGTTTCGTAACCCTGACCACAATGGGTTATGGAGACATTCTTGCTACAACCAAGTCTGCCAGAGTGTTGTCAATTCTCGAAGCCATCACGGGTCAGCTTTATTTGGCGATTATGATCAGCTGGTTGGTGGGTCTACACGCTTCGCAGTCCGGAATTAAAAAAGGTAAGTAAAAGATGCGTCACCAAGCCTAACAGGGCTTGCTGTTCAATGGCATTGGGTTGCTTTCCCCAAGCTTTCGAGTTGGCCGTGTCGGTTTTGTGATTATTAAAATATTTTTCTTCATCCCAGCGCCGATGATATAGAAAGCCTATAATTCCTGGTATTAATATAAGGTCATCCAGCTGCGCCACTTCGATCCTCATCAGGCATTGCCAAGCTCCGCTATTAATTGCCTGGCATCCTGCAAGCATTGCTCCAGCAAATGATCCGGAACCTGTGGACTTTGGCTCAATGCCATCACCCTGACAATCGCCGCCACTTGTTCCGGTGTCAGCAGCTGTTGCGGCAAAATATCACCGTATAGCCAAACACTTGTCGATTCCGGCGCGGGTGTGTGCGTTTGCCCAGCCAACACTGCCGTGGCGTTCAACATGCTGGCCGCGAGGAGATCAAGCACTCCTGCACTACAGTGCTGCTGCAATAAAATTTCCGCTGCCTGTAATTTATCCGTAGCGACTTTGATTAAAGGATTCACCGCCACCGGCTCAACAACTGGTGCCAACAACATCTCGTGTTCGCTGGCAGGTGATAAGCCTAAACGCTGCAAACTCCGTAATGTGTGTGCAGCAATGACCACCACGGGCACATCGGTTTGCGATAATGCTTCCGCGAGTTGTTCATCCGCTTCCGTACAATGCTCCAGTACCACCAGTAATCCGCCATTTGCGCCGATAATGCGTTGAATGCGTTGCGTAAAGGCGGTTTGTATTTGCACAATTAGCACATTAATCTGGCTATTATCTTCGACTGTAATCGGGGTGTGTTTGGCGGTTCCTGCTGTGGTTTGTTCGTCGGTGACAAGCTGAATAGTTTCAGTAGCCTCTGTCGGCGATTCCGATGCCTCTTCCTTAACGGCGACAGAG